>Ga0184628_10000049_pt1 | contig 57639 bp, 89 predicted proteins | sample PLM4_5_b1_FD_133149 | JGI IMG/M metagenome (GOLD analysis project Ga0184628, IMG submission 133149) | Groundwater sediment microbial communities from an aquifer in East River, Colorado, USA - PLM4_5_b1 | ecosystem: Environmental > Terrestrial > Soil > Riparian zone | place: USA: East River...
AGCCACACAAAATAGTGCAGCATGGTGTTACCTCCCAGGCTTATGACCGAAGATGGTACACAGTATGGCAACTAGCAGAATGTACGCTAGTACCAGTACCAGCCCAATCATGGCCGACAAACGCTAGGCCACGTGACTTCACGCGGATTCTGCGGTCGATCCCAAAGCGTGTACCAGAGAATCTGTTGGCAAATCTTTGAAACCTTCATTTTGTAACTCCCTTGGTGGTGTTAGGTAGGATGCTTAACTTCAGTGTTACCCCTACGATGCGAAGTGCCGAAGTGCCGAAGTGCCGAAGTGCCTAGCTAGCAGGAACAGCCTTGAGCGTGACCTCCAGGCGCGGATTGTCGGCATTGATGCCGAATCCAGCCAAGTCGCGCTTGTCGAGGTAAAGCGACGGAATACGTGCGACCTCAAACGAGTTCTCCTGCACGATCTCGCCAAAGACGACCTTCTGAGGAGTCGTCTTGACCATTGAAAGCGTCAGCTTCGTCATTGTGTACACCTCCCTTCTAGTGGTAGTGTAGCCTACGTGTCAAATCGTAGGATTTGCAAGGTAATCATTTCTGATTACCTTGCAAACCTTACGGGGTTGTGCCGACCAGCTTGTTATCCTTGGTACGGCAGTGTCGGCATGTACGCAGGAAGTAGAGTTTACCGTCTGCGTATGCGTACAGATGACCGCGCATACCAGGGATGAAAGCATTACCCCTGGCAACACACTTGCAAGGTGCGTAAAGCAGCTTTGTCACGGAAACCTCCGTAGTTGTATTGCAAGTTAGGTATACTGAAAGCCCGGCTTTGCGAAACTTCCAGTTTGTTCTACTGAAAATCCGCAAAATAGGCCGTATACCTAGTAGATGACCTAGTAACTACTGGTAAAGAGCTTTACCAGCCTAGAAGACCCTACGAGATTCGGGGAGTCTCTGTTAGGTGTTGCATACGACAAACATTCGCCAAAAACATGCCCATTTGCAGGGAAAGCTCGTATATCAAACATTCCCGCAAACTTCAAACTTTACAAAGCGAACGTCTGTTCGCTTTTGGCCTGTCTACTGCCACTGAAACTTCAGAAGTTCCTTTATGTTTGCAGGCTTGCGTCCCCTGCCACCGATGTGCTTGGCGCACATCCTGTGCTTGGTAGTGCCGTTAGGGTTCTTAGTCACAAGAACCGGCTCCTTGCAGCCCTTGACCCTGCAGTGTTCCAGCGCCACGTGCCGTAGCAGGATGGTCTGTGCAGACTCTCCTGTGACGCGCTTAGCCTTCATGACCGCGTTGCCACGGGGACTTGCAAAGAGAGGCTCAGCCTTCTTGTACATGGTGCCTCCCTCGGTTGCCTACTTGCAGTGTAGCAGGCCTGTCAAATCCCGTAGATTTCGGGTTAGCCGATATTTCCGGGTTTGTTCTGCCGTGCTAATCGCATGCTACAGGCAGTGTCAAATGTTGTATTGCCCGTGCTACCCCTGCCCGTGCTACCCCTGCCTGCCTGCCGTGCCTAGCCTCCCTCCCTCGGTTGCGATCCGGACTTGCACACCGCAAGGTGACAGGCCTGTCAAATGTGCCTATGTGCAGGGCTTTCATACGTGCAGACTTGCAACATTTGACAGACCTGCTTTACTTAGTCCTGCAGGAACAATCCTGCACCGACCGAGGGAGGCAACATGCTTTCATTCTGGTACCAGACCCAAACGGCAGGCGGGACTTCCGCACTGCCGGGGATGGTCGAGAGTGTGCAGGACTGGAAGTCTCACACTCCCCTGCAAGTCTCACTCCGGCAGGCAGGACTGAGCGCCGCAGTCGAGCGCCGCATGCGACGCGACACCATCCTGCAGGCACGGCAGGCCGAGACTGAGCGCCGGTATGCCGTCCGGTACGCACTAGCCGCGCTGAGCGCCATCCTGCCGGGGATCGAGCGCGACCCCTGCCGATCGGTAGGCGAGCAGTTGCAACGCCGCTACGACGGGCTGAGGCAGGCACGGCGCGAGACTGAGGCAGTCATGCGGAGTGAGCCGGACGGCAGCACCCCGGCTCTTGCGATCCGCGCTCCAGGGGCGATCAATGGGCAAGAGGCTAGGTACTCCCGTCGGTGGCAGTCGAGCAGTCGGGCCTACCTTGCGACGCTGGAGGATGAACGCGGGCAGCTACTCGACTGGCAGTGCTACCGGGTGATGCCGGACGGGTCGCGCATCATGGTCGAGACTGAGCGCAAGAGCGCCAAGAGCCGGAGCGCCAAGAGCGCCAAGTCCGACCGGCAGGCAAGGCTTCGCGCCGCTGCCGGAACGATCCGGATGGCTGAGCAGGACTGACGGCAGGCCGAAAGACAGCGGGGAGGGACTGTATCCCTCCCCGCTTGCGAATCGAGCTACCGTTGTCCAAAAACTACATGTGGTGAATAATCGTGTTGCCTATTCAGCAATCACTTGTGGCGATAAGTACAAGCCCTGGGCAACACCTACGATGACCCCACAGAGAGGAGGTAACCATTCACATGTCCATTAACGATGATCTTGGATTGAACGACGAGGAGTCTGCACGACTAAAGGAACTGAGCGACGCGCTTCAGTCGGAGTTTCATGAAAACCAATCAAATTCAGACGGGACGCGCAAAAGTGCATTGCAGGATATTGAGGATTTGCGCGCAGACTTCTTGGCTGCAATTAAACACGTGACTCGTCACGCGCAGAGTGATGCCCTCAAAGCGAAGGTTGCTATGTGGGGCTACGAGAAGTTGCTTGAACAGGGTAAGGCGAGTGTTGACCCGATCAGGGAACTTATCGAAGGCATGGAAAGCGCGAGGCAAACTGTTAAGACTACTAAGGACTAGGAGGTAACTAATGGCATCATTGACTGCTACCCCGAATCCGGGCGCAGTAGGTACGCCTGTAACACTTTTGGGAGAAGGCTTTGCAAACTCCACAGAGGTCATTGTTGAGATTGCTGGCGCTGGTTTCAAGTCGGAAATTGTGTCGTCCGGTGCAGGAGCGTTTAGTTCGGCAGGTTTGGCAGATCACGCCACTGTGACGCTCACATCGACAGGTAACGCGGCCACGTCTGAAACGGTCACACTAGGTACACAGGTCTATACGCTTAGGTCGGGTACGAACACGTTGCTGCCTAACGAGATTAGGCTAGGTGCTGCAGCGACCGATACGCTCGACAATATCAAGGCGGCTGTGAACAATGCTGCAGGCGAGGGCGTAACCTACGGACTTGGTACGCTGAAGAATGCTGACGTGTTTGCAGGGCCGAAGACGGCTACCACGATTATCTTCTATGCACGTAAGCCCGGTACGATCGGTAACAGCATTGTTTCGACTGAAACCCTGACAACCAATGCGTTTGGTGCGGGTACGCTTACAGGAGGCGCTGCTGCGCTTGCTAAGGCACTTGATTGGACGCCTGCAGATGAAGGAACCTTTAGAGTCACTGCGACGGATGGAACGAACTCAGCTGCGCTCGACGTGAGAATCTTCACTTAAACGTAAATCATGGCTGATGGCGTAACCCTACCACTAAGCGGCGCTGGCGATGTTACAGCGATTGTTGCAACCGACGACGCTGGTGCATTTGGGCAGATACAGTTAATTGGATTTGCTGTACAATCGCCACAAGTTCAGATACTTCAATCGGTTAACTTGGCTGCGGGTGTCAATGTTGATTTGACGGCTGCAGATATTACTACAGGCAAGCTAGGACGTTTGCTTGGTGCAGATATAGGTTGTTCTGTGCCGATTCGATGTGACCTACAAACTATTAGCGGCGCACGGACTACGCGAACCACGGTTTACACAAGGGAAGGGCAGACCTTCCCGTGGCGAGTGCCGATGGGCGGTAAATGGATTGAACTTGCAGGAGGCGCTGGCAAGGCTTTTGGCGCTTCGATTACAAACCTCGACGCGGCTCAAGCTGCCGATGTACGTGTAATTCTCTATTGGGATGAGGCAAATCCGTAATGGCTGATGTTCGCGCAAAGAAAGCTAAGGTTGCTCCAACTAGTAAGCCTAAGAAACCCAGAGCACCGCGTAAGCTCTATACGCTTACTGCTGATGAACTGCTTGAGTACCAAAACAGGCACAGGTTGCTCTTGACAAAGCAGATGGAGTTCCATGCAGCTAGTAACTATATGGATATATACCAGAACGCACTAATTGAGGAACACGGACTCCCGATCAAGTTTAACCTCAACATCGAAACTGGCATTGTTACCGAGGTGGGGGTGGAGGAACCTAATGCCCAAAATGGTCGTGTATGAACTTTTTGAGGTAGAGGCCAAGTCGCCCGAAGCTGCAAAGGAAGCAGTCCAAAAGAAGTCGAAGAAGAATTCCGTGATCGTAGCGGCTTCTAGTCTAAATGAACTGGCGCACCCGGTTCACCTAGCCGAAGCTCAAGACAAGTTCGGCTCTGACGATGGCAGATAAAGGCCCAGGCCCACAGGAGCTAGTCCGGAAGCGGGTCACCGCTGAAATCAAACGCCTTGAGTTTATGATTGAGTCACAGGAGCTTGAGGTTATGGAAACGTTCGACAAGATCGAACGACTCAAGGAAAACATCGAGGCGTCTAAAAAGGAGATTGAGAAACAGGAGGGCAACTTGGAAGCTATCGATAAGGACAACCCTGAAGGGGGTGAAGAAGCCTAATGGCTGACGTTCGCGTACTGCCTGACGTAAAGATTTCGGATGCAACTACACCATCCCAACAGGTTGCTGTCGATGCTTCCGGCCGCCTATCCGTCAACCTAACTGCATCATCTGCAACTGTCACTGTCGATTCGGAGCTACCAGCGGCATCAGCACTATCGTCGGATGCTGTTGCTAACCCGACTACTTCGACAATAGGATCGCATAACTATACGTATAACGGTACCAACTGGGATCGTCAGAGAAGTGCTGCTGCTGCACAGGATACAACTGGTACAGGAATTGCAGCGGCGGGTATCCTTGCACAGCTTGACGATGCTGCAACCGCGACGGTTACTGAGAACCAGTTTGCACCTGTGCGCCTTTCGTCCAGAAGGGCGCTGCTGGTTGAAGGTGTAGCGTCCGGTACAAACCTCAATGTTGCAATTGCGGCATCTTCCGCAACGGTAACGGTTGATACGGAACTTCCGGCTGCAGCGGCGCTTTCAGATACGACGGCTAACCCGACAACTGCAATGATCGGTGCGGCTGGCATGTTGTGGGACGGCTCTACGAACTGGATTAGAGCGAAGTCTGCAGCTACGCTTGCTGATGCCCTTGCGAACCCTGGTTCTGGGCTTTCACAGAGTCAGGTGTTTCTCATGGGTTACAACGGTACGACATGGGATCGCGTTAGAACTGCAAACACTGGTCGTCTGCAAGTTGACGTGATTACTGGTGGTGGCGGTACTCCCGCCAACATCATCGTTGACAATGCTGCCTTTACCGATGGTACTACCTCAATCGGTATCGCAGGATTTATCTTCGATGAAACTGCTGGTACTGCACTTACCGAGAATGACGGTGCCGCTGCACGTGTGGATTCCAAGCGCGCACAGGTCATGGTCATTGAAGATGCGACGACTCGCGGACAGCGATCTGCGGTAGATGCATCTGGACGTTTGAGTGTTAACCTTACGGCATCGTCCGCAACTGTGACGGTTGATACCGAGCTTCCCGCCGCCGCAGCTTTGTCGGATACGACTGCTAACCCCACTACTTCCATGATCGGCTCTGCCGGAATGTTGTGGGATGGTACGACTAACTGGATCAGGGCCAAGAGTGCTGCTACTTTGGCTGATGCACTCGCTAACCCCGGTGCAGGTTTGGGTCAACAGCAAGTGTTCCTGATGGGTTACAACGGAACCACGTGGGATCGTGTTCGCACTGCTAACACAGGACGCTTGCAGGTCGATGTTATTACGGGTGGCGGTACGAACACGCCGACCGCGCCTAACCCGAACTACAACACTGCAGCGTCTATTGCGGCAGGCTCTACGTCGAACCACGATACTGCCGACTTCGGTGCAGCTACGAAAGCTGTTCGCTCTGTGATCATGGGTGCTTCGGTGCCGATGAAGGGTGAGCTTCAGTATGTTGACAACGCAGTTGGTACGACGCTGGCAGTGTTCTTCACTGCTGCAGGACAGACTCAGACGTTCAAGCCTGAGCATCCTGACTACTGGAAGCACACGTTTTCTGCAACTGCAGGACTCGACGCTTTCAGACTAATCCGCACAAACCTCGATGCGTCTGAAGCTGCTGACCTTTACAGCATGGTCATGCACGAAGGCTAATAGATAATAGGGGCAGGGAAACCTGCCCCCTTTACATAATGGAGATATATGGCGGACGTTAGGCCAAGCCCACAATCGCAGGGTTATGTATGGGATGGGTCAGCATGGCAGCCTGTTACAAGTATTGCTGCTATGGCTACTGCACCCAATACAACGACTGCTCCAACAGTGCCGATTTTGGGAGTTGGCCCTGGCTTTGATATCAAGGCCGATCCAGCCAACCTCGGTACTGCGGCTAACTCTGCGATCACTCGCAATGTCGATGGTGCAGACATGGCTATGTATTATGTCGGCACTGGTACAACAGGTACACTTACCTTTGAAGTCACGGCTGATGATACAAACTGGGTCGGCGCAGAGTTTATGGAAGAACCAGTTGGTATTGGTTTAACAGGAACCAATCCAATTCCTGTAGCTGGCAAGGTCTATCGAGTTAAGCTATCCGGATGGCGACAGCATAGAGTTCGTACTGTTACGACGCTTGGTGCTACAGTTGCAATAAAAACGACTCAGCACTTCGGCTACCCGGCTGCCAATCCCGCACCCCACGAAATATCCTTTGCATATGTTAATAAAGTTGTGCAGACTACAACGACACAGACAGGATCAGATATTTGGTCGCCTGCATCGGGTAAGCGCATCGTTGTTACCTTTATTCAGATTCAGGCTGGTGGTACAACTGCGGGTACAGTGCAGGTTTGGTTTGGTCTAACTGCTGATACCACTTATTCACGTGGTACAGATCGTGCAATCTTCGATGGTGAGTTTGCACCATCGGCTACACTTAAGCCGGGTTGGTCAGCGGTAGGTCAGCCACTCACTCACGGTATCCCCGACGAGGAAATCCACCTGACTACATCTGCTGCTATTAACCCATTGACAGTTAACGTGTGGGGATACGAAGTATAATTAGAACGGAGAAAATAGATGGCGACATTTGCGATCTTCTATAAGGAGCAAGACCTCACTGCGATAGCAGCGTGGGCGACTTCTCCTGATCTAATTACAGGAGCAGAACGCAACTACGCCAATCGTCTTTGGAACGGGGGATTGAATCAATGGGCCTCTGCCCCTCAAGCAGCACAGGATACAAACGAAGCCTGCGTAATCATTCCGTTTGAACCAATCCCAGGTGAGATTGACCCCGATGCAACTTGGAGTCAACTTCCTGATGGTAAGTGGCTCGTTTGTGATCCGACCATGCGCCGTATTGTAATATCTGGTACGCAAGTTTCTAAGGCACAGACGGTGGCGTGGCTACGGCAACTTGCAGTCAATCATCCAAACGCAATCTACATGGATGCTATTGCAGAAGATGTGCAGAACACGGCAAAGGAGCCGTATCCGTAAATGGCAAGATTGATCACCGGCGGATTTGAGTGGAATAGTATCTACGCGGATGCATCGCCCTATGTCACTGGTACTGCAACGATTGCGGCTGCTGCTGCACGAACAGGATCGTATGGCCTGCGACTAGGTGATAGCCAGTTTATTGGATACACGATTCCAGGGGCAGTTGTGTCTCGCACGTATTTTCACCGTTTTTATCTTAGAACGAGTGCTGCTCCTGCTGTAGCTTCACGACTCTGGGTTGCATCTGACCTTTCAAGTGGACTTGATCCGTTTCTAAGACTCAATACTGACCTAACCCTTCAGGCCATGTACGACACTAATAGTCCTGTAGCCCTTGGCTCACCGTCTGCTGCACTTTCGACAAATACTTGGTATCGGATCGAGTGTTCCTATCGAATAAATACCAGCACGAACGATGACGCCTTCGAAGTTCTGATTGACGGCACATCTTTGGCGTCGTCTACCACGCTAAACCTTGGAACTGGTGCCATCGTCCGCTTTGCTATTGGCTCTAGCGCCCAAGCTCACGGCGTAAATCTTGACTTCGACGATATAGCTGTCAACGATGATCAGGGTGCTAGTCAGAACTCTTGGCCGGGGTCGGGGAACGTCGTCTTGTGTCTCCCCATCTCCGATTCTCAGGATGGATCATGGACAGGCGGTGCAGGTGGCACAGGTATTGACCTTTCGCTCGCAGTAAAGAACACCCCTCCGACGGGTACCGCGACAGAAACGGATACAACGCAGATAGAATCTATTGATGCGTCTGGTGATAACGCCACCGACGAGTACCGCGCTAATCTCACAACATATACCAATGCTGGTATTGGAGGAAGCGATACCATTACCCTGATCCAACCTATGTGTATCCATGGCGAGGACGTGGGGACGGGCACGAAGACTGGATCATTAGGATTGCAAGCAAATCCTTCTCAGACCTATGCCACCTTTACATATGCTGATGATATTGGGGCGCTAGCAACGTTTGGTGGTGCTTTCGATACAAACTGGAAAACTAAAAATGGTGCCCCTGTTTACGCACCGTCAGTCACTCTGGGGTCGTCGCCAGTTCTTGCAGTTCGTAAAACGGATGCAGGTACTCGCGTTGCATCGGTATGCGCTATGGGTTTGTACGTAGACTATATTCCCGCTGCTGGTGGCGCGACAGAAGACGTATTTCCATATGTCGGCGGCGGATACTTTCCTACTTAGGAGTAAATATGCAGAAGCCACTTATTGCAGGTATAGCTGTCGGTATTATTCTACTTATTAGTGGTGGAGCTACAGCCGTTCAGTTAAGTGCAAATTCGACGGCGATCAATCCTGCACTTGGCGCACCCCCCGTGAGAGTTGTATCTGTTAGTGATACTGCTATTCAACTGGACTATGGGCCGTCGCAACCTGGCCCATTCAAAGCAGGTGTAGCAAAGGCAACGTCACTGGTAATTAACTGGCCCGCATCAATAGATACACTTCATCCAATAGGTCTTACATACACAGTTGTCAAGGATGGCGTAGTTATCAATTCAGGACTCGTCGGTAACTCTATTAAAGTAAGTTTTTCTCCAAAGATACGTTCATTCAGATTTTGTGTTAAAGCTGTAAACTCTGCAGGTATATCCTCGCCGTTTGGTTGTACAACTTTTACAGGACAGTAATGTATGATGCGGATACTCTGCTACAAAGATGGCTTGCAGATGAATCCGATCGCGCAGAACGTGCATGGGATAATCTAATCAATGCGATACGTAAAGCTCCAAATATTCCACTACATGATCTAGATAAATGGATTGAACTCAATCATCAACTGCCCCGTACAGGGCGGGATGATCGTAGACCAAGACCGAAGATCGTGGACAAACTAACTAAGAGACAAGAGCAGGTATTGCAGATGTATGCCAGTGGTCTATCCCGTGAGGAGATTGGTCAGAGACTCGGGATATCTCCTGAGACAGTGAAGAATCACTTTGCTAGAGCGCGTTATAGACTAGGAGCATTGACTTCTGCAAATGCTGTTGCCATTGCTATACGAGAAGGTTTCATTAAATAGATGCCTCTACTACTCCTTTGGCATCCGAGAGTCACGCATGCTGTTGTTGTTCCGCTGGAACTGGAAATCGTTGGTTATACACGTAGATGGACAGTTGCAGAACCACGCAGAAGATGGGCTGTTACTGGCTATACGCAACGCTGGCAAGTTATCGTATATGCGGCCCGATGGGTCATAATGGAAGCTAGGAGGGTGCTATGGAAGTTATAAAGAAGGGTTCGGTGGAGTCACTCCTAGTTGCTCTGGGTGACAGGCTGAACAACATTACTACACTTAGTGGGGTGACTAATCTGAAGTTCGATACCAAGAAAAAGTCAGACAACAGTGCCATCGAGACTAACAAGACGGTCGTACTAGATGCTGACTATCCTATGACCGCTATTTGTGAAATCGATTCTACTCTCGCTGGTTACGATATTACTCCTGACGATGCAGAATTCAAACTGTACGTCAAATACACGGCTGGTACTGAGGCTCCTATCCTTGGGCCACTGTACTTTAGAGTGGAGGATGACTGATGACTAAAACTGAGGAAGTAGAAGCTGATAGAGAAGTCATCAGGGTCATGGAGTGGCGAGCAGGCTGGTTACGCGCTGGCGGGTTTACTAAGCGTAATGCTAACCTCCTCGCATGTAGTAACATCGACTGGCGCTATGCGAATAAAGTCCTGAAAGATGCCCTCGACAAAGGTTACGATCAAGATTTCGTAATGACACTTATCTCATGATCGATCCAGAACGCAAAGCGTACATCTTCAATGAGTTGGGCTATACGGCCCATTCGCCTAAGCAACAGGCTATCCATGATTCCGATGCGCGGTTCAAGGTACTCGCCTGTGGCCGTCGTTATGGAAAGACCACCTTCGGCGGTAATGAATTAACTGCGGCTCTCATGGACTATGACGATCCCGGCTGGTACTGGATCGTCGGCCCGAAGTACACACTAGGTGAAAAGGAATTCCGCGTCGTCTTCGCCAACATCATACGCAAGCTCAAGCTAGGTGCCAAAGTCAAGAAGTCGTATAACGTCAAGCAAGGCGACATGGTTATCGAAATGCCGTGGGGTTCGATCCTTGAGGTCAAGTCGGCTGAGCGGCAGGACACCCTGCTAGGAGAAGGTCTGTCCGGCGTCGTCATGGCCGAGGCTGCGCGGCATACCTCAGAGACATGGGAACAGTATGTACGTCCTGCGCTGGCAGACAAGCGTGGATGGGCCATCTTCGCATCTACCCCTCGCGGCTACAACTGGTACCAGGGATTATGGATGCTTGGTCAGAATCGACTCATGCATCCTCAGTACGAATCGTGGCGCTTGCCCTCATGGGAGAATCCCATCGTTTATCCCGGTGGGCGTGAAGACCCTGAGATAATTGAACAGGAACAGCGTGTATCTCCTCAGTGGTTCGCACAGGAGCTTGCGGCTGAGTTCACAGCATACGCTGGCAAGATTTACGATGAATTCGATCAGAACATTCACGTCAAGCATATCGAGTACAACCCACTATGGACAAACGTGTGGGCATTGGACTACGGATGGACAAACCAGTTTGTCTGTCTAGACGTAATGATCGATCCAGAGGATAACTTTCATGTATGGCGCGAATACATGGTAACAGAGAAGACCACGTTTGAGCATGCTGGTCTACTCCTGAAGCGTTCAGACAATCCACCTGATTACCATGTCGATTGGGGAGGAGGCGATCCTAGAGGCCCGGATCAAGCAAACACCATTGCGATAATCACTGGTGTCCAGATTTACAGCAGTGATATTGGTGAAGGTAATGCTCATGAATCGTGGACGCTCGGTGTCGAACATGTTAAGCAGCTACTCAAGGTGCAACCTAATGGTTTGCCTAAGCTGACCATTGATCCTTCCTGTGTAAATCTTATTCGACAGATGGATCAGTTGCATGCCCCTGATCCCAAAGAAGGCAAGAATGCCCCTGAAGGTCAACATAAGCATGATGATCACGGGCCTGATGCACTTCGTTACTTGGTCGGTCAGTATTTCGAGTCGGGCGCAGGATCATCCCTGGGCGATATCTACGGTAAGGGCATGAGGCAGACCGAAGCCATGACGTTTTTCCAAAATAATTCGCCAATGGCAAGGAATGCAAGATTTTGAGTACGATCACAGATGCAGAGCTAGTTGAGTTTGTCCTAGAGCATCCCGAATATACGGGGCTGGTAATTACGCCTGAGCGTAAGCCTTCACTCTGGGACAGGATCAGTGGTAATCAAGCCACGGCAACTACTGATCCACGGAGAGTCGTCAGCGGTACTTCATACGCTGCCAAAGGGTCAATCAGTACGAAGGCTGTTGGAGTCGAGCTAGGTTCATCGCGTGGCGGACTTCTCCGCGATGTGGTGCCTGCACTAGCCGCTCGCAACCAGGCGTTCGCAATATATGACGAAATGGCTAACGGCGATGGTGCCGTTGACGTTTCTCTCCGCGCTGCAAAGATGCCCGTCATGGGAGCCAACTACTTCGTAGAGGCTTTCGATGAATCAGAGGAAGCGGCGGTCATTGCAGAATTCGTAGAGTACAATCTTCTTGAAGGTTCTAACTCTCCATTCTTGAACGTGTTGGAGGATATCCTCCGCATGTATGAATTCGGTTATTCGGTACTGGAAAAGGTATACGAGGAGCGCGAATGGTCGCCCCGCAAGACGGGAGCTAATCGGCGCAAATACACGATGCTGCGGAAGCTGTCTCCTCGTCCTACCCCGACTATCAAGGAGATAGTCTATGACAACAACGGTGGGCCTGTTGAATTTGTACAGGCTGCTGTACAAGCCGATGGTAAGCCTATCGATAAGAAAATTCCAATCGAAAAGCTTGTCGTCTTCACTCACAATAGGAAGGGTGGAAATCTGGAAGGGAAGTCCCTCCTGAGAACCGCCTATCGTTCATGGTACTTCAAAACCAATCTATACAATATTGACGGTATCCAGAAGGAACGTCATGGTATGGGCTTCCCGGTTGTTGAGCTTCCGCCAGGATACAAGGATGACGACGTTACGGCTGCAGTCGAGCTTGTTCGGAACATTCGCACGAATGAACATGGTGGTGCTGTTATTCCGCCCAAGTGGGTTCTCAGATTCCTTGAACTGCCGGGACAGCCTGTGAACGTTCTTGAATCGATTGAACACCATAACGGTCAGATCATGCTCAATACCATGACCCAATTTCTGCTACTCGGAATCTCCGGGGCGGGGGGTGGACGTGCTACTTCTGGATCACAGCAGGACATGTTCAACAAGTCACTACGCTATGTGGCTAACCAAATCTGTGAATCGATCAACCTCTACTGCATCCCCTACTTGGTGGGTTATAATTTCACGACGGACAAGTTTCCGAAGCTTCGGGCGCGTAACCTAGGTGAAACGAAAGACCTGCAACAGTGGGCGTCTGCAATGGCGAACCTCAAGGGACAGGGACTTGTCAACTGGACACCTGAAACTGAGGAATGGGTGCGAGAAGTGATTGATGCACCACTCACGCCGGGTAAGCCTCCTGTGGAGGGGTCAACGGCCTCTCAAAAAGGTAACGTGACTTCACAGAACGACGGCAATAGCAATGCCGCTACGGATAACGCGGAGGGTTAATGAAGGACTACTCACAGATTGTCACAAAGGTAACATCTACACCATGGATGATTACGCCTACATCCTTGCGGATGATTCTCGACATTCTCGACCAGCACATGTCGGGTAACCATAAAATTGAGCAGGGTATGTTCGATGTGGGTGAAAGCAATGCTCCACTAGCCATGCGAGTAGGCTCTGTGGGGGTTTTGTCCCTGAGTGGGCCGATCTTCCCGAAGGCGAACATGATGACGGAAATGAGTGGAGCTACATCGCTTCAGCAGTTCCGTAACGAGTTCAATGGACTCCTACATGATGATGCAGTCAAGTCCATTCTACTCGACATTGATTCGCCTGGTGGACTTAGCGATATGGTTGACGAGATGGCTACAGAGATTCATGAGGCTAATAGCATTAAGCCTATTATCTCAGTTGCCAATACCGCAGCTAATTCCGCAGCGTACTATCTTGCATCGCAGGCTAGCAAGATGTACGTGACTCCATCAGGACAGATTGGTTCAATCGGTACGTTTATGGTACATACCGATGAAAGTCAGGCACGTGAGCAGAAGGGTGTAAAGCAAACGATTATCAAAGCCGGTCGCTTTAAGGCTATTCCGTTTGAGCCTCTTACACCTGAATCTGAGGATCATCTACAGAGCCTAGTTGATCAGACCAACGATAAGTTTGTGAGTGCAGTTGCGCGTGGTCGCGGCGTAGATGATCAGTATGTTCGTGAAAACTTCGGTGAAGGTGGAATCGTCAGTCCTGATCATGCTCTTGAAGTAGGCATGATTGACGGTATCTATACCTTCGATGAAGTCCTTGACAGTATGAGTCTACCAGTTGGAGGTGGTGCATCGGCATATCAGACTAGCCTAGTGGTTCCGATGATTAGTGGAACTATTACCAGTCCACTAACTGTTACGACTTCGGGTACTGGTATTGATTGGCCTGATACTTGGGGCATCCCTGGTCGTAAGCAATATGACGCTGGTAAGGAACACTCGGAACCCGGCACAGGACAGGGAGGCGAACCTACTCCACGGGAGTCTCCAAATAAGGATGATAAAGCCATCGAAGGAGGATGGAGGCGCGATCCGCCACCTATTGCATATGAGGAACAGGAGGAAAGTGCAGTGAATAGAGCATGGATGGAGGCTAGGGCCACCGTACTCGGAATCGATTTTGATGACGAGACTTCGGATGAAGGTCTTGCCAATGAGATTCAGGCGCGCATCGAAGAAATCGTTGTGCCTCTGAATACTGCTACGGCTGATGCCGTTAAGCAGCGTGAGTTTGCAGATCAGTACCCTGAGCAGGCAGCACTTCTCAATAAGCTCAAGGCTGATCAGGCTGCAACTGAGGCTCACACGTTCGCAGAGAGCTTTGCACGTTTTGAGGGTGAGAAGAAGGGTTACTCGACTCTCGTTCGTGACAAGATCGAAGAAGCACACAAGAGTGTTGCACTTCGGCAGTTTTCGCATGATGATCTAAAGGAACTTCTCGACCTTACGACTTCCAAGGAAGCCGTTGTGGAGTGGGGCGAGACTGGTTCATCGCGTGAGGGCGAGCAGACGAGCAACGTTGCTCCTACGCGCAACTTCGTTGAGGATCGCAAGCAGTTCGCTGAGCTTGTTAGGAGTGCAATGACTGAGGACAATCTGACTCAGGCGGCTGCAATTGCTCATGTTTCAGAACAGAATCCTGAGCTTGCACAGGCATATCTTACCGGGCACGTTAAGTAGAGAGAGGAGGAAATAAATGCCTGCTAGTGTTACCGCGAACTACCTTCAGCACAAGGGATACAATGCTGCTGCGGCCTTGACGAAGTTTCGCGCTGTCAAGTTTTCTGCGGCTGAGACTGTAACCCCTGTGACTGCTATCACTGACACTATTGCTGGTATCGTCCAGCATGATGTGACTTCGGGAGAAATCCTGAAGGGCAAGGGTGCATCGATTGCAGTCGAAGGCGATTCAATCATGGAAGCTGCAGGCGCAATTGCTATCGGCGTTCAGGTTTGTCTTGCCGCCGATGGTCGTGCGCTTACTCGTACAACTGGCAACCGCATCATCGGCCATTGTGTTGAAGCTGCATCCGGTGCAGGGAAATTCTGCCGTGTGCATCTTTCACTCGATGGTGATGTTGCTGGAACTGCGTAAGGAAGGGGTGATTTAGAGTCATGATGTATGATCCTGGTACTCTGTACTCCGACCCCATCCTTACGGATTTCTCGGTCGGGTACGCCAATCCCTCTTTTGTGGGATTGAGGATGATGCCACAGGCTGCTGTTAATACACAGTCTGGTAGGTATCGCGTTTTCGATAGAAGCAAGCGTGTTCGTTTCTTCTCAAGGCGTGAGCCTGGTACGGTCGCCAATGAAGTGCGCGGAGGCCGCTGGTCTGAAGACACGTTCAAGACTGTTGAGCATTCACTTCAGGCCGCTGTCGCAGACGAGGAAAGGCAGGAGCTTAATTCTCAGGGTGGACTCGCCAATGCAACTTTCGGTGGCGCGTTGCAGCTTGACCCCGAGCAGGATGCTGCTGAACTCGTCAATAGTTCACTTCAGCTTGAGCATGAACTTGCTGTTGCTGCATTGCTTAGGAACACTGCAACATATCCCGTTGGCAATACTGTCACCCTCGCGGCGGCAGATCAGTGGGATAACTATGCGGGTGCAACTTCTGACCCGTTGAAGATCGTTCAGGCCGCTGTTCGTAAGATTCAAAGCCTGATCGGTATTGCACCGAATCGTATGCTTATCGGTAGCATCGGCGTCGGTTGGCTTGCTGAGCATCCTGACGTTGTTGCTCGTTTCGCCGGACTCAGCCTTGCTGATCCGGAGGCGTGGAAGATTCTCACTGGCTTTGAAGGTGAGATGGTTCTCGTCGGTGACGATAGGTACAACGATAACGATATTCAGGAAGCAACTGAGTCGGCATTGTTTGCGTGGGGCAAGGACGTTATCCTCGCATACGTGCAGCCTGACATGCAGTTGAACGACCTGTCATTCGGAAAGACTTTCGCACAAATCTATCCGGATGGTTCGACTAAGCCGACTGATCGTTGGCGTGAGGAGGAGCGCAAGTCTGACCTCGTTCGCACGTCTTGGAAGTACGATCTAAAGGTCACGTCGTCGGTTGCAGGCTACTTGATCAAGGACGCCTTCAGTTCGACCGCTTGGTAATAGGAGAGGATGCAAATGGCTAAGTTCTACGTTTGGAGTACGATCCATAACGGGGGTGAAGTTGGCGAAGTCACTTCACCTATTGGTCAAAAGAAGACTGTTCTACTTAGTAGGAACACTCTCGATGTTGGTAGCGAAGTGACCAAGGCTAAGTCAGGGCTGTCGGATGATGAATGGGACGCGATGATCGAAGGTGGATCGATTCGTCCCTATCCTATGCCTGCCGACGCTGACGAATATACTTCGCCTGCACAGGCCGTCATCAGGAGTCTAGTTACACAATCGGGTGACTTTGATCAGAACATTCTCATGGAGCTTGCTCTGACTCAGCCTCTACCTGAGAATCCTCCCGCCGATGAAGCAAAGGAAGTTGAAGCTAAGCCGGTCGGAGTCAAGTAGCAATGGCGATTGTCGATGATCCAGATGTGCAAGTTCATCTGCCATACGACAAACTGAAGATAGAGGAAATCCCTGACGATCTAGCAAAGTGTAAACTAGACACTGAGCGGATCGTCAGGGGCTACCTCGCAGGGGTCATTCCGGCCGCTACGATGGCACTATGGACTGCCCCTACTAATGTACCGGAAGTAATCCGTGCGGCTGCTGGTCGCCTCTGTGCTGCTCTTATTTATCGTACACGGTATTCGGAGCAGTCACTAGATGATCCACAGTTCGCACAGAATAAGTACGACGAAGCAATGGCAATGCTACAGGGCATCATTGATGGTAGTATTATCGTTGATGGTGTTGTAACTGTTCAGTTTGACAACACGTACTTCTGGCCCAATGATTCTACTGGTGAGCCAGTGTTCACGATGGATGGTCGGTATTGAGTTCTATCACTTTTACCTGGGAGCCTAATCCTGCTGTCTTTGCACGTAGTTTAGAAGCTGTTGCAGTTGCACTTGAAAATCGTGTACCGCCGCTTATGGCTGCAAGTGAGGAGCTACAGGCTAGTATCAGGGAACGGTTTGAAACTGGTACTGATCCCGAAGGTAACGCATGGAAAGAGTGGTCTGAATCATATAGGCCAGTTGCAGAAGCGTATCCTAATATCGGTATTCTCCGACAGACGGATGCTCTGATGGAAGCAGCTAGTTCTTCAGAGGCCACGATAGTGACACACGATACGGTTTTCTATAAGACTACGGCGTTGCCTTCATATGGACTTGAGCATGAATCAGGGGCGGAAGATCGTAGTCCTCCCTTGCCACAGCGATCATTTCTCGGCCTGTCCGATGAATCTGTACTGAAAGTCTATGGTCTGTTCACTGAGTGGTTTGACGCGGCTATCAGCCTTTATCCTACTTCCACAGGAAGGATTGGTGCCCGACACTCCATTCGTGGTGCAACAGGCTTCGTATCTCGTTCCTCTGTCGGTCGAGGGCCATTGCCTAAGCTCTAATGGCACAGGATTACTATGATATCCTACAACCCTTTGATTTCATCGTTGACCTACTTAACGATAACAAGGCAACCCTGGGCCTTCGCTACATTGCTCAGAATGATGAGGAACTTATCCCACAGTATCCCGCTGTGTTGGTTCAGACAGATCGGACAGATACGCAACAGCATGCTACGGGACAATTTCTCAAACAGTTCTACCTTGACCTGTGGGTTTTTCACGCAGAGCTAACGGTAGGTAGGGCGACTCGTTCACGTAAGGATATTGAACTGGCAACAGCAATTCGACACCTGCTCCACACAAACTACACGCAGAATGGTCATATCATCTTTGGATTTGTGAATGGTGAGAACCCTGGGATAGCTGCAAGGATCATCGGGGGTAGTCTCTCCACCATAGTTACAACTCGGCTAACGTGGGTTGGTGAAAATCGAGTGCCCTACGAAGTTGGATAGCAGGAGGATCAATGGCATACAAGTTGGAAGTGGATCATCCCGATTTCCCAAAGGATTGGGAATTCGATATGGATGGTGTTCTCGTCAAGAATGGTGGTTCTGCAACATTGACTGAGGAAGACGAGCTAGCCATCTTTAATCGAAGTGGTGGACTCACAGTTAAACAGGTCTTTGGGCACAAAGATGTACCCGACTATATCAAGTTGACGGGTACAAAAGCGTCCGATGTGAAAGAAGGGGGTGACACTTAATGCCTGCTGGACTAGGTGGAGGCGGTAAGGTAGGTATCGCCTTTGAAACTACTATGGGCACATATGTTGCCCCAACGATCTTCGTTCCGATTCTCAGTGAATCTCTGATGTACAACGAAGATAAGTATTACTCTGAGCAGATTCGTCAGCAGACGGTTGTTTCTGACGTGAAGCAGAGTTTCTACCATGTCGAAGGCGATATCGAAATGGAAGTCGATCCTACTAACCTCCCATATTGGATGTACGCTTCCCGACACACAATTGCTAAGTCGGCTGGCCCTCCGTATACCTACACGTATACGCCGTCGTCGGCTGGTTCTGCAAGCACAGCGGCGGGTACGACGACTCCTAAGACGCTCTCAATTACTATCGTTCGTAACAGCGTCGTGTTCGGCTATACAGGCTGTGTCGTCGGTAGCTTTGAATTCGTCCTGGGTATGGACGACGGTGTACTTCGCTGCACTATGAGTGTTCTCGGCCTAGCCGAAGCAGTGCAGTCGGCTCCGTCGCCTTCGTGGTCTGCACCCGATCTACTTGGTGCCGCCGCGCATCAGGTGTATCTTGCCGCGTCCGCCGCAACGCCTACGTTCGGCGCTGCAGATACGGGATTTAATGGATTCACATTCCGTGCTAACTACAATGCAGAGGCACAGAACAGAATCAATACGCTCAGGTCGGCAAGCTATATCAGCTACGGGATCACGGAAGCCGAGATTGAGTCGGAGCTTGACTTCCTCACCCGTACTGACTATGACAACATGGTTGCCAATACTACCCGTGCTGTCAAGCTTGAGTCGGCTAACGGTGGAGCTACATTCGCCGCTGGTTCGTCAGGCGTGAAGCTGCAGGGTAACAGAGTCAGCTATGACACCTACGAGGTTGGCCTTGAAGGAATGGGTGACCTGATCATGGCAGGATTCACTGGTCGCTGTGTCGGTATTACGTCTGGTAACCCCTATCAGATCGAAGTCAAGTCAACTGCGAATATCACGTAAGAAAAACAGGCGGGGCTACCTTCGGGTAGCCCTGTCGCTCACAAGGAGAGAGCATGCCTAAAGCAACAATCAGCACCGAGACAGTTCGTAAGGAACTGAAGACGTGTCCAGGTGGATTCGTGGAGCTTCGTCAGCTTTCCTGGGCCGAAATGATGAAGCGACGTGATATCGCTTCTCGCATGTATGCAGACGTTTCCACCAAGCAAGGCAATGCCACGCCGGAAACGATCCGTCAGTATATGGAAGTCGTCAATGTTGCGATCATGGAGTTTGAATTCAAGAACTGCATCGTCGATCACAACCTTGAGAATGACGATGGTGTACTACTCGACTTCAGCAATGCCATGTCGCTTCAGATTCTCAATCCGAAGATCGGTTCCGAGATTGATCGTTATATCGAGGAACTGAATCAGGAGGATGAAACCTCTGTAGTCCCTTTGGAGAAGCAGCTTACCTCATCCTTGCTGGATGGGGAGAGGCCGCAAGTCGAAAGTATGACAGACTAACAGTACGAGAAGCGTACAAATGGATACATATTGGCACCGTGTGCAAGACGCTCCATGTTTTGCCACGGGCAGGTGGCGTCCTAGATCAACCGGGGAATGAAATGCTGTACCTCGGGGCGATCTTGGACGCCTTTGCCAATTATGAAGACCTAGAGTCGCGTCGTTCTGACGCACGTAGAAAGAATCGCCAGAGGACGGAGGCTGCGCCCTGATGGTACGCGGTGGGGAAATGATGCTGATTATCAGGGCGCAGGACTATGCCTCGCGTACCGTTCATAAAATCTCTGGTGAAATCGCTGGTATGCAGCGTATGCAGCGTATACAGGCACGTGCCCAAAAACAGTATCTTCCCGCGTTGCGGCAGGAAGCACAGTTGTATAAGAATCTTGCATATGCAGAAAATGCATGGAGAACGGGTGCGGCAAAGTCAAACGCTGTTCGATTCAACACTACTAGAGCAGGTCGAGTCCTACGTAGGGAACTTGTAGCTGCGGAGAATGCCTGGAAATCGTTTGGCAGAACGATGCAGGTTCCTGCCGGATTGAATAACATCAGGAACAATATTAAAGCTATTGACCAGCTTGCACTAGCTATCAGAAGGCTTGATGCGGAGAGATTGCATAGGATAGGTTCGGCCATGTCCGGCATCGGTCGGACAATGCAGCTATTCGGTGCCGTAGGCACGTTAGCATTCGGTCTAGCTGCCAACTCATTTGCAAAGTTCTCGGCAAGCGCGGCAACCGCTGGTACTCAGATGCGCGACCTTGGTGGGACGGTCGCACAGGCGGTAGCGCGCTCCAAACAGCTTCAGGAAGCCATCCTAGACATGAGTATGCAGTTTCCAATTAGTGCACAAGACATGACCGATGCTGCATACGAAATCTTCTCGTCCATGAACCTCATGCACAACGGGGTCATGAACGTGAATGCTGGCCTCAAGCTACTCGCTGTGGCAAACAAGGCAGCGGTAGCAGGAGGAGTCGATCTGAAGGAAGCTACCAATGCAATGATCGTTGCTCTCAACATCTTCGACCCGCAACTCAAGAATGTTAAGGGCACCATGGATGAGGTCTTCAACATTGTGCGATTTGGTAAGATTAGGCTTGACGACCTTTCTCACGTGTTCACGCAGTTTGCATCGGCGGCTCATGCAGGCGGTATGTCTCTGAAAGAGGTTGGTGCAGCTTTCGCAACGCTGACTCTATTCCAAGACCCAGGTAAAGCTTCTGCTGGACTTGGACGACTGATCGAACTTCTACGTACACCAGCTTTCCGCGAGGGACTTGACAAACTCGTTGGTGTCAAGGTTATCGCACCTGATACGGGTAAGATGAAGCCACTGCTCAACATCTTTAAAGAGATTATCAAGGCTCGTCCTGAACTGGCTGCGTCACGAAAAGCTGCTATCGACTTCTTCATCGAACTTACGAAAGCGTCAGGTAAGACGAAGGCGGGTATCCAGGGCACTGTGCAGGCACGTCGTGCTTTTGAGACTTTTGCTACGCATATGGGTACGTTTGCCGATACGGTCAAGAATGTCAATGATAACTACGACGAAATGAATAAAGCATTTACGTCGCGTATGGCCGATCCAGGTGTTCAGTGGGAACTGTTCAAGAATCGACTTAAGGCACTCGTACTTGTTATCGGACAGCAAGTCCTGCCAGTCTTCATTCAGATTGGTCAGTGGATTGCCAGTGCGATCCAGTGGTTCAAGGGTCTAAATAATGGTACCAGTGGAACCATCATACGCTTTGCTGCCTGGGCTTCTGTAGGCACATTGCTAGCAGGCATTCTCCTGAGCATGTCCGGATCAGTCGTTCAGCTTATAGCGACAATGGCTTTGCTGCGAATCGCCGCACTTGAGACTGGCGCTGCTTTCATTACTATGAGAACCGCATTGATTGCATCCGGAATCGGCGCGATCATTGTTGCTTCAGGAATAGCAGCCGTTATGGTTATGAAACATTGGGATCAAGTTCGCGCATACTTCCACGCATGGTGGGATGATATAGGTGCAGGCTTTAGCCATTTGTGGGCCGATCAAGTTAGTAAAGCAAAAGGTGCGGTTGGTCTTATTGTTGGCGTATTTGGTCGTATGAGAGAGAAGATGGGTCTGGGCGATCAGACCTCTCGATTTGGTCAAAGACTTGTGGATCAAGCCAACAAAGAACTAGATGAGCGTAGTGATACATTCTTGGACAATTATAACAAGTGGCTGAAAATCTATAAGAAACAGCGCGGGAAGCCAGGTATGGATTGGCTCAAGGACTTCAAGCGTATCACGGGCGAGTTCGATGGTAAGATGCTTTCGGACGAGTATAAGAAATGGGCTAACTCCGTATCCGACAGCACCTACACTGCAGCACAGCAGGCGAAGGATCATGCTCAGGCTGTTAAGCAGGCTACGGACAACATGCAGCAAACGATCAAGACTGCGACAACCAACTTGATCAATCAGTATGAGACTTTGCAGACGGCTAATCAATCAGCACTCGGTGGTCTATTCCAAGGCCCAACAATGGGCGGTATCCTCGGCAACGTATTCAAGAGCATTAATGACAACCTTCGCCAGTTCGGTGTTCAGATTCAGGTGCCATTCAACATCCTGAAGCAAGACCTGGATCAGTCTGTCATGTACTTCAAGCGATGGCGTCAGGATATCACTCAGTTGATCAAGCGCGGTGTACCATATGAAATGGTATCGCAGCTACAGGCAATGGGGCCAGAGGGTATTCCTATTATTGAGGGTTTGCTTGCGGCACCCAAGGGTCAATTCCGCGCTATCGTCAAGACATATAAGCAGGGGCAGGCTCTTACCGACAAGGCCACCAAAGAAGACATGAACCGTAAGCTCAAGTATTGGGAGAGCTTCGGTAAGGATGCTGCATGGGCAACCATCATGGGTATCATCAGCAATCCGAAGAACGTCAAGATTCAGAAGATGTATGAGGACTACGTGAAGAACACGTATGGCTCCATCCTGAAAAAGACTTTCCAAGATGATGTTGCCGAATACATGGCTAACGCACTTGCGATGGCGAAAGCTCAAGCAGCGGCGGCGAATCTCATGCCGACCAAGATGCCCAATCTATTTGCTCCTACACCGAAATCTACTCTCGCCAATATGACACCGCAGCAACTCACGGCTACCTATAAACAAAATGCAAAAAAGCTGCAGACAGCCTTGAGCTTCGTAGGCCCACTAACAAAGAAACAGCAGACAAGCTTGGCTAACCTTCGGCATCGTCGGCAAGCGATCCTGGCTGAGTACCGACATGATGCTGCACCCGCTGCACGGCGTCAGATGGCGCGGCAACGTAGTCAGGGTCGTGAGGTCTACACGATCACGTATGAGGGTGACACCATCCATATTAAAGCGGACGGTGCGACTGTGGCATCGGTTACCCGAGCCTTGCAAAAGAAACACTTTAAGCAAAAGAGCAAGCATAAGAAGGGTACAGTAGCGGGGAAAATCGGTTAAATGCTATCAATGGTACGCATATGGAATGCTCCACTTAGCTCGTCGTGTTTGCTCAACGAGACTAATCCTGTGCGCTTTCCTGTGAAGGGGTTTACGTGGACTCAGCCGACCAAGGGCGATGCGCTTCCGAAGATGGAGGAGCCGGGTCAGCATTTTAGGTTTAGCGATGTTGACGTTATGGCTCTGAATATGGAAGGCGATATAGTAGGTAACAGTACGAGTGACTATTGGGTAAATCGCAAAGAGCTACTTGCAGTAGTAATTCCGCAGCCATCCTATCTACACTTGTACAGATTCCATTCCCGACTGGATGTTAAGGTCGATGGCGACTCTGAAACATACTACTGTTATGTGATTCTCAAGGAACATGAAGAACCTATGTCCACAGCCGGATACTCTGTGTCTCCATTCCAGTTCCAGTGGGAGAACGTCTTTGGATACTGGCGGAAACTATCCAACAATGCAGTCGCCTTAATCTAGGAGGGAAGTAATGGCACAATCAGTAGCGCAGCAACTAACGGTGTCAATGCCCGTTCCACAGGAATTGAATATTGAGCCTTCGGAGAACAGTTCTCAAGCTCAGGCACTAACTGTTTCAATGGGAACGGGCTATATCATCGTCAATATCAATCCAGCCCAACGGCTTCCGGTAGACTGAATATGGCTAACTTTACATTTAATGTAGCTCTCGGTCGTGAGGTAGAATACTACCAGCGCGTCGATGGTAATGATCCTGCCGCTTCTGCTCTTATCGGAGTGGTTCTTAGGCTGGCGCTTATCGAATCTGATACGATCCTAAAGGATTACGATACGCTATCCGCCATTCTTGCGGCTGCTAACGACGAGGCAACTAACTCTGGATACGCTCGTAAGACGTGGACTGACGCTGACCTAACAGCGTACTCAGTTGATGATGCCAATGATCGTACACAGCTTTTCTTGCCTACGCCGATTACTTTTGCGACCATCGGTTCAGGAGATACATGGGCGAAGCTACTCGTCTGCTATGACAACGATACTGGCGCGGGTACAGACGCGAATATCATTCCAATTACCGCCCATGATCTACTGTTCCAAGGTTCGTATGTTGTGCCCAATGGTACGAATATTACGATCACCAATACTACTGGCTTCACGATTTGCAACTAGATGTTCCGTATCCGCCATCTGAACCACGTAGGGGGTCTTGTTGCCGAGCATCAGATGGTCGGAGGGACGCTTAGTTATAGCTTTCGTGCTGGACAACCTGGCGACATTTCATATCAGCTAGCGAATAGCATTGGCGGTATTACACGCGATGCTTTCGCGCCCTACTATACTGACTTCATGCTGCAGTATCAAAATCCCGCTGGTGGTAGCTATCAAAATATCATGGGCGGTATTCACGTCCCTGTGAATCTGAAGAACGACGAGGATGCTATCAATATCGCTGGTAAGGATTGGTCGCACTGGCTTGAGCAACCCTACTGGTTTCCATTCTATGCAATAGACTATACTAATGGTACTGCTATGCAGCAAATGATAGATGCTAGCCGAACATACACCGCAGGTATAACGGAGACTGTTGCGGCAGTAGCATTCTATCCACCAATATTGCAGGCACAGATTATTTCAAAACTGATCCTAAATACACAACCCACAGGACGACCTGCTTCGGGTAGTTATCCAGGTTTGACAGGCGGTAACTATGTCCCTATCAATGCAGTATTCAACGACTTCTCCGGTTCTGCACAGTTTACTAATAGTTCGCTAATCATTCAGTTCCAAGATCAGACTACAGTTCTTCAGCATATAAATAACATCGCCGCCTTCGATGAGCCTTATGGATTCGATTGGACAATGAATCCGGATAAGACAATGGAGTTCTTTGGCCCACGTAAGGAAAGGAAATACGCGCCTGATCCAATCTGGACTATTTCCAAGGATCAAATCATTGGTGGTCTAGATGAAAACCCCATGTTGGAATTGGACTGGACTAACAACGGGCCACTAGCCTCACATCTTGTCGGAGTGTCGAACGGCAGTCCTGGTGCATGGTGGCATAAGCGCGATCAGGACAGTGTGAATCGATATAGAGAATGGCTGCGTATCGAAACCCTCGGGGATCAGTATTGGCGAGGGCCAGATATGCGCCATGCGCTCGACGGTCTGGACTATCTACACCCACAGAAGGACTTGCGTATCGTCGTCCTACCTTCCCTACTGACCGATGGGTTCAAGAACCACATCGGGGATGTTGTACGTGTCAAGTGGGACTTTCCATACTATCATGAAATCAACGCCTACTACTGGATTAATGAGCAGACGTATGACAGTGACGGTGAGGAATGGAAACTGACCCTGGGGTTGCAGCAAATCTATGACTAACAGTAAATGGTTTGGTAACTCTGATGCCGATGTTATCGGTGATTTACAGCGTCGTATTTCGACGGTAGAATCCTATGCTACTGACCTAGAGCGTAAGATCGCAAACTTCGATTCGCCACAGCCTATCTCACGTGTCGATCCAGTTACCTATTTGAATCCCTTTGAGGGCCAACGCGCCATCGATCCCGCCGATGAGCAGCATATGTGGTACTCAAACGGAGAATGGCGCAAGGCTGGTGGCTTCGGCATCTATGAGATTAAAGTCTTCGATGATACGTTTGTAGTTACCACGGGCGATGATAAATTCATCTGGCCGATCCCTCATGAGCTTGACGATGGACAGATCATTGAGGTTGAAGCGGCCGTAACTACAGCGGGTTCTGGTACCACTACCATTGCAATCCGTAAGGGGACAGCAGGTACAGCAGGCTCCGATATTCTATCCACGAATATCACAATTGATTCCGGAGAGTATAACTCCAAGGATGCCGCTACCCAACCTGTAGTAATTGATCCTACGATTGCTACGTGGGGTCAACATCTACATATCGATGTGGATGCCGTAGGCTCAGGGGCAAAGGGTCTGTGTGTCATGGTGACCCTGGTTCCCTCCAACCTCGCAAGCATCGTGCTAGCAGGAGCGCAAGGGCCAGCAGGAGGAATCACAGACTGGACAGGGCAGTGGGTAACTGCAACCGGGTATACCGTAAACGAAGCTGTCTCTAACAACGGTAGTAGCTACGTTGCAATCGTAGACCACACTTCAGGGGCAACGAGCGAACCAGGGGTAGGAGCGAATTGGGAAGACTTCTGGATGCTTCTCGCAGAGGGAAGCTCCGGGGGTTCGGGTATGTCCACGCCTGTTACCCAGACTGCCCACGGTTTAGCGGTTGGTGACATAGTACGTTTCGATGGTACAAACTATGTAAAGGCTCAAGCTGATACGGAAGCCCATGCTGAAGTTGTCGGACTAGTATCAGTAGTTGGTGGAGCAAACGATTTCACCCTTGTCATGGGCGGCGACATTACCGGACTTACGGGCCTGACCTCGGGAAGTGTCTATTACCTCAGTCCGACGACTGCAGGAGCTTTGACGACTACTGAGCCGACGACTATTGGGCAGGTATCCAAGCCGCTACTCGTTGCACATTCTACGACTACAGGGTTCCTGTTCAACATGCGCGGGGTTGTCGTCCCGACGCCTATCGAAGTCGGTCAGTCACAGGCCGATGGTTGGACACGTAGCTACGCGGAAACTTGGACATACGCGAGCGCCACAACATTCACTGTGGCTGGTGATCAGACTGTGAAGTTCTCCAAGGGTACGCGGATTAAGCTAACACAGTCAACAGTCAAATACTTCATTGTCTCGGCAAGCTCGTTCAGCGCGGGAGTTACGACAGTTACTATCACCGGGGGTACCGACTATACACTTGCCAATGCAACGGTCAGCGATAACTACTACTCATATGAGGCAAATCCACAGGGCTATCCGGGGACGTTCAATTATACACTGGCTTGGACTTCAACGGGAACCGCTCCCTCTTTCGGCAACGCCGCTGTCGTCTCTCGTTTCAGTATGGTTGGAAATATCTGCCGAACTGAGTTCTTCATCACGTTTGGTTCCACGACTACCTTCGGCACCGGCTCATACCGCTTCTCCGCGCCTATCACTATCGCAAAATACGCCGCTGGCTCGGCGTGGGCCGTCGATCAGGGTACGTCCTTTCGGTCGGGGCTTGTTTTCGTCGACACCGGCAACAACGTCATTCGGATTCTAAGCGTTGCCGACGCCGCTGATGAGTGGGCAGCGACTGTTCCGAACACTTGGGCAAACACCGACCTCATCGTTGTCACAGCGACGTTTGAAATTTAACTAATGAGTGCAATTGAATTCTCACCCAATGCAGTATCTCTCGACGGTTGGCTTGCCGCTGGCGAAACCTTCACCTACGCAAGCTCTACTACTTTTACTGTGGCAGGGGATCGGACGGTACGTTACTCAAAAGGCACAAGAATCAAACTCACCCAGAGTACGGTTAAATACTTCGTGGTTACTCTCTCCGCATTTTCTGCCGGGGTGACAACAGTTACTATCACGGGCGGCACCGACTATACACTTGCAAACGCGGTAGTCAGTGATCCATTCTATTCCTATGCAGCAAATCCCCAGGGCTACCCCAGGGGCTTTAACTATACTCCGACGTTCACGGGGTTTTCTGCAAACCCGGCCACATCTGTTTACTTCTCCGTTCAAGGAACGGTTGTCACCTGTGTATTCTATCCTGGTTCAAATGGAACGAGCAACGCGAACTCGCTTACTATGTCTTTGCCCATCGCGGTAGGCTCAGGAGTGTGGACTGCGATGCGCGGATTCGACAACGGCGTAGATGTAACGAACTCTGCGATGGGTCTTCCAAGTGGCTCTACGCTCACGGTCTACAAGGATTGGGCCGGTGGCGGCTGGACTACCTCGGGAGCCAAGCAAGCGTCCGGCACGATCACGTACATAATGTGAGCTAATATGAGTGCAATAGAAGTCATACGAGAACGTGGCGACGGTTGGATATACGCCGACGAAACACTGACCTATGCCAGCGCGACTACTTTCACTGTCGCGGGTGATAGAACAGTCCGTTATTCCAAAGGTACTCGGCTTAAGCTAACGCAATCAACAGTCAAATACTTCGTCGTTACCTTATCTTCTTTCTCAGCCGGGGTGACCACGGTTACCTTCACAGGAGGTACGGACTACACACTTGCCAATGCTACTATCAGTGATCCGTTCTATTCATATGCTACAAACCCACAAGGGTATCCGACCTACTTTAACTACACTCCAACATGGGGAGGATTCTCTACCGCTCCGGCACTTGGAGGCGGGATGTGCAGGTTCTCAGTTGTTGGAGGAGTATGTTTCTATATGGCTCATTTCAACACATCTGGAACCAGCAACGCTACTAGCTTGACGGCTTCTATCCCCGTCACTAACGCAAGCTTTGGTCAGTACCCCGTCACCCGCATACAGGACAATGGAACTTACTCCTTCGGAATGTGCGAGGTTACTTCTGTACTCACATTCTTCAAGGATGGAAGCGGTACAGGCTTCACAGCTAGCGGGTCAAAGAACGCTTGGTGGGGAGTGTCCTACATCATCTAATGGCTGATATTCGACAGAGTAGTGTAATCCAGGATGATTTCAACCGTGTTGAAAACCCTCTATCACATGGTGGAGACTGGACTAACCCGGATACCTTCTGGAACCCACTAGAGGCAAACGGAAGTCAAGCACGAATTTCAACAGGAGTGTATTGTAACTCGGCCTGGACTTCAGAGGCATTATCGGGTGACAACGCCGAATGTTGGGCTTGGACAAAAGGTGGTAACTCTCCATCCCATGCGTGGGGCTTTCATCTATATACAACATCCAGTGTCGGCGGTAGTGGTGCATCCGATGGATACTTCTGGCGGATGGAGATTACAACGGGCGGCGGTACCTGCTATATGTACAGACTGGACAACAATGCAGGAACAATCCTCGACACAGAGACTTCCAATCCCGGTACAGGGGGCGATTGGTACGGCCTTATTCGTCGCGTTGGAACAACTCTGGAAGGATGGGCCTCCGGTGATTCCACAGGAGCTACCGGCTGGACACAATTCTTGAGTGCATCCGATGGTACCTATACTGGCCCGATGTATGCTGGTCTTAGCTGTGCAGGCTCACTGTTGGGGTTTGATTACTTCGGCTTCGGGAAGCAGATCAATCGCCCACAGATTTATCGCATAGTACGTGGTCAGATCACAGTCGGATAGGGGGAAGACTGTATGAGTACAATACTCGCCATCGTTATCACTAGTATTCTCGGGCCTTGTGTACTGATGTTACTTACTGGTCATCAGCGTAGCAAGGAAAAGCAAGAAGATTGGCGACGAGAAGATATAGTTGCAGAGAAAGCAGCAGAGGCAGCAAAGTTGCTCCTAGCGGAGAACAAGAAGGTTGCTGCTAGTGCTAAGGAGGCTAGTGGTAAACTAGACGCGATCCATATACTTGTCAATTCAAACATGACAGCAGCAATGGAAGCACAGCTAGTTGCATTACAGGGACAACTAGTGGTAATGAATCGTTTAGCTAAAATTGAAGACCCGACCGTTAATGAGCAAGCTGCTATTAATGTCGTCCAGAAGCAGATTGCAGAACTTACCGCAACAGTACGGGATCGCCTAGCTGCTACTACCAAAGTTGAGCAAGCAGAAGTAGCAGAAAAAGCAGCAGCACAGGGGGGCGAGTGAAAACGGTCATTTTATCTTATCCCAATGGAGTTCATAGAGAGGAATTGTTGGCAGGAATCCCTCGCAAGGGTGACCATCTTCAACTGCCAAACGGTCGTGACTATAAAGACTACATAGTAGAACAGGTTACTTTTTTACCTGCTCAGACAGGTGACCCTGAGCCATCTGTAATGCTGACAATTCGGGAATATCCGACTTGAGTAAGCAAAGCATAGCTATGGTAATCGCAATTGGAATAACGATTGTGTGAGTAGCGGCGATCATTGGAGGTATCATCCGCAGAGATTGGACGGCTCTTAACACCATTACGCCAGTTATGCTCACTGTGTGCGGTTGGCTTTATATCCGGCGAAACGGCAACGGAAAATAGGAGAGAACATGCTTTGGACAATCTTGATCATCTTGCTAATAGTCATAGCTGCAATCTGGATCGTTAACCACCTACGCTGATGCTTACCGAGAGACAAGTTCCCTATACAGGGCCATACGGTCTAACGACAGGGCCATACAAGTCGCGTGGGCCTACGGCAGAAGCGTGTAAACGCTTCATGGGTCGTATCGGACTTATGGATTGGCATGACTATGATCGGCATTGGAATGCCACACTTGGCGCTGCCATGGCGAAATACAAGAAGAAGCATGGTCTGTCTGCCGATCCGTCGTATGGCAAGTTGGTATGGGCTGTTATGCGCTCACAGAAGGTTCCATCGGGTCGTCCCAATGCGGGAGAATATGCCTTCGACTTCTATGCGCGAAAGCTGATTCAAGACGAAGCCCGTGTAACCTCTGATTCAGAGATTATGGATCAAGTGCAGTATCACATTCGCCAATTCTGGCTCAAGGCAATCGCTCACAATGAAATCTGGCACTACGATCAGGGTAGACCAAAGGATACAACCGTAGACCCTGAAAAGGGTGGATACTCTGACTGTTCAATGATGGTCATTCAGGCTGTGCGCTATGCCTGGACTATGACGGATCATGAGACTCTTGATCCTGCAAAGTGGAAGTTCACAGGATGGGGCAATACAGACTGGTACGAAGATGATTGGCCCAGAATTGGTCAGCCTTATCGCATAGGTGACCTAGCTCATTTCCAAAATGAGCGGCACGTAATCCAATGCATTAAGGAGGGAAATGTCGATACAGCACAATGGGGTTCAAATGGATCGGAGAGAGCGCCAGAGCTAATTGGTTCGCTTCGTAGTTACTATCGCTATCCAGATGAATTCATGTTCGTCGTCAGACCACAACTAATACCGGAGGAGTCATAATGCTAGAACCACATTGGGTACAGTTCCATGATGGTGCAGGTAACTCATTCCCCATGCTCGTCACGCAACATGGTGCAGAGGAGCATGTAGGTGGTGCAGTGTTCTGTGCAGAGTCGCCGCCTGAGAGCGATGCAGGACTACAGGAAGGTTGGAATAACCGCGTTCATATCGGACGTGGTGATGTAAGCAAGGGAGCTTCGTGGTCACCTATCGACGGCGTTGATCCCGGCGACGTAGAGGAGGGCTAATGTCAATCGCTGCTCAAGGTTGGGTTAAAGCAGGAGTCGCATTGATCATGGCGATCCTTGCGGCTTTGACCGTTGCACTTACGGGCAAGACCGACATTGGAGATATCGACACGCAAACGTGGTTGATTGCTCTAGGCGCAGTTCTCGCGTCTGGTGCGTTGGTAGCATTCGTAGACAACGTGCCTGGTATCTACGGTGGGGCAATCAAATCGTTCATCGGCGCAGCGGGTGCATTCGTTACAGCACTCGTCCCGGCATTCGATGATCGTGTGGTTTCACAGCTAGAGCTACTGACGGCAGTTAGCGCATTCGTCGCAGCACTAGCATTGGTGTACCAGATTCCACAGCCGCCTGAGTCGAATCCTGCACCATCTTCACCCACTGATGGGGGCTAAATGAACATCAATATCAGTATTGATACCTTGTTGCTCGTCGGTATCTTTGTAGTCTTGCTGATTGCTGCAATCAGCGACAGCGTGAGCCTCTAGAACATCAGGGGCTAACGGGATCAAGGCCATAGAGGGCAAACGACCAAGTAGCGGTCGGCTCGGTGCTGCAACCTTGATCCATGGTAATGCGCTGCTCTAGCGTTGCCAGGGTGAGGCATAGGGGGTACCCGTTTCTCTCCTGCGGGTACCCCCTATTAATTCACTAGGCGTCGGCCAATCAATAGTAACCACCCCCTTACCACTGCATCTTCTCCCATATTTGATCTACTTCCAACATTTCAAACGTCAACTCATCATGATTGAAGTATTGACCACCGGCTCCAAAGTTGGCCCACTGCAATAGATGCCGGGTCGCATCCCGCCCGTGCTGCATGCCAACCTTGTAGCAGCCGATCTTCTTTAGCTCATCATCCTTATAGAATGACTTGCCTGTTGAGGGTGATTGCTTACTTGCAAGTATGATAGGTTCATGTCTCTCAATGAACAGTTCGATTATTCCTATCATCTTAACAGGAGTCAGGTCTAGCCCTGCTCTGGCATAGTTGCGGTACTGGAAATCCTCGTAGATGATGTTCGCATGGTCTTCTGTAGAACTAAGGAAATCCGACAGCAAAATGTACAGTTCTTGGAGCGTATACTTCTGCTCATGGGGTGCTAAGTACAGTATTTCCGACTCGTCGCGCTTCACCCCAAAGCATACTCCTGTGGTGATACCTGGATCAAGTGCAATTATTGATTCCACTCAGGAACCGCCCCCTTCACCGGACGCCTGTGCGCCGTTCTGACGGGCCTCCCCGCGTTCCGGCCCGTAGTCCGCAAAGTCCCTCGGAGCCTGGGAGGGAGCCGCCTGCGCTCGCCCTGTGGACGACAGCCGCTCAGCTTCTACCCGGTCGGCAGCGGCCAGGATGCCCTCGTTCCAGAAGGTCTTGGCTTGCATGATATCTAGATAAACATGCGTTGGATCGCGTGTATCTTTCATCTTTTCCTCTCGTCGCTCCATGAAAACGATACACCATCTGCGGGTGAAGTGTAAACATGGTCGCCTTCGTGTAAGTTCTTACGTTGACATGTCTCACCATATCTTGTTCGGGCAACACACAGACCTTCTGAACGCTGATCCGCTCCGCGCAAAAATACACGAAAGGCGAGTCGGCATCCTTGGCACAAATCGATTTCGCTGTCGTCCTTACCCCATTCGATTTGAACTGAAGCATACTCCTCGCCGGGGATTACTGCTTCGCATCTGTCACACAATCTTGTCTGTGTGATACTCATTCCGCACTTTCCCAATAGTCGGCAGCGATACCAGTATCAGGTGCCGGTTCAGTTCCCAGTGCTTTGTCGAGAGCAACAAGGGCGCGGCCTAGATTAGTACCCGGTACAAATTCTGCTCCATACTCGACCGCATCTTCTGCCGTCTCTAACACTTCCACGATCTGTGGAAGCGCAGTACGGCGGAAGTCGCGTATGTCGGAAGGTGTCCCTCCGGGCTGGTCGTAATGCCACGGAGCCGCGAAACTCTCAGCCATGATTGCCTTTAGTTTTTCGCTTGCACTCACTTTGCTTCTCCCCATGTAGGGCCGACACCGAATTCTGCTACGAATGGCAGTGTCCAGCCTAGTTCGTCAAGGGCCACAGAGGACATTACTTGTTCGCAGACTGTAGAGTATTCTTCGATGTACGCCTGCTCAACGTCTGCAACGATTGAGTCGTGAACCAGAATGCAAATTGAAGCCCTGGATCGATCGATTTCATCAGCAAGCCTAATTGCAGCACAGAGGGTGAGGTCGGACGCAGTGCTTTGCGGATAGAAGTTAATTCCTTCCCGGTAAGCAGCTTGGAGGTTTTCACGTGTAAGTAGATGGAACCGTCTTTTTCGCCCGAAAGGTGAAACGAGTACATGCTTGGTTTTGACTTCACGTCTTACTTCATCCTCCCATTCCTCTACACCTTTGAATGTTTGCCACACCCATGCTATGTAGGGTTCTGCTAGTCGTTTAGGAATACCGTGCTTCTCTTGGAATGTATCCGCACTCTGCCCATAGAATACACCGAAGTTTACGTTTTTGCAGGTCGAGTATTGCTCGTCAGTATAGTCTGCCCCAAAGAACTTGGTTGCAGTCTCCCTGTGGAGTGATAGGTTGTTACGGTAAATTCGTGTAAGCTCTGTATCGCCCGAAAACTGAGCGATACATCGAAGTTCCGCCTGCGAGAAGTCTGCTTGTACAATTTGTCGGCCAGGAGAGGCGCGAAATAGTTTACGGATATCCGGCAGTCCCTCTTTCGACCGCGTGATATTTTGCAAGTTAGGTTTACTAGACGAGAGCCGCCCACTGTTCGTGCCATGTAGGTTGAGCTGAGTGTAAATCCGAGAATCTTCATCTAGCTCTGCTCTTTGGATGAGTCCGACGAGGTACGTCCCATCTTGTTTGACAAGTTTTTGGTAGCGGTCGTAAGATTCTGTAAAGCTAATGTAGAACTTCTTGCGTTCGTCGCTATCCTCCGCAGTGACAGAGCGTACAATGTTGCCTTCACGTTGAACCACTGTCTCTCCCCGAAACTTAAATCGTCCTTCGATGATTTCTTTTCGTGCTGAGTCATCGATACTCCTCTCTGGGTTGGGCATGTTCTTCAGTGGCTTACGCTTCTGCATCGCATGCTTGATACCCCATACGTCATAGTACAGATGCGACATTTGCTTAGGCGATCCGACATTGAGCAATGGATTACCGGCATGCTGCTGTAGCTGCTTGGCAATCTCCTCTAACTCAGGCAGTACCTCAAACTCATGGATATCACCAGCGCGTACAGAATCATAGATCATGCCGTCCAGTTCTACATCGGTGCAAAAGCTATTACCTCGTAATAGTAGGTGGCTATAGGCCCGGAGTACATCGTCTCTTTCTGCGCGAGGGTACTGCTCCCCGAAAAGTTGGAAAGTGCCGCCAACGTCCATTCCCGCATACCTATAGAATTCATCGTAGTCTGTGACGACTCCGGATTTCTTGGCCGCTTCAACAGCAGGACTGGAATAATGAGGCCATCCAAAAGTATCCATGAGTAGATAGTCGAGGCCATGTACCCCAATTCGCTCGTCCGTACCATTACGTTCATCGAGCGCATATGAGAGGAGCATAGTGTCATGATCTACTCTGGCTTCGATTCCGTAGGTGTGACGTAGGATTTTAGTGTCAAACTTACCGCCGTGATAGATGAAAACTCGCCCTTGCTCATTTCGTAGGACGTTGGAAAGATCCTTAATTGCATCCGGGGATCGCCAAGCTCCACCGCGCTCGCCACATACAATGGCATTGCTTCCGTCAATAGAGAATTGGACGCTAATAAGAGTTGCTTTGTGAGATAGTCCGCCTCTGGATTCGATATCGACAGCGATATGTCCTTGGTACCGTGCCAAATCTCTAAGCGTTCTTCTAATTTCTCCAACATCTTCGATTACCTCTACTATTGGCAGGGTGGGGGGAGGTAGCGGATTGAACGCTCTTTGGAAGTCCCTTTTAAGGTCGGGGAATTTTGAGTCGTCGTGGAGGACGATTGCAGGGTTGTTAGTTGCCACCACCGTCCTGCCTCCGATGCTATGACGATATCCCCTATATCTTGAGATAGAGCCTCGTCCAATAAGGAGCTTAACTGCTTCATCTCCCGCCGCGACAACTGTATCAATACCTCGGAGTTCGTGTTCCAGACGAGGAGCGCAGGCTTTAATGGCTTCTGGCGGAATTTTCCCATCTGGTGCCACACAGAGAACAGTGTTAGTAAGAAGAACTTGCTCACGTTTCACCCCATTCATTCCGAGTAGGTAGTCCATGATCTTGCCACTACCATACTGGCTTGCAAATGGCTCTCCCGCGATGACTTCAGGCTTGCCCGGTGAGCGCGAAACCACGGCACCCCGCACAGGGTGCATGGTGGGCTTCCGGGTCTTCACGCAGGGTGCATCTGCGAGAGGACATTCATGACATAGTGCGTGTGGTGCTTTAGCTGCTACTGCCGATGTAGCCATGTCTTCCCTGTACAGTCCTTACCACAAGCCGTCTTATCATTATAGTCGTAATGCGGGATATGGAGTAGACCAGATCGTATGTTGAATATCCAAAGATACTTCTCAGAATAGTATACTTGAGTTTTTCCACAAGCTACGCATCTATCCTTGACAGCGTAGACTACATCGTTGTACTCGTCGCGGACTGATATCAGGGTGTCTACGGCCATAATTGCCAAACCACTAACATGAGTAGTGCCCAGAATATGAAGCTGATAAATAGCGCAAACCAGCAACCAACTTCGGGTGGATATTTTTGGTACTTACTCACCAGTCTTGTCGATCTTCATGAAGTTGCTGAAATACTTGTCAATGATTTCCTCTGCATTATGCTTCTGGGTGTACTGCTCGGATTGGGCGATAGGCTCACCGTTGTTTGCGACCAGACGGAAGTAGTAGTGAGTCTCAAACGTAGGCTTGCGAACTAGCAGTTGCCAGGTCTTCTTTTCGATGATTGCCTTACCCTGTGGGATGATAACTTCAGTCATGTCACTCCTCGTAGTATTGGGATTCCGGGGGCATGGGCACGATATCGTCATACAGGTGTGGGATGCCTAGTCCTGTAATCAGTTTGTCGGCGGATGACTGTGAGATAGGCTCTCCACGTAGTGCCGCTGCAACTGTGCGCTCTGATAGGTTACAGCGAGCGGCAATAGCACCAAGAGACTCATGGTTATCGATAGATTGTTGTATAAACGGGATCAGCGGTCTACTATCCACTGCGCTCTTTCCGAGAGAGGGAGAATACATCCTTCGATGTATGAATTCAATACGAACGTCAAGTATCCTTCGTAGTTCCTTGAGTTGCCGCATTTCAGCTTGGAGTAGATCAATCTCTTTCATACTCCTATAGGCCAATACGTTTTGGCCTTCCCTTTGCGTTGGAAGCTCATCATGTTACGCTGCACTAGGGTATCCTCAATTATGTCCATGACACGTGCGTTCAGACGATGATGCCTCATAACGTCACCACGCATTATACCCGGACGCTTTTCGACCATCTTGTACACTGCTATCGTCTTCGACTCGTCTGACGTAATACCGGAGTTCTGGATCAGGTCTACTGCATGCTTACCCCATTTCTGTATGTAGTAGGCTGCATTGAGAAGATCGTCTAACGTGCCCTCTATCTTATAATCCTTTGGCTCCTGCCGGGATGCGGCAAACAGCATGGACAGCTTGATCATGGACGTGAACATACGGGTGAACATCGGGAGTGCCTTATCTGACTCTGACGAGTCTGATGCGGCCTCTGTGAGTTGTTGCTCCATGAGCGCCGCACGTTCATAGAACGCAGGTGGAAACGACACCATTATGTCTGGTGTGGAAATCATCTTCTGCCCATCGTGAAGCTCCACCGTTACCTGTTGGTCTGTATACATGTTGTAGTAGGAGCGGAAGGTAGACAGTAGATCGGTTCGTTTATCTGTCTTCTCTCCTGCTGGCGGATCGACCCCAAACTTGAGATTGGCAGTGTCTTGGTGCCCACGCATGATCAGGAACCGTGGTATGAATCCCGATGCAAAGTATGATTCTTCTATTAACGAGAACATCTTGTTTGGTACGCCGCCGCCAAAGAAGATGAAGATAGGCTCACTGACTACAAATGATTCTCTACGGAGCTTACGTACCATGTACTTTGGTACGTCATACATCTTCGTCATCATTTCAGGCAACGATGCTAGATACTCCTTGCGATTGATAGCGTCAAAGAATCCCGTTACCTCGTCCCGGTAGAAGATAGACACCATCTTAGGACGGAGCGCGAGCGATGCCATCAGACCTTCAGCGGTAGCGTCACTCGCAAGTATCAAGTCTCGGTCTACGTCCATTACAAAGTCCATTGCCATATCCATAGCTGTCGTCTTGCGTGTAAGAGAAGTCTCACCGAGAATCATGGCCCACAGATTAGGGACTATCGACTGCCCTCGGGAGCGAGGTAAGCGTACAGTGGTCGCCATGAGCGCAGACATGACAATGGAGCAGGAGATTTCATGGAAGTCAGGAACGGCATCTGTCACGTCCTTGGCCCACTCCATGTAATCGTCAATGATCGTGGGCTTAAGTAGCGATTCCTCTTTTGCCGAAAGTAGGGCTGGCATAACGAGGCTTTTATGATCCGAGAGTAGAACCTCAAGAGACTTCTGTTCTAGCTCGGCCTTGATAATCTCCCGCCATAGGTGAGAGTCGGGCCTCCCGTCACGCTCATACTTGTTGCATTTTGCATTCTTTGCGATTACATATACTTCCTCGGCTGTCATGCCGAGTTCAAAACATAGCAAAAGGAGTCGCCACAGAGCGCCTGACCAATCGCTAACAGGCTCCTCTGTGTAGTACCGTGCAAAGATCGTCGCTAGCTCTTTATGTCGAAGCTGCTCCTGATACCGATAGATGATCATGTCGGCAGAAGGCAGGTTCTCAACATTGGGCAGTTTTATATCGGGAACATCGGAAGTGCCGTCGGGTTGTGGCAATAGATCGAACGTAGAGCTAGGGATAGCTAGCTCAATTTTCGCCAACAGCCGCACAGATGGAGGTTCTTCCATCTGGTACTTATAGTTGTACGTGCCAGGTACACGTAGTAGCTGTGTGTTATCCCATCCCGACTTGTCTACACCCAGATTGGCATAGAAGTAGGCAAGACGCTTTGAATAGTTCTCCGCAATAGTCGGATCAATCTTGTGGTCGAGTCGCCATATCGCTTGATAGCGATGCGGAGAGGATTCGATCACACACTGTGGGGGGTGTTCAAGCTGATCGGGGCGGCAAGCGTCCAGGTCGGCCCATACTAGGTTTTGGGGGATGGCGTTAGCTTTCACACGTTTCTTTGCCGACATGATGTTCACACAAAAGTACACGTTGTGCGTCATGGTTACACTGTCGATGAATTCCACAGCGGACTCTTTCTCTGACGGCCATGCAAAGAATCTCTCATTGAACGTGTCTCGCTTAGCTGGTGGTCTTGTAGTAGCCAAGACGAGGTACCCTTCGTCGTATCTAAACAGGTACTCAAAGAACGCGAGCAAGCTAGCGCGCTTCTCCTCATCGGTGACAGAGTGCATGATTGTAAAGACACAAAAGGGCACCCCTTGTTAGGGGTGCCCCTAGTGCATTACGTCAGACCAGTAGGCCGGATTCTGCAGTTGCGGCCGAACCAGCAGGCTTGAAGCCTTCGATATCGTTCACGTACTTGTCATTCGCCTTATCGAACTTCTTGCGGACGATCACCGTAAGCTCACGACCGATCAGTTCCTCGGTCGAAGGCATATGATAACCCTTCTTCTGCCAATCCTCACCGATTGCAGTAAGGAAGTTAGCCATACGATTCTTCATGGACTGTGCCTTGGTTGCATCGTAGTCCGCAGGTGGCACAAACAGATTAGTCCAACCAGCGTACACGTTGGCAACCTTCTGGCCGTCACGATCCTCCTCACCGTCATTCACCTGGATACCAAGAGAAAGATACGGTGTGGCATGCGGCAGTGCCTTCATGCCGTCGATGTTGTCAGTGGACTTCCACTCTGCCTTCGCCACGTGTGCTTCGTAGCGTCCCGAAGGAATAGCGGGGAAGCCGATTGCATCTGGATCGGCACCTGTCAAATCTAGGGTGCCATCGAAAAGATCACTCACTTGGACTCTCCTTCATTTGTTGTTGCGAGCTTAGACCACAAACTAGGAACGGTCGGATCGACTTCGACTGCATCGAACGCGCCAGTCCTATCCTTAGCGATTGCAGTCTCGGTCTTTTGAAACTGCATATATCTCGTTACTCCGTCGCCATTGCTCTCCGCTCTGTAGTAGCCGACTATATCAAGAAACCCCGGAATGTCAATACGGAGCTTCCCTACCAGCTTCGGGAACACAATCATCTTCATGTTGTTATCACGGTCAGAAGACGAGTGACAGTTGAAGATGGTATTACATGGTAGGTCACGGAACGCACGTACTAGCTGTCGCATATGCGTAGACGACTTACCATACCCTCGCTGATCCGGTACGTCTGGATCGATCTTATCATTCACCTTGCTAAACTCTTTCATTACTTCAACAAGGTCGAGTGCCTGTAGCTCACTCAGTGTATCGATCCCGATTGTACCATAGGGGAATTTCTTACCATCGGAAGGAATGGCATTGAACAATTCACGGTAGGCTGCGACCAACTGCTTGACCGACCGTACTTGGATAACGTCAATATCCTTGCGATGCCGTAGCGTCGAGATACCACCATCGATATCGATGATACACAATGGTGACGTTGCCTTATGATCCTGTGCTGTACCCAGGAAATACGTCTTCCCTACTCCCGGCTCCCCGTACAGCATCATATTGAGCCACGTGATTGATTCGGCAGGGGGTAGAGCGCCTAGCCTCTCCTTCAATTCTGCGGTTGCTATATTATTCACCCCCTTCCGGCTCACCGAAGTGGTACTCGTTGTAGTAACCTTTGCAGAATTCGCAATAGGTCAAATCCTGTTGTGGGGGAGGAGCGCCCGATTTAACGAGTCCCAAATCCTCCCCCACAGCTTGCTCAGCGACGAATTCATCTTCGCTGATAACTTCAAACAGTTCAGTCATCGTCTTTGAAGAACTCGTTGATAGCAGGTGTTAGTAGGATACCTACGAAGACACCAATTGCGAACGGTATGAAGAAATCCCAGGTCACCGTAGTGTACGATCCGTTCTAATGATCGCGGCTGATGAAAGCATATTCAACTCGCGCTCAAGAACCTGAGCATGATGCAAGTCTACAAATTCAGCTTGCCATACATCTTCGGGATTCGTGATCTTAACCTGGAATCCTTCTGCCTGACAGATATCGATACATGCTCTGATCATTTGGTGTGTCATTATCGATCCCTGTTCACTTCGTAGCCGTCTGCGAGCATGCCTTGCCAGTCGCTTCCGTCGTCGGCGGCGATGCATGGTGACCTAAACGCACACTGCAGACAGCGGAACTCTCCTGTGGGATTTGGGTACACGGCAGGGCTGTTAAGCATTTCCTTAGCAATCATGACTAGATGCTCACCCGTCGCATAGACTTCGTGAGGATTGCGAGTCACTAGGTCACGCTGGATAAACAGGCTGTCGCCCATTTCACACAGATACGTGTAGTAAGCCTGTGCCTTGTCGTTATTGCGGAACCAGTGTTCTCGGTCTGTATTGCCAAGGATAGCTGCTTGGAATAGCTCAGCCGTGGTGCCCTCCGTTGCACGGGCCACAGAGAGCAGACCATTCTGCAGCACTGTGGGAGGCTTCGGGAAGTTCTTACGGAGTGCGTTGTAGATCACACGATCCACCATCTGCCCCGCCCATGGGTAGTCATGCATTTCTGACTCCATGATGGTAGCCCACAGATAGTTACTGCACTGTTCGTCCTTCTCAAGTTTCTTGAAGTAGTCTTCGTCAATCCTTACAGCAGTTTTATGGTCAATAATACCATACTTGTTCTGTTCGGGGAAGAATACGATAGCGTCACGTTTTCCACGTGCGTGTACCTCACACTTGTGTCCATAGTTGGGACTGTCCTCACGTATGTCCACCGCCTCAAACCCGAGGGGGATGGAGTACGTGGACTCAGCGGCGACCACAACAAACTCGTCATTCTTTTCGGCATACTCCTTGTAGAAGGTGAGCATCCCGATCCCTAGTTCTTTGTGGGCCTCAAAATCCTCTTGGACAAGTTCAATGTTAGGTAGCATTTCCTTCAGACCACGGATATGCCATGTCTTATGCAGTGTGTCTACGTTGCCTGGATCACCGATCCATTCGCCTCCATAGCGCGGCGACACGTCATACGTGAGGTCTAGCCATTCCTCTGTCACCATACCGCCATCCCACTGATATTCAAACCACGTCAGGAATGACTCGACAGGATCGTGTCGAAGGATCGGATCGTAATACTTCTCTAGTGCGTAGTGGATTCCGGTACCGAACCACAGAGGCATATTGATACCGTGAACCTCAACCTTCCGACGTAGGTTGGTTCGGCTTGGACTCGTCCAGTCCCAATACCGCCTACATCGTTTGAAACTTGCAACGTCTGAGCCGTGGATAGGGATAATATCCCACTTGGACGGAATCCACGGTGGACTAGTAATGATTTCAGTTTCGGGTGCCATCACCCTCCGTTCAGGTTGCTCTCCCTTGGAACGATCTACCCTATCAAACGACGGGGCTTGTGTCAAGGGGTTGGTTGTCTTATTTCAATATCCCTTTTCTGAATCCAATAGCAACGGCGTGTGTAATATTCTTTGCCTGTAGCTCATAGAGTATTTGTGTTCTATGGAATTTCACTGTCTGTGGAACAATCCACAGCTTATCAGCAGTCTGTCGTAGTCCCAGACCTTGTGCTGCACACTGAAGAACCTCTAGCTGTCTCGGTGTTATTGGATTGCTGACCATACTGCCTTCACGTGTTCGGATGTAGAAGTCTCTCCAAGGTACAGACTTGCACCCTTGAGGTACTTGATTTTGTTGAGTTCATCGGTAACTTGCTGCGGCGTAGGATTGCAGTTCGGATAGTAGCCTACCGTGGGGAAGATTTTGCTGCTGGCCTGAAAGCCGAGAATCTTGCCGACCACTACCTTACCCGTCTTGTAGTCCATGAGTGCCCTCTGTGGGTTGACCACCATGTATAGATAGTTGCCTTCCCACTTAGGAACGACAGTCAAACGGTACAACTTAGTCGAGTGCAGGTCTTTGACAACTGTATTCGTACCACCGTCCCAGGACACCATACGTGCCCAATGTTTCTCTGCAATTCCGGCCACCTGGATTCTGTAGTCCCATCCGACGTGCATCTGCTTGGGTAGGTAGACGGAAACATACAGTGCTTTCGGCGTGTAGGCTTCCGGTGGCCCTGCCAGTGTAGGATCAAGCCAGTACGCCTGTGGAGCGAACGTGAAACCTCCACGTTCAAAGGTGCGGAAGTCCATGTTGTAGATTTCCGCAGGCGTCGAGGGATGTGAGAGTATCTTGGGCTTCGGGCCGATCTTCGGATTCAGCATTAGACGAGGAACCAGCACAGAGGCTTTCCACTTGCCTGTACTCTCGTAGGCTTTCTCGGCATTGAACAGCATACCATCGAAATCGTAGTTGGCTGCTATCCAATCAGCATTGTCTGCATCCTCCTCTGGATCGTTACAGACCAGCCACGGTAGAAACTTGACATTGGGTAGTCGTCGTCGCCACTCAGCCCACTCTTTCCTATTGTGTTGCACAGAGGATTGATCAGGTGCCATGATCGGCGCAACCCAATTGATCTGAGCAGCTAGTCCTACAAATCTCTCCAAGTCCTCAAGCATATTGAAAAAGATACCGTTACCCTGCATCGGTCACCCCCATACTTTTGACTTTGATCATAGGTATCAGCATTGCGAGTAGAAGTGCAAATACTACAAAGGTGCGAACTGGCGACCAATGCGGCCACCATAGCAATGATTGAGCAAAGACAAGAATGATCCAAGCTGTAACTGCCGTCATTTATTCGGCTTCGTATCTTGGGAGCGTTCTTCAGTCAGCCGACGCTCGTATTCCAACGCGACGTCGATGCACTTCTCGCGGTGTTCGAGGACCAGCTTGGTCATCTCCAGCACCATCCATGCCGTCGCAGCATCGGGGTAGTCCGGCTCGACGTTTTCAGTCATGGCTGTCCTCTTGGAAAGAGGCTGCGGGTTCCTCGTCTCCGTAGTAGGTCTCGAAGAAGTAGTCGCCACCCGGCTCGGTGCAGTCCTCGCAGAACCGCACCTTGCCGTCAGAGGCACCGAAGATGCCAGCGATGATGTCATCGACCTCGGGATTCGCGTCTGTCTTCAAGAACCCGGCTGTCGTGTCGAAGATGAAGCGGTCGCCTACCTCAATCTCGCGATTGCACCCAACGCAGCGGATCACGACTCAGACCTCGAAGCTGGAGATCGTTCTGCGAAGCAGCCGTGAATGTGCTCAGTGGCTTCGCAGTAGCGCGTGCCGTCACATTCGGGTTCGGTCTTCCACGTCTTCGGAACGCTCGCTGGAATGGACGCGGCCTTCAGCACACCGTTGATCTGCCACGCGAGGCCCTCGTCAGCGAAGTCAGCCTCCGTCCACTCTGTCTCCCTGTAGACACGACGCAGCGTCTCGATGGCGGTATCGAACTGCTCTATGAGGGCGCGGTAGTCGCGGAGCAGTACGTAGCGCTCGCTGCCGCCAGTGATGATAGGAACCGAATGTGGTTTGTGTTCCGTGGTCATGCGTACCACTTCTCCACGCGATTCCAGGACTCGATCAGTTCTTCGGCTTCGCGCTTCCAGAGTGTTGGATCAGCACTCGCCGCCTGTGCGAGAACTCGTATGGCCTCGATGAGAAGATCATCCGCGCGGGAATGGTCGATTTCGACATCACCACGACCTACCGCCAGCGATCTCATGTCTGAGCGCACCTCGTAGAGCGTTCGCACGAGCGGACTCTTTGACACGTTCGATTCACTTTGCATTGAGCACCTTCTTTAGTTTGATTCTGAATTCTTTTGCTTGTGGACTCTTATCTTTACGCAGTGCTTCACGTAAGGCAATTGCCTCTGAGTCTGTAAGTATTGCATAGATCAATTCCGGTTGTGCCCTACTACGAAGTATGTTCATCACTAATCTCCGAATATCTCGTCAAACCATTTGCCTTTGGTATCGAGCTTGGTCTTGACATAACCATCGACTGTCTTATCTGCGTTGATGTAGATTACTTCACAAGCGTGTTCTTGTCCGGGTCTGTAAACCCGTCCGATTGCCTGCATCATGTCCTTGGGCGACCACGATCTATCCAGAAAGATGAGGTACTGAGCACAGGAAAGGTTAATGGACTCCCCACCAAGCGCCAGAGTAGATAGAAAGACTTGGTATTCTGGCTTCCGAAATAGATCGTGCCAGATTCGATAGCGTTCTGATTCACTATGATGCTGCTCCATATGCAAGTAACCAATTTTGGCCTTATCCAATCTGACCTTGAGTAGCTTAAGTGGGTCTTTGAAGTTACTGAATACCACCACCTTCTGCTCAGGTTCGTCAAGCTCCTCTAGAATCTTCATAACATCATCGAGCTTGGACGATGGCTCAACCAGTTCGATATCCGTAACCATACGATTCTGCTTGGCATCGAATGCGTGATTGACCACGTTCGGTGTAGCCACACAGATTTGGCGTAGTCGGTTGAGCTGACTCAGGACATTGGGTGAGGATAGCGTAGCACCCTTCTGATCCATCGTCCGCAGTACCGTCTTGATTTCACTGTACATCTTCCGCTGTACTGCGTTCAACTCTGTAGCGTGTACAGTCTCAATCGGCTTCTCGATACCTCTGTGGACTTTCGCCATCGTGTGTCGAGGACCAAGCTGCTTACGTAGCGCACGAAATTCATCTACTCTGTGTGGCAAGATGCCTCGGATGAATCTGAACCCTCTGGCATCCATGTACTGATCGCAGAAGTAGTTGCGAAACGACCAGTAACTCTTGTATTCATTAGGACTCAAGAAGTTCAACAGGCTCCACATTTCTGCAGGGTTGTTGACGAATCCCGTACCCGTCATGATGTGCCTATTGGTAGAGCGTAGCCTCTTGATATTGCGTGTCCACTGTGCCTTTGGATTCTTCAGCCTGTGAGCTTCATCAGCTAGGATCATATCCCAATTGATTGTCTTCAGCTTGTCGAATACGCCGATACCATCCTTAGATTTCTTGGCCGAATTGGTATTGGCAGCAGTAGTGAACACGTCATAGTGTGCGAGTACCACCATCGGGTGATTATGTCGGCCACTCTTGATAGTGTACAGTAGCTCATTGATAGTGGTCGGACTCTCAAAGTCCTCAATGCGTAGTGTGGCATCGTGGATACCTAGATTGTACAGTTCCCACGATTCCGGCAGGCATCGATAGAAGTCTGAGAAGTACGCACCCTTGCCCATCTTGGACGTAATGATGAGCGCGTTCTTTACTCGTTTCTTTTGGAGCAGCCACAAACCCGTACTGGTTTTGAAGCACCCCATCTGTGACCAGTTAGCCGAGTAGGGCATAGGCGAGAGATAGCGCAAATCCTTCTCTTGCCAAGCTCTGCGTTCGTATTGACTCTCGGTTATCAGGTCTTCAAACAGTAGATCAGTCAATCTACCTCCCTTGGTTTACCTGTCAACCATGTATCATAGCAAGCGCCTCTGGAATTGTCAAGCCCTGCTTCTGTAACGATTTGAATTTGAGGTACGCTGTGTGACAGGACTTATTTTCGTTTCGTTTGTGGAACAGAGCGCCGTCTTTAGCACCCTTTATCGGTTTCCTACAGGCTTGACATATCGGACGAGCTAGCTCTGTTACGGCGTCCCTGGCTTGAGTGAATGTGTAGCCTCTGACAACCATGAGCAATTCTATCTCGTCTGCATGTTTGGTTAACCAAAGCTCTTGCCGACAAGTACGGCACGTAGTACGATAAAGGTCGCTCCCTTGAAGCACAGTACCACAGTGAATGCATTTTGCTCGGTGATCTATTTGATCTGAACACTCAGCACACCAGCCAGTATCGTAGTTAAAATTGAGATACGAAACCCAATCCCCGCAAGAGGTACATAGTTCCTCTAGGTCGGGAATTGCAGACAACTACCAGGGCTTGCGATCTATCTTTCTAGAACGAAACCATCGGCGCTTACGCGCCCCCGCAACCCCATGCTCCGTAGCCAAAGCGAGAATAGACGTTAAGGGCAGCCTGGTATTGCTGTCTGGGTGTAGCGAGATAGGCTTCGGAAGGCGCACCGGCTGGCTTGTATCCGTCCCACGTGGAATTAGCGAAACCGAATGCTCCCTGATAGGCACCACTATTCCAGTCCCATCTTGAAGCTCCTGGCCCTGTACCACCTTGATATCCTGTTTCACAGCGAGCTATCCTTTGCCATTTGGAGGGGAGCCATTGCCACCATGCGTAATGGTAAATCCACTTGGTATACTGTTCGTGATAGGCATGGGCTTGACCTCGCCAAGATGTAACCACGAAGCGTTTATAGGCACAAGCGTGCTTCCTGCGCTCTGGGTAGTATGTAGGACTTCGTGCATCACCTAGCTCCTTTTGATAGTACCAAACCTTAGCACGGTAGTAGACTATGGCTTTTTCTGCCGATCTGCACGTTACTACTTTGACTTTTTCCTGGGGCTTTCGCTGTTGGCTATCGCCGCTACCTACGAACAGCAGCGCGACCAGTATGGCAGCTAGTCCTAGCAGGATTCCTTCTCCTTGTTAGTTTACATGACCTCACGGGCGAAGGATGGACTATCCACTTTTCTGCACGGGGATGGGTGCAGTGGGGAGATGGGTAGGATAGTCCATCCTCTTTATCGTTTGCCCGTGGAATTAAAACGAAGGAGAGGGACACGTAACAGCTTGTTTAAAGCCGATGCATGCCCCTCTCCTGAGCGTGTACCAAGGGAGGTACATGCCGCACGGTAGCACGTAAATCCCTAGTTGTCAAGCCTTTTTCGTGCAATCCTATGTTCGCCATCTACTTGCGTCAGACCTACTCCCTTTACATCTGCATCGAAGTAAGGTAGGAAGCCTGCTGCAATATCAGGGTCATATTCCCAATCAATCTTGAGTGTCATGTTCATCGTCTGCGGAGGTACTCCTGTTTTCCTCCATGTTGCCAACAGACGAGCAATGATGAAACCTTGCATTAGATCGACGGTATCTTCGACACCCTCCCGACTAAAGGTTTTACCATCTTCAGGATTGGCTACCTTGATCTGGAAGGCCATTTCATCTGGGAAGTTAGGTTCCTGTGCTTTCGCATAGAAAGCATCGGCGTCCATACCACCATCCTGTGTGCTGTTTTCAAGTGACATCGTCGTAGACCACTATCTTATCGTAGCCCTTCACGTAAATCTGCTTCATCTTCACGATGTAGACTTCGTGACCGGGCCTGTCGGGGTCGGTAACAATTCTACCTGTGTCCTCGTCAGGGATCGAACGGTAGTGACCCTTGACCTTAATGATCTTAGTTCGCTTTGCCATACTTACCTCCCTTATTCCTGGAGAAAATCCGCGAGGAAATTCCTGTTGTCAGAATGGAAAACGCTTAGGCAGCTTCTAGAGCTTTAGCAGCCTCGTTGACCAATTCCCAGGATTATTGATACAATCAGTGTTGCAAGAATCAGGAAACGACCGTCCCATACCCAACTCATCGTCTGAAGTTGAAGACTCGGCGCTCTGAGATAATGAGCGGCTTGTCTTCTGGGCCTTTGATATATTCGTAGATGTATGTCCAGTGCCAGCCATTCTTGTCGGGCTGCTTGCGCCAGTGACCTCGCACGATCCACCTTCTCGACCACGGCACAAGTGGGGCATCCGGGTCTGGTTTACATGCGGACTTGCGCCGTAGAGTTATCAGTGTGATCAATCGCTCTGGCGCATTAGTCCAGTCACGTGCATATCGTCTGCGGGTAGCACGATCCGGCGTGATCTTGATAGGCTCACCGATCTTCTGTGCTGCGAGGATATTCAGTGCTGCAAATAGTGTAAGTACACCATCCACTAGCTCACTACCCTGTGGATTGCCAGAAGCCTTCCCAGGACGTACTGTGTCGCCAGCGCGTAGCACGTAGTAGTGACTCAGGGACATGGGCGGTATGGGAATGTCATCCCTTATGAGCATGGGGATGATCTTGCTATTGAACGCATCGCCAGGATCGTTCATATCAGTCCAGAAGCACAGGACTAGAGCCGTATCAACTTCATCCCCATCCCGACTTGCACGAACACTGCACCACGATAGTGCCGAAACGCCCATTTCCAAGCCGTTTCTATCCACACCGTGCATGGATTCCTCAAACATGCAGAATCCTATTGGGCACAGTAGCGTGTGTGGATCGAATACGTACTCGTCCGGCAAATCATGGGCTGCTTGCAACATGATGTGCTGCATATCTGTGGTGACGTACATCGTGTCTCCACGCCAAAGCATTTCATTAATGTTGCGCGTCAGGATATATACATCGTGGGCTATCTGAGCAGGTGATGCTGGCATTCCTGCACTTACTTCCTTACGCAAGATGTTGTTAAAGAAGTTCATGGTGAACGCCTCACCTATATCAGCCTGATGCCACTTCAGCAAATCCATCTGAGTATCGAGCGCACGTTGCCAACCGTTATTTTGCATGGCTAGCCTCGGCCATGTACCAGCCGACTTGTACGCCGGTCATGAAGATAGCGCACTCATGAGAAACTATCTCAATAACAGTTTCGTGCGTTACGTCCATACCAGAATCGGCCATGCGACGTAACGTGATATCACAGTAGTCGTCAATGAGTTTCTGCACAACACCTTGCACCATGTAGTCCGCAAGGTGGCGCTCAAAATCCTCACCATTAGTTGACTGTGCTTTATTCACAGCCTCTTTTGCTTCGTCCCACGTGAGCATAGAGTACCTCCCTTGGTTTCACGCGGTTAAGCTCCGTCGTCGTCGCCGTCGTCCGGTGTAGGCTCCCAAGGCTCAGGAGCAGGCTCAACTTCCCAACGCATATGTAACCTCCCTTCAGTAACTTGAAGTTACGAAAGTCAGTATACCACACGTGTCAAGACAATTGTGGGGCTAGAGGTTGCCGTCACCCCGCTAGAGGAGATTATTTCCTCTAGCCCCACACTTTTAGTGCATCAGCATGTCCTGCCGAAGCAGGATGCCGAAGTTCTGGTAGATAATGAGAATGAACATGGCGTCCACGTAGTCCTGCTCGCTTTCAAACGAGGCAAGGAACTCGGGCCTGTTGTAATACTGCAACTGCCACATGTCAATTCTCATTTCGGTGTTAGTTGGGGAGTGTAGCAAACCGTTGCTTTTCACTACACTCCCCATTCTACGAGTCTAGCTTAGCTCTCGTCCGCAACTGCGGTGTTCTCAAGGAACACCATGCCGACGATACCCTTCTCGTCGTTAGCGCCACGCGAGGACACCTTGATCGTGTCAAGTCCGTCCGGTGCGTTCTTGGAATCCTTCGCATTCTTCAGCGCCGTAGCGACCGAGGAAGACTTCTTCCCATTGAACACGCCCCGATTCATCGGGATACGTGCGTAACGCTTACCACCAGCGTGAAAGGACTGAAGCACCTTAGTGTAAAGGCCGCGCTCAGCCGAGCCGCCGCCTCCCTCAGACCTCCACTCGTCTGCCGAAATCTCCTCAAAGAGATTATCGACTGCCGTATCGCTCATTGTCTCTCCTTCGTTTGTTGGTGCATTAGGTACTGCTCTTTGCCTTGGACGTGCCAAGTCTTTTACCTCCCTCAATCGCATCTAACCGGGCCTTAATTTCAGTAAGCTCCCGGTCGAAGCTCAAAATGAAACCGTTTATGTCTACTCCCTGTAACCTCCTTTGCAAGTCTTTGACCTGTTGACGGACTGTATCAAGCTCTGTGGGTTTTGTCAAGCGTTTCTCGTAAATACCCACATACTCGTCGTATTCAGGCTTGTGGCGCAGCAGTATCACTGAGCCTTGCCGACCTGAACCACGCTTTACCTGTTCAATACAGCCCATCGCTGTGAGGGCGTCGAATATCTTTGTGTAATAGCCCTGACTCACGCCGATAGCGCGGAAGGCTTCGACCTTCGATCCCTCAAACTTTAGTGTACCACCGTTGTCAAGTGGAGCGGCACGTTTTTCAAGCTCGTCGTACATGTGAGCCATGTGAGTGAAGATAGCCGGAATGTCACTCATTACTCTTTAGCCACTCCTCTAGGAACTCGTCCCGTGCGGCCTTAGCCAATTCCTTAGTGGGGAAGTATCCCACGTGTCGAGTCTTCCCGCCGACCGATATTGACGCTTGCCATGGATTTTCGATCTTGTCAGGCTTGAGCTTGATCCCTGTGTCGGGGTTATCTTCGTACCGTCGTCGGATATTCTCGGCATTCGGTAGAAAACGCAAATTCTCTTTCTGATTGTCTAGACCGTTAGTATTGATATGATCGATAACCATACCACGTGGTGCATTTCCCATAACTAGCTGATGCATGAGAATTGTATTGCGCGAAGACCCTCCGAATACCGTTTGAGCATACATTACATCACTTTCCCGCACACGCATCGGATACCACTTTAGCCGAGACAATAGTGGGAAATCTTCGTCGTCCACTTTTGCAAACAGTGCGAGTATCAAACTCTCTCCAACAACAATCTGTTTCATACCTTATCCGTCCCCGCGACAAAGCAATCCCTGCAGACGAACAAGCCTTCTCTGATTTCAAAGACATGTCGCACCGGATACTTCTTTCGTATTTCTATTTGCTCCGGGGATAGCATCTTCTGTGTTTCTTTATGACCGACAACTGTACACCAGCCCGGAATTGTGGGCAGAGTAAACCATACAGTTTGAATTCTCGGCTCAGTGACAAGATCACGCTTAGTACGCGAAATTGATTCCTTACGGAATTCGTCCCCACTGATTACTTCAAAGAGAGAGTCTTGCTCTGCCTCACTCATTTGTTTCCTCTAGCTCGGCCTCGTATTCTAGTCTGGACTGTTGACATAGACTAAGCAACTCGTTACCTCGCGCTATGTATTTATCCCTTCGCTCTAGTTCTTTTACTAGGCGAGCAAGACGCCTTTCATATGCGATAGCAGCGAATCTCACTTCTCGCTATCCTCAAAGTTGAAGTTGAGGATTTTGCTCAGCTTCACGTAACCCATAGGTGCGTATGCACCATCGGCTCGTTTGAGCAGGATTTGCTCGTAGTCATCGATGATCTTGCTATGGAAGATAATCCCATAGGTAATGTTGAATCGATCACCATTGAGGACTACCGTATCTTTCTTTGCCTTCACAGCAGTCTGAAGCTGTGACATAGCAATAGGATTAAGCCACTCGACACGATCCCTATGCTTATGATCGAACACGTCAGCCTCCCTACTAGAGACTGTATCAGGCGGCGACCAATGAGACTTAGCTAGTTCTTTCATTACTCCTCCGTTGACGAGGGTAGGAAGTTAATTGTCTTAGCACCCTCTATGCATTCAGGGTTATCGTTGCAATACCTAACATTCTGTTGTATAGGAACGCTACCCATGTACCTAGTGGTACTGTACACAGATATCTGAGCGTCCTCACGTACTTTGCCACACACGTGACATTTCCATGTCATTAGCTAGCCTTCAAGAGTGGATCGGTGCAGACCCATTCGACTTCTTCCTCGACAATCTCCGGGGAATAGTGAGCGGCATGCACGATCTTGTTTCCTGTCTTGACTGCCTTGCACACAACCTCACGCGCAACACTCATACGAAGATTCAACTTCGTACCGAATTGCCTAGAGATTGTAAGCTGTGTACCCTGGTAATCCTTTTTCACAGGCTTCAGAATGCGAACCATCTGCTTCGTGATGGATTTCTTTTCCTTCGCACTCAGTTGCTCAAAAGTCTGCCGCTGGTAGTACGGTAGATAAATCGTAGCAGCCAGCGTAATATCATTTACGGGCATTTCGACTCCCCTATCTTCAAGGAAATCAGCAAGCTCCCGTAGGGATTCCACTAGGGCATCCCTCTCCTTATACCTCATCTTCACTTACCTCCCTTGGTTCTGGAAACCATTTGGATTCTAGGATACGCTCGATATCATCTTGCATATCCAACATTTTGTTGTGAATGATAATTACGTAGATAATCAGGATTGCTATACCGATATCCTGTATTGCATCGACTAGATCACCACTAACGGTAGGCATCGAAGCTCCTGTTGATTAGTTCATCCTTCATGATGAAATTCTCAAGCTCCATGTCTGCCTGCTTCACGATCCTAGCCCACGGCACATGGATACCACACGCCTTTGTGAATCCACCTTGTCCAGACTTGCGAATATCAAACTCATGTTCATACAAGATTCCAGCTTCACTCAGGAAATAATCACGGAACGGATAGTCTCCGGATGTAGTAGCGGTAGTACCATCATGCTCAAATACCCACCATCCCGCTTCGTACTGTCCGGCTGATGCATCGGGGTAGACACGATCTTCTAGCGTTACCGTGATCTTACCACCCTTGTCAAGCCGACATATAAGCGTTTCACCAGCTTCAGGCACCGGAACCATCCCCTCTGATTAGCCTAGTAGTTGGCTGCTCACAGAAGAATGGTTTATCGTTACCAGCGTAATGAGCCATCATCCCTGTGACTCCTCCACACTTACTGCAGTGATAATGGTTTGAATCACCAGCAGGACAATGTGCATAGCCTGCATTGCAGATCATTACACCAGGCTCAATCTTGGTGGCTTTCTCGTATGTCATTATAGTCCGGATGTTATTCATCCTCTGCCCCGAATTCAAAGTCGTCACGCATGCGATCATAGACCGCTTGCTTGATTTCGTCGTCGGTCATGTCGGCCATCGGAGAATCAAAGTCGTTCTCCTCTGCCCAGACGCGAGGAGCTTCCTCTTGCCAGTTGTCTCTGTAGTCTTCGATAGGCATGTATCTCCCTTGGTTTGTGGAGAGTGTACGGATCAGGTGAAATCCTGACGAGGCCAGTTTTCAGTCATGGGACGCAGGGCTTCAATCCTGCACGACGACGATTTAGACCTTGACGTACACTCTCCACACTTAATTGACTGTTTAGGCAGTCACGTCCGCGAGAACCTTCAAGACCACTTCATCCTCGGCACCATTCTTGCCGTTGATCAGGTTCTCCATATTCCTGACCTGACGCGGGACACCCTTCCGGATCGTGCCCATGTGAAGTCTCCACGTATTGTACGCGGCGCTGACTCCAAAGGCCGTACCCCTCCACGGTGCAACGCGCAGGTCATTGTTGTACAGATTCACAATGTCCGCTCGCTTATGCTCAGCCTTGGTCATTGCGATCTTGCTAAGATCATCATTCACGGGAATCATGATCTGAAGGTGCTTGAGAAACTGCTCGTCAGACACCTTCCATGCTGTAAGGTTAGCAACCTCCTGAGCAAACTCGTCGGACATTTCATGCACGATCTGCAATGCCTCACGTGCATCGTTAATCCGATAGCCTGAATACTTGGTATGCTTAACCTTGAACTGCTGACCCTCCTCGCCAAGCGCCATATCCCTAGTGTTATCACACACAACGTCTGTGCGAACACGCTTGAAGGTTGTGGCGAGCGTACCATCGAAACTGGTAGCCGCGAGAAGATTCGGGCGAAACTCCACGCCTTCCGGCGTAGTGATGTTCTCAGGAACCTCGACAGAAACCCATGCCTGACCGCCCATCCTGAGAAGACCCGCCGAACCGATGCCAAGATCATCGTCCAGAATGGTTGCAACATTCTCAAGCAGCCACTCCTGGTACTGATGACCCCGGTAGCCATCCTTGAAGACTCCGAGGACTACCCCGTTATCGTCACGGACGACAGCCTTGCGGCCGGGAATCTCCACGTACTCGCCATTCTGCTTGCGAATGTACATGGGAGAATCCACAACCTCAAAGTTGAACAGACGACGTAGAACGTCGTCCACCGGAACCGGGCCGACATAATGGTTTGACTCGATACCCTGAAGCTCCTGGCGATAGTGCCAAGCATTTCCACGCTTCTCGGTATAACCGATAAGAGTGTTCAGGTTGAGCCACTCCATTGACTCTCGGCTCATACTTACCTCCCTTGAGTAGTTTGACCGTATGCTTTCATTATAACATACGTGTCAAGGGACAGTTTCTCACGCTGACCCCACTGAGGTACCGAGTGCCAGCCGATGCTGGTCGGGGTATAATTGCTCCCACCCGATACCTCAGTGCGGCCAGCGACCGCACACTCCCTGCGAACAGCCACAGGAGCAATCTTACCACAGTTTACCACTTGTGTCAAGTCTCTACTTGAGCTTGCTAAGTATCTGACCAAGCAGGTAAGCATCCTGACGGGCCTGATCACGAATAGGCCGCGCTGTGTGAGTATCACGGGCGACACTATCCTGATTCTTTTGCACCCACTGGATAGCGTCACGAACCTGATCAAACTCTGCAGGCGTAAAAGTTACGCTGATACGAGCTTCTGCCATCTGAAATCCTTTCCTAAATGTTTGGGTTATTGAACGTGTGTAGCCGCGCCGCAAAGCAGTCGCTTACTACGTGCGGCTAATAGCTACCAGTATCCCTATAAAGACAAGCGCGAATACGAATACCAGGAACCACATTAGTCCGCAATACCCTCAATATCAGGGGCGAGTAGGCCACTGATTTCGGCGGTATCATCGTAGTTAAACACGAACGGATGCTTGTATGCATCGGCCGCGTTACTAAACTCAAGACCCTCGTACAAAAACTTGGCCTGACCAGTATCGTCGTTAGTACACGTGACTGTAAACTTACCGCCCTTCACAGTCATACGCATAACAATACCAGGCCAGCCAAGCAGAGGGCGCTCTGCAAAAGTACCCTGCATAACTTCTCCCTTGGTAGGTTACTACTTAGATAGAAATGGCGTATGGTTTCTTGATGATGGTAGGTTGCCACTCATCATAGAGTGATACCCATGTTTCATGGATGAATGTCTCTTTGGAATCCTCATACTTTTCACGCTTTTGGAACACCCATCCGACAGCAATAACACCATCGTTAGTATCCTGGTAGACTTTGGATACGCAACGTCCGTGTTCCTTCTGCGATGCGCGGAAGATATCTCCTACGGTTGCATCCTCACCCATATAGGTATCGGCAAGGTCTTGAACCAGAGGCTCACACATGTGATAACGCTTTTCCTCGTTTCCGTTTTCTTGCATGATATGATTTTCGACAATCTTCACTCGATCACACCCTTGTATTCGGTTGCGATTGACCATCCGTCTGTGCCATACCAGTCGATATAACCACGCTTCTCGTCACGTTCGGGGATGGTCATATGGTAGTAAATCTTGATGGAATCAAAGTGTGTCTTACCCTTCAATGACAATCCCGATGGATATTCGATGGTACGAATATCCACGTTCTTATCATCGAGGTACTCGACAAGTCTTTTACGCTGCTCGCCTGTCATGCTGCGAAGTCCTCCCTTGAATAGCCCCACTCGCTAATCATACGCTCTTGTTCTGCGGGGTCGTTGCACTTACATGATCCATCGGCACGGTAGTGATCCGGCGAGATAATCACGTGCGGACATGACATGATATCAGACTGTTTCATCTGATACTGTGAAACTCCCGCATGGTTCGACAAGTCTACTAGCCAGTCACCTTCATGACACTTGCAGATTGAGTTCGCATACGCGGGGTACATCATGCTTCCCACGTTGCGGTATCCAGTCTCCTCAAACTTATTCTCAAAGTCCTCGGAACCTTTGTAGTCTGCCCACATAGTCTTGATACGGGCATCCGGTTCACGCTTGAAGATTGCACGCATGAAATCTCGGTGTCCGTGCCAACAAACGGCATACACTCTACGATCAGGACTAAATCCCGATGCGGAAGTTCGCTGGTAGATATGGTTACCATTCCTCTTTTCTCCAGCCGGGCGTAGCGTAAATCTCAGTGCTCGCCCATCCTCACGCATGCTGTAGAGTGACACGCTGACTTCATCTGCGATGATCTGCAGTTGAGTCTCGTTCACTCTCCATACTTTCATGGTACCTCCCTTGGTAGATTTGTTTGCGCGTTTCATTCAACGTGCCGCGCCCCACGTTATCTCCGTCTTTTTGGAGGGCCACTATCTCTAATACGGTGGTGTCCATATCCGAAGATATGTGCGGAATTCCATTCCCCATCCGCAGGTTCACGTATCAGAGGTTGCCATTATTCGGCATAGGGAGTCGGCTAGTGGTCATTTTTACGGTGTGCGTTTTGGACACGCTACCAACCACGAAATCACGTTACTCCCTATGCACTCTTTGAATCCTGAGTGGTACTGATACTAGTAGGTTACGATCCTAGGTTCTCAGCCCTTTACAGTGCAGGATTCTATGAGATAGTAGGAACGGGCTGAGGTGAGTCGAACCCTTTATTTTGGCCCCGCCTAACCGTAGGCTTCCCTTCGTCGAGACAAACACCTACTATCTCATGCAATCCAGCAAAGTTACTTATCGGTTTTCTTTGGTCATGTACTCACAGACACCATTCGTGAAGTCTGTATCACGTAGGTATCCGTAATCATACAGTCCGTGCTTAAGAGGGACGCGGATTCTTGTGGGCATTCTAACCCACGTGCGTACCTTTCCATTCACGTACCATCGCGCTCCATCGCGTGAGTCTATAAGACTCTCACGATACTGTAGTTCACGCGCTTCCTCTAGGGTAATCATCGTTCCTCATCCTCCTTCACTATGGAAGTTGAGATTGTGTTGTTAGCCGAGTAGTCTAGTAGACTTAGCCACACAAAATAGTGCAGCATGGTGTTACCTCCCAGGCTTATGACCGAAGATGGTACACAGTATGGCAACTAGCAGAATGTACGCTAGTACCAGTACCAGCCCAATCATGGCCGACAAACG
>Ga0184628_10000050_pt1 | contig 57418 bp, 87 predicted proteins | sample PLM4_5_b1_FD_133149 | JGI IMG/M metagenome (GOLD analysis project Ga0184628, IMG submission 133149) | Groundwater sediment microbial communities from an aquifer in East River, Colorado, USA - PLM4_5_b1 | ecosystem: Environmental > Terrestrial > Soil > Riparian zone | place: USA: East River...
CCCTGCTGTGGAACGTGCCAAGAAAACAGGAATCGTAGAAGACTATGACGAATTCTACGAGTATGCCGGTAGGGATGCCGGTGGTACTTTCCAGTTGTTCCAAGAACAGTATCCAAGGGCTGAGTCCGATGACGTTCTTAAACCATACAACCATCTATTGCTACGTGGTAACGCTTTCTGTACTGATGTAGAGCTAGACGGCATGATCTACGATGCCGACCGCGCTGGCGACATACATGAGTTTGAGGTACTACCTGAGCTAGAGGAAATTCAGAAGCAGCTACAGCAGCATGCAGGCAATCCGTTGCTCAATGTCGCATCGCCTAAGCAAATGTCGCATCTATACTATGACGTGTGGGGAATCAAGCATGCCATGCAGAAGCGTAAGCCCCTCAAGAATATGCCCAACCCAGAAAGGTCGATAGATGACTCAGCGCGTAAAGAGATTCTTGAAGGGCGGTTTAAGTTTCGTGGTGATACCGTCACGGAGAGAAGCGGAAATATCGTTAGACAGGTATCTGCGCTTGATGCGGACGAAAGAAGGACGTTCTATATTGGGTTTACGGAACTCTACGACCGATATCAAAAACTTGTCAAGCAAGACGGAACCTACCTCGTCGGACTTATCGCAAGAGCAGAGCTAGATGAAGATTCTAGGATTTACACTCAACTCAATCTACATGGCACAAACTCTGGACGGCTATCCTCATCGAAACCAAACCTTCAGAATATCACGCGGACAAAGAATGATCTCCCTGATATTCGTAAGCTATTCAGAGCCAGCCCAGGACGCCAGATTGTACAAGCCGACTTCTCTCAAGCGGAACTACGCTGTATCGCTCAATTTTCGGGGGACAAAGAGCTTACACGCATTTATCGTGACGACCTCTCGCTTCATCGGGAGACTGCAACCAGATTTTTCGGAGCAGATTACAAACCCGAGGAGTACCAAACCTGCAAGAATGTAAATTTCGGGGTATTCTACGGTCAGAGTGCCGAGACATTCCAAGAGAAGCATGGAATCCCGAAGCGGCTAGCTGAGCCATACATAGCATGGGTATGGAAAACGTTTAAAGGCGTAGAAGAATGGGAGAATGAGGTAAGACGTGAAGTCAAAACCAAGCATGTACTCGTTTCACCTTTCGGGAGAAAAAAGCGGTTCCATCTACTTACACGTGAAAACCTCCAAGCCGCTTTCAGGGAAGGAATTAACTTCTATCCGCAAAGCACTGCGTCCGACCTCACCCTCTGTTCTGGCATTCGGCTTGCTGATGAAATCGATCGATCCAGAGCTTCAATTGGTATTCTGGTTCACGACTCAATCGTTGCAGACGTTGAGGAAGCGTACATCGAAGAATATTCCACCATCTGCGAACAAATAATGTCCTCTGTAGCCCTTGACGAACTAGGCTGGACACTTCCATTCAAGGCAGAATTCGGTGTCGGCCCAACATGGGGTGAAGCTAAGTGAGCAGGCCATACCTACTATCTATAGGTATGGGACTTCCTGTATTCGGCGTATGGATGCACCGATATATCCCTGTTAACAGGAAGTATCCTGTACGTTCCTTTAGCAAGTTGGGAATTCACATCGTTTGGACTAGTTACAAAAGAATTGAGAAACTATGACCAAGCTACCTGAAGGAACGAAGAACGATCAGGACAAGATTCCGATTGATCTTCTCTCCCCTGACTTCATAATAGGGATATCGAAGATTCTTCAGTTTGGCGCAGTTAAGTATGAGCCGTACAATTGGGCAAAGGGTATCAAGTATTCCCGTGTGTTCGCGGCGCTACAACGGCACCTGTGGGCATTTTGGGCAGGAGAGGAACTAGATGATGAAACAGGTATGCCTCACCTGTGGCATGCAGGCTGTTGTCTCATGTTCCTGATACACTACGAAGCGCACCCTGAGCAATATGTAGAATTTAACGATATACCGGGAGAAGCCAAGTGAATAAAATCGTTCGCGTAACAGAGTATGACAAACTCCAACTGGAAGAACTAACCGAGGTATGGGAAGTAGTTAGAGTGCTGAACAGGGACGAGGCCGGATATATGTACGTGTTGTTGGAGCGTAATGAAGAACAAAGCGCCGAGAGACAAAAAGCCCATGACGAATATCTGGATATTGTTAGTCGTATCGACTTTAGGAGAAGTCAATGAAAGATCAGCGCGATGCGACTGCACTTTACTACGAAATACTAGAAATGAAAACTGCGTGGAATTGCACGATCATCGAGGCGGCGGACAGGGTTGAGAAGGCGCGGCAGGCCGGTCGCGGTGCCTGGTCTACAGTTGTCTCAGCCCCTCCGATCGGTTTCGCGGACGGCAGGCCGCAGCGCGGGGAAGCCCGTCAGAAGGGCGCACAGGAGAGCAATGGCCGACCCGAAGCGGAGGCGATTTAGCTCATGGAAAGCATAATTGCACTAGACCCAGGAACCACTACAGGCGTATGTTTTGGGGTAAAGCGAAATGAGGAGGAAGTCCTATATGTAGCGCCGTATGAGCAAGCGTACTCACTTCAGGAATTGTACCTTTTGCTACAGGACTTTCTCGGAATCCACTCAGCCGACCATGCGAATATCATCTATGAGGACTTCCAGTATCGCAATTATGCAAGAGCAGGACTAGACCTCACGCCTGTGAAAATGATAGGAATAATTGAATTGTTCATAGAACGGCATGAACCGATTATACTTGCAACCAAGCAATCACCCTCTACGGGCAAGTCATTCTACAAGGATGATGAGCTAAAGAGGATCGGCTGCTACAAAGTTGGTATGCAGCACGGGCGTGACGCTACCCGGCATCTATTGCAATGGGCCAACTTCGGAGCCGGTGGTCAATACTTCGATCATGCCAATCTACAGTATCAGATGTTGGAAGTCGATGCTATCTATAAGAAGATGCAATGGTAGGGGGTGATTACTATAGACGATTGGCCGACGCCTAGCGAATTATAAGGGGGCACTCGCAGGAGAGAAACGAGTGCCCCCTTGCTCCCACCCGAAACGCTAGAGCAGCACGTCTCAGATGAATCAAGGTTGCAGCACCGAGCCGACCGCTACTTGGTCGTTTGCCCTCTATGGCCTTGATCCCATGAGTCTCCGGAGTTGCGGCTCATTGGAGACTCACGCTTAGACAAACCATCCTTGCCAGATGCAGAGTTCTACAAGAAAAATCAGCAACAGCAAGATATTAGTGGCATTGATATCGACTTTCATGCACCGTCACCACCATCATCGGGTGCAGGCTCAGGCTCAGGAGCAGGCTCAGGAGCGGGTTCGTCTTCCCAACGCATGTTAACCTCCTTTCCTAGCTAGTAGGGGGTGGCTCGATAACCGGCTGTCCGATTAGCGAGCCTGTATCATCGGCACCAGTATTCTGACCGATGACAACTTTCAAAACTGAGATAGCCGTCGCGGTGAGGACAAACGTACCGAACACCTGCCAGGTGAAATCAGTACCATTTGTCAAGAACACCACAGCGGCACCGGCCGCAGCTTGAATGGCCGTCCAACCACAACGGTCAAGCAAGTCGAGCCACTTATTAACAACAGGATTCATACAGCCTCCTTAACGAGCGGTGGACGAACAACGAACATGAATTCATCGGGGAATCTATTGTACGAACGAAGTTTGACAAGTTCGGGCGCTCCTTCCCAACCGTTTGACCCCCACTCTGCGGTATCGATATTACCCTCCTTAATGCATTGGATGACATGCCGTTCTGAGTGGAAATGAGCAAGATCACCAATGCGATATGGACTGCCAATTTTGGGCCAGTCGTCCTCAAACTGATCAGTATTGCCAAAGCCTGAGAAGTTCTGCTTTGCGGGATCAATAACCTCTACGCCAGCTTTGTTACCCGCGTAGCGAACTGCGATCACAGGTGTAGCAGAACAATCAGCGAAGACGCTCTTGGCTTTCGGATCAACGTCAACTTTGAATGCGCGAGCCTGTGAGTAGTGCCATGCAGGTTCATTCGCCATTGCCTTGAGCCAGAAGTCACGGATATGAAACTGCACAAGTGCCATATCATCGCTATCGCTGGTAACCTTGGCTTCGTCCTGAACGATCTTTCGTGCATAGAAGTCGAAGCAATACTCACCGGCATTAGGTCTACCGGCAGGCACTTTCTGCGCTCGCATCTTGGCCCATACAAGCTTGCCATATGAAGGATCGCTAGGTAGTCCATGCTTGGACTTGTACTTCCGCATCGCATCGCCAACGATGATATTCCAATGTCTATCATAGTCGTTCCATTCGATATAACCTAGCCGACCAAAGAATCTCTTGCATGCTTCGGCAGTCGGGCCTTTCGATCTGTATGGGCCAATAGGCAAACCATAGTTCTCAGTCCACGGAAACTGTCGTTCGGTAAGCATCAGCGTAGGTGGTTAACGATCCAAACAACAGCGACGATAATCAGTAGAACTATGAGAATTGTCCAGAGCATATTTCCCTCCTGTTATGGCTTGCATGGTGGCTTAGGTTTCTTAGGCGGCGGCTTTGGACAAGGCGGTGTAGTCGGTGGTGGAATAACAGGCGGTGGTTGTCCAGGTGGATTACCAGGTGGGCCGGGTGGTTGTCCTGGGGGATTATTACCATTCTCACCTGGGTCACCTTTTGGCCCTTGTGGGCCTGCTGGCCCTTGACACACAGAAGGATTGTCACGGCAAAAACTACGAATTGCTGCAATCAATTGATCCTGTGTTAGAGTCTGACCATTTGCACCTTGTGATCCGGTTGCACCTTTACCTCCCGTATTGCCTTTCGCACCTTTCGCACCTTTATCACCTTTGGCACCCTTCGGGCCTTGTATGCCTTGTATACCCTGTATACCCTGCGCCCCTTGTGGGCCTCTTACGCCGACTTCACCTGGTTTACCCTTCTGTGCCTGTAATCGTCGGGTTAGAGCAACTAGACATTCTCTACTTTCAAGCTCTGCACAGACGCCCTTCTTGATAACTTGTTGTACTATCTTAACGTCTTTCTCAGTTTGAAATTGACGATATGCGGCCACGCCTTGTGCGGTTGCGACAAGTAGGAATAGTCCGATGACCACAACCGTCAATACGGTTGTGATACGTGGGTTAACCGAGTTGTTCATTGGCGATATGAGTCTCCAACACTTCTATGCGTTTCTGTGCAAGCTCAACATCGGCTTGTGCTTTCGTCAATGTCGAATTGACAAGGTTGTGAATCACTTGTAGTTGTCGATTGCCGATATATCCCATTATGATGATAGTGGCGAGGGTGACTACGTTGAGTAGATAGTTCATGAGTTTGACCTCCTTTCTCTATCCGCACTATCGATACGTTCTGCATTTTCTAGCGCACGTTGTGCTATATCGGCATTCTTGTAAACTAGCATCATCGCACGATCCCTTTCCTCAATCACTCGCATATGCGCTGCTCCTGATACAACCCATCCACGCAGAAATGCCAGCACCGCTGCTGCCAAGATGCCAAGTGATCCAGCATTCGATAGCCATTGCAGTAGAGGATCAGTATTTTGCATAAATTTGCGATGAACTTGGCCTACTCACGCTTGATGTTGGATCGTACCCGCTGCTGCACCATAATCGTACTCATACAGTAGATGAATCTCTGTCATGCAATCTAGAAAACCAATGGTACCACCGGAGTTATTGGCGAATGTCCATCGGAGATTTTTTGGCATTGGAGAAGTTGCAAGATCAGAGTTACCGCCTCCGCTATCATTATACCATATCGGAGGAAAACTCTGGATAAATGACCAGGCCCACATTCCTGAGCTATTGTCGCCAGCACGTTCCGATGCCGTAAACTGATGGAACGGTGCCGGATAGAATTCAGAAGTCGCGCCCTCCAATGCTACACCGAAGTTACCTGTAAACGGACTTGGATTTGAGAAATCAAACATGATACTAAAAGAGTAGAGTCCGTGTACCTTGAGATTGATACGGTTGAAGAAGTCGGGAGTACCAGCCTGCCAACCATCGGAGTCAATCTTCGATGAATCACTCGTCTGATAGCGGTCGAACTGAATATATATGTCTTGTGTGTTTGGGTTCGACTGAGTGGCAGCATTCCAACGGTATGCGCGGAAAAATGGAATGGTCAGTCCACCGGCTTTTCGCCACTGGCCGTTTGAGTACCACATATGCTGTTCATCAGCAGGATCAACAGCACGTTGACCCTCATAGGGATTCAGATAGGTGACTGGATCGACTCTTGATATAGGTGCAGGCGAGTCGAAGTTTGCGATCTGTCGTTCTAGATCGGTTATATGGGATTCAAGCGCAGCTTGACGACGTAGCAATTCACCGATAACATCGGGGTCTGCGTTATTAAACCATTTACTGTTAGTCATAGATTTGCTGCAATCCTAGAGTCAATTTCCACTCCTCGCCTTCACTGTTATACGTCTGCTCATTGATCCAGAAGTAGGCGTTGACTTCATGGTAAGGTGGAAAATCCCATACTAGACGTACAACATCTCCGATATGATTCTTGAATCCAGTGCTAAGGAGTGAAGGTAGCACTACAATCTTCAAGTCTTTCTGTGGATGAAGATAGTCCAGACCGTCGAGAGCATGGAGCATATCCTGTCCTCGCCAGTATTGATCACCGAGAGTTTCGATACGCAGCCATTCTCTGTAACGGTTTATGCTGTCCTGGTCAATCTTATGCCACCATGCACCAGGGCTACCGTTCGATACGCCAACCAAGTGCGCTGCCAGAGGCCCGTTGTTAGTCCAATCTATTTCCATTAGTGGATTCTCAGCTAGCCCACCAATGATCTGATCCTTTGTGATAGTCCAGATTGGATTTGGCGCATGCTTGACTTCTTTGCGTGGGCCGAAGAACTCCATTTGCTTATTCGGATTCATCGTCCAATCGAATCCGTAGGGTTCATCGAATGCAGCGATGTTATTGATATGCTGAAGGATTGTAGTCTGATCTTGGAACTGAATGATTAGTGAACTCTTTGTAAAGTTAGCACTGCCTGCCGTACCTGTAAAGACAGGAGTGATCGGAACATAGTTTCCAGGCGTAAGAGTCCAACGACCGTCAGGCTGAGTATTATTGATTAGCTGTCGAATAATATTGCTCTGAAGTACAGGAGGATAGAATGCGACGGCTGCTACAGTCTCAGTAATACCCGGTGGGTATGCACGATTCTCGTCAATAATATCTTGTAGATTAGTGTCGTCGAGATAGTCATACAGATAGTATTCAAACCAGTATGGTTGTTCAAGCCAGTGTGACCAATCCTTGCCAGCAACATTGATAGCATCCTCGTCGTTCTTTAGATTGACTGGAACATGGATGCCACCCATGATGTTCTCGTATGCACCACCAGCGGGGTTTGCATACTGAAGCATGAAGTCAGTAAAGTAGGGTGCGAAAGCATCGCGGGTAATACCGCCAATGCTATTCGCTAGCTGATAGGAAATGTCGCCAGGTGCGCCTGCACGAAAAGTGTAGCTAAGTGATCCTCCGACCATCTGATGCTCGGCAACAAGACCCCCGGCGTGGTTCAGGTGGCGGATACGGAACATCTAGCTGCAAATCGTGAAGCCGTTAGAGTTTGTGATCGTAATGTTCGTTCCGTTCGGAATGACATACGCACCCTGATACAGCAAGTCATGGGCGGTAACAGGAATGATGTTCGCGTCCGTACCTGATGTAGTATCACTGTCATAGCAAACGAGAAGCTTTGCCCAGGTATCTCCCGCACCAATGGTAGCAAACGTAATCGGCGTGGGGAGGAAAAGCTGAGTACGATCATTAGCATCATCGACCGTATAAGCTGTTAGATCAGCGTCAGTCCATGTCTTACGTGCATAGCTAGAGTTGGTAGCTTCATCGTTGGCGGCAGCTAGGATCGCAGATAGAGTGTCATAGTCCTTCAAAATGCTATCAGATTCAATATTCGCAGCCCTAACGACAACCCCGATTAGAGCAGCGTTAGCAGGATCGTTACCATCGACTCTCTGATAGTATTCTACTTCTCGTCCGAGAGATACGTTAAATGTAAAGTCAGCCATTTCAGTCTACCGGAAGCCGTTGTGCGGGATTGATATTAATGGGAATATAGTTCGTGCCCATAAATACCGTTAGCTGCTGAGCCTGCGAGACTGCCTCGGTTGCACGAATATCGATGGTCTGCGGTGACGGCATAGATACCGTTAGCTGTTGTGCTACTGATTGCGCCATTATTCCTCCTAGATGAAGGCGACTGCATTGTTGGACAGTTTACGCCAGTATCCAAAAACATTTTCCCACTGGAACTGGAAGGGAGATACTGAGTACCCATCTGTGGACATAGGTTCCTCATGCTCCTTCAAAATTACATAAGAGTAGTACGTTTCGGAGTCGCCATCGATCTTAATATCTAGTCGGTGGTGATATCTGTATAGATGTAGATAGGCAGGATTAGGAATGACTACTGCAAGTAGCTCTTTTCGATTTACCCAATAGTCAGTCGTACTATTACCGAGGATATGGCCTTCCATGTTGATAGACATAACTTCAACATCGCTAAAGCGAGGATGCTGACCCGGTTCCTCCATCTTCGGAAGTGCGTCACCCTTTGTCGGTTGCGTCCACGTGAACCCCTGCACAGGAAAGCGCACAGGATTGTTCTCGTTAAGCAGACACGACGAGGTAAGGGGTGCATTGAATATCTTGACCATCGAGAGCATTACTTGGCCGTTGTACCTTTCTTGTGCTTATGCTTCTTTGCAAAGGCAAGCTTTTGAATTGCCCTGTTGACTGCGGCGGGAGTTGCTCCATCTGCATGAATAGTCACAGTGTCGCCACCGTAAGTAATCGTATATGCAGCATTCGGCTTGTGTGTACCTGCTGCACCCTGTGAGCGTAGTTGCCCCATGATCGACTTTCTTTCACGCGCTAGTGCCGCTCGCTGGCGTCTATAGCGGTTCTGCAAATTGATCTGCTGCTGTTGAAGTTTCAAGATGGCTCGATCTTCCGGCCCTGTGATTGTTGAACCGCCAGGACTACGAGGATCGACGGCCCATTGACCCATTACTCTGATAGCAGCCATTCTAGAACTAAGTGCGGTTCCTGTTGTACGAAGTTGCGATGGAGTAATAAAGCTCGTTCCGCGTCTACCATGTCTGCCGCCTCTGCCGCCTGTACCGCCCGTACCGGGTGTCATAGGTGGAATAGGCGTAGGTGCCATAGTAGCTGCGGCTTTCATATCGGCCAAGCCCTTAGCGATAGCGGCTTGCACGTCCTTGTTGTACTGATCCTTCAGAATAGCGCCATACGTGTTCTTTACGTATTCGCGGTACATCTTCTGAATCTTGAAAGTTTGTGGTCTATCGACAACACCCATGATAGTCGCCCATGCAGCATTCTTACCAAAGGTGTTCCAATAGGTAAGCTGGCGAGCCATGTCCTGCTTGGTTGCATTGTCGAGAAGTGTCTGTCCTTCCTTCCACTTCGCAATGATACCGCGCCATGCAGACTTAGGTGCTTGCAACAATCCTTGCAAAATTGGCCCACCCTTCTCTGGCCCCATAGCCTGAAGTTGTTGTATCATCTCAAAAGGCGCACCGCGTCTGAGTGCCCGTGTAATATCTGTGCGCCACTTCTTGAAGTACAGCACAGATTGATCGAGGTCTTGCTTTAGGATATTGAAAGGCACAGGAATCTGCACACCGAACTGCCGTAGGGTATCATTGATATTGCTGAAGACGTTGCCGAGAATACCCGACATGGTTGGCCCTTGGAATAGACTGCCGAGTGCCTGTTCATTGGCTTGTCGCATAGTCTGATATTGTCGGACGAGATTATCCGTAGCCGTCTTGACCGTGGCCGTCATGTTCTTCATAGCTTCTTGCATGGCGTTGGTATGGAGCTTCGCAAGGTCTGCGGCTTTCTGCGTATTATCGCCAATGTTGTTAGCCCAATCATCCCACGCCTTGCGCTGATCCTCGGTAAGCAGTCCCGCTGTTAGCTTTCCGACACGCTTCATGAAGTCGAGGCCAAACAAGTCCTTGTTCTTTTTCTTTCGGTCGTTTGCATACTTCGTCATGAGATTATTGTACTTCTTGCCCCATTGCTCAACGAAGTCAGTGCTCTGAAGCATTTTATTGCCTGCCGCTTCAATTCCACTAGCAGCAGCATGTAGCGGGTTAACAAACTTCATGAACTTGCCGATAACGGGAATTCTTTTCTCAAGCTGATAGAATGGATCAACCATCATGGCAAGACCCTTGAGAGAGATACCCGCAAGATATTTCATAGTTTCTGACCAACTTGCTACAATAGTCTGCCCAAGAGAGATAAAGAATGCGCGAACCTTATCCCAATGATTCATGACGTACAAGGCTGCTAGACCGGCAGCAACTACGAGCGCACCCCATCCTGTAGAAACGAGGGCAGCATCGAAAGCTTCACCAATAGTGGCCGCACCTGCTACAGACGCCGCTACTACAAATGCAATCGACTGGAGAGCTTTCACTTTCCAGAGCAGCCATACAGTTGTCATAGCGACTACAGCATCCCGTAGTCCGAAAACTTGTTCGATCAGTATGAATAGACCAACACCCGCTATACCACCGATTACAGTTCGCAGTCTAATGAAGCTTGCGGTAGCTGCGTTTCCTGCTTCGGCGGCGAGTATTGCACGTGTCCGCATCGCTGCAAGATTGGCCGCAACTTGCGTCATTGATCCCGCGAGGCTCAAACCCACGCCAGCAAGCAAAGTGAACACAGAGGCCAATGCTGCTATGTGGATGATTGATCCCCGCGTCCCACTATTCATACGGTGGAGCCACTGGACGAAACCACTGATAACCTCGCCCATTCTCAAAAATACAGGCAGGGCTTCCTGACCAATAATCAGTACAAGTGCCTTCAATCTGTTCTTCATGATTTCCCACTGCACACCGGGGTCAGCCATTCGCGCTCTAAATGCGTTCTCAAGCTCATTTCTGTTACGGGCGACTTCTCCCGCAACTTCGTTGTAAGTCACCATATGCGTTACAAGCTGCTCAAATGCGCGACGTGCCTGAATGGTACCCTGAATACCTGCCTTAGTCTTACCACTTGCCTTGGAAACCTGAATGAAGAACTGCAAGGCGGAAGTTTGACCCGACACAAGGTCAGGACGCCTCTTGGCAATATCATTCATGATCTGATTCAATGGGCGAAGCTGTCCATTGGCTTTCTCCACATCGACACCCATTTTTGCGAAACCCTCTTTGAACACAGGATTTCGGAAAATCTCGATCAATCGGCCAAGACCCGCCGCTGCTCTATCTGGTTGCATAAAGAGTGTGAGTGAAGCAAAGGCTCCACCAACATCTTTGAGTGTCAAACCTGAAGACTTAGCAACTGCGGAGAATGACGTAAAGGCCCGAGATAGATCATCTACGCGCAACTTACCATAACGAACAATGTTCATCATGGTATCCATCGTGCCTGTAACGTCCCTCAAGTTTGGATCAAAGGTGTTCAGAGCAACGATCATGGCATTGGTTGCTTCGGCCAGATCGACCTGTCCTGCTACGGCGATCTTGTTAGCGACACCGAGAAGCTTCAAGCCTCCCTGTACGTTCATGACACCGTTATGCATTAGGTTCATGGACGAGTAGATATCGTATGCCGCCTTAGTCATATCGTCGGCAGAGGAAGGAAACTGCATCGACATGTCGATAATTGCAGCGCGCAGTTCCTTCGACCGATTGACGGCTTGCTGCATTGGCGCACCTAGATCGCGCATCTGCGTTCCGGCAGTTGCAGCACTCGCGGAGAACCTGGCAAACGAGTTAGCAGATAGTGCAAAGATACCTGTGCTGATTCCACCGACAAGCTGCATGGTACGACCAATGCCCGAAAGAGCCGCACCCAGGTCATGAAGACGCTGAGTTGGCATCCTCCTTAGAGCATTGTTGTACGCAATCTGCGCCTGTTCAGCCTTGCCGAGATTATGGTACGCACTCTCTAATTCTCGGTTTGCCTTCATAGTTGCACTATTAAAGGCATACTGGCTTGTTGCAGCACTACGTAGCCAGCCTGGTAACTTGGATACCGCCTGTCCGTATCTAGCAACCCTGTTGGTAGCAGAAGAATAGGCAGACCCCAATCCCTTTACTCGTCGTTCAAGGTCTTGGATCATCTGCCCTCTAGCCAAGGTACCTTTCGCAGCTTCGTTCAGTGCTTTGGTACCGGCTCTGATTCGTGCCTCTGCTCCTGCGATACCCGCCGCTCTCTGTGCAGGGCTTACAAGTTTGCGCGACGCAACCTCTCTGATCTTCCGGAAGGTCTGAAGCTCCTGCATGCCCATAGCAATTTCCTGCCGTGCTGCTTGCATGCCAATAGCACGGGCACCACGTGCCTTTGTCAGTGCAGTCTGTGCATCTGCAAGCTTACGGAATGTAGCGGCCTGCTGATCCAGCGCCCCTCTATATGCTTGCACACTGCGAAGCGCCTGCATATTTGCTTCGGCGCTTGCAACAGCGGACTTGGCTAGTCGCATTTGGTTAGCTACTGCGTTCCCGCGAGAGGCCATAGCCTGTGCGCGGGACATGCCAGCTAGCTCACCGCTGACTCTATGGAGGGTGCGCGAGGCAAAGTCCTGTGCGCGAACCACAACCATCAGTTCACCCACACGAACTGCCACTACGCACCCCCTTTCTGCTTCATCCTATTACGCGCTGAGTCTCGTCTACCCTCTAGTTCTTCAACATTGTTAAAAGCTTCCATGATCGCACTGAGGTACATCATTTCATTCCCAGGTTGATCTAGTACACCGCCTGCGCGGGGAAGCACGTGTAAGACCTTACACAGAGTGCCAATTTTGATCCACTTGTAGGCTTCTCTTACGGTGAGAGAATCGTACTGTCTGTCGGCTTTGTCTCCCCATCCTGCAAGGATGAGGTAAGCTGCTTCTCCAAAGGGACTACAGAGGTTTCATCCTCCTGATTCATCTGCTCGATGTAGCGATCAATCTCCGATCCGATCTTCGGATTGAGAATCGAAAGCGACATGGGATTGGAGAAGTCAAGCAGATTACCGTCATCATCTTCAAGGTTGTGATCGACAATGCACGTCTTGAATTCAAACTCCATGATCGCAACATTGACAACTTCCATGTACTGCCGGATCGTTTCTTGCGTGACATTCTGCCTGGTCGAAACATCTGCATACATACGAGAAGCGATATCACGTCGCTTCATCATTTCAGCCCAAGAAAGCTGGCGAAGCTCAACAAACCCGCCAGGGCATGACTTGAGTTCGTGGCGCTCGTTCTCGGTGCTAACAGTTGCCTTTGGCATAACTCTCTCCTTTGTGAGTGTCGGGGCTAGCATAATGCTAGCCCCCACTCGTTTACGTAATAGTCGCCGGTGATTTCACCACGATCTGATATGCGTTACCGGCTGTGATACCAACTGCACGTCCAGTAAAGCCTGCCATGATTAGATCACCCATACCGGAAAGACCGATATCGTAGGTGTCATAGCTGACTCTGTTGCCCTGAATCTGGATACCGCTTGATGCGGCTGCGAACGTAGCGCCACCATTGACGCTTTCCAGCTTGATAGCTCTCTGCGTGTTTGCCACGAAGTTGTCGTAGTCGGTTCTATTGAGGAAATCAAGCTCCGACTCAAACTCAGCCTCAGTGATACCGAAGCTGATATAGCTTGCAGAACGAACAGCAACGATTCTATTCTGTGCCTCTGCATTGTGATTAGCACGGAACGTGAATCCGTTGAAGCCCGTATCGACTGCACCGAACGTAGGTGTAGCCGCCGAAGCTGCAAGATACACGTTGTGCGCGGTTGCACCGAGAAGATCGGGGGCAGACCACGTGGGAGAAGGTGCAGACTGAACAGCCTCGGCAATACCGAGAACCGTCATCGTACAACGAAGAACGGCATCCGTAATCGTGTACTCAAAGTTGCCGACCACACACCCTGTATAACCAAAAACAATACCGTTACGAACAACAGTGATTGAAAGCGTCTTTGGAGTCGTAGCCCCTGCTGCGGTAGATGCAGAACCCGCACTTGAAGGGATAAACGTATAAATAGCCGGTGGCCCTGTAACTTTGCTCGGCGTATGTCGTGAAGCATACAACCAGTACGGATGGTTAGTCGGATCGACTTCCATTTCGATATCGCCCTCGACGTGGTAGTAACCCGACTTAACGTCGGAAACCATCGTCTGCTGACGAATCTGCTCTGAGTAGTATTTCTCCTCGCGGTAGACAAGGCTTTCACTCAGAATAGGAACGAAGATCGAGGGAGCCACGTAGGTTCCCATAGTAGTTTCAAAGGCGATACCTACCTTACCGCCACCACCTAGACCCGCTGGCATTAACTGTCACCCCCTTTGCTACCAGTCAACTTGATATATTCAGGAACGTCCTTATGACCGAATACCTGCTTGACGGTTAGTCCGCCAGAACGCGCAAAAATGGCACCTTCATCTTCTTCTGTAAGAGTAGTTGAACCACCATTCTTTACGAGAACACCGTCACAATCGAATTCCCAATCCTTTGGGAAATCCGGATGATTTACCTCTAGCTTATATGCCATTGATCCTCCTACCCGGCCTCATAGGGAACACGATTCTCGCCCATCCATGTTAGACGAGTTGTCACAACAGTTGCCACAGCACCGCTTACAAGTCTGTTTGTGATTCCTGGGAATTCTCCATCTATAAAGCCGAAGATGATATGACCGTCCAGTGTGTACTGGCTATGAACTAGTTTTCGCACGGCCGTTGCTAGCTCGATATCCTTGCGGGAACGTGCCGCTTGACCGATAGACATATCAGCATGGAAAATCCAGAAGTCGAGATGGAAGACCTTTCGGAATAACCCTGTAGCATGTTGTGTTGTAACCGTTCTGTCTGTCTGTATCAGTATTGCAGGATACTGTGGGATCAGGTCTTCTTCATGTTGAGCAATATAGCGTAGGCCCAGGGTCGCCTTGTTATCGTTAAACAAGTCGAATAGGAAATCATGCGGCTGAAGGATATCGTAGTAGTCTTGAGCCACAATTTATAGACCTGCCGCTGATCGTGGTAGAAAGAAACCTCCACCGCCGACTGCCCTAAATGAATGTCGAGTCTTTACACCACCGGGAGTAGGATACAAGCGAATGATATCATCGAACCATTCCCCAAATAGGCCATAGATGGTAGCAGCGGATTCATCCGAAAGCCCAAGAAATGCACGTTGGGGGAGAGAGTTCTTTCTATCCATAAGTCCTGATTCATGAGCTAGACCGTAGTGTGGAAGATTCCCTGTCTCATAGAAAACTGTATCATTAGTAATCAGTGTTGCACTTGTAGAAATGGCTGCACGAAACAGATCACCTGACTGCTTTAGAATACCCTCATTCGGATATGCCATCGCCGTAGGAGTATACGACTGTGACCAGTCCTCCCACTTCTTGCCCTGGGGATCAGTTTCAGTTTCAAACCTTCGCTGAATATCCGCACGTACAACCGAACCTGCCGCTGCTATAGGAACTACAGTATTCTCAAGCAGCGATGCTTGCATCATAAACGTGTTAGCATAGATAGTGGGATCAGGTTCCCACGTGAAGGTAATTGCAGCAGTCAATATCTACTATCCATTGCGAACTTAGGTTCGCCAGTTGAATCATTAGGGAAGAAGTATGTATTGTCAAACTGAACGGTAATTACACCAGTAACAATAATACTTCCATCGACAATCCCTTGCAGCATTGCCAATCCTTCGTTGTACTTGTTCTGTGCAAACTGTGGATCATCTAGGGACTGCTCCGAATATCGTGTACGATAAATAAGAGCAGCACAGAGGCGACCAGCAGCCGCACGGATTACTTCCGGTACATCGTCAGGATCGATCCACAGTGCCATATCCGCTGTCGGAATGACACCCGCGAGGTAGCCCCTGACGATCCGCTCCGTGTCTAACTTGCACTTTGCTAGATCGTCAGGGATTTCCTCGATCTTTAGCTTGTCAACGGGCAGATGAACTTGAACATCATCATCGCTGACAATAGCCATTATTACTTAACTCCAACCGGCTTGGTTAGTTCTGCTTCCTCGTCGGCAGGTGGATTGATCGGTGCAGGCTGTTGCAATGCAAGCTCAAGCAGCATGTCCTGATTAATCTCGCCACCCTGTGATAGCCGTGAGAGAACAGCCTGAGTAGGAGAAGTAACGTCATCAGCCTCCTCGGGCATTGGATAGGGACGAATAGACCCACCTTCGATATATCTGTCCCATTCCTCATCCGAACACTTGAGCTTAGCCTTTGTAACCTTTTCACCAGCAGGAGTGATATTCCTGCTAACTACAACAGTCTTCTTCACACCTTGCAGGGCCGTGTCAATTTCCTTGACTTCGCCCCCGTTATAGATAGGACTCCAAACATAGAAATCCGGCATCTGTATCCTCTCCTATTACCAAGCGGTAGAACTGAAGGCGTCCTTGATCAGATAGCCTGCAACGGACGACGTAACCTTCAGATCGTATTTCCACGAAGTACGAACCAGATCGGACTTGCGATCTTCCTCGCGCCAACGGTCAGTCGGCCGAGTCGAGCCATCCGGATAGAGTTGTGCGAACGTCTTACCGAATGAAAGATCGTTAAGCTCCATGTCGGGATTGACATACGCAAGGATAACGTCCTTGCCCCATGCAAACAACGCATTCTCAGTTGCTTCCTGAATATCGTTGTCGTTATACCTATCGTCACCGACAATAACCATTTCACCATCGAAGCCGGTGAGGATTCTCCACGCTTCGGGATCAGCAAGGCTGATAGACGCGAAACGTGCAACAACGTCAGGATGCTCTGCAAGCCAACCGACGCCCATAGAACCGACCAGCATACGGTTAGGTGCAACACCGATGAGACTTTGAATCTTCCTAACCGCAGACTGAATGATCGTGAGCGGATTGGAAGTTGCACCTGCATAGTTATCCCATTGATCTGCTGCTGCAAGCGTAATCGTGTTGCCCACGGGATACGTTGCAGTGTTCTTGAGCAACGATGCAACTGCAAGTTCATGCTCAAGAAGGAGTGAATTAAGAACAAGCTCGGTAGCATCCTGCTCAGGGTTAAGCTGCAACGCGCCACCGAAAGTTGGATTGGCGAGTCCGCCCTGAGAATTAAGCTCCTGCCTTTCCTCGTCCGCAACTGCGGCCTGAAGTGAATGCTCCACAGTCTTGAACGTATCTTCACTCCAACGGCCTCCGCGCACTTCATTGGCGACCGTACCAGGCTCACGCCTTGAGAAGAAACGAACACGCTTGCTTCTATCGAAAACGCGATACCTACCAGACTGCGTATTAACCGCCGCCTGTGGCATCATGCGAAGCCCTACAAAAGTAGGACTTGCGTACCCGACCGAGAAATCCGTAAGGATGGGGTCGGAGTACAGAGTACCAGGATCATACATCATGACTCTAAATCACCCCTTCCTTACGCAGTTCCAGCAACATCGCCATCGAGCGAAAGATGCACACGGCAGAATTCTCCTGCACCGGATGCAGCCTCGACACAATGACCAATGATGCGGTTACCAGTTGTCCGAGTAAGTGCGCGACCATCAGCGGCGAGACAAACCTGAACGCCAATGGCAATTGCACCTGCGGCTTCCATGATCGTATCGCCTTCGACAGCAATAGATGCGCCCTTGCCCTTGAGAATCTCGCCGGACGTAACATCATGCTGAACGACGCCAGCAACAGTATCAGTGATAGCAGTTACAGGCGTAACAGTTTCAGCGGCAGAGAACTTCACTGCACGGAATTTCGTCAGTGCTGCGGCAGCGTTATATCCCTTATGCTGAATGTAGTTCGCAGTTACACTAGCAGGCATTTATTTCCTCCTCTCTACTTTCCGACGTGACCGTAAAGGTACGACTGTGCCAGATCAGGATTTTGCTGAGAAACGTGAGCGATTGCAGCATCCTGGCTGAGATTGTCCTCAGTCATTGCAGTTCTGACAAGATCAGCAAACCGCTTGCGATCTTCGACAAAGTTGCGCGTAGGTGCAACATTCTCGGTCTGCTCGCTGTCACCCTCACGCGATGAACCTTCCTCGCCCCACTCCACAACGGCTTCCTTGGAAGACGTAAGGGTAAGAAGTTCTTTCAGATCATCCTGCGTGAACTGGCGAAGTGCAACACTCTTGTGTGCTTCCTCGATCTTCCCACGAACGAGAGTAGAGTAACCCTTCTTCTCACCCTCAAATCGTGCGAAGCCCTCCGCAAACGTGTGAGCAGCAGAATTGCGATCCTTCGTAGTAAGCTCCGCGAGAAGCGCAGCCTGCTCCGGATACTTGTCTGCAAACTCACGCTGCTTCACGGCGTCGGCCGTCGCGGTATTGAGCGGGACGATGATTTCATCGACGCGAGTTGCAATCAAACCTGCAAGATCATCGTCGCTAACATCTTCGCTAAACGCAATACCGAGGACGGTCGCCCTAGCTTCCATCCATTCTCTATTCACTGCAAATTCCTCCGTTTCCTGTACTTCATAGGCAATTGGTGGCGGATCACGCCTCCATCCTCCTTCGATGGCTTTGTCGTCTTTGCTCGGAGACTCACGTGGAGTAGGTTCGCCTCCAAGCCCTGTGCCTGGTTCCGAGTGTTCCTTCGATGCTTCATATTGCAGACGACCAGGGACACCCCAACCGTCAGGCCAATTAGTGTTATCACTCGTTGTCGTAACAGTTAGTGGACTAGTGATAGTTCCACTAATCATCGGAACCACTAGGCTAGTCTGATATCCTGATCCACCACCCCCTACTGTAGTTGGTAGAGACATACTCTCAAGAACTTCATCGAAGGTTGCAATACCGTCAACCATGCCAGCTTCAAGAGCTTGGTCAGGACTGACAATGCCACCCTCACCGAAGTTTTCACGGACATACGCATCATCCACACCCCGACCACGCGCAACTGCGCTAACGAACTTATCGTTCGTCTGGTCAACGAGACTTTGTAGATGACCTTCAGATTCAGGCGTAAGTGGCTCAAATGGAATAGCCTTAAAACGACCAGCCTTGATAATCGTTTGCTTTACGCCTGCCTGCTCACGTGCCTGACTTTCATCGGTATGCACCATAAACGTACCGATAGAGCCAATCTGACCTGATGGAGTCACGTACATCTTACTAGCCTGAGAAGCCAGGTAGTACGCAGCGGAGTTAGCGGCAGTATTGGCAACTGAGATAACTGGCTTGATTTCATTAGCCGCATGAATCTCGCTCGCCATCTCGTCAACCATATCGCTGAGTCCACCAGGCGAATCGATATCAAGAAGAATGGACTTGACCGCATCATCATGTAGAAGTCCATTGAACTCGTTACGAAACTGCTGAAGCGATGTAGCTCCACTCATTTCCGTCATCATGTTGGCCTTTGGGAAGATCGGCCCACTCAAGGACAAAACCCCCACAGAGCCTACACGCATTGCGAGTGGAGCATTGGCATTGTCAGGTGCATCAAATACCATTTGCTTGCCTGACATATGCTGATCCAGAATATCGAGGATCATACGCAACGCCGTGGGTGTTATCATCCACGGAGTAGACGTAACCTTGGTAACGATCTGTGAATAATCTTTCATAGCACTCCTACGGGTTAGTTTGATCGGCCGGGAGGTTGCTATTACCGTTGTTCTGTGAAGTCACGTCACCTTTCGTGGCAGGGTTATCTACGGGAGGCACACCCGGTGTGAGAGGAGCATCGATAATTTCGCGTACCCACTCCTCTGTTTCCGGTGTCCAATTGACAAGACCCTGTGCTTTCAGGTTTGCCATTGCAGACGCCCACTGTTGCAAGTCCTTCGTTTCGCCTAGATTCCTCGCACGAAGTTTCGGAAACTTGTCCGTAGTGAAATTGTAACCCACAAGGTAGGGGATGCAGTAGAGGTTGATCGCATCGCAGATTTGGTTCGCCACATAACGCAGTGACTTGTTGAACATGTCTTGCTGGCTTCCAGAAGTAGCACGTCCACCCCCTGCCCCGGAGATTCCGAGTAGCAAGAATTGTGTCATTGTATTGAGCATGATCTGGCCGTTGTGATGCTCAATCGATTCCATCACGTTCACAGGCTGACCCGGCAACTCAAGAAAGCGCAGAACCCACTTAGGCGGAATAACTGCGCCACCATGTTCGTTAGTGCGAATATTACGAACAAGCTCGGTGGCTGCAAGTACATCTGCATCCTTGTAACCTGGCGGAAGCTCAACAACCGGGAAGCCCATACCATGACGTTCCTTCTGAATACCGTCAATATTGTATAGGTTAGCCTTGAAGTACCAACTCCTGTACGCAGTTCTCAGGAGGGACTTCCCTTCCAGATTTCCACCCTTCCGATTATGCGTGAAGATGACAAGCTTTTCGATTGGAATTGTCTTCTCGACAGGCTTACCATCGGCCTGTACAGCATTCTGAATAACCTGCACTGGCCCACCGTTATTGTCATACTCAATCTCCTTGACTGTGGCGGTAGGACGAGGAGATAGCTTTCGCAGCATCGTGTAGACGCGCCTATTAGCCCCGGTTGCTTTGGGCGACCATTCGCGCTCCTCGTATACCTTCTCCATTACCGAGAACCCGAATTCATACATTCTGAGGATATCCTCAAGAACGTTCAGGAATGGGGAATTGGAACCTTCAAGAAGATTGTACTCTACGAACTCTGCAATAATCTGAGCTTCCTCAGATTCATCGAAAGCCTCTACGAAGTAGTTGGCTCCCATAACCGGCATCTTTGCAGCCCGGAGAGAAACGTCAACGGCAGCATCGCCGTTTGCCATTTCGTCATAGGTTAGGAACGCCTGTGATCGGTTAGCTAGAGCCGGAACTACGTCGCGTATAAGTCCACCACGCGACGAACCTAGCTCAACCCCCACAGCTTGCGCCTGGATTGACCCTTTGGCATTGTATGACGTGCCGCTGACGACTCTCCGAGGATCAGTAGTCGCAGTTGCCTGACGACCATTAATCCTATCCCACAGGGACGGCTTGCTTGGCGGCGTAAGAATCAAACCCGCGTACTGCGGATTCTCTAGTACATACTCAACTAGTTCGGTATCTGTGATCGTACTCAAAATCTCGCGTTCCTTGCCATAGGTGCATTATTTTGAAAAAACGTAAATGCCTCTGTCGGCTTGCCAGCACCGTAGATATCGCTCAGGGACGATCCGGCACCTGACTCGAAATACTGACCGACCAAGTAACGAAGTGCGTCAGGCCCGTGATCGTCATGCTTATGTTGACCTTCAGGGGCATTCTTGCCTTCCTTCGGGTCAGGAGCATGCAACTGATCCATCTGCCGAATCAAGTTTGTACACGACGGATCGATTGTCAACTTAGGCAGACCATTCGGTTGTACCTTCAGCAGACGCTTTACATGTTCGACACCGAGAGTCCACGACTCATGGGCGTTACCTTCTCCGATATCGCTACTGTATATCTGCACACCCGTGAGGATGGAGACAGTATTAGCCTGATCTGGCCCTCGGGGATCGCCTCCTCCCCAATCGACGTGATAATCGGGGGGATTGTCGGCACGTTGCAGGAGCAGATTTGCATGCTCAAAAGTGGTCTTCTCGGACACCTGATACTCGCGCCATACATGGAAGTTATCCTCCTGATCAATCATAACGTCGAGGCAGACGAACTGGTTTGTCCAACCATAGTCAAGTGCCCACACGTTAGTATTGAGCGGGTTGTACTCGATATGACGGACGTGGATACGCTGGTCGAATTCATCGTAAATCTTGCCAGCGTATGCAGTAAACTCAGCCGCAATCTCCTGTGCGAACCACTGCGGAGACTGACGAGCTTCCATTTCAATAATCTCGGAGTCCTCACGGCCGTCAGGATAAACGATAGGATTCTCCCATGCAGGCAAGCGCCATGATTCGTAGTTGGGATACGTCTCTCGATCCTGACCTAGCATCCACAAGCCCTGATACCAGTTGTATCCGCGAGGGGTAGATGCGAAAATTGCCCAACCACGTTTGTCTGCCAGCGCGGGACGTACATACTGTTCCCATGTTTCAGAGGTATGCCGTGCGGCTTCTGCCATTACAACGCCTGATAGCCCTTCACCCAAAAGGGTATCTTGACGTTCGGCTGATTTGACCTCAAGGATCGAACCCCACGGCATTTCGATCACCATGTCGCCCTGCTTGATATTGTACGATTTCTTGATTTTGTTGCCGAGTTTCAGTTTTCGTACAATGTTGGCAAAGACGACACGGAACTCTTTTTCACCTAGTGTGTACTTCGGGCCGACGATCCAATACCAGCCGGGATCGTCGTAGTCCATGAGAGCCGCAGTTAATTCATTACCGCCGAACGTGGTCTTTCCATAACGACGGCCACAGGCGAGGATTTTGAACCGTGCATCGGACTCATGGATCGCGGCCTGCTTAGGTGAGTGGGGCGTATAGCCCAACTGATCGAAGACATACGCTTTACGTTCTGGATCAATCATGTAATCAAGTTCATGACGAACGTTTCGTCATATCCTTTTTCTTTGCAATCCTTCATGACCTTGTTCGCATAGCGATAGTCAATGGGGAGCTTGGCGAGAATGGTGGCATTGCGCTTAGTGAATCCACCATGACGAAGCCACTCGACGCGCCACGTAATTTCGTCGGTTGGCTTATCTATATCGACGGCAGCTTTCATCAGTCGTCCTCCACCCTAAAGAAGATTGGCCCGAGGATAGGAGCTTCAGTACCAGACGTATACTTGAGATACAGCTTGTATTCTTCAGCCGGATCATACGCCGAGAGAGTAGTAGTGATCTTGCAAACTGCCGTCATTGGATAGTCCGTATCCAATAGCGCAACGATGTTGGTTTCACAAGCAGCGTTATCTGACTTCTTCTTGGTATCGAACGTCAGATTGCTCACGGCAGTAAGCGTGGTGACATTGTTGAGTCTATCGCCAAGGGCGACTAGAAGTGACTCGACCGATCCTTTCTTTATAACCTCCATAGCATCCTCCTAGTCTCCATTACGACCCAACGTGCTGCATGCACGATAACTTGCCAACGACTAGTAACTCCAATAACATGCCATCGCGTCTGTGGTTGTGCAATTGTCCATCTACGTGTGTAGCCAACAATCTCAAGCTCCATCTGAGGAATCTCAGCAGCTTGGGTAGACCTCGGATGCCAGAGAAGTAGAAGGGGCATTTAACCTTGTGTGGGATAGTAACCTGCACCGACATAGGGGAACGGATCTTCTGTAGCACCACCGCCTCCACCTGCTTCGGTAAGTGTCTGCGAGAATTGCAACCATGAATCACCAGCAGCCGATGAGGATGGGCCATCTAGAGAGATTGCGCCATAGTTTGTGCCAGTCTGTAGTGATCCCTGAATATCATCTGAACAATAGTAAACGCGCAATCGGATTCGCTGATTGGCTGTAATGCTTCGATCATCGCCAGCAAACCACATCGTATAAGCGGTATCCGTAGTCGTTCCTGACATTCGCCCTAGTGCCGATGAGTTCAATTTCGCATTGGCCCAAACTACTGCACTAGTTCCATCATCATTGCAAACAGCGAGTTCAGCCCAGATTGAAAAGATATTGCTTGAGCCAGTGCCTTGACGTGCGCGAATGTTCATTTTAACCAGACCGGACAAAGTTTGTGCAGCGAGTGCAGGTGTATACCAATCGACAGGATAGCCATAGGTCACTACAAGGGACATGTCCTTGGCGGAATCCGTAGTCCATGAACCACCGCTGTTATTCGACGTGGCATAGATGCCATCAGCGTATGTACCCGTGGAAAATCCGTTTGGAGTAATGTCGAATACTCCTGCCGTATCGTTTTTCAGAACACCCCAATACTGCGTACCCTTAACGAGAGTTTCGTGATTAGCAAACCTACAAAAGTTGTTAGGCCCGTAGCCAGTAAACGTACTAGCAGCAATCGATGAGCCTGGTTGTCCTGAACTATCCGCATGAACGTCCATCAGTGGGCCATCGTCAGGGCCAATAATATTGATGCTCATATGCATCTGACGAATATCGGGATCGCCCCAACCCGTAGGAATCTGGAAGCCCTGAGCGTTTCGACGTGCAGTAGTCGTATTGGAATCCATTGCGATAACACCACTACCACCGGCAGCGACATAAGCATGCTCACTACGAAAAGGAATGACACTTTGGTAAAGATCATTGTCGTTGTCAGCACCCGCTGTACCAGTACCCGCTGACCAGGCGGCAAGACTCTCTACGGAAGTCGAACCGCGAGTAGTTAGCAGCTTTCTTGCGCTTCTTTTCGTCACGACCGGCGTATCTGCGTCAGTACGAAGGTAGTAAGTTGAGCCTGACGGTGTAGTTGTCAAAAATGTAACTGTTTCATTGATCTGAACCCAACTATCACCATCGGCACCGCCAGTACCACCATCGATACCAATGTTGCAGCTACCACCAGCACCCATTGTGCCTGCATCATCAATCCATATGATAGCCATAATACGATCGCCCTTATTAAACGCCGTAGAAGTAGGCGTTGCAGTCCAAGTATAGAGCGCCCTTGTCGTAACGGCTACCTCGGTAACATTTGCCGAAACCTTCACTACCGTGACAGTATCACTATCAGCGGAAAACTTGTAAAGATCACACTGAAGCGAAATGTTGTCGGCCATGTTATTCTCAGCGGCCCAGAAGTTGAACGTTAGTGTTCCTGAGAGCGTAAAGTCGGCGCTCACAGGCTCGCTAATCCAACATGCGGGAACCGTTCCTGAGCCGTAGGTCGTTCCTCCACCAAATTCAAGTCCGGCAGTTGGGCCAGCTACCGATGCCCTGGTAAAAGAAGTAGCTGCACCACCAGCAGTTGTAGACAATGCCAAATTTACATACGGCCCACTGCCGATCTTCTTCGGCCACTGTACGTTGGTAATTCCAGGCTTGCGTGTACTACTTGCTAGAGCATTGCGGAAAAATAGCTTGGTAGCCATCAGCTAGTCCACCATCGTCGCCAGGGTCGCCACTCTGGTTTCTCCGCATTCAAGTTCTTCTGACCGGGCCAGCCGTCTATGCGAAAGAGTACGCGCTTCCATAACGGTGTTTGTAGAGTTAGCATTCGCTTCTCTAGATCGCGTATTATTCGCCATTGTTCAGTTTGATTTACCTGTAGATTCTCAATTTCTGGATCAGAACTCATATCCCCACACGTTTACTGTGAGTGGGTTAATCGCAGCCGATGTAGTCAAGTGGATTTCCTCGTCGGGGATGCCATGCCAAAAACCTTGTGCTGACCAACCCGGCTTGAGCGTTGCTGATGATGCGAATTCACCGTCGAAGATTGCACGATCAGTACCACGTGTGTAAGTGGTATCAGCGGTAAGTCCAAACCAAAGCTGCACAGCGCCAGCAACCGTTCCACCAGCTTGTATCTGAACGCTGGTTACACCGATGCGCTTACCCGATGCAGGCGACCAAACATCTGATCCTGTCTGCGTCGTCGTGGTCTGCACAACCTTGTTAATGATCGCATACGGAATCTCATGTGGAGCAGGTTGTGCAGCCGGATATCCAAAGTGAGCAGTCGTCTTGATTGCAGTAGTTGCACCAAGCGTCGTAACAGTACGAACACGATGCTGTCGCCAACCACTAGTCTTGACTCGATAGACTTTGCCCGAGGTCGGTGTTGGGTTAGTTCCGGTCAAACCAATACCAACTGGTTCCTCTATGAATTCTGCACCGACCCAGTTTGTATCGTCCGCCGTAACTTCAAAGGTAAGTGTACCCGACGTAGATGTACCAACATAGTATGAAACAACGTCGGCACCATCGACGTTGCGGGTAATCGCAGAGTTTACAGCAGTACCGAGGTTAGACGGATCGGCCTTGATATCGAATCCAGGGCCGATACCAAAGATCGGTACTGTTGGCGCAGTCGTCGTATTGGGAGCAGTAGCCATAGCAGCAATGCTTGTAACAGGCTGCCACGCCGATCCATCCCATACGTAACCTTGTGATTGTGGACTTGGCCTAACGTCCGCCATATCTCTCCATTATGTAAGGGGGTGGAGTTTCCCCCACCCCCTATGTTGTTAGCTGGATTAGCCTGCGTGCATAACTGCCGAATAAACGTCAGCAGCTTCAGAAGCATCGAGGTTTGTACGAATCAATCTGAAACCATCGAGTCCTGCGGTTGCAGAAAACGTGTGCTTCCAGAAATCAGGATGCTCAGGCTTGAAAGTCTGAGTCTGTCCTGCGGCAGTGAAGAACACTGCGAGAGTCGTACCAACGGAGTTATCGACGTACTGAAGCTCACCCTTCATCGGCACCGAAGCACCCATGATAACGGAGTAGACGGACTTCGTTGCGGCACCGAAATCAGCCGAGTCATGGTTGGACGTTGAGCCTGCCGCAAGAGAAGCGGCAGTGTTGTAGTTGGGGGTCGGAGAAGTAGGTGGAGAAGCAGCGCCGCCACCCGTGATTACATCGACCTGCAAGCGGCCGGTGTTTGCGGTACGAACACGATCCCACGTCGTTCCATTGAATCCCATCAGGAAGACTTGGTTCTGTGCAAGCCCCGCACCGGGGTTAGCGAGTGCGTCAGCAAGAGTAGCTGCACTCTTGGCCCTGATCCAGTTAGTCGAACCATCCCACAACATTCCGGCTGCACCAATCATGGAAGTAGTGGGGTTACCAGTCGTATCCGACAAAGCTGCGGCGGCAGGCAACTCAGTGTCAACCGTCACAGTTGCAGAAGATGCGGTAAGGTTAACGCTCAGTCGGCCGGATGCGTCAACTGCACTTCTCTGACCGCGAGTGGTCGCATCCTCAATGACCATAACCTGCGCTCGCTTGGAATCGATACGTGCTGCGGCTGTATCGTTCTCGGTGAGTCCAGTACCAGCGGTTTCATCGAAGATGAATCCTGCAACCCCCACAGAGGAGGTACCGTCTGTGAAGGCAGCATTGTCAACCAACACGTTTGCAGGAGTACCGCCACCGCCTGTAATCACGTCAACTTGCAGACGCCCTGTGTTAGCTGTGCGGACGCGATCCCACGTAGTGCCGTTGAAGCCCATGAGGAAGACCTGACCCTGTGCAAGTCCAGTACCAGGGTTAGCAAGCGCATCGGCCAGCGTTGCTGCACCTTTTGCACGATCCCATGTAGTTCCATTGAATACATGACTGAACACACCGACACTTGTAGTCGTCGGGTTAGCAGTTGCATCGGCAAGTGCAGCAGTAGCAGGAAGTTCCGAGTCAACCGTGACCGTACCCGTAACCGTGGTTGACGTGAGAGAAACAGGAACAACCGTACCGGATGCAACACCTTCAATCAGTAGTGCGCGACGAGTAGACAGACGAAGGTTCGCAAACTGGTTTTCTGTAACCGTCGTCGTACCAGTATCGTCAAGCTGTGCCTGAATACCGACTGCCTGAATTCCTGTACCAGTGGAATCCTGGGCAGTAGCGGCGGACTTTGCACGATCCCACGTTGTACCGTTCCACGTGAGATTCGCTGCACCGACCATACCGGCGGTCGGGTTTCCTGCACCGTCTGCCAAAGCAGCAGCAGTTGAAAGCTCTGTATCTACTGTGACAGTTGCAGATGACGCTGTTAGATTGACGGAGAGACGACCGGACGCATCGACTGCAACTTGCTGCGATGGAGTAGTTGCATCCGAAATCTTCACGTCGGGGAGTACGCGAACGTCAGCCATTAGCCTTCCTCACCCCCTTCGGGTGGATTGTCGAGTGCTTCCAAGTTGCTCTCCTGTTTCTGAATCTCAAGCTTCGATGCCTCGATATTTTCCTTGTTTCGTTCGATCTTCTCGTAAGTTTCCATTATCTCAAGCTCTTGTGATTCGATCATGAACTCAAGGCGCTTGATTTCAGCGGAAATCCGCTTACGAATCAAATCCTGTGGGCCTGGGCCTTTATCAGCCATCAGTCATCGTCTACAGGAACACCGAACTTGTCCTGCGCTTCTTGTAAATGAACCGGGTGCGCCAGTTCATTGAGTGAAGTAGCTGCAACGACAATCGAATCCCGCTTTGATCTTTTCTCGACTGTGGCTTTGGCGGCGTCGGGAGAAGCCGCTGAAACCTCAAAAAGTTCATACACGACCATTTTGGGCATCGGGTTCCTCCCTCTCGGTTATGATGCCTGTCTCGATATTCAGATCGAACCTCTGTGGTAGACCATACTCCTCGATCAGTGCATTCTGGAAGACCTCTACATAGTTGCTCGCAGCGTGGTATTCCATATTCTTTGAAAGCAGGAGCCTATGTCGATTCTCATACTCTAGTCTTTCGTCCTCAGTCAGAGTATGCAAGACCTTAGGCTTTCTCTTTCTCTTAACAGGGGCTTTGGTCGGCGCGACCTTCCCTGATTTATCTCTCCTAACGTCAGCCATTACGGTGTGACCTCATCCCAAAATAGTGTTGTACGAACATCGGCTGCTTGGTTAACATCAAGGTTCGTGATTGATACTCCAAACGCTTTACCAGCGCCCCCTGCTAGTTCAATCCATTTCCCTCCTATCGGAACGCGCCAGGGGAACGTTTCACCTGGGCCTGTATAAATTGAAGTCCGTGTAGTTCGTGCGCCATTGACTACTTGGATATCACATCGAATCGGCACAGAGCAACCAATGTCAGCACCTAGTAATCTACCGACCCTACCAGTAGCAATATCCGCTGCTGTCAAATCAACATTGCCTCCTGCTGATAGGTTTGTCGATACAAGGATTTGATCATGAGGAGACTGTACAGCAAAGCCGATAAGCTGTATCTGACCAAATGCACCAGCATCATCGGTTGCAACCTTGACAGCAACATCGCCTGCGCCGGTAAGTGGTAGGTTAACGCCATCAGCCATTATTCAATGCCCTTCAGTCGCTCGATCAGTGACAAGAATTCGTCGGCTGGCGATAACAACGAATGTAAAAAGTCCTCATAGCTCTGTTCTATCGACTTCCCTGTGAATCCTTCTGCTTTTGCTCTTGAAACCTTTGATACTGTAGGAAACGGTACTTCGTGGCATCTAGTGAAGGGATTGTAAGCAACTCTAGCTCCCACGCGGCGATTATTAGTTCCAGTTTGCTGCTTACCCTCTTTTGAGCCTTGAGTTTCACTTTCGTTCTCAAGTGCTTCAAATGACTCTTGACTGTCTCGGTACTGATAAATAGTACCTTTCCTATCTCCGGGTTTGTCAGTCCTAATGCTGCAAAGTGCAGTACCTCTAGTTCCCTAGAGGTAGGTACGTCTCGTCCAGCATAATCAATATCGTCTGGAAACCTGGAAGTCACTAGCTGACGGCACGGCTAGCCTAGGAGGTAAAGACACGAACATCGACAGATGCAGAGTTTGTACCATCGGTAGCAGTGACCCGATATGTACCTTCCTCAGTCGGCGTCCAATCCAACGGCTTTGCAAGCGCAGCCGCACCACCAGTCAGAGTACCGGCACCGAATGCGTTGGTTGTCAGTGTCTCAGTGCTAACAATACTATTACCGACAGTTCCAGGCTGACGTGCATAAAACACAATCGTGGTAGCCGTCTTTGGCCCTGCGAAAACGTCGTTATTCTTGGGCGTACCAAGTCCGTAAGTAACACCCTCACCCGCACCGTTGTTGACTGCGGCCTTGATATTGTCGAGTGTATCGGTCGCGGCAGCACCAATACGAATCTCGTTAGGCAGAAGCGTATTCGTTCCTGACCTAAGCGTATAAACCTGTGTACCAAGTGTGAGTGTCTCACTCGTCGAGGGCTGTCCCGTCGAGGTAAGCGTCACAGTGGCATGATCTGCTAGTCCTGCACTACTAAATGCCCCTGCCGCTGACGATGTAATTTCAGACTTCACACCTGGCCCAACAACCTCAACTACGCATTCTGTCGAGTTAGCAAATCCCTCACCCAAAATTGCAATAGGCTTACCTACGATGCCCGGATTGGGTGTTGCAGTAAGTGATGCCATAAATACCCCTTTCGCCTAGTCCTTTTGTTTGACGGTTGCCCGTGCGCCTTCCATACCTTCGATCAGTTCGCGGATCGGATCGACAGACGCCTTACCCTGATCAAGCAACTTGTCGTATCCCCACATTGCAACTTTGGCTTTGAGCGCGTCAGACTGGCTGTGTCGCACAGTATGACGTAGGGCTTGCAGAAAGTCAGACTTCAGGTCTTCGATATCACTAAGTGCAGACTTGCTGGTAGAGCCTTCTGCTTCGTTATCAAGGAATTCGCTTTCAAGTGCATCCTTCAGTTCCTTGAGGCGATCGGACTCGTCTGCATTAAGTCCAAGATCGTCGTTAATCGACATTATCTACCACCACCCTCTCGACATACGCGACGGCGATAATTGGAAGTGCATATCGCCAGGGAACGCGGTTCATTGCACACGACGATACACGTGGCCCAGGGCTTGTATCAATTGTCACATGCAAGTTTACACCCCCATGTAGTTTAAGAACAACGGTAGTGGACTATTTGGCTCTGCGACGAAAGAATGCTTCTTAAATCCAAGACTTTCGGCCAGGCTTGACGGATGGTCGTGTTGCCAATCCTGCAAATATGCAATTACCCTGCAAATGACCACTATGCAAGTAATAGTTTTGCTCAACCATGCATAAATGCAATGATTCGTCTGTGGCACAGAACGCAACCACAACCGAGGGAGGCTCCATGCAGACGCTACGGCGCTTGCAAGTTCGCTCCTTGCATGCTCACGGCCGCAAGAGGGTCAACGCTGATAGTTGGCTCACGGCGCTTGAATCGCGCTATGCGGAGAACATGCAGGCAACCGGGCAGATTGTCCGGGCAATGGCTCACGAATCGGACAATGACGGACGCGGGACGGTTGCGGACTCCGCGCTAGGGGTCAACGCAACCGAGGTTAGGCACAGTGAGCGATGGCTAGGCAAGCGGGACGAAAGCAAGGATTACGGTTGCTATTCGATCCGGCCGGATGGCACTAGGGTGCCATTCGAGCCAAGCTCCGACGACAAGCCTAGGCAAGCTCCGAAACCAGCACCAGCCAAGCCGTACACCAGACTCCGGAAAACCTACCTTTAGCAACCAGCCAAGCTAGGCAGGGATCACACCCTGCCTAGCTTTTACCCTATCCCTACAACCAAGGAGGCACGGCGCTACATACGCGCAAAAGCGACCGTAAATTTCGTGCCAAGGGAGGAACACAAAATGCGTGGTAATAGCACCATGAAATCTAAGCGTGTTCATGGTCAGTCTGCGAATACGATCATGAATTTGCAGATTGCGATGGAACACTGTAAAGAGCCGGGATGCAAGAATCCCGTAATTGCAACACGTAACCCGAACGGGGTTACGAAAATCCGGGCATGCATCGAACACGTCTGCACAGGTGTGAATCCGCGTAGGAAAGTCGAGCTTCCCTACTACCACTAGAACAGACGTTCGATCCTTTACAAATCCATCATATGATGTGAGTATGCGTATACTCACATTTGCCTGAAAACCCCTGCAAAACAGGGGTTTGTACAGCGAATATATGAAGTTTGCAATCTTCGCTAAAAGGTCTGATGGAAACTGGTAAAGAGTGACCACTATCCTTTGGAAAGGGGTGATTTGCAGGCTGTTTACCAGTAGTTACTAGTTCATACGTAAGGTATACGGGTGCTTATCCTGAAATCGAGGATGAAATTTACGTTATTTTGCAAGTCGGACACCCCTAAATAGGAGAACAATCATGAAAGTCCTGTACGGTTTCGTAGGATTGCGTATCCTACTCTACTACTCGCTCTTGCGAGGCAACACAGCCGATCCGCATACGTGGAATTTGCCTAGCGTTACAAGGTAAACTCGTACCCTTGACAGCCATGCTACAATGAAATTAGGAGGGCAAACACGAAAGGACACCATGCCACGTAGCGTATGGATACAGATTCAGAAAGTCATTCAGGATCGTATCGAACAGTATCCGACAAGCGAGAGTTACCGCGAAGGATGCGGATATATAAAGGGTCATGGATCGTAAGCTTCGCAAGCTACACCGTAAGGTGTAGCATGCAAATCCTACGAACTTGACAGCGTAGGTACAATAGAAATAGGGAGGAGGTTAACATGCCTAGCAAGCTCATTCTTGATATGGCACCCGTCAAGCAGACTGACAACACTGTTGTGTTTTCAGAGAAGCTGGACGAGTCAAATCCGCTGAGCTTCCGCCGCGTTTCTGGACTCTACATTCAGAAGCGTGACCTGAAGGATATGGGTTGGACGGGAGACAGCTTCAAGCTGACCATCGAGGCCAGCTAAGCAAGTCACAGGGGTAACACTGAACTTGAGCATCCTGAAATAACTTAGGGGGTACGATGATCACCATAGAGGAAGCCAAACAACTTCAGCACCGTGATAGATTGATTGACTCACGGGATGGCGCACGTTGGTATGTAAACGGTAGAATACAAACATGGAAGCGTGACGCTAGTAGAATCCGCGTTCCACTAAAGCATGGACTCTACCAGTACGGTGCGCTGCATGATTCTGACTTCACGAATGGAGTCTGTGCGTACATGACCAAGGAAGGGTGAAATGTTTACGAGTCAGCACTACAACGCGGTTGCGAAAGTCTTGCATGACTCGCGCAATGCCGCGATAGAATCGGAGAATTCGACACAGGCTGTACCGTACAAGTTTTGGTATGACCACGTGTATACGCCTATCGTGAAACTCTTTGAGGAAGACAATCCTCGCTTCTCCACTGTGAGCTTTTGCTATGCGGTGGCGACCGGCGAATACGTGTCGAGGCGAATGGACAAGAAATCATGACCGAGCAACAGCGTAAGAGACTTGCCGAGTACCTCGATGATGAGAATATCGAGATACGTACCATCGAGTATCCATCGGGACTTTCCAAGGATGGAAGGGCATTACTGGATGCTGTCAAAGTGTACTATCACATGACAATTCCTGAACGTGGAGAGAAGCGTGGGTACATCGATTGGTATGGCCCTGATGGATGGCATGTCAACACAGAATACAAGGGGGTCATTGCATGAAGATCGTGGAAGATCATATCATGGAGGAATCCGAGGAGAAGCGTTACCGTATGTGTGAACCTCTGGTACAGGATATCGATACAACTATCTTCGATCCGGAATCACCTACGCTTGTCGGAGATATCTTCCGATATTCGCAAAAGGAATTCGGCCGATGCGTAAGCAAAGTCTACCAAGATACCAAGGATGGCGTGAAAGCTGTCGGATGGGTATTTCAGAAGCGTGAGCGTTATGAAGATTCACGTGAGACATTCATCCATGAAACGTGGGTAAGTCTTTATGATGAATGGCAACCGACAATCATAAAGAAACCACACTTCATTGCGTAGATTGAACGGAGAGTAGCGGCATACGCCCGGTACAGGTATTAGGATGAGGCTTAGTCCAAGACTCCGAATCCTTCAATCCGACGGGATTGGCTTAGGGCCGGAAACGCCCCGCTACTCTCCGTAGAATCTACCAAGGGAGGCAACATGTCATTTACTCAGGGTACATTCGCTGAGCGTCCTTTGCTTGGTTGGCCCGGTATTACTATGCGTATGACTTTGATGCATGGTAAGTTCGTTGTCACATGTACCAACGACAACACAGGGCAGGCTAAGTTTCTCTACGAGGGCACAGAGTTCGGTAGCGCAGCTACCTGCTATAAGCATCCGTTCGTGACTTCGTTCGATGAAGTCAGTGAGATTACTGATCTGGTCACAGCCTAATGGATATCGCAATTGCTATAGCAATCGTGATACTTCTAGCAGGATTACTGGCAATTAGCAGGGGGCAGTAGCTTTATCCTACCAGGCAATAAGGGACTGCTTTACACAGCCGCGCAGCACAACCAATAAACCAATCATGTACGGAAAGGAATACAGATGGCCGATGCGAGAATCACGGTAAACTTCACTCCCGCAGAGTTTGATCTGATCCGAGAGTCTTTGGAGTGGGCACGTAACAACCACGAACGGACTTCCAGGGATAACGAGAACGAGCGCATTTTGCGCGACCAGGCACGGAAGGACGCTTTCCTCCTCGGAGAGATTCTAGGCAAGCTCAAGTAGGGACTTGACAAATCCTGGTAAGTGTGGTACAATGACTTTAGTGCAGTCATGTCGGCTGCACTGAGCTACGGTGACCGAATACATACGAAGTGCCTCGGGTGGACAAGCCCGGTTAGTAGGAATCGTAGCTCAGTGGAGTCGGCAACAAGGGTGTCGGCCCAGACAAGGGAGGTAAGACGGTATGAGCCAGGAGACAATGGAGTGGCTCAACCTGAACACTCTGATTGGGTTTAGTGAAAAGCGTGGAAACGCTTGGCACTATCGTCAGGAGCTTCAGGGGATCGAGTCAAACCATTATGTCGGCCCGGTTCCGGTTGACGACGTTTTGCGTCGTCTGTTCAACTTTGAAGTCGTGGATTCTCCCATGTACATTCGCAAGCCTACGGGCGAGTACGTGGAGATTCCAGGCCGCAAGGCTGTCGTCCGAGACGATAACGGTATTGTTCTCGGAGTCTTCAAGGATGGCTACCGGGGTCATCAGTATCAGGAGTGGCTGCTTGAGAACGTTGCAACCATTCTGGACGATGATCTTGGTATCGGTTCGGCGGGTCTTCTCAGGTACGGTGGACAGGCATGGGTTTCTGTCGAGGTTCCTGAGAATATCACTACACCTGAAGGTGTAGAGTTTCGTCCTAACCTTCTCGCTGCCACGTCTTTCGATGGTACTCTCGCAACCACGTTCAAGCGTGTTCGCACGGACGTAGTTTGTGACAATACCCGTGACATGGCACTCGGTGAGGAGGGTCAGCAGTTCAAGGTTAAGCATACAAAGTATTCAGGCTATCGTATCAATGACGCACGTGAGGCTTTGCAGATCGTGCATCAGATGGCCGATGAATTCGCAGAGGAGGTTGCTAACCTTACTGCATGGAAGGTGTCTGACGAGCAGTTTCTTAAGCACCTTCAGATCATGATTCCCGTGAACGATGAACTGTCCAAGGTTGCAATGACCAAGGCAGAGCATAAGCGAGCGGACATTGTGAATCTGTACAACAATGACTTGCGTGTGGCACCGTGGAGAGGTACAGCGTTCGGAGTTTCCGCAGCGTACAATACGTGGAGACTTCATCTTGGTACGATCCGCAAGGGTGTGCCTAGGCAGGTTCGCAACATGGAGAACCTGATCAATGGAAAGAACGGGCTTGAGGATACGCACGTTCTTGAGGTTCTCGCGGAAGTGACCGCGTAGCGGTCACGAAAATGCGGAGAGTGTACGTCAGGTCGAATACGTCGTCGTGCGGGATTGAAGCCCCGCGTCCCATGACTGAAAACAGGGATCAGCCTGGTATCCACCGATCCGTACACTCTCCGTATAAATCTTCAGGAGAGAGAATCGGAACAATGAGAATTGAAACTCAAAGCCGTTATGATACTACTGTGTACAGTGGTAATTGTGGGTTCTCTCGCAGAAAGCAATCCTCGCCAATCAGTAGTTGAAAGACACAGCGAGATACTTGAGACAGAGTTGGTAGTTTCACAACTTCCCCCACTTGCTCAGGTAAAGCTGTTAACACAGTCTCTAGTCACCCTAGCAACATTCAAGGCAAACAAGTATTGGGGTGGCACTCGTTGTACAAGTATCAAGTACAACTACCATTTGCTACCGGATAGTCAGATAGCAGCAGCACGATGGTATTCGTACAAGCGAAGTTCTGCTAAGTATTTCCAGTGTTCAGTTACGTTCAACACCAATCCTCAGAAGGTAGAGATATCCTTCTACCATTACTGCGGTGCTCTGATCCATGAGTTTGGTCACCTTGAGGGCTACCATCAGATAGGTGGACTGGACGATGGATCGCATGCGCGTAACAAGCGGAACATCATGTATCCTGTGCTGTCGGATGCCAATATCCCCGAAACGTGCAAGGCACGAATATTTCCGTAACCAAGGGAGATACAAAATGAGCGACACAATTCGTATGGAGATTGAGCTTGAAGACCAGTCAGATAAGCCGCCGACAATCCTGCTAGGTTTTGAGATTGGATCGGCAACGCTAGATGATGGTCGCAAGCTCAGCATTACAGGATCAGGTAGAAAGCTTCGGTTTGAAGTCTTCAACACCGAGAGTCGCAAGATGATCAAGCAGTATGATCTTGACCTGACTCCGATTGCATCGGAGGTTGCACACCGATGAGATACTCATGGACACAGCCGTGTTGCATGTCCTGTTGGGATGAAAGAAATCCGAATCGTCCAGCAATTCAAATGCGTGCGCCTACCCGCGTACTTGAAACTTGCGTGTATTGCGGTAGCGATACTAACGATGGTATCTACGTTCGTCTTGATCCATCAACCGCACCGCATCCTACGTTGACCAAGGATGAAAGTATATGATCGACCAAGCTACATGCAGGCTATACGTGGGCGGCACAGTCGAGGTAGAATTAGAGGATCGTGTCTATCCTGACCGCACGTGTGGACAGTACGAGGCAGGATGGTGGGTCTACGATGTTGACGTTGCACCCGACAAGCATCCGATTGAATACTTCATGAGCGAGTCGGGAATTCTGTATGACTTTGACATTGTATCCGGCAGCTTCACACACCCCTGTGGGATTTGGCCGAAGCAGGCTCGCCGCATACGTGAGCAAGAAGCAAAGGACGAGCTAATCGAACGGAGCTTCGATGCCTACCGTTAGTAGCGATATTGTGGATGCCATTCAAGATTTCGGTATCGCAATCCTGATCTTTTACGTGATTCTGATTCACAACAAAATGTTGGATATGCAAGATGATATCGAGCGTATCCTAGAATCCAAATGGTTTCCAGAACCAAGGGAGGTAAGTGAAGATGAAGTATAAGGAAGCACAGGAGCTTGCGGCAGGTCTGCGTGAGCTTGCAGATTTCGTGGATGCTCATGGAGTTGAGCTTCCCACGTTTACGCTTAATTCAACGTACAATTTTTTGTACGATGACTACAACGGTCGTACTGCGAAAGAGAAGGCACGTATCTGTGCCAAGACTCTCGCTAAGGGTGGCCGCGCCGATAAGAACTTTGAAGGTAACTATCTTGAGTTGTCTCGGAACTTCGGCCCGATCAAGGTTGAGTTCAATGTCGCACGTGAGCAAGTCTGCAACAAGCGTGTTGTGGAAGTTATTGAGCATCCCAAGCGCGTGATTAAAGCATGGAAAGAGGAAGTTGTCGAATGGGATTGCATCGATCCCCTGTTGAAAGCGAGCTAAATATGAAAGAACTAGCTAAGAGTCATTGGTCGCCACCTGATACAGTTTCAAGTAGAGAGGCTGACGTGTTCGACCATAAGCATAGGGATCGTGTGGATTTCCTAAATCCTATCGCTATGTCACAACTTCAGACAGCGGTGAAAGCAAAGAAGAAAACGGTAATCCTCAACGGTGAGAAGTTCGACATTACCTATGGGATTATCTATCACTCCAAAGTCACAGAGGATTACGAGCAGATCAAGCTTAAGCGATCCGATGGAAGCTATGCGCCTATGGCTTATGTGAGACTAAGCAAGATTCTCGCGTATGACTTTGAGGAGGATAAGCGGTGAGCGAGGCTGAGCCGCTGTTTGAAGTAATCAGCGGAGACGAGTTTCGCAAGGAATCAATCTCGCGTACAAGACGTGAGGTTGTCACGGAGCCAAGACTTCAGACGATATGGTTTGCACTACCGACAGAACCAGGGTGGTGTACTGTCCGTATTCATAAAGAAATACAAAGTTTGCTATCCCCGGAGAAACGTGTGATACGTGATCAATACCCGGTGAGACATGTCTTTGAGATTAGTCCTGGCTTGTTCGTATGCCGAGATTGCTTTATGGCCGAGGCTGACAAGGAATGAAAGTCATTGTTTTTGAAAAGGAAAACAGTCTGCGTGTTTTAGTGGATGATGAAGATTATCCACTCCTGTCTCGGCACAAGTGGTATCCGATGCGTGTGCGTCAGAGTGATAAAGTGTATGCACAGCGTAGAGTCACGTCATTTTGCACAGAACTAATGCATCGCTTAATACTTGGTATGCCTCCATCCGGCATGGTTATCGATCATATCAATAACAATGGTTTAGATAACCAGAAAGAGAATCTGCGCTTTCTACTAAATGCCGAAAATATCCGACGACGCTACGAAGATAACCCTGATACGGGTATCAAGCTCAAGGTGGATAAAATCGAGAATCCGTGGCAAGCGCAGGTTTCTCTAGGTGGTAAAACTCGTCACGTGGGCTACTTTCCAACTAAGGAAATTGCTATAGCCGCACGTGATAAAGCTATTGAGGACTATCTTCGGGAGAACCAATGAACGAGACTCCCACCATCTTCTATCATATGACTCGCATGTACGACGAACTTGAGTCACGTGCAGCACTTGACAGCGATGGTAAACTAAAGTTTGAGGGATCGAAAGTTGAAGCCTTCCGCGCTCTGAACGTGAGCCAGGGCTATTACACAGAGATATTCGACTCCCTCACAGAGATGGGTTGTATTGAGCAAGTGAGGCGTGGAGCAGGGCATCAGGGTACCGTGATCTTCCTGCACCACAAACCCACGATGGATCAATTTACACAAATCTATCGGGGTGTCTTGACAAAAGCCTCCCCGCTTGATACGATCCGTCAACAGATAAACGACGTGAACAGGAGGTTGCCTGACATAGACCTTAAGAGTTTCATTTTGAGTCTTGATCAGAGGCTAGGAGCAATCGAGGCGCGACTAGACCAGATCGAGCGCAAGGCTAAAGGGAGGAAATAGATTTGCCTCGTAGACGTAGTACACAATCCACAAGCACTACAAACGAAGGAGAGACAATGAGCGATACGGCAGTCGAGAATCTCTTTGAGGAGATTTCGGCAGACGAGTGGCGCGAGGAGGGTGGCGGCGGCTCTGCGGAGCGTGGCCTCTACACGAAGGTTCTCGTTCAGTTCCACACTGGCGGTAAGCGGTATGCACGGATTCCGATGAATCGTGGCGTGTTCAATGGAAAGAAGTCTTCCTCGGTTGCTACGGCACTGAAGAATGCGAAGGATTCCAAGAACGCACCTGACGGACTCGACACGATCAAGGTGTCTTCGCGTGGCGCGAATGACGAGAAGGGTATCGTCGGAATGGTGTTCCTTGAGAACACCGCTGTTTCGGACGAGAGCTAATCTCACTTAGTTGAATGAAGGGTGTCATGCAAAATTACGAGGCAAGTAGCGTGACACCCTTTGTTGAAATAACGGAGATTAACATGTGGCAACTCAATTATCATAACCGTCCTGACTTTCTCGATTATTTCGAGGACGAGCAGGACTACGTGGATGCCATGTTCATTCTCATTGTCTACCAGAACTTCGGCATCCTGCTTCGGCAGGATATGCTGATGCAAGATTGGGAGCCGACGGGCGACCATAGGGGTGTGGCTGAATAACGTCAGCACGATGGCGTAAAGCACTACCGGCTCAGACATGAGTTCTCCGAATGGGGGAAACGGTAGGTTTCGGGGTTATTGATTATCTAATGGTAATCGTGCCCCCGGTTGTGGGTAAATCCATAATCCCACCATCCCACTAATTTCTAAGTTCGGGGGTAATGACGAGTACGGAGTTATGGCGACTAGCTCAGCGGCCAAGTCCATGACCGAGGAAAGGCTTTGCCCCCGAAGTTTGTGAGCGACCAAGGGAGGTTACATGCTCACGTGGGACGAGACAAAAGCGGCTGTGCATGAGGCACAGACAACTAGCAAAGAGGATTTTGAGCGGCATCTTGCAGACTATATCGTGCAGGATGCAGTCGGAAAGCTCATCGATGATTACGTGAAGATCACCTTTGCGCGGTACGGTGGAGTCAATGAGGAAACTGCCGAAATCGTAGCTCACGAAGCTGCAATATTTATGACCGGAGTGCAGGTTGGCTGGTACATGGCCGAGCATGCATTCAAACGATCATGAGTAGGCATGATCAGGGCTGGCAGTGTGCGCTAGATACACAGATGGATCAGTTGAAGTGGCAGAAGCAACCTTTTGCCGAGAGACTGACCCGTAACTTCTTTGAAACTGTACTAGAGAAGACGAACGCACCTGCCGGTGCGATAGTTAACGATGTTAACACACTGACCAGAAATATCAGTGAAGTCCTGTGGCGTGGTGATACGATGTACGTCACACAGGACATGCAGCACCTAATGATACAAGCTGCACACGATCTGCCTGAAGACTACCGATGGGATATGCACACTCTACTGTGCCCCTTCGGATTCTGCATGCTAGAGGAAACAATCTATGGCGAAGACGTACACGGTGAGACACTTGGTATGTCTGCAATGTCATGGAGCCTCTTGCGTCACAGCGATGATCAGCAAGTGCTAGCAATATACTTCTGGACTTCGACCAGTGACGTAGTAGATGCAGTCAATACCAAATTGATACCGAAGATGCGCGCAGATGGGTTAGCCATAGGCCCACTCATGCTGAGTCACTACTATCTACTAGGTGACGGAGAAAGCGTGACCCCTGGTAAGGATGACAACAACCCACAGGGGAGCGACCTTGTAGATGCAACTCTAGGATTGTTTGCGGCCATGAACATCTTGGCTCACCAGACAATCGGTGAACCTATCAAGCTGCCGCCCAATCGTGCAAGTCGAAAGCGTTATGCACGTGACTTCACGAATGCGCCAGAGCGTATGATTACACTGATTACGCTACGTCGCAAAACCGCACAGAAGCAAGACCCGGATGCCCCACCTGTGCCGTGGTCGAGGCGATGGGTCGTCCGTGGTCACTGGCGCAAGCAGCCTGACAAAGCCGGATGGCACTGGACGTACATCTACGAATATATCAAAGGCCCGGAAGACAAACCGCTAATCGTCACAGAGCGCAGAGTATTCAACTTCAGGAGATAGCATGGATGCGCTAGATAAATTACGGGAAGCAGCATTGGAAGCTGCTAAGGCAGGTTTCTACGGTGACTATATCGTCGCTGTAGTCCACACGGTACTGATCAAGAACAACGTAACCATGAACCCAGGAGAGGACTCGCAGAAGTAGTATGGATATTACGGTACCTGATAGTGTTTCATTCTACACAGAGGAATATAGGAACGGCATGTGGAAATGGGGTAACTACTGCTTCGCGCATGCTGTGCTTCGCGCTCTTGAAAGCGAGCAGATCAAGACGAAACTTGTGGAATCCTATCTTAGTCCTCCGTGCGATGATTGTACGAACTTCGGTGACCCACAGTCGCACGAACTCTCGTCTCTCAGGAGGGAGCAGTAGTATGGATATCGAAAAGAAACGCGCCGAGTACATGACGTGGGACAGGGAACGTCTCGCTGATTACATCATCAATCGGACTCTCAACAATTTCGTAGCTCGCTACGCAGATTATGGGGATGACGAGGATGGTGTTGTCCGTGATCATGACAAGCGTATTCCCTATATCGGATGGTTCTGGCGGGACGTAGACTTTGCAAGTAGAGAGCCGTACATTCCGATTGGTAATTGTGGAGAATTCATCGGCTTCATGGAGAACAACAAATGGGATTACCCGCAGCGTCGGCTTACTCCCGATGAAGTCAAGCAAGTTGTGGATATCGTGTGTGAGGCTCACCGTCTAAATAGAGAAGGTGGCTTGCTCTCTGATATCGAGAAGAACACAATTGCCAAGCTTGAGGAATTGTGGCCGGTAATGCAGACGTTCAAGATTGGGACTACGGGCTACTGGATTTACGGCCCACAGGGACAGGTCGGCCATGCTGACGACGCCGATGCTGCAAACACAATGATCGTAATGCTCCAAGAGGCGGCACCCGGACTGCGCTACTGGAAGGAACCAGTGTAATCGTTTTCCGTTCTGGCAACGCAGATTTCCGCGCGCATTTTTTCTAGGATTTAGGAGGGTAGGTATGGCTAAGCGAACTAAGATCATAAAGGTCAAGGGTCACTACCGTTCGATCCCTGACGAATCGACTGGACATTTCTATACCGATAGACTCGGACACGAAGTCTACATCGTCAAGATGAAGAAGATATACGTAAAGGGATACGACAAGATTGTGGTATACGACGATGGTACTTGATAATTCAACTCAGGATGGCGGCATGGAAGCTGACGAATTTTATGGGATGGCGAAGGAACCAGGCTTTCCTGATGAAATGATCTTTCAGATTCACGCAGCGAATCCAAAGAATGAAGGTACGTTCTCCCGTGAGGGTATAACTGACACAGTTGAACTCATGGACGCCTTCATCATGGCGCGTGTCTTTGCGACTTGGAAGAAAACAGGGAACCCACCGAAGCATATGAAGATGCATGTCAAGATCGAATGGGAACCTGAAACTAACATTGCTTTGCAGATCGGTGATATTCCCTGGTTCGATGGCGACCTAGCTGGCAACGGCTTGACACAGGTAGATGGGGAGAATAGAATCCCTCGCGCATGATCCGCAATCGAAAATGGCTATGGCTTGTGCCCGCCATATTCGTACTAGATTGGATAATTGGCCTGATCCTCATAGCTTGGGAAATCAATCTACTTAGAAAGATGCTTGACAACTAGGTAGCTTCATGCTAACGTGCGGTGTGTACCTCCCTTGGTACACGCTCAGGAGAGAGTCAGGGGTATTCCTGGCTCTCTCCTTCGTTTTATGCAGATTTACAAATCCACGGGGCATCGATAAAAGGGTGGACACTCTCCCCCCTCCCCTCCGCGTACCCCCATGCGCGGAACCCCTGGAAGGGTGTCTACCCTAGCCCCGTGAGGTCATGCAATCTAACAGGAGGTAGCAGTCCTGCTAGCTTTCGCTGCCATACTAGTCGTACTACTGCTTACCAGTAGTGGCGACGGCCAACAGCAAGCGTCACAGGAAAAGGTCAGGGTAATCGCTAACGGTACTAACGTAAGTAGCGTTAGGCAGGAATGCAAGTCGGCTGAAAAAGCCATAATTTACTACCGTGGTAAGACATGGAGTTACCAAAGGAAACTAGGTGAGACTCCGCTATCGACAAATCATCCCGAACGTAAAAAGAACGCTTGTGCATATAAGCGTTTCGTTGTCGGGAATTGGCGCAGACTTGCCAAAGCATACAGACAAGAGTACGCAAAATGGGAGTATAACTACGCATGGTGGAAATGGCTCCCCTCCAAATGGCAAAGGATAGCTCACTGTGAAACTAGTAAAGGACACTACGTACCCGGAGACTGGCGACACAACAGTGGTACCTATCAAGGGGCATTCGGTTTCTACTACGGCACCTGGGACGCATACAAGCCAGCCGGTGCGCCTTCCGAAGCCTATCTCGCCACTCCACGGCAACAGTACCAAGCTGCCCTTAACGTCTATTCTGACCACGGCTACGGTGCGTGGGGATGCGGCGGGGCGTAGGTGGCGAAGATTTCTGCAACGTATAGGATACTACAATAAAGTAGATCGCAAGCCCTGGTAGTGTCTGCGGTACCCGACCTAGAGGAGTTTTGTACCTCCTGTGGTGGTTGGGTATCGTATCTTCATTTCAACTACGATACAGGCTGGTGTATAGATTGTTCAGGTTCGATAGATCACCGAGCAAAGTGCATTCACTGTGGCAATGTACTAATCGGAAGCGACCTGTACCGCACTACGTGTCATACTTGTCGGCAAGAGCTTTGGTTAGAGAAACATGGCGACACGATAGAATTACTCATGATTGTCAGAGGCTACAGTTTTGCACAAGCAAGAGAAACCGTAACAGAGCAAGCCCGTCCGATATGCCAAGCCTGTAATAAACCTATCAAGGGTGCCAAGGACGGGGCGCTGTTCCACAAAAGAAATGAGAACAACACTGCCTGCCATGCAGCGTATCTCAAATTCAAAGTGTTAACGAAGTCGGGCTTGACAATCACGGAAGCTCTTGCTATCATCCGTGGTTAACCGTACCAAGGGAGAAAGATGACAGAGCTATTGTTTGAGGATTTGATATCTGACGACCAGTATGAAAAACGAGATTGGCAAGAGAAGGACTTGCGTTACCTCTCGCCGATGCCATACTCGGCCAACTGGTCACAGATGGGTTGTTTCAAAACCAGCACAGGATTGTGGCTGCTGGAAAAGAAACGAGTAAAGAACGCTCTTATCATTACGTCCAAGATGGGCAAGGGTGCGTACTTCTCGGACTTCTATAAGTGTCTGCCGGAATCATGGGAACTGTACAACCTCGGTATCCATGATGCCACGCTACGTATAGAGGACTTTGAGAAGGATACCACTATCAATGAACTGCTGTACACGATCAAGAGTGGACGGCACAACTACCCAATGGTGGTACTCGCACACTATGACGTGTTTACTACTGCTGCCAATACCAACTCTGCAAAGAAATCGAAAGATGGTATTGGCATCTTCGACAAGCTGAAGACAATCAAGTGGGATATGATTCTACCTGATGAAGCTCACAGGTTGAAGAATCCTAAGACACAATGGACTAGGAATATCAAGAAACTCAAGGCTGAGAATAAGCATATCATGACCGGGACAGGCTTTGTCAATAATCCTGCCGAAATGTGGTCACTGCTGAACTTCTTGAACCCTAACGAATTCTCTAGCTATTGGGCATTCCGTAACTACTTCTGCGATCAGTGGATGGACGCACGTGGATTCAGATTCATACGTGGTATCCTCCCGCATAGACTTGAGGAGTTTCGTGCCCTACGTAAGAGACTTGGCCCTCGGCATACGATGGCTAAGGTTCACAGAGGTATTGCGAAGCCAATCGAGAGTGTTCACCCGGTTGAACTCAACGCAACACAGCGCCGTATGTACAATGAAATCAAGACGGTGCTGCGGACGATGGATCAGAAGGGTGCCGATCTAACGTCACCGAACGTCTTGAGTCAGCTTAATCGACTGAGGCAGATTTCGGTAGCGACACCGAATGTACTCGGCCGTGAATTTAGTCAAAAGCAGAACCGTATGGTTACGGATATCGAACTGGTCGAGCCGTCGTCCAAGCTAGATGATGTAATGAAGATTCTTGAGGAGCTAGACGAGCCTGAGCAGAAGGTGGTTGTGTTCAGTAACTTCAAAGACCCGCTCAAGCTACTCAAGGTCAGGTTGGATAAAGCCGATATCGGCTACCTACACTTGGAGCAGCATCATAGTGAATCAGAACGATACCGAATCTGGCACGACCTATTTCGTAAACCCGAATACCAAGTGTTTCTGTCTACCCTCGCATTGGGTGGCGAGTCTATTAACCTATCCTGCGCTCAGTATCTCATATTCCTCGACAGGTCTTGGTCGCCAAAGGATATGATGCAGGCAATAGGTAGAGTCTACCGACCAGGCCAACAGCATGCTTGTGAGGTTATCTACATTAACGCGGATCGCACGGTAGATTCCTACGTCAAGACCAAGCTCGATACCAAAGGAAGATGGTTCAATGAAATCTTCGGAGACTAATAACGTGGACTCTTTACCACATATCAGCCAGGACGGTGCGGCTTTCGACTTGGCAAACGTCGAGCAAGGGCTACGGGGTTGCGATGCCATCTATCCATACGACCAGGATCAGGCTTACCACGGCCTTCACGAATGGGCAGAGCTACTGATCGCGGATCGCAAGCGTCTCCTAGAGCAGTACGAGAACGCGGAGACTTCCACCTGTCGTCACTGCGGCCTTGCAGGTTCTAGCACCTGCTGGTGTGGACGGTACGACGACAGAGAGGTAGGAAAGAATCCTACTTCTGATCCAGCCTCGGAACCCGCTCCCTGGACAACGCTCCATGATGGCGTTCTCGACCACATCGACCGCAAGCGAGCCGAGGGTTCTTCTCCAGCTTCGAGGCAGGACACATGACCAGGTTGTCATTGTAGGATTCCAAGTTAGATGCGAAAATCTATGGGAGGAAGAATGAAAAAGCTACTGATCGGTCTAGCGATTGCAGCTAGTCTGATTTTCACAGTCGGCGCGAGTGGTGGAGGTTCCGCCACTTACAACATCGTGCTTACGTCGATTGATCCACAGCCTGATCTACAACACTATGGGATTGCTCACTTTAATGTAAGCTTCTCAGATGGAAGATTCCATCAGTGCTGTGATTTCGTTCAAGTTGTAACGACATGCGACAATGGCTATACCGAAGGTGGTGGCCCTGCCAAAACTCTATGGTATACGGCACTCACTCCGATGATCGGTGTATTCTACAAGTACAACATGGTACCAACTACGTGCCATTCGTGGGTCGAGCGAATCACTGACCATAACAAGCGGCAGGGTGTGACTTCACCTATTGTCACTTACGCTACCGGCTAGTCATGGAAACTCAGAACGAATACAATAGCAACATGAAGGCAGGAATCATCATTGCACTGTGTATTGCAGCATCGCTATTTGTCATCGGATTCCTATTTGGTATGGTTGTGGGCGTGTTGCTAGGATGAACCATCCAATCTGTCCACGTTGCCAGGAACCAGTTACACGTGATCCGCATGAATTGCAGATGGTTCTCGTTAATGCTCATGAGTCGGCTCCCGAGGATGCAACTAAACTTCACGCGACATTTCATGCCGCCTGTGCTGGTTTAGTATGGAATGGAACCCGTCGATACTGGTACGGAGAGGATAGGTAATGAAAGGCGTTGGCATCTTCTTTAATATGCTGGAAGACCTAGAGAGATTTGAGGGTCTAACCAAACCTACCGCTACTGCTCCAAATGGTTACATCGATTGGGTAGCACCTATCATGGCACCCGACCAATCGTCTGTGCAACACAATAGGCCGTTGTGGGCAGAATGGAAAAAGCGTCTAGCGCCAGTCAAGTTTCTCCCGTGGCTATGGTGCGATGATCCTGTTGTGGACATTCAAGCGGCAGGATGGATCGCAGATAACTATGAGATTGACGGGATGCTATTCAACTGCGAGAAGCCCTATGAGAGTGCTGGCCGGTGGAAAGCTTCCGTACTCGTTACTGGTATCATGCAGAATCCAAAGCTTGCAGCTAAGCCAAAGATTCTTTCATATGCAGGCATCGCTGAGATTCAGGATATGGACTGGCGAACGTTTGAACGTGGCGGATTTACGTTCGCTCCACAAGCTTACTGGCTTGATCCGCAGAATGCGGCTAATGCCGATGCATACAAACCGTTCCCATTGTACAAGTCAGCTAACCTACCGAATCAGCTACATGTCGGATGGGACTATCGTATTCAGGTACAGGGAATCGTGGAGAAACATTGGTCGCGCATTGTTTCCTGGGATGGTGGTATCAATACAGTCGTCAAGGATATCCGTGCTAACAAGCTATATCGTATGCAGGTGGTTCCGCAGCAGGAGGGTGCGTATCACTACTTTACTATCGCAGCCAATCGTGCTCTCTTGGACTACAAGACAGGTAAAGTGATAGTTGGTAAGATGCTTGGATTCCAGTCAGTTGACAAGATATTTCCAACAGTAGGTTACTATCCTGCCTGTCAACCTACACCCACGCAGGTTTCTGATGAACTTGATAGAATCAAGAATCTCAAGGGTGCGAGTCTGTATCTCGGTGAGACTTCACAATCGGAACACGTGAAGGCAATATGGTCAGCGATTCAGTAGATTGGCTGAAGCACCTTACTGCCAGGAATGCCCTCAAATGGGGAGGGGTGATATTCGTTTACTTTATGGCAATCCTATGTATGATCGTGGCAGTACGTATTGTCGTCAGTATCTTCTAGAGAGGATAGAGTATGAAAAGAATCGCCTTAGCAGTAATGGTCTGTGTCATGGGGGTATTGGGATTGGCTGTAGCTGTCGCCCTAGCTGATCCTCCCCCCGGAGGCCCACCCGGACAGGGTGAGTGTGAACACGGCAATTCTCAGAAGCCGTGCAAGGATGACCCACAACCCAACCACGGACAGGATTGTGACGAACATGGCCCGAATAACGGCGGGGTCAATGAAGATCATTGTAAGAATGAAACTACAACGACCGACACTACTACAACTACTGAAACTACGACTACTACGGAAACAACTACAGGAGAATCCACAACTACAGATACAACTACAGACGGTACAACGACCACGCAAACGACGACGAACGAGCCGCCTGTAACCACCACGTTCAATGATTCGACAACTATCTCAACTACGACCAATCAGGAAACGACCACTAATTCTGAGCCTGTTGTGGCACCGAAGCCTAAGCCGAAGCCGCACCATAAGCCGGTTCACCACTCGCCGGATATTTCTACAAATACCGCTAAGCAGAAGATGCCACCTGTGTGCCCTGTCGGTAAGCCGACCACGGGTAGCTGCGCTGTACAAGGAAGCGGGTAAGTCAACCAAGCCCTTGACTTCGCACCCTGTCCCTGATAGGGTGCGAAGTTCCAAGGGAGAGCAATACCTGAACGGAGGGTGATGGCACCCGAAACTGAAATCATTACAAGTACCCCGGACGTTCCGTCGAAGTGGGATATTATCCCTATCCACGGATCGGACGTTGCAAGTTACAAACGATGCAGACGGTATTGGGATTGGACTAGTCCTAGCCGGAACAACCTACGCAGGAAAGTGGAGATTCACGGTGTCAACCTACCTCTGTGGTTTGGCACGGGAGTCCACTTCGCACTAGAGCAATACTACGATCCCATCCTACGTCACGATCCCGTCGAGTCTTTCAAGACGTGGTTTGAATACCAGTGGGAAGGCGGGATGGTCACAGAGGATTGGCTTGAGCGTACCTATGACGTGAACCCTCGTTATGGTGGCGACTGGATTGGCGATCCCGGTGACGTAGACACGCTTCACAAGACGTGGCATATTCGCGGTCTAAAGGAAATGCTGCCAAACGTTGAACTTGTCCAAGAGGATTTCGCTGCACACAAAGAACTCGGCATCGGGATGCTTACCTACTATAAGGAGTATGCCGAGAAGAATGACGAGTTTATTGTGGTCGCCGCTGAGTCATCGTATTCCATCCCCCTCGGGTTTGAAGCGGTGGACATACGTGAGGACAGCCCCAACTATGGACACAAGAGTGAGGTACACGCACGTGGTAAGCGTGACGCTATCATATTCTTCCCCGAACAGAATAAGTATGGCATCATCGACCATAAAACTGCTGTAAGAATTGACGAGGACTACCATAAGAAACTAGAGAAGGATGAACAGGTAAGCAACTATCTGTGGGCCACGATGCAGGAAGCAAAGCTGCATGACTATCCGTGGTCAGGGTATCTGGTAGATCGCGTGATCTACAATGCGCTCAAAAAGAACTTCCCGCATGAACCTACCGTACTCAAGAATGGTATGTTGTCAGTCGATAGACAGAACGAAGGCACTACGGCTGAGCTATTCCAAGCAGCGATCATTGGCAACGAAGACCGGGAATACTGGTTCCGTCACAATGAGAAGGCTCAGTCGTACTACTCGTACTTGTGTGAAATGGCCGATAGTCTGTTTATCGAACGGACACCTGTAACGCGCAATAAGTATGAGGTTCAGGCGACAGGCGACCATCTGGTTATGATCGCTAAGGAAATGATTAGCGAGCCGACGATCTACCCAAATCCCACAGGGGAGTTTCGCTGTATACAGTGTGCATTTCGCGCACCATGCATTGCATCCGACGACGGTAGCGATTGGCAAGGTATGCTCGCTGACGGTTACGAGGTTAACCGTGATCGCTAAGCTGATCATCTTTGTCATTGCGGGAGTCTTGATAGGATCGACTGCTACAGCATCCGGGTTTGTTTACTGGAAACGTGGTGGAGCTACCTATATGTGCGAAGGTACCGGCGTGAGTGTCTTCTGCAAAGAAACGAACTGGAAGCCTGCATATGAAATCGCGTTCATCCCCGGTGCAGTTGACGTGTCCTATGGTGGACGCCTGATCTTCAACTGCAACCGCAAACAGTCTCCGAATTACAACTGCTCGTACTACGGGAAATAAAGGAGAGAACATGGTACGACCGTCTATTTACGACGACAATGCTGCACTCGCTAAAGCACATAGCGAGAAGATCGCCAAGGGTGAATACGAAGTTGTCTCTGAGCTAGAACCAGAAGATATCGAGGAGTACGAGAATATTATCGCCGCAGGCTATGCTCATGATCGTGCAATAGATAGAGCTTTTAGAGCCTACTCCAATCATATGGCAAGCAACTATAGGGACTTGACTGATTTTTACCAGAGGGTTTCAAAGTTGAGCAGATATGATCTTACCTATGCAGGTATGTTTATCACACGGCATGCAGGTAAGGTCGTTCTCGCACGTGATACCGAAAACAATGACGACTGACCTATTTGAAGAAATCAGCGAGGAGGAATTCGCTGCTGAGCAAGCTGTGGGGGTAGACGTGTTTGATAACACGGTGGATACCGGGAGGCCCACTTCATCTACCCCCACTGATCTTGTCTATTGTAACTTTTGCAAGGGCTACTACAACGAGTACCACTTTGGAGATATCGATGAGCCAAGTAGGTGACCCAAGAAAGAAGATTTATGTTGAGCCGGTCGAGAATCCGGTTCCGTCGAAGGAACCTATCTCTGTGCCTGAGCCTGTAAAGGAACCCGCTAAGTAGCATGGCGAAAGGTCTTAGCTTCCCTGGGCCAACCACTCAGGAATTGGCTCAAGTTCTTGCTGAGCTACAGGCAGGCTTGTGGGCTGTACGAAAGTGGGATAGAGGCTATTCTGCTGGCAATCCCTATGACGAGTACAGATTTGAAGTATTCGAGACACCGGCCAAATTTACAAGTTCGCAACCCGAAGATGAATTGAACCGAATGCTCTCTATTGCACTTGAGCAACTAAACGGAATTCATACCAATCCCACTCATGTCGGAATCACTTACTGGAACCTCGCGCAATCCTATACGCATATCAGGAACATGGGCAGCAGCAAGAATATAAATCTGAAAGCTGGTCGAGAACTTCAGGTCGAATTCCTTGTTGTCAACAATGCGATGCAGACCTTCAATCAGGCTGCTAAGAATCTTAGTCACAGTTTTGCAACTATCGGACAAGCAATGCAAGGACTGTCAATGAATGTCATCCCGATGCCTCATGAGAAGTTGAAAGACCTCGGTGTAGGTATCGAGCCTATCGTCGGGTATCGTGACTTCTACGTGACTCTTGTTAATGGTGCGATGGTTCTCACGTCACGTAACGGTGCAGTCTGGAATCCGATTGAGAAGCATCGCGCATTGTGTACTCCGCAGGGACAGACTGCACAACTACTCGATCTTCGTCATGACTCGCCAAATGAGTTTTGCAATTGTGGTATTTACGCATTCGATGCGCCCGACCATCATGACATGAAGATGAGCAATGCGGTGTGGGGCGAAGTAAATTTGTGGGGAAACGTGCTGATCTGTGACTCCGGTTATAGAGCGCAGTTTGCCTACCCGAAGACTCTGTTTGTTGTCAACAACGGTACTGAAACGATCCATTGGGTTGTTGAGAAACTAACGGAGCTATATATGATTCCCGTATATCTTGTCGATAAGCGAGAGGGACAACTGCCCTCGGATATCATCGGCGGATTGATCGGTGACTTTATGAAAGGGGGTGATATCTAATAGCTGCTACTGCGGAATTGAAGGAACGGCTAGGGGCACTCCCTCCCGCTGAATCAATCACGTGGCTCAACATGATGAACTATGGTGAGCCAGGAGTAGGAAAGACGCATTTCCTGGGAACCGCACAGGATCATAAGGCCACGTCACCACTGTGCATTATCGATATCGATGGTGGCATCGCTACCTTGCGCCATCGTAAGGATATTGACGTGATTCAGGTTCGATCAGTGAAGCAACTGGTATCAGCGTATCGTGAACTGTACAATGCTATCCCTTCCGACGGTAAGAAATTCCCGTATGGTACTGTCGGTATCGATACGCTCAGTGAGCTTCAGGCACTTGACCTTGTTGAAGTCATGAAGGAATTTAGCAAGGTCAATGACAAGATCGATCCAGACGTGCCGGATCAGCGAGGGTATGGGAAGTCAAGTACGCATATGCGACAGCTAGTACGTGCGTTTCGTGACCTACCGTGTAATACCATCTTCAACTGTCATGCAGGCTCCGACAGAGATAACAACATGAAGATGATTGTGTTCCCGAAGCTGGTCGGGAAGCTCCGCATTGACATTCCGGGGTTTCTTGATATTGTTGGCTACTACAGAGCGGAGAGTAATGGCGATGGAGTAACCAGATACATGCAGTTTCAGAAGACCGAGACTGCAATTGCGAAGGATAGAACAGGAGCATTCGATCCTGTTGAGGTTGACCCAAGTATTCCTAGCTTGTGGGATAAGCTTCAGACTTCAAATGAAGGAGAGTCCAAGTGAGTGACTTGTTTGACGGTACACTTGATCTAACCGGCTCCGATCCGGATGCAATCGGCTTTCCAGCGATTCCTTCGGGACGCTACGAGGCACACGTGGCGAAAGCAGAGTGGAAGTCAACGGACAACGTTGACGGCTCTAAGGCACTGCCTCACGCGACACCGTACCTTTCTCTAGGCATTCAGGTGAATGACGACGAGGAGGAGCGCGACGGACAGAAGGTCGCCAACATGTACGCGGGATGGATCAATCTGTTCGTTCCGCCTGCGGACTACGATGCGACCAAGGCACAGTCCATGAAGAATCGTATGGCTAACTTCCTTGCTGCAATCGGTGAGGATTGGCAGAAAAAGGGTTACAAGATGCCCTCGACCGATGATCTGGTCGGACGTGAGCTTACGGTTATCGTTCGCAAGAAGTTCGACAAGGTGAACGATAAGTACACTAACGATATCGAAGGCTTCAAGCCTGCTGGTTCGGCTGCAACTTCCGATAGCGGCCTGCTGGTCTGACATAACGCACTAAGGGGCACCCCTTTAAGGGGGTGCCCTTTTGTGTCTTTACAATCATGCATGCCGCCATCGACGCGGAGAAGCGCGTTAGCTTGCTCGATTTCTTTGAGTACCTATTCAGGTACGACGAAGGCTACCTCGTCCTCGCAACAACAAGACCGCCAGCAAGACGGGATACGTTCAATGAGAAGTTCTTTGCATGGCCGTCAGAGAAAGAGGAAGCTGTAGAGTTTATCGACAGCGTGACTATGACGCACAACGTGTACTTTTGCGTCAACATCATGTCTGCAAAGAAACGTGTAAAGGCTAACGCTATTCCGCAGAATCTAGTATGGGCCGATCTGGATGCTTGTCGTCCGGATCAGCTTGAGCATCCCCCGCAATGCGTCATAGAATCATCGCCCAATAGGTATCAAGCGATCTGGCGCTTAGATCACAAGATCGATCCGCAACTTGCAGAGAACTATGCAAAGAGACTTGCCTACTACTATGCTGACCTTGGTGTAGATAAGTCGGGTTGGGATAACACTCAGCTTCTCCGCGTTCCTGACACGTACAATTATAAGTATCAGATGGACGAAGCTCCGTCTGTGAGGCTTTTGGCAAAAGTGGAGCTAGCCATTCCTAGCTCTACGTTCGATCTACTGCCACAGCCGGACGGCAATTCCGCTGTACCTGATGTAGACATGCCGAAGGTGGAGAATCTACCTTCCGCCGACATGATCATCTATCGGTATCAGGAGCAGCTTCGGCATAAAGAGCTAGCGTCCATCTTTGTACGGTACTACTCAGAGGAACCTATCAGCGATTGGTCAGGCGCTCTGTGGCGACTACTATTGCTGTGCTTTGAACTCGGTATGACTGCCGATGAAGTTTTCGTAATTGCCAAGTCTGCAAAGTGCAATAAGTATGAGCGTGACGGAAGGCCCGATTCTCACCTATGGCGCGAGGTTGTCAAGGCTGAGCTAGAACAGAAGTCTCTAGAGGTTCTACTCACCGATCACAGAAGCCTCGTTATGCCTGCACTCCTCTCGCAGAAAGAGGAGGAAAAGCTTAAGCCTACAATCATTGACGATTACATGGAGTGGGCCGTCGATGTAACTGATGCCGTTCCGGACTTCCATGAGATTTCATGCGCCATCATCATGTCCGCACTCATGGCGACCACAGTGCGTCTACCGCGCTCACGTGGTCAATCCGTTGTGCCGAACCTATGGGCACTGATCATTGGCGAGACTTCGCTGACACGTAAGACTACAGCTATGGACATGGCGATGGACTTCATCATGGACGTAGACAGAGATTTGATCCTCGCATCCGATGCAACCGCTGAAGGTCTTATGGCATCGCTCGCGCTACGTCCGAAGATGGTATCGATATTCTATCGTGACGAGGTAACAGGATTCTTTGACGCTATCAATCGAAAGGAATATCTCGCATCGTTGCCGGAAATGATGACGAAGATGTACGACGTACCGAAGTACATGCTCCGGAAGCTACGGAAAGAATCGTTCGTAGTGAGCGAGCCTATCTTCATCTTTTTTGGCGGCGGTGTACCAGACAAGATGTACTCACTGATCGAGGAATCGTACTTTGCATCGGGATTCATACCTCGCTTCCTTATCATGCGAGGCCATCAGGATACTAGTAAGCTACGCTTCGGGATCGATCCACCCGCCACAGAGAAGACGGACAAGCGTATCGACTTGCTATCTACGTTCCGCACGTACTACAACATGTACACGGATCAGCAAGTAACGGTAGAGCTTCACGATGGGCAGAAGATGATTACGACGCCCGACATAGACGTGACGTTTCCGCCAGCCTACTACGAACGTGCTGCCAAGATAGAGCAACAGCTTACAGAGGCCGCAGAGGACTCGCCAGAGGCACACAAGGCGCTCCCTATGTTCACGCGAATGTTCACGTCCATGATTAAGCTCAGCATGCTATTCGCCGCATCCCGGCAGGAACCAAACGATTACAAGATAGAGGGCACACTGGACGATCTTCTCAATGCTGCCTACTACACTCAGAAGTGGGGTAAGCATGCTGTCGATCTGATTCAAAATTCTGGTATCACAAGTGACGAGTCGAAGATGATGTCGATATTCAGAACGATTGAAAAGCATCCGGGTGTTCTACGCGGTGACATTATGCGGCGTCACCGTGTGAACGCCCGGATCATGGACGTGATAGAAGATACGCTGATCCAACGTAACATGATGGAGTCGCGCCGGAAAGGAAAAGCGAAAACGTACTGGCCGTTGGGGGTTTAGTGCAACCTACACAGAAGCAGATAGAGAACGGTACGTTCAAGTTGGTCGATGGCAAATGGCACAAGCGATGTACAGGGCCAGCCCATGAAGAACCAGAGTTTCTACCGGCCACGGATAAGTATTTTCATAAGCACTTGTCAGGATCAAAGAAGGGTCAGTATCTAACCCGATGCAGGCTGTGTATCAATTGGACAAAACTCAAGACTCGCGGCTCGCATCATGGTCTAGTGGAAGTCGAGAAGGTGTATCCGTTGTACGCCGAGGCAGTCAACCGTATCGGTATACGCGAGCTAGCCAAACGTGCGGGGGTATCCGAGGGACATATCGAGCATGTCATACGCAACGAAACCAAGCATGTTCAGAAACGTCCTGTGCGCGCTGTGCTGTTGGAGCTTACGTCTCTCAAGCGCAAGAACGAGATATCACGATCTGCGTCCCTACGGTGGCGCAACGACTCTCGCAATAACAATGGGATGGACACCTGTGCAGGGTGTGGTACTCCAAAGAGCAACATAACAAGGGGGTGTGAGAACTGTTGGAATAGATACTATGACATGTATCGTAGCAAGAAGATCACGAAGAAAGAATGGGAAAGAATCAAGCGTGAGAACTTCGTGGTCGATGGCAACGAGAAGGTGCATCTAGGAATCAAAGTAAAGTGAGGAGAGACATGTCGGACGTTTACATTCCAGTCGGTATTGCCCTACTTCAGAAGGCTCATAAGCCTAAGCGTTGGCCGGGTGACGAGGGTGAGCCGTACTATTTCTTTAGCCTGATCGCTTACAACCATGAACCTATCTGTCAGTCCGAGCAGTATACGCAGAAGCACAATGCGACAGAAATCATCAACAAGTATTTTCACGAATTTGAGCTAAGCGACGAAACTGGTGAGTGAGCAACCCTTCCATGCTACTTGTTGTTGGTTAGCCCTAGCTAGCGTTGCCTTTGAAATTGTTGTAGTCTACATAGTCTGGAAGATGATCGAATGGTTGACCTAGAAGGATACCCACGTACTGTATGGAATGAGGACAATCCCGAGCTTCACTATGTTGTCAGCGGTCTATGCAAGAAGTGTGCCCGTATCGACCGGGGCAATTGGGATCGTCACTGGATATACAACATCTTTACCACTAAGATGCACTTCACAGGAGAAGATGAGTACACCCTGTGCGGTGTATCGGCAACGGAACCGCAATGGCTGTGGCAACTGTAGCGCCTAAAGCACCGGGCGCTCTATGCCATGAGTGTCCACTTGCAGACGCGCAATGCGTGAAGACAAAGAAGCCCACTCTGCATCCTGTGCGCGGTGCAATCGTTTCACGCTCACCCGGTAGACCCGAAGTTATCGCGGGAGAACCATTTGCAAGTCAGTACGGCAGTGGCAAGATTCTTGATTACCTACTAGGAATGAATGGGGTGAAGCGTGAGCAAGTCCTCCTCACCAACGTGGTACTCTGTGTTGCCCCGGAAGGCAAGATTCCTCCGGAAGCGATACGAGCATGCGCTCCTCGTCTTAGCGCCGAACTCGCAGATATCGATACAGTTGTCGCGGCAGGAGATGAAGCAGTTAAGCTCCTTATTGGACGAGGCTCTATCGGACGATATAGGGGATATCGTCATGAAATTAACGGACGGACGGTGGTGGCAACTAACAACCCTGCAATCGTCCTCCATGACGACTCCAAATTTCCCGACCTCAAGAGAGACTTCCAAAGAGCGTTCAATCCGCTCCCTCCCCCCACCCTGCCACGAATAGAGGTAATCGAAGATGCCAGAGAAGCCGACGATATCCTCCGACAGCTATCAGACTCCGAATACATTGCTTGCGATATTGAGTCACGTGGAGGACTTACTCACAAAGCGACCCTTATATCCCTTCAGCTTGCAGATAGAGGAGATACTGCCTTTGTCATCGGAGAACGGGGAGGTATTTGGGACGATACCCGTTTCATTCAAGATCGACTACGGCCGTACCTTACCAATCCTGATAGAAAATACATCTGGCATGGAGGAAAGTTCGATACCAAAATCCTCCGACATACATACGGAATCCAAGCAAGGGTAGATCATGACACTATGTTACTGTCATACGCGCTGGACGAACGATCCGGAACAGATGAAAGAGTGGGAGTACATGGGCTTGATTATCTCCTCATGGACACTTTCGGATGGCCGCACTACTCTAGCCCTGCTGTGGAACGTGCCAAGAAAACAGGAATCGTAGAAGACTATGACGAATTCTACGAGTATGCCGGTAGGGATGCCGGTGGTACTTTCCAGTTGTTCCAAGAACAGTATCCAAGGGCTGA
>Ga0184628_10000052_pt1 | contig 57218 bp, 49 predicted proteins | sample PLM4_5_b1_FD_133149 | JGI IMG/M metagenome (GOLD analysis project Ga0184628, IMG submission 133149) | Groundwater sediment microbial communities from an aquifer in East River, Colorado, USA - PLM4_5_b1 | ecosystem: Environmental > Terrestrial > Soil > Riparian zone | place: USA: East River...
AGCAGCTTCTGCAGAAAGAGCAAGAACAGGAAGGAGTGCGGTTGAAAGCAAAATTGCAACGACCGCATTTCGGATTCGGAATGTCATGGCTTCCTCCTCGCACGATTGTAACTAAAGGCCGTGCCGGACGATCAGCGGAGTCCTGCCAGGCTCAGCGTCAAAAAAAGATGAACGTCAGGATAATAAACAATGGAATTAGGATGCTGCCGGAATATACAAGATATCCTCCGAACGAAGGCATCTTCACCTTGTGATGCTCGGCAATGCTCTTCACCATGAAGTTCGGCCCGTTTCCGATATAACTGTTTGCCCCCATGAACACCGAACCGCAGGACACTGCGCGCAGCAGCAGCGTTCCAAGTTCTGTTTGCAAAAGGCCCTTCAGATTTTCCGCACTGCTCCCCACAATGCCTGAAGCCATCGCGGTAAAGGTGAGATAGGTGGGGGCGTTGTCCAGAAAACTGGAAAGACTTCCGGACAGCCAGAAATAGTGCCAGGGCGTTCGCAGGTTCATTACGGAAGCTTTGGCGTTCAGAATTTCCAGAGCAGGAATCATCGTGACGAAGATTCCCAGGAAAAGCGCAGCGACCTCAAAGATAGCGGCAAAATGAAAGTGATTGGCGTGATGGACGCTTTTGGGCGTGGTGTACCACGACAGCACCGCCATCAGAATCATGATGCCTTCCTGAATTCCGCGAGGCCAGGCAAAGTAGCCGCTGAGAATCGCCGCGGCCATGACGCCGCCAAGGAACAGAAAGTTCAACTCGCCTTCAATGTCAAACCGTCGTCGAGGCTGGACTTTTTCCGCAAGTGCGCCGTGCACGGCGAGGTCATCCTGCAGGAAAACATGTTGATCGTAGAAATTAAATACAACCAGGAGCGCTGTAACTGCCGTGGCCCAGATAGGAAATAGAGTAAGCGTCCACTGAAAGGGCACGCCCCGGAGAAATCCGAGAAACAGCGGGGGATCTCCTAAAGGGGTCAGGGCCCCGCCCACATTGCTGACGATAAAAATAAAGAAAACAACCAGATGCGCCTGATGTTGCCGGGCGTGATTGGCACGCAGATACGGTCGAATCAGAAGCATCGATGCGCCGGTTGTTCCGATAAGGTTGGCCAGGATGGCGCCAACTGCGAGGAAAGCAGTGTTCACAAGCGGCGTGCCGGCCATTTCTCCTTTGATAAAGATGCCGCCGGAGATGACGAACAGCGCACCCAGCAGGACGATGAAAGAAACATAGTCCTTCATGGAATCCATCAGCAGGTGTGGGGCAGCCGGAACAATCACCGTCAGCACGGGTATCGACACCGCGAGGCTGAGAAGCAGTTTGTTTGTGTTTTTATCCCACCAGTGAGGAAAGGTCAGAGGGACCACGGCGATTGAAAACAACAGAAGGATGAAAGGAGCAATGCTCCATAACGGAAATTCCATGGTTCAGCAGTGTCTCACAATCCTTGAGCGGGAAAACGAAAGACCGCCACGCCAATTTCTGGATTGGCGTGGCGGTCTTGGTTTAAACGTGGAGAAACTACGCCCTCACGTGCGCAGGACCATCCGCAGACTGATCGTCTGCATTGATGTACCCAATGCTTCCCATCTCCGGAATATCCAGACCTTCGACTTCCGTAGCGGCAGAAACTCGGTTTCCTACGATGATATCGAGCAGCTTGAAGACGATGAGAGACGCGACACCAATGTAAACAATATTGGCAACCACGCCGATGATCTGCGCGGTCAGTTGCGACGTGCCACCCCCATAAAAGAGGCCTTTCATCGGCCCGGCCACTCCATTCCAGCCGTCGCCATAGGTCCCGTCTGCGAACAGCCCAATCGACAGAACTCCCCAGGCGCCGTTAATGCCGTGAACGGCGATTGCACCAACCGGATCGTCGATCTTCAAGACGCGCTCGATGAAGAATGACCCCTCCACAACGAGCACACCGGCAATCAGTCCGATGATGCACGCCACAAACGGACTCACGAATGCGCATGGAGCCGTAATCGCCACCAGGCCGGCGAGCAGACCGTTGCACATCATGCTGGGATCGGGTTTATTGGATCGAACTTTCCACATCCATATAGTCGCAATAAGCGCACCTGTTGCGGAAGCCAACATCGTATTCACCGCGACGATACCGATCCGAAGATCTGTACCAGCCAGTGTGGAGCCAGGATTGAATCCAAACCAGCCAAAAGCCAGGATGAACGTACCGATGATGGCCATCGGTATGTTGTGCGCAGGAATCGGGTTCACCGATCCGTCTTTGTTATATTTCCCGATACGCGCCCCAACCATCCATCCTGCGATCAGTGCGATCACGCCGCCGGTCATGTGCACGACTGAAGATCCTGCAAAATCAACGTGACCATGGCCAATGCCAAAGTTTTGGCCCAGCATGGCCAGCCAGCCGCCACCCCACACCCAGTTGCCGTATACGGGGTACAGGACGGTACTGACAAGAAATCCGTAGATCATGAAGGAGGAATACTTCCAGCGTTCGGCCAGTGCGCCGGTAGGAATCGTTGCCGTCGTATCCATAAAGACCATCTGGAAGAGGAACAGGGTGATCACCGCGACGTCATAGGAAGTGCCGGTCAGGAAGAAGCCTGTCCCTCCAAACAGTCCGAAAGACTTGCCGAACAAGCTAATGGAGACTTCATGGTTCAGTCCGGCGTAACCTCCCATCGTTCCGACGGCGCCCAGCCCGCCGAACATCAGGGCAAACCCGGCAACATAAAATCCAAGCATGCCAAGCGGATACACCATGAAGTTCATCGCCATGGTATGTGCGACGTTCTTGGCGCGCGTCAGTCCTGTTTCAACCATCGCGAAACCGGCCTGCATGAACATGACGAGAAATCCGGTAATCAATGTCCACATCATGTTGATCGCGACTCGATTGTGACCCACGGCGTCGGCGATCTCTCCGGGTGTAGGCTCCCCAGCCTTTGCCGCGGGAATGTCGGCTACTGTTCCGGTTTTCCCGCCGTTGGGATCGGGAGCACGATCCTCGGCGTAAGCGAAGGTTGATCCGATGCTGCAACAGAACATGAGCAGCAAAAGAACTGAAGCAATCTTCTTCATGAATCTTCTCCTTGAATGAATTCGTGTCACGAAAATCTTCTGTACCAATAAAAAAACGTCCAAAGGCGGAGGCGAATTGCCTCATCCCTGGACGTCGTTGTCGAAAACCTAAGACTGCTTTGTCCTGCTAAATGAAAAAAGCCCTCGAATTCCGGGTTGGAACTGAGGACTTCGTCGTCAAGCAGCGCACTTCATCGTGACGCGTAAAGGATTTATAAAAGAGATATCCGCGTATGTCAATACAGTTTTGTCGGAGACTACGACGAAAGGTGGGTATGAGTTGGACTAAGGTGTAGATAAATTGAGCTATTGATCGACCCTGGCAATTTTGATCATCAGTCGCCAAAACCCGAGCCCAATGAGCAGCGCAACAATATGGGTTGGCCAATACCAGGATTGAGGGAATAACGTCGTCAGCTGAAATAGCTGAAACATCACAATAATCAACAGGAAGAATCGAAGTCCCATGGGCTGCAACGCCCGCCGAATATTCATCAGGTCTCCAGGGTTTCGGATAAAAACGCGAAGACGATGGTACAGCAAAACTTTGCCGCGTTGGCATTTACCGTTCACCACAGGCCTCCAGTAGAGGAGCGATTTTGCCGTGTTGCACGCCCTCTGGCCTCGATGTAGAAATGATCGATGCGATACCGGTTTATCCTGCTGCTGCCGCTCCTCTTGCTGTTGCCGGCGCAGGCTCCCAGAATGAAGTTTGGCGGCACTTTTATCGGAGCCGTGGTTGTGGATGACGGCATCATCCTCGCATCCGACAGCCGATCGACATTCATCGACGATACTGGAAAGCAGTTTGGCTATATCGACGGAACGCCCAAAGTGTTTGTTCAGTCCGGAGTGGCATTTGCCGTTTCAGGTCTCAGCAGCGTCTCGGGTGAACTCTTCAATTCTTTTATTTCTCGGAATGATTACTTGCTCGCGCGGCCGGTGAATGAAATCCTACTTGGTGTCATGCTTGGACTGCCATTCAAGAACAGCTCAAACGTCCTGCTGATATCCGCGGGATTTTCGAATGGTCAGCCCATGATCTGCGGAAAGAATCCAACCGACCCGCAACTGTGCCGCAATGAAGGCTTCATCACAAACAGGCCATCGGGCAGTCTGTCGCGCTGGCTGGTTTCAAAAAATGGCGTGATGCCCAAGTCTGCGGATGCCGCCGCCGCGTTGCACCAGGCCATACTCGAGTCCTCGGATCTGGACACGACGGTCGGCGGGCCGATATCCGTGCTCCATCTTCGAAAATCCGATGGGCCCCTCTGGCTGGAGAACCCACCCCGGGATCGCGGGTGGAAAACCGTGTGTGACATCGTTTCAGACTATCGAAAGGGGAATGTGCGAATCATCTTCACGAATTCGAAGGGCGAACTCGACCGCAATCTCAACGCAACCTGTCCGTTCTGATCCGATGGATCTCACCAGACCTTCCAATGAAATCGTTCGCAACTATGCTCCGGGAAGTCCCGATCGGCTGTCTTTAACGCAATCCCTGAAAGAGATGTCTTCGGTCAGTGCCGAGATTCCATTGCGAATCGGCGGCAGGGACGTGCGCACGGGTAGCATGGGATCTGCGGTGATGCCACACGAGCATGGGCATGTTCTGGCGAAATGGCACAAAGCGGGACAGCCGGAAATCGACCAGGCGATCCGTGCGGCGTTGGATGCGCATCGGGATTGGTCATCCTGGAAATTCGAAGACCGCGCGGCGATATTCCTGCGAGCGGCGGATCTGCTGGCCACTTCCTGGCGGAATGTTCTGAATGGCGCGACGATGCTCAATCAGAGCAAGACCGTTCATCAGGCGGAGATCGACTCGGCGTGCGAAATGATCGATTTTCTTCGATTTAATGTCGCATTCGCCCGTCAGATTCATGCGGACCAGCCTTTATCACTCGAAGGCGTCTCCAATTCCCTGGACTACCGTCCGCTCGAAGGTTTCGTCTACGCCGTCACTCCATTCAACTTCACTGCCATCGCTGGAAATCTCCCGTCGGCTCCCGCATTGATGGGAAACACCGTGGTCTGGAAGTGCGCGAGCGCAACCGTCTACAGCAACTACCAGCTGATGAGACTTTTTGAAGCTGCCGGCCTTCCACCAGGAGTCATCAACTTCGTGCCGGGAGAAGCTTCGACGATCAGCGAGATCGTGTTGAGGCACCGTGATCTTGCCGGCATTCATTTCACCGGATCTACAGAAGTGTTTCAGGGAATGTGGCGAACGGTTGGCGAGAATATCGCGAGCTACAAATCCTATCCGCGACTTGTCGGTGAGACCGGCGGCAAGGATTTCATCATCGCCCACCCAAGCGCCGACGAGGATGCCGTCATCACCGCGATAATCCGTGGAGGATTCGAGTACCAGGGCCAGAAATGCAGCGCTGCTTCTCGAGTTTATCTTCCGGATACGATGTGGGCCGGAATCCGAGAGCGATTGGTCGCGACAATCAACGAAATTAAAGTCGGGAATGTCGCAGACTTTTCCAACTTCATGGGAGCGGTTATCGATGCCAGGGCATTCCGGAAGATCTCGGGATACATCGATGCGGCCCGCCATTCGTCCGAAGCTGAGATTGTCGCTGGAGGGACTGCAGATGAGACGGTCGGATACTTCATTCGACCGACACTTATTGTTACCAAAAATCCGGCCTATTCCACAATGTGCGAAGAAATCTTCGGTCCGGTCGTGACGGTTTTCGTTTATCCGGAAAAAGATTGGCGCTCCATTCTGGAGGTTGTCGATCGAACTTCTCCCTATGCATTGACTGGTGCAGTGCTGGCAACTGATCGTCGCGCCATTGACGAAGCAAGCACAGTGCTACGCTATTCGGCAGGCAATTTTTACATAAACGACAAGCCTACCGGTGCTGTGGTCGGTCAACAGCCGTTTGGCGGATCCCGTGCTAGCGGGACCAACGACAAGGCCGGATCGATGATCAACCTTCTCCGGTGGGTCAGCGCTCGAACCGTAAAAGAAACCCACAATCCCGCGAAAGACTACCGCTATCCATTTATGCAGCCCTAGGACCAGGGGAATGGCCCTTCGTGTGCATTTCTTCCTCGTTGCAACCACGTCACAGGAGGAAGACATGAAGGCAACTGTTCAGGAAAAATCGAAGAAGATGTTTCTGGATATACCGAACGCCGCCGGTATGGCAGGCTTTTCGGTACGGCATTTCCGCAGAATCATTGAAGAAGAGCGCATTCGCATCGTCCAGATCGGACGCAAATTCTTCATCATGGGGTCGGATTTCGAGCGCTGGCAGGCGAACAAAAAATCAAAAGTAGCTTGATGGCGGTCCACCAAGTTGGTGTTACCGCCGTCTCCCCCCCGATTGGCGGTATAGGGATGCGGTGCGTCGCGCTCGAAACGTGACGCGCCGCTTCGCCCTTCAGTTTTCAGCTACACTTCCTAGTTGGAGGTGTACTGGTGAGCTCGAACGTCGAAACATTCCAATTCCAGGCCGAAGCACGTCAGGTCCTGGAATTGATGATCCATTCTCTATATACCAACAAGGAAATTTTCATCCGCGAGTTGATCTCGAACGCATCCGATGCGATCGACCGGCTGCGTTTTGAAGCGCTGAGCAATCCGGAGTTGATCGGCGAAGATGACCGCTACGAGATCGTCATCGAAAGCGATCCGAAGGCGAAGACTTTGACCATCCACGACAACGGAATCGGGATGAGCCGCGAAGAAGTCATCACGCACATCGGAACCATCGCGAAGTCCGGCACACGCGACTTGCTGGAGAAGATGAAGGAGAGCAAGTCGCCGGATGCGGCAGCGTCCATGATTGGACAGTTTGGAGTCGGCTTCTACTCCGCATTCATGGCGGCGGACCTGGTAACGCTGGTGACTCGCCGCGCCGGCGAAACACACGCGACTCGCTGGGAATCCACAGGCGATGGGACCTACACGATCGCTGAAGGCAACAGGTTCTCTCGCGGTACTTCCATCACGCTGCATCTGCGAAAATTCGAAGAAGACGACCAGGTTGAAGACTTCACCGACAAGTACGTCATTTCGCGAATTGTTCAGCGGTACTCCGACTTTGTCACGCATCCGATTCGCTTTAAGGAAAAAGACGGGAAGGCCGACGATAAACCGCTGAACTCGATGAAGCCGATCTGGACGCGGCCGCGAAACGAAGTCACCGAAGACGAATACAAGGAATTCTACAAACACATCTCGCACGACTGGAGCGAGCCGCTGAAATCCTGGTCGTATCGGGCAGAAGGAAGGTCCGAATATCAGTCGCTGCTTTTCATTCCTTCGAAGGCGCCCTTCGATTTGTTTCAACAGACCGGTAAGTTCGGCCTTCACCTTTACGTGCGGCGAGTCCTGATCATGGAGCACTGTGAGGATCTGCTGCCCTCGTACCTGAGATTTGTTCGTGGCGTTGTGGATTCCTCGGATCTGCCGCTGAACGTTTCACGCCAGCGGCTGCAGGAAGACCGGCACATTGCTCAGATCCGAAAATGGCTGACACGTAAAGTGCTCGACTCGTTCGAAGACATGCTCAAGAACGAACCGGAAACGTACAACGAGTTCTGGAAGAACTTCGGACGCGTCCTGAAGGAAGGTGCCGGCTTTGACTTCGACAACAAGGACAAGCTGCTGCACCTGTACCTGTTCGAGTCGTCCAATGACCCGGAGAAGCTTACTTCCTTTTCCGACTATGTGGGCCGGATGAAGCCGGATCAGAAATCGATCTACTTCCTGACCGGGCCGTCACGTCGCGCGGTGGAGAATTCGCCGCACCTGGAGGCATTCCAGGCGAAGGGCTACGAGGTGCTGTTTCTCGTAGACCCGGTGGATGAGATTCTCGTGCAGTGGATTTTCGAATTCGAAGGGAAGACTCTGAAGTCGGTAGCGAAAGGTCTTGCGGATATCGGCGACGATCGCGATCTGACGGCAAAGGGCGCGGAGCTATCCAGCCTCATGGATACTCTGCAGTCCAAGCTGGAAGAGCGAGTCCGACAGGTTCGGTTGTCCGGCCGATTGACATCATCGCCGGCTTGCCTGGTTGTGGCAGACCAGGACATGAGCCCGAATCTGGAAAAGTTGATGAACCAGGCCAAAGGCGAATCCACGAAGCAGAAGCGGATCATGGAGATCAATCCGGATCACGAAATCGTCCTCAAGATGGGTGAACGGCTGAAGCAGGATGCAGCCGATCCGTTGCTGGATGATTACGCGAATATCCTGTACGGTTACGCGCTTCTTGCCGAGGGATCGGAACTCGACGATTCGCCCAAATTCAATCAGGCCCTTCTCCGCGTCCTCGGCAAAGCGATTTAAATAGGTGTCAGGCACCTCGTTCCCCTATTTGCCGAAAATGGGGGAACGAGGTGCCTGACACCTAATCATTTCCCAGCGACGGCAGAGATCCAGTGCTGCTTCCGGCCACGTTGGAAAAGTGAAGCGAAATCCCGACTGCAACAGGCGGGTCGGGACAACCCGACGGCTTTTCAAGACCAGCTCGCTTTCGGTTCGCAGCAGGAATGCACCGATTTCCAGCATCCATTTTGTCGCGGGCAATCCGACCGAGATTCCACGGGCCGAGCGTAATGCGCTGATGAATTCGGAGTAGGGAAGCGGGTTGGGTGAGGCGAGGTTCACTGGTCCGGAGATATCGTCGTGATCGATCAGCCACTGGACTGCCGATACAAAATCCTGTTCATGAATCCACGAGACGAACTGGCGGCCGTTTCCAACCTTTCCACCCAGGCCGAATCTCACCAGTCGAAGGAGGACGTCAAAGATTCCGCCGTGGTCGGGGCTCATCGTCATTGCGGACCGCATGAGTACTTTGCGTGTTCCTGGCGTGGCCGCTTCATTTAAGGCTTTCTCCCACGCCGTAGCGACATCGATGCTGAAACGCCACGTCTCCGGCGAATCCGGTTCGTTGCCGCCCAGAATCCCAGTCCATTCGTCATTCGCAGCATCGTAACGATGTGCGTAGATCGTGGCGGTGCTGGCCTGGAGCCATAAAGGCGGCGGATGGGATGCCTGCAAAATGGCTTCGCCGACAACTCGTGTGGATTCCAGTCGGGATGTTCGTATCAATTCGCGGTTCGACGGAGTGTATCGGCAATCCACGCTTCGACCGGCAAGGTTGATCACGACGTCTGCGCCATCGATTTCTTTCGCCCATTCCGCCAGTGATCGACCGTCCCAGGTCACCACACGCCATGGCGCGACTTTCGGGGCGCGGCTCAAAACCACGACATCATGGCCGCTACCGTGGAAAGCCCGGGCCAGAACTGTGCCGACTTTTCCGCTGCCACCAGGAATGACAATTCTCATACGTCAATGAACCTTTCCCGATCCTCAACGCTCGGTATCATGCATTGGTCATACCTGCCAAATATCCGATAGCGGTTGCGGGCGAGGCAGTCGTAGCCAAAGTTCAGCAGGGAATCCGGCAGAATTCCGAAGATTCCGACCCAACTCCACGGACTTCCAAGCATTTTCAGAACAAATAAGGCGGCTCGGGCCCGCTCCAGCGACAAACCCGACCCAGACTCGTAGTTCGGCACGACGTAAACGGTGTCCAGTTTGCCGGGGTTTCGATGGAATCGTCGAAGGAAGGACTGGCCGGTGGCGCTTTGGAGGGAGGCGAATCTAAAATTACGCTTCCTGTCGTGTTTCAGAACAAATGCGTTGAACCGATTGCACAACCCGCATACTCCATCGTAAAGAATGAGGTGCGATCCTGACGATTGCAGCATTTGCGTGGCCATGATAAATATAAGTAAACATGTTTACCAAAAAAGTCAACACGCAAAACCAGCCTGAAGCGTCTTCAAAGAACGAACGTCGTCGTGGCCGGCCGGCCGGAACGACACCCCAGGGACAGGAAATGCGGGAGCGGCTGTATAAGACAGCGATTCGTCTCATCGCCAGGCATGGCTATGAGTCGACGACGCTGAGGAACGTTGCCGTCGATGCGGGGGTAAGCGTCGGGCTTCTGTACAAATACTTTCCAAACAAGCGGGCTGTGGTTATCGAGCTGTATGACCGTCTCTCCGCCGAGTTTGTTTCACGGGTCGCAGAAGCGAAATCGGGGAAATGGCGCGACCGCTTCATGTTCGCACTGAAGATGAGCCTCGATGTCCTTGGTCCCCACCGTAGCACGCTTGCAGCTCTGATCCCAGTCCTTGTCGGAGACCCAGATGAAGGCATATTCTCTCAAAGCACCGCATTTTCCCGGCTCCGAGTGGAGAAGGTTTTCCATGATGCCGTTACGGGAGCGACCGACGTGCCTGCCCCAAAGCTGGCCACAGCCCTGGGTCGGCTTCTCTACCTGCTGCATTTGTCCGTGATCCTGTGGTGGCTGCTTGACAGGAGTCCGAAGCAGAGAGCCACCCAGGGATTGATCGCATTGCTGCAACGAATTCTGCCATCGGCAGCCCTTGCGCTTCGCTTCCCTCCGATTCCCTCGTTTGTGATTTCGGGTGACGCCTTGCTTCGGGATGCTCTCTTGAACGATCCCCCGGTCGGATGACTCCGCTCTGCCGCCGATTACGCGACTTATAGTCCGACAATTGCCTGACTAATTCCCAAAAACGGGTTCACCGATCGCACCTGTCTTGCGTTCAGAGCGGACTCGAGCGTGCACCATGCAAGAAGAATTGATTTGCGATGCGAACGAGAACAGAATATGCGCATGGAATCCGCCCGAAAACTCCTCACGACCGACGACGTTCTCAAAATGGCCGAAGCCGGGCTCTTCGGTCCGGAAGAACGCATCGAACTTATCGACGGGGAGATCGTTGAGATGACTCCGGTCGGTAATCGACACATCATGTGTGTCAACAGGGCGAATACATTTCTGACGGAAGCCTTTGGGCGATCGGCGATTGTCAGTATTCAAAATGCGCTGCGATTGAATATTCATAACATGCCGCAACCGGATGTTGTTGTCTTGAGGCCAAGACACGACTTCTATGGGTCAGAAGGGGCGACTCCCGCTGATGTTCTGTTCCTCGTCGAAGTTTCAGATTCCACACTCCGTCGCGATAGAAACATCAAGCTGTCTCGTTTTGCCACGTATGGAATTCCGGAAGTGTGGATTGAAGACTTGAAACACGATTTGATCCTCGTCTATCGAGAGCCGGAAGGGAATCGGTATAAAACGCAATTCACCTTGAGGCGAGGCGACGCGATTTCCCCGCTGGCCTTCCCGCAATCGACCTTCCGCGTCGACGACCTCATCGGCGAAGAACCGACTTATTGACTCAGGAGTCCTGCTGCTTGAATGGCCAGAAGTCGAAGAATACGGCTGCGATAATCAGCAATGGAAACGTCACGGCGAGAAGCGCCGACGCCAGCCAGATCTCGAAGTCATAGCTCGGCGGTCCCGAGTGAAGCCTCCCCGTCACGACACCAGCAAGCGACTGATACATCCACGATAATCCCGTTCCAATCAACGCCGCCGCGGTGGCGCTGAGCAACCCTTTCGCCGGCTGTTTCCTGGTATTGAAAAGAGATCCTTCCAGCATGTTGAGCATGACAATGGTGCCGAAAATAAAAGGTATGGGCACGGTGACCATAAACTGAACCGTATCCATCGTGAGCGCATTGATGCCAATGCAGAATGCTGCCGCTGCAACAATCAACGCGATGCTTGTCCATACCAATCCTAAGACGGGTTGTTTCACGAGAACCGGCCAGCGTGTCAGGGGCCACAAGTCAAAGTGAAGCATCAGGAACATCACGGATAGCGCGGTGACAATGTACACAAGTGTGCTCCATGCATTGAACAGTCCGTGCGGATCCAGCGATGCCACATACACTGGCGCATCCTTCATGAAGTCGTAATCGAAAAATATTCGAAACAGTCCGTAGGTCAGGGCGTAACTGGCAATGAGCTGCACAATTCCAGATACCACCGGATTCCGGATGAGAGCGCGAAACGGCCATCCACCCCACATGATGGAGAGCCAGAATGTGATGGCCACAGAAACGATGGTGCAATGCATCAGCATTGGCGTCGGCGGAGTGATACTTCCTCCAGGTACGGCGAGAAGGAAAACGGAGGCAACGATTCCCCCCATTATCGTAAGCATCGTCAGCAGCAATCCCTTCATCGGCTGGCTTTGCTGTGCCGCGAACCCGGGCAGCTTGCATTTCCAGGTGACTCCCACAATGATCTGCATGGGAATTGTGCATTGCGTATAGAACGCAACCCAGCCGGCAAAGACAGGAAAGCTGAACAAGTGAACGAATGCGAGGGAAAGGACGATTACGGGGATGGTGGCAACAATTCCGGTGGCCGGCTGTTTGCCGTTCATTTCAAGCCGTTCACTTCAAATCGAAGAGTAGAAACTCGGAGCCGGACTTACTGGTCATTTCCAGATTGGATTCTGCGGAAACTGCCGCGCCGTCCCCCTCCTCAAGTGCCACGCCATTCAGTTCGACTCCGCCATGCGCCACCTGCAGCCATGCATAGCGATTCGGCGGCAGCGCAAGCTTGACGTTCCCACCCGCATTCAAAAGGCACGCATAGAGATTCGTGTCCTGATTAATCTTCACAGCGCCGGGCGCGCCTTCGCGTGAAGCAATCAGCCGCAGCTGATCCGGATGCTTGTCGAGCTCTGTGGACTTCTGGTCGTAGCTTGGCCGGACGCCTTTGACTTCGGGCATGATCCAGATTTGAAGCAGATGCAGCAATTCGCCTTTCGACGGATTGAATTCGCTATGCGTCACGCCCGTGCCGGCGCTCATGTGCTGAATTTCTCCGGGCCGAATCACCGAGCCCGTTCCCATACTGTCCTTGTGTGCGATCGCACCCTCGAGAACGTAGGTGATGATCTCCATGTCGCGATGCGGATGTGTTGGGAATCCCTGTCCAGGCGCCACGCGGTCTTCGTTGATGACGCGGAGATGCCGGAAGTGAACGTGTTGAGGGTCGTAATAATCGGCAAAGGAAAACGTGTGATACGTGTCCAGCCATCCGTGATTGATGTGGCCGCGATCGGATCCGCGCCTTACTTCAATCATGATTCCACAAACCCCGCTCCAACAGTGTCGTTGGCTTCGTCGATCAGAATGAACGCGCCGGTCTCGCGATTTTTTCGGTACGGATCGCATGCGATCGGCAGCAACGTTTTTACAGTAACTCGCGCGATATCGTTCTGCTTCAGTTCTGTCAGTCCGGTTTCCTTCGCCATCGTGTTCGGATCAATCCGGTATTCGATATTCGAAACGATGGCTTTTACTTTTCGGGTCGTGTGACGCAGCAGGTACTTCGCTCCCGCCCGCATGGGGCGCTGGCTCATCCAGCACAATGTCGCTTCAAATTCCTTTTTCGGTGCCGGCGCGTCGTCAACCCCGGTGATGAGATCGCCTCTGGATATGTCTACATCCTCGGCGAGCGTGATGGTCACCGACTGTGGAGCAAATGCCGACTGTTTTTCGCCCCCAAATGTGGTGATTCCTGTGACTTTCGTTCGGCGTCCGGAGGGAAGTATGGCCACTTCCTGTCCGACATTCACCCGGCCGGACGCAATCCGGCCCATATAGCCGCGAAAGTCGGTGAGTTCCGGCATTGGTGGACGATTGACCAGTTGGACAGGGAATCGTAGTTCGCTTGCCGCCTGCGTATCGATCTCGATGGTTTCCAGCGTATCCATCAGCGTCGGGCCTTTGTACCACGGGAAGTTGTCGCCGCGCGTGACGACCATGTCTCCAAGCAGGGCGGAAATCGGAATAAATCGAACGTCGATGGGATCGAGCTGAGCAAAGAATTCGCGGAAATCCGAACAGATCTTGTCGTACACCGACTGGCTGTATTCGACCAGGTCCATCTTATTGACCGCGACAATGATGTGACGAATACCCAGCAGGTGGGCAATGAACGCATGCCGCCGGGACTGAGTCACCACGCCGTAGCGCGCATCCACCAGTACCAGGGCGAGATCCGCGGTGCTGGCGCCGGTGACCATGTTGCGGGTGTACTGTTCGTGTCCTGGCGCATCGGCGATGATGAACTTGCGGCGTTCGGTCGCGAAGTACCGATAAGCAACATCGATGGTGATGCCTTGCTCGCGCTCGGCCTTCAGTCCATCCGTCAACAGCGAGAAATCGATACCTTTTCCGCCTCGGCGTTCGTTGTCGCGAGTTGCAGCAGAGACCTGATCTTCGAAGGCGCCGCGCGCGTCGACAAGCATCCGGCCAATCAGAGTGGATTTTCCGTCATCGACGCTGCCGGCGGTGAGGAATCGAAGCAGTCCAACGCTCAAAAGTAACCTTCCCGTTTCTTGTCTTCCATGGTGTTTGCGCCGTGATCGATGACGCGAGTTTCGCGTTCGCTTCGAGTCGCGATGAGGGCTTCTTCGACAATGTCATCGATTGTCTGCGCTTCGGATTTGACGGCGCCGGTGCAGGGCATGCACCCCAGCGTGCGAAATCGTACCCATTCCGTAACGGGTGTTTCACCTTCGCGCACATCCGATGGTTCAACGATGGGTATCCAGTTGGCGCCACGGAATACGACCTGCCGCTGCTGGGCGTAATAGAGCGGCACAATCGGGATGTTCTGCTCGCGGATGTACTGCCATACATCGGTTTCGGTCCAGTTGGAGAGAGGAAACACGCGCATCGACTCGCCTTCGTGGATCTCTCCGTTATAAAGGTTCCAGAGTTCGGGGCGTTGATACTTTGGCTCCCACTGGCCGTGCTCATCGCGGTGTGAAAAGACACGTTCCTTCGCGCGCGATCGCTCTTCATCGCGTCGAGCTCCACCGATGGCCGCATCGAAGGAGTATTTCTCCAACGCTTCCAGCAATGCGCCCGTCTTCAGCTTTCCGCAGCATCGGGCCACTCCGAGCTTCAGCGGATGGGCGCCTTCGGCAATCGCCTGCTCATTTCGGTGAACGATCAGTCGAGCGCCGATGGCCTTCGTGAACTCGTCGCGAAATGTCAGCATCTCCTTGAATTTATATCCGGTGTCGACATGAAGAAGTGGAAATGGAATCGGGCCCGGATAGAAGGCCTTGCGCGCAAGGTGCACGAGGACGCTGGAATCCTTGCCGATGGAGTACAGCAGCACCGGGTTGCGAAACTGCGCGACCACTTCGCGGATGATATAGATCGATTCCGCTTCAAGTGCCTCGAGGTGTGTCCAGTTTTCCGTCAAGACTTTGCATCTCCTTTGTGTGGCCCAACGTGCAGACCGCATTCCTTTGCGCCGGTGTCTTCCCACCACCACCGGCCTGCGCGGAATTCCTGTCCCGGCTCGATGGCACGGGTGCATGGTGCGCATCCGATGCTGGGATAGCCACGGTCATGAAGGGCGTTGTAGGGAAGCTTGTGCTGTTTAACGTATGCCCAGACCTCATCCCATGTCCAGTCCACCAAGGGGTTGAACTTGTGAAGTCCGTTGCCTTCGTCCCACTCCTGGAGCTTCAGCGTCTGCCGGGCATTGGATTGCTCGTGCCGGAGTCCGGTGACCCACGCCTTTCGTCCCGCCAGTGCGCGACCGAGCGGAATCACCTTCCGGATTTCGCAACACTGTTTCCGCTGCGACATGCTGCGATAAAACCCGTTCGTCCCATTTGCTGCCACCCAGTTTTCAACCATCGTGGCATCGGGGAAATAGAGCCGTATGGGAATGGTGTAGATCTCTCGAACCTGTTCGAGCAGCGCGTGAGTTTCGTCAGGCAGTCGGCCGGTATCGAGCGTAAATACCTCAATCCGTGGCGCATGCTTCGCGATAAGGTCCAGAAGAACCATGTCTTCCAGGCCGAAGCTGCAGGCAAAGGCGCTGGGCTGGTGCTCGGTTTCGATTAGTTTCAGCAGGTTGATAACGCTTTGGGTTTGTTCCGTATGCATAAGCGAGCTCAAGTGAATTAATAATTGTACAACGGAACTACAAACTGTCCGTATCACACCTGATACGATAGTGGACTCATGCGGATGCACTACTCCAGCCCGGATCGGAAGCCGCTGCAGCCTTCGCACATCTATCGTGATCTCCGCGAGCTGCTTTGGCCCCGGCGCGGGGTGTTCGCGGCTGGGCTCGCGCTGATCCTGATCAATCGGGCCGCAGGACTGGTTCTTCCGGGCTCCACGAAATACCTGATCGACGATGTCGTTGCAAAGCAGCGGCTGGATCTTCTGGTGCCGCTGGCCGGTATTGTTGCGATCGCCGTGGCTGTTCAGGCGGTGACGTCATTTGCGCTTGTTCCCCTTCTCAGCATCCCGGCGCAACGCCTCATTGCGGACATGCGGATTCGCGTTCAGCGGCATATCGGCAGACTTCCCATACGCTACTTCGACTCCAACAAGACCGGCGTTCTGGTTTCCAGAGTGATGTCGGACGTGGAAGGCGTGCGAAATCTCGTCGGGACCGGACTGGTGGAATTCATCGGAGGTCTGTTCACCGCAGTATTGGCCTTCACCTTTCTAATTCGCATCAATCCGATGCTGACGATTATCGCCGTGATCTTCATGGCCATCTTCGGGGTCATCATCCGAATCGCGTTCGGCAAGGTTCGACCGATGTACCGCGAGCGGAACCGAATCAATGCCGAAGTGACCGGCCGGTTGACCGAGTCCTTTGGTGGGGTGCGCGTCGTTAAGGGATTTCACGGGGAGGAACGGGAATCACAGGAGTTTTCCAAAGGCGCGTATCAATTGTTTGATCAGGTCCGGCAGACAATGCTGGCGCAGGCCAAAATGGGGCTGTCGTCGACGTTACTGATGGGAGTTGTCAGCCTGACGGTCATGATTGTCGGTGGGCGCATTCTGGTTCGCGGCGACATGAGCCTGGGCGAGTTCATTCAATTCACCGCCTATATGGGGTTCATGGTGGCGCCGGTTTTCCAGATTGTCGGATTTGGAAATCAGATCACGGAAGCCTTCGCTGGCCTGGACCGCATGCACGAGGTGCTTGCGGAACAGCCTGAAGACGAAGACCCGGCGCGTAGCCGGACGATAGGGACGATTGTGGGCAGCATCCGGTTTTCGAATGTCTCCTTCGAATATGAGGCCGGCAAACCCGTGTTGAAGAACATCTCGTTTGAAGGTGTTCCCGGATCGGTTACGGCGCTGGTCGGACCTTCCGGGTCGGGCAAGAGCACGTTGATCGGGTTGGTCGCCGCATTTGCAAAGCCGACGGAGGGCACGGTCCTGGTGGACGGTGTGGATTTGTCTGCCATCAGTCTGTCGTCTTATCGTTCGCAGCTGGGTGTCGTGTTGCAGGACAACTTCCTGTTCGACGGGACCATCAAGGAAAACATTCTCTTCGGGCGACCCGACGCAACCGGTGATGAAGTCGTCCGCGCCGCGCGTATTGCACGCGTGGATGAATTCGCCGAAAAGTTTGAGAAGCAGTACGACACGATCGTTGGAGAGCGTGGCGTGAAGCTTTCCGGCGGACAGCGTCAGCGTGTCGCGATTGCGCGAGCCATTCTTGCATCGCCACGCATTCTGATTCTGGACGAAGCCACGTCCAGCCTGGATTCCGAAAGCGAGGCTTATATCCAGGAAGGCCTGGCGGCATTGATGAAGGGACGGACGACTTTCGTGATCGCACACCGCATGAGCACGATTCGCGGTTCAAATCAGATCCTCGTTCTGGAAGATGGGCAGATTGTGGAGCGGGGAACTCACGAGCAGCTGTTCAAGATGGGTGGACGATACTTCGCGCTCTATACAAAACAGGCGGGTCTCGCATCGAATCGGTTCCTGAATCCAGGCGAAAGAGTTCCCGACGACGACTCACCGGACGATTCATCGACACGTCCTCCCCGCCCCCAAGAGGTGGAAGAGTCCACGCGCAATCTGCTGGGATTCTAGGGCTCCCTTTTCGATCGGTGCATGCCGCCATAGCCCAAAGCCGGGGCGAATTTCCCTGATTTTGGGCCGTCCTGCTTGACAATTAGGCCAGCCAAAGTGAATATCTCTTTGAACTTCCGTCAAATATCCACTTTGCACCACGCGGAAAAATTCCAGCTTATGGTGAATTTCATGAACCGATGTTTCGTGACTTTGGTGATTCTGGTATTGGCATTCGTGTCGCCAGTGAAGGTGGAGGCGCAGTCGAACGGACAGCTGACGGGGTACGTGGTCGACGCCAGCGGAAGTTCCATTCCCGGTGTGAACATCGGTGTCTATCTCCCACTCGGGAAAAAGTCCATCTATTCGAACATGACCGGCATGGAAGGCTTGTTCAACATCGACAGCGTCCGTCCGGATTACTACGACGTCGAATTCACCAAGGCCGGGTTTGCTTCGCAGTTCGTGCGAAACGTAAAGGTGGAACCAGGCGGAAACACGGCAGTTCAGACCATTACGCTTCAGATCGCATTCACGGGCCAGATCGTCGACGTGATTGCCGATAACCTCTCGGTGGAGTCTGCGGCAGCGGGGGTTTCATCAAAAATCACAAACGAACAGATTCAGAAATTGCCAATCACCGATCGAGATCCGATGGTGGTGATGACGACACAGGCCGGTGTCAGTCGTGGGCGCGGTTTCGTGGTGATCAATGGTCAGCGTACGTCTTACAGCAACGTCACTCTGGATGGCATCAATATTCAGGATAATTTCCTGCGGACGAACGCGCTGGAGTTCGTATCCAACCGATTGATGGTCGATCAAATCGCCGAAGTTGGAATCGCGACGTCGAATGCCAGTTCAGCAGCGAGCGGCGGGTCATCGCATATTACTTTCGTTACACCCTCAGGGACGAACTCGTATCACGGTTCGCTCTATTGGTACAACCGGAACAGCGCCGTTGCCGCCAATTCCTGGTTCAACAATCGAGACGGGATTGCCAGACCCAACCTCAACCTGAACCAGATTGGAGGTTTCATCGGCGGCCCACTCATAAAGGACAAACTCCTGTTCTACGGCAACTACGAGGCTTATCGGCTTGTGCAGAAATCCTCCCAAAGCCGCACGATTTTAACCGCGGACGCCAGTCAGGGGATTTTCACTTATGTTGATTCAGCGTTAGCAGTTCGGAAGGTCGATGTCCTTCAGGCGGCTGGCGTGGCGAGGGATCCTGCGATTGTTCCAATTCTTGCCGCCATTCCTACTGCGGACAAAATCAATAATTTCCGGACGGGTGACAGCAGCGAAACGTTGCTGAAAAACACGGCGGGTTATTCTTTCCTGCAACGGAGCAATCGTTCGCGCGATAACGTTACGTTGAAATTGGATTACTATGCGTCGACCAAACACACATTTTCAGGAACAGTCGTGTGGGACAGAAACGACTCGGATCGAAACGATCCTGTAAACGGCTACACGGAAATACCGAAATTCTCCCAGCATGATACCGCCACGCTTCTATCCCTCGGCTGGCGCTGGAATCCCATTGCAAACTTCACGAATGAGCTTCGAGGTGGGTTCAATCTTGCTCCGAACATCCAGCCAACCACTGAAGAATTCGGCGCCTACATTATTGCACCGACGCTGATCAGCAATCCTGTGAATACCCAACGCGCTCAGGGCCGGCACACGGACACTTACAATTTAATGGACACTGCGAGCTACACGCTGGGCCGGCACATGATTCAGTTCGGTGTTCAGGCTCAGCAGATCCGGACGGCGCCTTACGATGACGTCGGAATCACGCCCACCTACACTTTGGGGATTGGAACGAATCCTGGCATTCCACCAGCGCAACTGCCGCTCAGCACCACGGCAGACATGGCTGCAGCGAATAACCTCCTGGCTTTGCATGGAGGTTACGTGGCCAGCTACTCACAGACTTTCAATATAAACGACCGAACTTCCGGTTTCGTCAATGGCGCCACAAATCTAAAGCACTTTCTCTTCGACCAGTATGGCCTCTTTGTGCAGGATCGGTGGAAGGCAACGTCGCGGCTGACGGCAACATTGGGTCTGAGGTTTGACTACTTCGGACCTGTCGATGAGCGCGATGGGTTGTTTCTATTACCCCAGCTTGTGAACAACGATCTGGTTGCCACTCTCCTCTCCAATGCCACACTCGACTTCGCTGGTTCAGTGAATGGCCGCGCCTGGTACAAAAAGGAATGGAACAACTTTGCTCCCAATATCGGCCTTGCGTACAAGGTCTCTGGCGACGGAAAGACAATGTTGCGAGCAGGTTACAGTATCAGTTACGTCAACGATGAACACATTGCGGCAATGAGAAACAGCGTGAATACCAATGCGGGCCTCACGTCAGCGGCTACGGGGTCCGGATTGGCAGGCCGGATCAGCACCACGTTGCCCGTTATCCCAACTCCAACCTACATGGTTCCGCGCACGTTTGCGGACAACTACGCGATAAGCAGGGTCGGAAACGTGGCGATGCCCGATCCGAACCTCAAAACGCCCTACGTGCAGGAATGGAACCTCGGCATCCAGCAGGACATCCATGGGACGATAATCGATTTGCACTATGTCGGTAATCACGCGACGAAAGCAATTCGGGCCTTCGATTACAACCAGGTGGTGATCCGTGAAAACGGCTTTCTGGACGATTTCAACCGTGCAATGAATAATGGCATCCTCGCAAAGGCGGCTACGGCGGTTTTCAATCCCGCTTACAATCCTGCGATTCCCGGCAGCCAGCCGCTCACGATTTTTCCTTCTCTGCCCAATAGCGGAAGTATCGGGACTACAGCCGTACGGAACATGATCGAATCCGGCCAGGCCGGTGAACTGGCCTCCAGCTACCAGACTACGGGCACCAACGGTTCGTTCAATTTCTACCGTAATCCCGTAGCGCTTGGCGCGAATATTCTCACCAACGCCAGCGATTCCATGTACCACGCATTGCAGGTTGACGTTCGCCGCCGGTTCAATGGCCTGGAGATGCAGGCGAACTACAGCTTCTCGAAAGTGATCGCCGATGCGAGCGGGGATGTGCAGAACCGATTTGAACCGTTTCTGGATTTCGCAGACCCGACACTCGAAAGGGCCAGGGCGCCATTCGATATCACACATGCCTTCAAGGCAAATGCGGTGTATACGCTTCCGGCGGGACGCGGACACCTATTCAATCCGGGTGGTTTGGATCTCCTCTTCGGCGGGTGGAGCACCAGCGGTATTCTCTCCTGGCAGTCGGGAGTCCCGTTTTCAGTGTTGTCCGGGCGGGGGACGGTGAATCGGGCTGCACGGTCCACGGCTCTAAATACAGCCGACAGCATCGTCGATCAGGCACTGCTGGATGAGATGGTTCAGTTCCGTATGACCAGTACCGGTCCGTACATTGTGGCTGCTTCCGCAGTCGGCACAGACGGAAGGGGTGTCGCGCCGGACGGAACCGCGCCTTTTGCCGGCCAGCTGTTTGTCAATCCAGGCCCCGGCCGTAACGGTACCCTGCAACGAAGAAGCTTCAACGGGCCTTCTCTTTTCAATCTGGATTTCGCATTGATGAAGATCACTCCGATCAGCGAGAACCAAACTCTGGAGTTTCGAATGGAAGCGTCGAACTTTTTCAACAATGCGACCTGGAATGTGGGCGATCAGACAATCAATTCGCCGACTTTCGGAAAGATTACGAGCACGTTCTACGATTCACGACGGATCCAGTTCAGCCTGCACTATCGGTTTTGAGCAGACCCAGCCGCGATTTTTTTGCAATTCGAATTAATTTGGTCTAGAGTCCGGAAAAAATCCAATGTCCAACGCCTCGCTGACTCAAGGAGAACTCATTGCGGAGCGGTACCACATTACGCGGCTGATTGGCAGCGGCGGAATGGGGGAGGTGTATGAAGCTTACGACGTCCTCACTAAGGAAGAAGTCGCTCTCAAGACCCTCAGATCGGACTTAGCTCACAGGGATTCGATTGTCCGACATTTTCAAACGGAAATTCAGCTTGCCCGCAAGGTGACCCATCCGAATGTCTGCCGTATCTTCGAAGTTGGCGTCCGTCCGATGGATTCCAGCAGGCCTCGCTTGCTTTTCTTCGTCATGGAACTTCTCAAAGGCGGGACGCTGTCATCCATGCTCCGCTGGGGGAAGCTAAAGCGCGCCGAAGCATTTCCAATCGCCGTTCAACTTGCAGAAGGCCTGGAAGCCGCGCATCGCGCCGGCGTGATGCACCTTGATTTCAAGAGTGGGAATATCATTCTGGTCCCGGAGCAGCGTGGCATTCGGGCTGTCATTACGGATTTTGGCCTTGCCCGACTGGATCCCAGCAGAGTCTCCAGCGATGACACCGATACCCAGTCCCAGGATATGCGGATCGCCGGAACGGTTGCGAACATGTCACCGGAGCAGATGACGGGAGGTGCAATCACATCCGCGTCCGACATCTACTCTTTCGGGATCGTTCTATATGAAATGGCGACCGGCAGTCTTCCCTTCAACGACCGGCATCTGCTTCAATCCGCCATGCAAAGGGGCGACAGCCAGAGCATCTCCGTCCGTTCCAAGGTTCCGGATATCGATCCGAGGTGGGAAGCCGCAATCGCGCGGTGTCTTCAAAAGGATCCGTCTCATCGTTTCAAATCCGCCGGTGAGATCGCAAATTGGTTTAAGGAAGGCGCCTGGCGAAACCCTCAATACTGGACTCGACGTGAATGGATCCGAAATTCGGCGGCCACAGTTATCGCATTGGCCGCAGGGACCGAAGGGTGGATCCTGTGGCACCAGCCTTATAAGCCTCTGCGCGAAGCGCAAGACTGGTTCCTGCTGGGCGTCGATGCACTCCACGCCATGAACTATGAAACCGCACGAAAGAGGCTGCTGATAGCAGTCGAAAAGGATCCACGATTCGTTCTCGCCCACGCCAGCCTCGCACGTGCCTACGACGAACTCGACTATACCGAGAAGGCCAAGGACTCGATTCTTAAGGCAGATCAGCTGGCCAGGGAAATCCGGCTGTCCGGCGAAGACCGGCGCAGACTGGATGCGATTCACTTTGCCGTGGTGGGCGAATATCAGCGCGCCGCGCCCATCTACAAAAGCATTTATGAAGATGCCAGGGGGACTGACAGATCCAGTGCCGCGCTCGAATCCGGTTGGCTGGCTCAGCGTATGGAAGACACCGAGGCGGCAGCCGCCGCATACGAACTGGCGCAGAAGTTGGACCCCTCCAATGCAGCGGCAAAACTGAGATTGGCTTACATATATGGGCGTGCTGTGAAAGACGAACTGGCACTGGGTCTTTTCAGTGAGGCTGAAAAACTCTACAGGGCAAAATCAGACCCTGAGGGAGTTACCGAGACACTATTTCAGCGAGCGAGTCTGTTGAATCGACGAAGCCGCCTGAAAGAAGCCTTATCTGCGATAGAAGATGCATTAGTTGAAGTTCCTCGCGACAGTCCCTATCAGGAAATCCGTCTGCAGCTATTGGAGAGCATGGTTTACGGCAAGAAAGGAGACACAGAACGTGCCACCCGGCTTGCTCAGGCCGCGAAAGAACGTGCGGACGCGCTGAATATGGCCCGCCTGGCCACCAGTGGCTTCATTGACCTCGGGAACATATATATCGTCAAAAACGAATTCGCAGCTGCAGAGCCCATCCTTTTGGAGGCACTTGAACGTGCCCAAAACGGGAAATGGGCCAGCAGGGAGGCGCGTGCCCGACTCTCGCTGGGTTCGCTCTACGAACAGACGCACCGGCCTCAACAGGCAAAACAAATCGTTTTGGATGCACGCGATTTCTACAACAAGTCTGGCTACCGCCGCGAATCCGTCCAATCCGTCATCATTCTCGGAAATGTTTTCCGGCAATTGGGAGAGTTTGACGAGGGTATTCAAATTCTTAATGATGCGCTGCCACGTGCGAGCGAGCTGAAGGACCCTCGGTCCGAAGCGCAACTTCGAGAACGGCTCGCACTCAACCTTCGTGATCGAGGCGATTGGCTCAGGGCGCTTGATTCGTACAGCCAGGCAGCGAATATATATCGCTCCAATGGTGTCAGTCCGGTCGAAGTTTTGGTGGGTATGGCTGGTTTGCAGTGGCGACTTGGAAGGCCAGTGGAATCTCAGGTCACCATAAAGGAGGCTCAGGAATTCGAGGCGAAAAACTCGGACCGAGCGGAACTTCCCCTTATCAACGCTTTGAAGGCCGAAATTGCTTATGCAAAAGGGGACTCGGAAGCGAGCCTGGCATTCTCGATGTCTCTGCCAGAAAAGCAGGGTACCGAAGAATTGAGAACACAGCTTTCGCTGCTCCGATGTCTCTTATCCATTCGTTCAGGAAGAGTGAGCAACGGTCGTAATTCAGCAATCGGTCTAATTGAAGAAATCGAGAAGAATTCGCTTATGGGTGACGCTGCGTCGGCAAGACTTTCTATCGCCGAGGCTCTTGCTGCAGCCGGAGACCACGTCTCATCCTTGAAATTCGCCGGAGAAGCGTTGCATTTCTTTGCCCCGAAGAAGATTTTGGAATCGTCGTTCCGTGCCCACGTCGTGGCCGCCCGGATGTCGCCGCTGCACTCCTCAGAGTCAGTCTCGCATCTCGAATCTGCTCGCGCCGCCCTTGCACAATTGGGTTCCGTATGGGCTCCAGCGGACGTAGCCAGGTATCAGGCACGTCCCGATATTCTCCGACTTACGATGGGATTACATCTTTGATACTGGACTCCAAACATGATTTCGACTCTAATGTCCCGGCGATCCACCACCAATTTGACAACTCAAAGGAGGCAATATGCCAGATCCAGTTATTATTGATGACGGAGGGTCCACTCGCATTAAGCAGCTGAAGAGCCCCGCCACTACCGGAAGAATGGACGATTTGCTCGAGGTAGACACTGTAGCCGTACCTCCTCAATCCACGGATTTTGCACTTGGCCCATTCACCCAAATTTCTCTGATATGCATCTCGTCGGCCGGTGTTATTGCGACGCCGCTCCCCAATCCTGCAGGGGCCACCGTGCCGTTGCCCATACCTCTGCTGATCGGTGAAGGATTTACTGCGTTCTCGGATAATGGCCAGCGAATTGACGGAACAGTCGTGAATAGAGTTGGGCAGCAGACAGGTGGCAGACCCGGTACTGCGACGGATCTTCAGATCACCATAAGGTCACTTGCCGCGAACAGACCCATCGTTGAAGCCAAGCACGCCGGACAGCGGCGATATGTCGTCTCCAATGCCGGTCCCATTCAGAGGCTTGTTATCAGAAAGACAGGTCCTGACGAAACCTTCGACGTTCCCGCAAATACTGCATACAGCATGATCACTGTGGCGTGACAAACATTTCGAAAAGCTTCATTGACCTGTAAGGAGGCAATATGCCAGATCCGGTAATAATCGATGATGGTGGTTCCACGCGCATTAAGAAGCTATTAAAGGTAGTTGGTGGTGGTGGTGCCACGAATGATTTGGACGATCTCATGATTGTGGATACGATCGTCGCCCCAGGGAAGCCTTATGATGGATTCCCCGGTTCGGCAGTTCAGATTAAGGCAAGAGGGCCAGCCCCAGCGCGGTATGGCACTCTGTCGATTACATACATCGACGCCCTTGGAGTCGGATTCAACAGCGCTCCAATTCCAATCGCTGCAAACTTTCTAGTCAACTCGGGCCGCTTTAAAATCGCTGGGGAACTCGTCGCGGGAGCAAACCGTACGGATTTGATGCTGACCGTTTATAGTGACGCAGGTTCTGAACCGTTTGTTGATGCCAGACAGCACCGGCAACAGCGGCGCTTCATCGTATCGAACGCCCCGCCTATAGACCAGGTTCAAGTGGACGGCAGAATAGTTTATGATGCGACTGCTCCGGCATTCGGTGCGCCGAGTATGCCGGTTACTTACTCAAGCTTGACCGTTTCATAGGACATCTGCGCCCCGCTGTTTCCCTCATTGCTGTTCGGCGGGGCGAGTTCGCTCCTTAGGTGTGAGCTACTGCTGCCTCAATCGGGCAAGATACCGGCTGGTGCCGGAGCCGATAGGACGGATGCTGTTCCATATCGTCTCGGCGACTCTCCAGATTCCGTCCGCTTCGCATTTCCACACCGTCAGCGAACGGCCATCGTCTCGAATGCGATCGCCGCCGCGGACGGGATCTATGGCGATCATGTACGTCCAGAGTTCGAGGGCCTGATCGCCGATCATGCGGACTTCCCGCTCTGTGCCGTTGAGGACACTCACCTTGAAGTACTCGAAGTATTCCGCCCACCACTCCAAAGCCTCACTCTTTCCGTAAAGGGACGTTTCATTCGGAGGCATCAGAACAACATCATCACAAAAGATGGTTCCGATCTTCGCAACGTCCGCGTTTCTTACGGCATCGGCCCAGATGTAACGGCTGGCGGCGATGGGATCGGTGGCTTCTGTTGCTGCGGAATGCATGGGTTCACTCACTCTCCGGCTTCGCCTTCACTTACGGAATAGGATTTTGTGGCGCGATTATAGGCTACGAACAAGATCAACGTACAACTTATCCGTAGCGGATGACGACAGCCGAAATATTGTCGGAACTGCCGCGCGCGAGGGCTGCAGCAGCAAGCTTTTCGAGAACTGAATTCAAGTCCGAAGCCGGTCCCCGTAGTTCTGCGAAGTCTTCATCGGTCAGCTTCGAAAAGAATCCATCGGAGCACAAAAGAAATGTCTCCCCAGGATGGAGCACGCCGAATTCAATTTCCGGGAAAATATCCGGTTCACTGCGCATCTTTGGGCCGAGACATTTCGTGAGCTGATTTCGGAGTGGGCTCGACGTGTATTCCCGCTCGGTCATCGCGCCCTGTTGCATAAGTTCGTCCGCCACGGTGTGGTCCACCGTGATCTGCTGGACGTTACTTCCATTTCCCCTGGGCGCATCGATGCGGTATCCCCGGCTGTCTCCGATGTTCATTATCATGTATCGCGAACCCACCGAAATAAAGCTCACCAGTGTCGTTCCTACCGCCCCGGCCTGACCATGGCTTTCCGCGAAGCTTCGAATTCGATCGTTGGCTCGCTGGTAAACGTCCGCGAGGGAATCTGAAGCGTCTGCAAAAGATCCGTTCATGGCGGCCAGCAGTTCGCTTGAAGCCTCCTTCAGTGTTTCGACAGCAATTTCGGCGGCCTTATCGCCCGATTTCATTCCACCAAGGCCGTCGGCGACGGCAGCAAGAATGCCACTGCCGGATTGCTCGGCGGGCGAGATGAGAATGCGATCCTGATTCGAATTACGTTTTCCCTGAAGAGAAAGAGAGGCGGCGTACAACATTCCCAGTCCCTACGTTCGTCCCATGACCAGGATGGTAATGTCATCGGTTTGAGGGTGGCCCTTCGTGTAGCGCTCCAGTTCACTGGTCAGCCGGCCAATCACCGCTTCAGCTCCAGACGGACCGGCTTCACGAATAATCGCCAGCACGCGTGCTTCTTCGAACATCTCTCCGGCAGGATTCTCCGCTTCCGTGAGCCCGTCGGAGTAGCTGATGATGAGATCGCCGGGGCCGAGCTCGATGGGGTTGCACTCAAAAACGGCAAAGGAAAAAGCGCCAACCACCATGCAATTCGACGGAAGCTCTTCCACGGCTCCAGTGGATGCACGGAACAGATATCCGGTCGTATGTCCGGCACTAAGAAATCTTCCGCCTGCGCCCGGAGTGAATTCGGCGGCGAACAGCGTGACGAATCGGCTCGTGGAAGACTTCTCGCACATCAGCCTGTTGACAGCGGATACCGCCAGTTCGATGGGCTGGCTTGAATGAATCAGCGAGTGAAGCGAGCCGAGAATCATCGAGCTGATCAATGCAGCGGAAACTCCCTTGCCTGCGACATCGCCCAGCACGCCAACCAGTGCGCCACCGGGCGACTGAAGAAAGTCATAAAAGTCTCCCCCAACGTAACGCGTGGGTTTGGAAAATGCCGCCAGCTGCCAGCCCGGCACTACCGGAATCACACTCGGCAGCAGCGCTTTCTGCGTTTCTTCCGCCAGTGCGAGCTCTCGCTCCAGAGTTTTCCGCTGTTGTGCGCCTTTGACAAACTCGATACGCTCCAGAACGTTTCCGGCATCCCCGGCAAGTTTCTTCAGGATCTTTTCGTCAAGACCGGAGAGCGCGTGCATGGGATGCGTACTGTCCAGATAGAGAATTCCCAGCATCGCCGCTGCGCCCGAATCCTCCGGGATGCCACGCAGGGGAAGACACGCCAGAGCCTTGGCACCCGACGCAATCACGCTGTCGGTTGCTGCGAAAATCTTGTCGAGACCTTCAACCATGAACACCGACGTTCCGGTCTGGACGACGCGCTGAACCACGCTTCGGCTGGTCTGAAACTCACCTTCCTGCAATCGGCGCAGTGACGAGTCCATGCCGGTTGTATAGCCGAAGCCTGCCTTGTCCCGAACCAGAATGTAGGCGCGTTCGGCTCCACTGAGTTTCAGCGCGGAATGTAGGATCTGATCGAACGCGGTTTCGGCAGTGAAGGACGATTCCCAGTGCTGCTGGAAATCCAGAATCCAGGATACCTTTTCGAGTTCAGATGCTTCCTCGTTGTCCTGAAGCTTGAGGTTGAATATCGAATGTTCCAGAGAGGATGTGTTCTCGCCAGGGAACGACGCTTCATCCGTCGTGAACAGAAATGGAACCCGGTCCTTACCCAGTTCGATGCAATCCCCTGGCTGAAGAACGTGTTCGGTGATCCTTGCGCCGCGGTGAAAGGTGCCGAAACGGCTGTCGAGATCGAACAGCACGTAGCGGCCATCGCGCAGCACGATTCGCGCGTGACGCCTGGAGATGTGCTGGTTGTTGATATTGACGTCGCAATCGCTTCGCCGGCCGACGATGGTCTCTTCGCGCGTGATCCGGTAGCTGCGGCGTGCGGATTCCTCTACCCAGCTGATGTAGAACGAGTCCTGTTCCCGAGGCTGTGCTTTCATTGCATTACGGAAGACTAACTCATGGATTTCTGCGCGAGCTGTTCATCGTCGAAACATTCGAAGACGGTCAGCAGCTTCGTCATCTGGAGCAGGTCCTTGGCTCTCTTTGTGAGCTTGAGAAGTTTTACATCGCCCCCGCGGCCCCGGATCGTCGTGTAGCTGGTAATCAGCTCGCCGAGACCCGAGCTGTCGATATGACTGACATCGCCAAGGTTGAATATAAACTTGAGACTGCCCTCGTCGAGGGCCTGCCGCACGGATGTCCGCAGGGATTGTACAGGTTCTCCACTCATCAACCGTCCCGACATGTCTACCAGAACAACCGCCCCGACTTTCCGCGTTTTCAGAGAAAAGCTCATTAAAGCCTCCAGTTATGTAGCGTGAGAATTAGCGTCTGCGTATCTTAGGCAGCGAGTAGCGGCAGGTCAAATGCTAACTTGAAGATAGAAAGAGGATAGGCCGTCGAATAGGAACGACGCGAGGTAATCCTGAGGATTACCTCGCGACCATGCTTGATGCGCGTGATGTGCGTGATGCGCTGAATGCGCTTAATGCCTGTGTCCGCGACTTTGGACGACGTAGACACTCCCATAGTGACGGTACCCGGATGTCGCGATGGCCGCAGCTGCAATTCGACCTGCGGCGTTGATTACGGAGGCACCGATAATTGCCGACGACGAATAGACTGGAGCGGCATAAACCGGCGCTGCATAAACCGGGGCGGAATAAACAATCTGCGGTGGAGGACGGTAGATCACGGCCGGTTGAACAACCGGGTACTGATAAATTACCGGTTGCGCATACACCGGTTGTTGAACGACCTGCTGAATGACAACGGGAGCTGGTGCCGGCGCCGGTGCCTGCTGTTGCGGTGGAAGTGCGCTGAGCAGCCACACATTTGTGGTTGGATCAAAGCACGCCCAACCCTGGGACGCTCCATCTGGTGTTACATATTGTTGCGGTCCAGGGCAGGAATAGCTCTGGACTCCGCCGCCAGGAGCCATGACGTAGGCCGCATCGACTCGGAGTCCGCTGATTGTCACCTGCTGTGCAATCCGATTCTGGCTTACCGGTGCCTGTGCAAATACAGTGCTGATGCTTCCGATGGTCAGGAACCCGGCCAGGACGGCCGACACAAGTACGGGTTTGCTTCTCATTTAAACTTCCTCCAGTCTCGTACAGACCTCAAAATCGACAAAATGTTTAATCCGGCATTCTGATAGTTCCGGGAACTCAGGTGCCGCATTGGGAGCGTCCCGCCCTCCCCACTGCAAGCCCCTGGACCTGCGGCCATATCGAGAGTGGAATTCCTGACGGGGCCGACTGTACCACCACTGTGGATGTGGGTAAAACCGTGGGGGCGGGCGACGTCCTCCCCGGTTCCGGGTAGTCATATGGAGACACCTGCCAGAATGCGAGATTCTGATCTGTCGAAACCAACACGGGTGACGACAGGCGGAAGGTCAGCAGGTTTTCGGGTCCGATTTCTACCTTTTCACCTCGGGTGAGAACAACGCCAGCAACTCCGACTGTTGCTCCGGCTGCTGCTCCGATAGCCGCTCCTTTCGCGCCACAGACGGAACCGATCGCCGCACCGACTCCCGTCGTGATCGCAACGCTGACAAGGTCACGGCCATGAGACGTGGGGCCGGAACGCTCTATCGCTTCGGTCACCACGTATGCCTGATGACCATCGACCAGGACGATTTCCTCCAGCTGCAACGTCAGTGCCGACTTCCCTTTGACCCGTCCGGCTTTCTTTGCCCCGGCAATGCGTCCCACGACCGTTTGACCGGATCGTGCGATAACCCAGCCGTCGACAACCAGGGGATAGCGCAGCTGCGCCGTAAAACTGTCTCCGGATTGGTGACTGTCGCTGGATAGTATTTCGGATGCTTCAACCGTGATGACCGTGCCGGCAGGGAGTACCAGCACTTCCGGAGGCAGCGGGGTCACTTGCTGAACCGGTGCCTGAGCGCCCAGCATCATGGGCTGTGCGGAGACTTTCGCAGGCGCGAGCGCGACGAAAGCAATACAGCAAAGGATTGCAGGTCTATATGTCACGCGACCATTGACGGATCAAGTTGCGAATCGTTTCGAATTGGAAATAGTTTCGGGACGAATCCCTCTCCTGAAGGGAAAGGGTGCCGCGAAGCGGCGGGTGAGGGGTACAGAAACGCTGCCGTTTCTGTACCCCTCACCCGGCCCTTCGGGCCACCATCTCCCTTCAGGAGAGGGAACTTTCTCCAAAATTCGTGTTGACTGCCTTTATGCACCCTGTTACCTTGTCACACCAAGGTAGCTTTAAGCGCAATGAATATCGACGGAAAACTCGGGCCGATTCGCAAGGGACTGCTGGAGTTTCTGATCCTCAAGATCATCTCGGCGGACAAGGTCTATGTTGCCGATATGCTGAAACTCCTCAGCACCACGGAGTTTGCAACTCAGGAGGGGACGCTCTACCCACTCCTGAGCAAAATGCGCCGTGAAAGCCTCGTCGACTACGAATGGAAGGAATCCGAGGCCGGTCCGCCCCGCAAGTATTACAAGCTCACCGCGAAGGGGAAATCGCAGCTCTCGGAACTCAATCAATACTGGAAGCTGATCAACACCACGATCAGCGAACTTGGGAACTAGACATGAACAAAGTCATCACCATCAATTTGAATGGCAACGCCTATCAGGTGGAGGAACGAGGGTACGAGTTGCTGTGCGAATACCTCGATTCCGCCGCCAGGCAGTTGAAAGACAATCCGGATCGCACCGAAATTATTTCGGATCTGGAGCAGGCCATCGCCGACAAGTGCCGGAACTTTCTCGGGCCCCAGAAGACCATCGTCACCTCGCCTGAGATCGAACAGATCATTCAGGCCATGGGGCCGGTCGACAGCGAGAGCGGAGATGCTGGATCCGCCGGTCAGACCCAGTCCGGTAAGGCGCAGTCGGAGCAGAAGAAAGAATCCGGTGACGGTGCGACGTCTGGAACGCGCGTTCCCAGGCGCCTGTACAGGATTCGGGAAGGCAAGCAGATCGAAGGAGTGTGCACGGGACTTGCGGCTTACTTTGGCGTCGACGTGACGATCGTACGTTTGGTTTTCATCGGCGTTGCGATCGCATCCGGAGGAATTGGCGCCGCTGGCTACCTCATTATGGTGATGGTGATTCCTTTTGCGGAAACATCCGAGGAGCATGCCGCAGCCTATGGAATGCCGTTCAACGCGCAGGATTTTATCAATCAGGCCAAGGAGCACTACTCCGAGTTCAAGAAGGAGGGACAGGACTGGAAGCAGCGCGCCAATGAAAAGAAACACGAATGGCAGCGATCCTGGAGGCGGTCGATGCGGCACCAGCGCGCCTGGTGGGGACCCCGTCCGGTGCCGCCACCTCCCGTTGTCGGAGGGATGCTTCCGATCGCTGGCGTGCTGATCGGCGTGTTTTCGATCATCTGGGTCCTGGCGGTGATATCGGTGATCAATTCCCATGCGATCTTCGGGTGGCCGCTGCCACTTCGATTACCCATGTGGGTTGCGATTGTGCTTCTCGTTATTCTTCTCAATGTTGTGATCGGACCGTTCAAATATATGAGGAACGCTCACTTCTATGGGCATCCTTTCGGGGCAGTGGCAGCGGCGTGTGCGTCGCTGGCATGGCTGACAATTCTCGTTTTTCTGGGATGGCTGGCATACCAGCACTCCACCGAAGTTCACAATTTCATTCAGAACCTTCCAAATGTATGGGACGAAATGGTGAATCATTAGAGACCGGCGGGATTTATCCCGGGCGTGCTACGCTCATTGGTTCTGATGATCTCCTTTTCGCACATTAATAAGCAGTACGGACGTCAGGTTCTGTTCGTCGACGCCTCGTTTCAGCTCAATCCGGGTGAAAAAGTCGGGCTTGTCGGTCCGAACGGTTCCGGCAAGACCACGCTGTTTCGAATGATCACCGGTGAGGAAGAGCCCGACGAAGGCGAACTCTCCATCGCAAGAAAGCTGACCGTCGGTTATTTCCGTCAGGACGTCGAAGAAATGTCCGGACGATCGGTGCTCGACGAATCGATTGCGGGCAGCGGCCGGCTCGGGGACCTTCATCATGAATTGGAATCCCTCGAGCACGCGATGGCCGATCCCTCACGCTCCGATGAAATGGAAAAGATTCTGGCCAGATTCGGGGAAGTCCAGGAGGAGTACCAGCACCTGGACGGCTATGCCCTCGAAAGCCAGGCGCGCGAAGTTTTATACGGATTGGGATTCGACGACGAAAGAATAGACGGCGATGTGGGGGCTCTCTCCGGCGGATGGAAAATGCGTGTCGCCATGGCTCGCGTCCTTCTCGGGCGTCCCGACATTCTGCTGATGGACGAGCCCACGAACCATCTCGACATCGAATCCATCGTCTGGCTCGAGGCGTTTCTCAAATCCCTGCCGGGTTCGCTTCTGATGACATCGCACGACCGCGAGTTCATGAATCGCATCGTCACGAAAATCGCGGAGATCGACGGCGGAGAAATCACGGTTTATTCGGGAAACTACGACTTCTATGAACGCGAGCGGGAGATTCGCGAAACGAATCGAGAGGCGGCTTATGCTCGGCAGCAGGCCATGCTTGCGAAAGAACAGCGATTCATCGATCGCTTCGCAGCCAACGCGGCCAAGGCCGCACAGGTGCAGAGCCGTGTGAAAGCGCTCGACAAGATCGAGAAAGTCGAATTGCCAAAGAAGCGCCGAGTCGTGCGGTTCGAGTATCGTCAGCCGCCACGCTCCGGAGACCAGGTCGTGATCATCGAGAATGTGTCGAAAGCGTTTGGACGGCACGTGATCTACGATGGCCTGAATCTCAATGTGAGACGCGGCGAACGCTGGTGCGTGATGGGAAAGAACGGGGCAGGGAAGTCCACTCTGCTAAAGATGGTGGCTGGAGCCATTGCTCCCGATACCGGCGACGTCCGCGTGGGCTCCACGGTGAAGCTGGGCTACTTTGCTCAACAGGCGCTCGACCTACTGGATCCCGACCTCACCATTGACGAACAGCTCCAGCGCGATTTTCCCAAAGACACAATCGGCGCTCTTCGCAACCTGGCCGGCGCCTTTCAATTCTCGGGAGACGAAGTCGACAAGAAGATCCGAGCGCTTTCAGGGGGAGAAAAGACCCGTCTCGTTATGGCGAGGATGCTGTTCAATCCTCCCAACTTCCTGGTGCTCGATGAGCCGACAAATCATCTCGACCTGGCAACCAAGGAGATGCTCATCGCGGCACTAAAAGACTTCGAGGGAACAATGCTCTTTGTTTCCCACGATCGAAGTTTCCTTCGCGGACTCAGCAATCGCGTGCTCGAACTGGGCGGAGAGAGTGGCACCGACGCGCAGCCTCACGCCTACAACGGTTCTTACACAGAGTACGTTGCCCGCACCGGGCACGAAGCGCCCGGCGTCCATCGCTAAAAAGAGGGGACAGTCCCCTCATTCCCCCATTTCCCTAGTCCGCCTTGTTGCCGGCGACCGGATCGGCGAGCGCCTTATTCAACTGAAGTCCATTGTGATTCAGAGTCATTCCCATGGCCCTGTCGAGATCGACCAGCGCCTTGGTGTAATTGACTTCAGCCAGAATCTGGGCTGTCTCATAAGTGGAGACGTCGCGCTGACTCTCGAGAACGAATTTCAAGATTGAAGTGCCGGCATCAAACTTCGCTTTCTCGGCATCCGCCGTCTGCTTTGCCAGGTCCAGCGTCGCGCGGGCCGTATCGACGCGAGCTCGTGCCACTTCCGCGTTAGTGATTGAATTGCGTACATCCAGGGCAATCGCCTGAGTGGTTGCATCGAGTCGTGAGTTCGACAATTTCTGCTCGTTTACGGCACGGGAGTAGTCGGCCTTTGCCGCTTTGTTGTCCAACGGAATGGTGAGCGTGAATCCCACGTTATAGCCTGTGAAGTTGAACCCCCACATCTGTTTTAACGCATCCCCAACTCCACCAGGTACCACTTCGTCCGGGATCCCGCCGAGCGCGTTTCCGAGTATTCGCTGCGTACCTCCGGTACCGTTCTGACTGAAATTGGCACTCACATCCAGCGCCGGTTTCGTCTGGTTTTTCGTGTACATCACGTCGAGATCCTTGTTCTTCGTGTCCAGCATGGCCTGCCGGATCTCAGGGCGATTTTCCAGTGCAGTCGCGAGAGCCTCCTTCAGAGTGGGGATTTCATCCGGTCGCGGCGAGCGCGGGGATTCCATGGCCTTCAAATTGATTAGAAACATCGATGAATCGTTGGAATTCGAGATCAGCTTCTTGATCTGATCCTGAGCCGTCGTGACGGTTCCGGTTGCGCCAACGACCACGTCTCCGCGTTGAGCCACATCCAGCTGGGTTTGCGTCAGTTCGATTCTCGCCATGGTTCCGATCTCGACCTTCTGTTTGTTTTCTTCCAGGGTCTTTTTTGCGAGATCGAGCGACGCCTTCTTTACTGCGAGATCTTTTTCGGAGAAGACCAGGTCCCAATACGCCTTCTGAGCCGTCACAAGAAGAGTGGTCAGCTGAATTTCAAACTGGGATTCCGAGATCTTCTCGTTGTTCTCTGCCTGATAGACCTGTCTCAGATTGATCAGGGTTCCACGGTTCTGCAGCAGATGCTGGGAAGCGGAATAGGTGATCTTTCCGACATATGCCGGATTGAACGTGCTGAACTGATTGTTTGTTTTGGATCTTGCCATCGTTGTTGCAATACCAACCGTGGTGCCCCACTTGAGATTCTTCGCATAGGAGACCGAGAAATTGTTCTGGAGCAGGCCCAGCGAACTGGCGCCGTTCAACTGCGATGTGCTGAACGAAGAGTTATTGGCCCAGGTGACGTTCACCGTCAGCGATGGCTGCAGCACCCTGTAAAACACCAGTGTCTGCAGCGCGGAGGAACGCGGTGCGTACCGGTTGGACCGAATGTCCAGATTCTGGTCGACCATCATGTTGACGACATCGTTCAAGCTGATCGGTATTTCGCCGGCCTGAACGAACTGAGCGAGTGCGCTGGGCGGATCCGCGGGCGGTGCCGCCACTTTCGTCATGTCAGGGTGATAGTCCCTCAAAAAGTCTTTAACAAAGTTATTGGATTGCGCTCCGGCCGGAGCGGCAACGACAAGCAAGACTAGTAGTGTCAGGAAAATTCTGGTTTTCATGTGTTCTCCATTATTTGTAGATAACGTCCAGCACTTCGCGATAGCTTGCGGGGCCTTCAGCGCCGAACCGGGATTTCAATTTGTTTTCGACACTCCACGCCTGGCGGCGTGCGGTCGCTTCGGTCATGATGGGATCGATCCCGATGGCCCGCAGAGTTTGGGCAACTTCTTCCATTTCGTGAGCGCGCCGTTCTCCGTGTATGACGACGCGGCTGATCATATAGTTTGCGAGCTTCTTCCAGTCGATACCGGGAAAGCTTTCATTGAGAGATGCGAACACGCGATCGTCGGCATTGTATTGACTCGCTCCAAGAACGCATTCGAACATCAACGCTTCCAGTCCCTTTACCACAATACTTCGGCACATCTTTACTGCCGCCGCCGTGCCCACCCCGCCATCGAGGACTTCCAGCCGCATTCCAAATGGTGCCATCGTTTCGGCAAATATCGACGCGCCATTTCCACCTAGTAGCATGGGGACGCGATGGCCGTATGGCGGAACGGGCGCCATCACAGCCGCTTCTACAAATACGCAATTGCAGCCACGAATGATCCCGTCAATCTGCTGCTTGAGTGCAGGAGAAACGGAATTGATATCGACGAAGGTGTGACCGCTGTGCAGAAAGGGAGCGATTTGTGTTGCGGCGTCGAGAGCGGAACTCGCCGTGACAGCCGAAATCAGGATTTCGCTCGCTTTCGCCAACTCGGCGGGGGATTCGACGACCGTTGCTCCAATGGAGGCCGCAGGTTCCTGGACATTGCGGATATCAAAAGCGAACAGACGGTCCAGGCCCGCAGATCTAAATCCGCTGGCAATGAGAGATCCGGCCTCACCGAAACCAATGAAGCCAATTGCCGGATCCCGGTTCACTGCCGAACTCCTCGTTCTATTCCTTGAACTCGTCGACATACTGAACGCCAAGCTCGGTCAGCTTCGCGCGCAACCCGTAGAAATCGAGTCCCAGCTCGCCTTTTCGCAGCCGTTCGCGGGATTTTGCTTCCTTGGCAATTCTTTCCTTTGTGGCGGCGGCGACTGCGTCGGCATCTTTTCGTGCGACAACAACGACACCGTCTGCATCGGCCACAATCACATCGCCGGGATGAACCGGTGCGCCGGCGCATATCACCGGGATGTTGACCGAGCCCGCGGTGTTTTTTACGGTGCCCTGGGCGTGAATGGCTTTGGCCCAGACGGGAAATCCCATTTCCGTGATGTCGGTCACGTCGCGTACGCCGGCGTCGATGATCAGACCGGCCACCCCGTGCGTCATACAGGAAGCGGCAAGAAGATCTCCGAACATGCCGTCTGTCGATTCCGACGTCGTCGTCACGACGAGAATATCTCCGGGTTGTACCAGTTCCATTGCGGCATGAATCATCAGGTTATCACCCGGATGAGACGACACCGTGACGGCGCTTCCGGCAGCGCGTGCTGCAGCATAAATGGGGCGCATGTATGGACGCATCAGTCCGATGCGACCCTGGGCTTCATGGACGGTGGCTACTCCATATTCGCCGAGAATTCGAATGGAGTCGGGATTGGCGCGTTGAATCTTGCGTACGATCGTTGGTTTCAATGTTCCTCAGCTTCTATGCGGGTTGAATACAGAGACATTGAGTATTCCGTCGGCTCCGAGGCCTGTCAAGCGGATTTCGGGCTTTGGCTGTTGAAGATAAGGAGGATTCAGGAGCGAATGAACCCCAGGGTTTTCTGCGACGGATATCCGGGAAATACGCGGGAGAGATCTGTCACACCCATATGCCGGGTGAGAATTTCGCTGAGCACATCACGGTAATCCGTGGTGACCGCAAGATCGCGCCCCTGGAACAACTGTTCATTTGCCAATCCGGGCCAGTCTCCATAAACCTTGCCGCCGCGTACAGGACCACCGATGGCCATCATCAGACTTCCATGTCCGTGGTCGGCGCCGCCATTGCCATTTTCTCGCGCCGTCCGTCCAAATTCGGACATGGTGACGAGAACGACGTCTTCCATGCGGTCACCCATATCTGTCGTGAACGCACTCAGTGCGTTTGCCAGATTGTTGAGCATGGCCGAGAGCGAACTGGTCAGATTCGTGTGATGGTCCCACCCTCCGATTTCCACGAAGGCGGCTTCCAGGCCCATGTCGGCTTTGATGAGACGGGCAATCTGGAGCAATCCCTGTCCCTCCGGATTTTGAAAGTAGCGCACTCCTTCCGATGGCGCATACGGTAGCCCGTTGATGCTTTCAACTTTCCTCAGCAAATCGAATGCGTCTTTTCCGACTTTGTTGATTTCCGAATCGGCCGACGACAGATACATATTCTCGAAGATCGCGGATGCGCCGGTTCCCAACTGGATTTTCGCCAGGTCCCCAACCGCCGTGACGTTGGTTTCGCCGCGAAGCGTCAATGGGAGATTCGAACCCGTGGAGACAACGCGAAAAGTGGACGTCGGGAACTGCGAGGTCTTCATCGCGCGATTCAACCAGCCGTCCGGGGTCTTGGCACTGGCGGTTCCCGATTCCATGAATTCCTGAGCATCGAAATGAGACCGGCTGGAGTCCGGAGAGCCCGTCGCTTCAACAATCGCGAACTGTCCGCTGTCCCAGAGACTCTTCAACGGTTTTAGCGCGGGATGGAGACCAAAGCGGCCGTCAAGGTCGATGACTCCGTTGGGTTTTCCCGGAGGCTGCATGGCAATCGTTGGACGCAGGTTGTAGTACCCGGAATCCGAAAATGGAACGGCGATGTTCAAGCCGTCCGCCGCGCCGCGTTGAAATAACACGACCAGAACCTTCTTTCGTTTCGTCGACTGGGCAGCGGCTTCGGAAAGCCAGAGTGACGAGCCGCCAACTCCAGCCAGAACAGCCGCCGAGTTGCGAAGAAATGTCCGACGATTCAGCATGGCGTCCTCACTTCTTTTGGAATTCCGGCGAACCCAGGAGCAGGCCGCCAATGTATGCCGGCGTCACAATGCCAGCGACGTTGCCGTTCTGGAGCGCTTCGATGGTTTGCGCAGAAAGAGGACGACCAAGAAGATCGCGCGCGATTGCGGGCGTGTCCTTGCCGTTCCATCGATTGGTGTCGATGGTTACTCCAGAAACCTTTCCGGCAGCGAGTGTCGATGCGAAATTCAGGCGCACCAGAAGACGGGCCGTGTTGAGCCATGTTTCTCCCGTGTTGGGGTAGCCGGTCGGTTCGATCTTTCCATACAGCGGCTGGCCCATGTCGGCAATCCACTGCTCCAGAGGCGCCGGATTCTGGATTTCGCCGTTCAATGCGCGCACGGCGCTTGAAACCAGTTCGAACGGCGATTTGATTTTCGACTGCTGCGTATCTTCTGAAAGAAATTCCGGCGATGTCAGCATTGTCGTCATGACTTCGCGCAAGTCACCGTCTGTGTCCCGGAAAGTCTTCGCCATGCGGTCGACCAGGGATTGAGGCGGATTGTCGGACACGAAACGCTGGGCAAGCTGCAGTGAAATATGTCGGGCCGTTGAAGGATGACTGGCCAGAATGTCGAGCAGTTCGTAGACTTCGTCCGCACCCGCTCCGGGAATGGTGTGGCCAAGAACTACCTTGTCCTTTGGATCATGAGGCCACTGCACGAATTCCACCGCGACCTTGGCGTCCAGGCGTGCCACGGCGCTTGCCTGGGTCTGAACAAGATTCCAGCCGGTAAAGCAGCGCGCGGCGGCTTCGACGTCTTTCTGCGTATAGCCTCCGTCGACGCCGAGGGTATGGAGTTCCATCAATTCGCGGCTGAAGTTTTCGTTGAGCCCGCGTGCCGACGCAAAACTGATGGTCATGTTTGGACCGTTGGGCTGTGCAATTTCAGGAGCGATCGATCCCTTGTTGTCGAGGTATTGAAGCATTGCGGGATGGAGGGCGGTCGCCACCAGCATGTCCTTGAACTTCCCGAGAACATTAGGGCGTATGGCTTCCCGCTCGTAGTCGGCGACGTAAGGTCCGCCCTTGGCAGCCGTCACGTTGAAATGATTGAACCAGAAATCCACCAGTACTTCTTCGAGCTGTCGGTTGGAATACACTGCACGAAGCAGCTTCCCGTCCTTCAAATCCATTTCCGGAGTTCGCGAAGGTTTCATCGTGCTGGCCCCGGCAACAATCTGTATATTTCCCGCAGGGTTGATCAGCTCCAGCGCGACGGGTGAAGCTGTAGCCAGGGGCGGAACAACTTGAAGAACCCCGTTTCCCGATTGAAGTACTACCAATCCTGAAACGCTGTATCGACCGACCGGATTGCTCATGCTATCCACAAGGTTCATCCGCAGCGAGGCCAGCGGCTTGAGTCGCTCTTCCAGCGTTGGGTTCTCCGCGATGGCTTCCGGATGCAACTGCGCCTGTATCCAATTCTGCAGTCCTGTTTTCCGGACGGTCTCAATGTCGCCGGGGCGCGGGCCAAAGGTCAGCCGCTGAAGTGCATGCAGTATCTGCGCATCAGTTGCAGTTCGATCCTGCGCGCTGGCACTCAGTGAAGTGGCGACGATAGCTATTGCGAGGTGAGGTAGAAGGTAGCGCTTCAGCACGATGTGCCTCCCCGATTGTGTCGGTAAATTGCGTCCAGTATAGGCAGCAGTGGACGAATCCGCTCGAAAAAAGGAAGCAGCAAATGTTCTTGTAGGCGCGGGTCGGTGACCGCGCCTACAAAGCGGATATAGAGATCAGCGCCAGGCGAGCTTGCCGGGAGCCAGTTTGTCGGTTCGCAGTTCGATGATGCTGGAGTCATAGCGGAATCGACGGCGTTCTTTGCCCTGTGGCGGGTAATGCGTGCCATTGGGGGCCATGAATGAAAGTTCATTCCGCTCGCCTTCCAATGGCTGACCGTTATTGTCTTTTACAGACACGTTACTTGGCCCCAGGAACTCAAATGAGGTGCTCGGCGGAGAATGTCTGAAGGAGACGCGGGCACCTTCATTGATGGACCAGAACTCCGGCCCAGCTTCCAATCCATACGCGTCCTGTGGTGGATTCGTGAATTCAAAATATCCGGTTTCATCCGTGTGTGTAAGACGGCGGATCGGAAACTGCTTAATGCCGATTTCCACGAAAGGAATAGGCTGTCCCGTCGCATTGTCCACGAGGCGTCCTTTCAGGACAGGCAACGACGCCGGTGGAGCTTTCTCCGGTATCGCGACTGCAGAGGTCTCAGCCGGTGCGGGAAAGTTCCAGTGAAGAAAGCCCACCGCCGCACTCGCGCCGCTGACGAAGGCAACGAGTGCGACCATGGCGGTCACGCCAGCTGTTCGCAGGCTGCCGAATCCAATGCGCTGTTCACGCACGAGATCTTTGATGCGGTCGATACCTCCAAGTTCCAGCAGCGCCGCTTCGCGTGCAGTCTCCGGCGCAAAGCCTGCCTGAATCTTTCGATCCGCCATCTCTTCCACCCATGCCTGCAGTTCGTCATTCAAATCGCGTTCCACCTGTCGCCGGCGAAAGAGGTTGTTCCAGAAGCTGAGCACCTTCGATAGGAATGGCATTTTCTTCTCCTTCAACGGATATCGAGCACCTGAGTTACTGCGGCCACGACTCGTTCCCATGTGCGCTTCTCCTCGGACAGTTGCTTTCTTCCCGACGCTGTCAGGCAGTAAGACTTTATTCGTCTCGCCTTCTCGTTAGTCGTCCATTCCCCCGCGATCCATCCTTCCTGCTCCAGACGGTGCAGGGCGGGGAACAGCGATCCGGCCTGAATATGGAAGGCGCCTTTTGTGCTTTGCCGGATGCGGTCCGCAATGGCGATGCCGTGCAGCGGCTGAAGTTCAAGGATGCGGAGGATCATCAGATCCACGGTTCCGCGCAGCAATTCAATTTTCTGTCTCCGGGTTCCGTTCATGGGTTATGTCTCAATATCGAGTTCCGATATTGGAATGGTATATCAATATGTCGGCGCAGATTTCAATCGAAAATACGGGGGCCGTATTTTCGATTGACGAAATTGTTCGTTGACACTGACGAAATTATTCGTAGAATACCGCTCATGCCCGAACATGTGACTCGTCCGACCAAGCTGGAGCTGTCCATTCTGCGAGCCCTTTGGCAGAGCGGAGGTGGGACGGTTCGGGAAATTCATGCCATCGTCAACGGGGTGAAGCCCACCGGACCAACGACCGTTCTCAAGATGCTTCAGATCATGGCCGAGAAAGGACTCGTCGTCCGCGACGGATCGGTCCGGCCGCAGGTGTATCGCGCCCGTCATCCGCAGGAACATACTCAAAAGCATCTATTGGCCGATCTGCTCCATCGCGCGTTTGGAGGTTCTGTGAAGGCGCTCGTCATGCAGGCGCTCTCCACCGAAAAGCCATCGCGCAAAGACATGGAGACCATCGAGAAGCTCCTCGACAAATACGAAGGAGAATCCAAATGACCCTTGCGTGGTTATCTCCGGAATTCGCCCAGCGTCTTTCCGCCTCCCTCTTGCACTTTGTCTGGCAGGGCTCGGTTATCGGATTGGTGACTGCCGCCGCTCTCCGAATGTTGCGCCGGCAATCCTCCGAGGTCCGCTATGCCACCGGTATCGCCGGAATGATCGCAATGCTTTTCGCGCCGATCGTGACGTTTGTATTTCAAACGCAAGTGGGAGCTATCTCGAAAGAGTTACTTCATCTGGCGACCATCACAACCTTCAACTCCGATGGCGTCGTTGCGCCTGCTTCGGTGGTCACGATGTGGTCGAAAGTCATTCTGTTCGTCTGGTGCATTGGGGTCGCCGCGTTTCTCTTGAGGCTTGTTGTCGGATGGCATCTATCGCGGCAGCTCGTCCGGCTAGCAATTTCTGTTGTTCCTGCAGACGTCCAGCAAGTATTTAATGAACTTCGACAGCAACTCGGACTGAACAGCTGCATCCGGTTGCTGGTTCATTCCCGGATCGATTCGCCGGTCGTTATCGGCTGGTTGCGGCCTGTTGTGCTTCTGCCGGCTTCCGCTCTAACCGGTCTTGGCGAAAAACATCTGGTTGCGTTGTTCGCCCATGAGCTGGCACACATTCGCCGGCACGATTTCCTCGTCAATATGCTGCAGCGTTGTGTCGAAGCCATGCTGTTTTACCATCCGGCAGTATGGTGGATGTCGAGACGCATTCGCGCCGAGCGTGAGAATTGCTGCGACGACCTGGCGGTGCGTGTCTGCGGCAATCGGAGAACCTATGTCGAAGCTCTGGTTCTGTTGGAGAGGGAACGGCAGACCGTCCCTGTTCTTGCGGTAGCCGCCGCGGATTCGAATATCGTCCAGCGTGTCCGTCGCATTCTCGGGCTGGAAAACTATGCGGTCGACTGGGAGTCCGCAGCCATTGCCCTGACCTTCGTCATCGTGTGGATGATCGTTGGTCTGTGGCAATCCACCACGCTGCAGGCGAGTGCACTGCCCTCTCGTCTTCCAGTTGTTTTGGAAAGCCTGACGCGGAGTCCCGAAACTGAAATACGCCAGGCTCCGGGGGTCTTCAACACGATCGCGGCGATCGTCACGGCGCCAGCGCAGGTTGCATCGGCACAGCAAAACGCCAACGTCAGCGGCAAGGTGGTACGGGCTGGTACCACTGATCCCATTCCGAATGCCGGAATCGAATTGAGCCGTGTTGGAGGCGGATCGCCGAAAGCCTATACAGCCTCCACAGCCAGCGACGGCACGTTCTCATTCCAGGATGTTCCTGCCGGTCAGTACCAGCTTGCAGCGGCACGCACCGGCTTTATCCGGTCGGAGTTCGGGCAGCGGGGGCCAAATGGCCGCGGCACCACAATCACTGTCGGTGCAGGGCAGAACATCAAGGATGCGAACATTGGTCTGACCCAGACGGGAACCATAGCGGGCGCGATTGTCGACAGGAAAGGCGCTCCAATGCCGAGCGTCCAGGTTCTGGCACTTCGATCCGGATTTCAAGGACCGACGCGTGCCTTGCTTGCGGTGAAATCTTCGATAACCAACGATCTTGGCCAATACCGTCTGTACGGACTCCCGCCGGGACAATATGTTCTGTCCGTAACCCCTCTTCGGACGTCCGCCACCGACATGGTCACGGACATGATGTCCGACGGATATACGATAAGCCGGTCGCTGCCTGCTCCCGCAGGCGCTCCAATACTTCTTCCAAACGATGATCAGACTATTCCGCTGTATTACCCGGAGACGACCAGTCCGCAGTTCGCTTCCCCGGTCAGCGTTCGCTCGGGCGAGAGTATCGGCGGCATCAATATAAGGTACGTGATGCCGGCAACCTGGCGTGTGCGAGGTACCGTTTCCAACCGGCCAGTTGCTCCAGCCGGCGGACGTGGCGGAGCGGCCGCTCTTGGCGTCACGCTAGCGCCGCGGGGCGCCCGCTCCGATGCACTCTACGTCGATGGAGCGCCAATGAGTCCTCGAGTCAACGTCGACGCCAATGGCGCTTTCGAATTTCGGGGAGTCCTTCCGGGCTCCTATGACGTCTTTGCAGATTCCGGTAATCGGGCGGGCCCAGCGGGAGGATTGTCCGGATTGCTGTCGATCGAAGTGGCAGGCGCGGATGTCGATAACGTGAATATCCCCTTGGCAGGCGGCTTCGAACTTCCTGTACATGTTGCGATCACCGGCTTGCCGGCAAACAGCGATGATCTCAGCTTGAGCGCGGTCCGTTTTGGTCTCGTGTCTACCGGCACGCAGAGACAATTCTCCGTCCAACCGGTCTCTCCGCAGAATCCGGCTTCACTGGTGGCACGCGGCGTCACACCGGGTGAATATCGGCTCATGTATTCCGTGATGGGAGATATCGGGGAGGACATGCTCGATCTTTTGAGCACGACAATACGTTGGGGCGGAGTCGATGTGTCCGACGGATTCCGAATCGATCGCACGCCAGATAACCCTATCGAAGTCGTCTTTCAAGTGAATCAGAATACCGGTGGCGTGAGCGGAACCGTTGTGAACAGCAGGATGGAACCCGTCTCAAACGTCATGGTGGCGTTGATCCCGGACCGCAAGGGCGCTTTTAAAAGCGAATGGACCGATGATGCTGGAAAATTTCGATTCGATCGAATTCCGGCAGGGGACTACAAGCTGTATGCATGGGAAGACGTCGATCGCTATGCATGGCAAAGCCAGGAATACATGAAGCCGTATCTGGGCCGCGGAACCGGAGTTCACATCGAAAACGGAAGCAACGCAACCACGCAGGTAACCGTCATCCCGTATGCTCCGACGAACTGACAGGGTTCTGCATCCATGAAACTCATACTCCAACTCGCATTGTTTGCACTGCTCAGTCAGGGAGGACCCGGCGCACCCGCAACGTCAGTTGCAAATCCAGCAGCGATCGAAGGCCGCGTGATCACTCTTGGAACCGGTGAACCCATAGCCTCAGCAGGTGTGGAATTGATCCCCGCAGGAGGCGGCCAGTTGAGGACATACACTGCCGCCACCACCGACGACGGCAAATTTGTCTTAGCCAATCTTCCTGCAGGTACGTATCGCCTTGCTGCGGCGCATGTGGGATTCGTGCGCTCGGAGTACGGACAGCGCGGACCAAACGGGACAGGCTCCACCATAACGCTGACTGGCGGTCAAAGAGTGGCCGATATTCAAGTCCGACTGACCGAGACCGCTGCGATCTCCGGCCGCATTGTCGACCGCAATGGCGATCCGTTTCCAAATGTCCAGGTGCAGGCGTTACGGTACGTTTATGAGAATGGCCATCGCGTGCTGAGTTCGGTAAAGGCGATGGTTGCCGATGATGTCGGAGAGTACCGGCTCTACTGGTTGCAGCCCGGAGAGTACATCGTCATGGCAAAGCCGCTTCGCGGCGCACTGGAAGACATGCTGATGATGCCAATTGGAGACGGCATGGGCTTTCGTCCAATTCAATCGGTAACCGGCGCGCCCATTGTGGCGCCCGATGATGCGGCGTCCGTACCGTTCTTCTTCCCTGGAACGTTGAGCCCGGAATCGGCAACGGCACTTCGCGTGAAGCCTGGTGACGACCTGCGTTCGATCAACTTTGCGATACTGCCGGTGTCCGCCCGGCGGGTCAGCGGTGTTATCGCAAACATTCCTGCCAATATGCCCGTTCCCCTCGAAGAAGGCGGCTCCACATTTTCCTTCGTTCGAATAGGGCTGACTCCACGCAATCCATCGCCATTCGACAACGAAAGCAGCCCCGCCGGGCCGGGCACTTCGGTGGATCGAAAGACCGGAGCTTTTGAAATTCCCGGAGTCATTCCAGGCTCCTATTTCCTCAACGCGAGTCTTTCAGTTTCCGGAAACAATGCCATTTATCTTCATGCCCATTTTCCGATTGAAGTGGCAAACGACGACTTGAAAAACATCTCCGTGAGTCTTGAGCCGGATTTTAACCTTTCCGTACACGTTGCCGTTGAAGGACAGTCTGCAAATGATCCGGCACTGAATTTAGCGGGATTGCGAATTCGAATCGGATCGAACTCCATGGCACAGCCGGTTCAGAATCAGCCGGGCAATTTTACTTTCAGCAGGCTGAGATCGGTCGATGACACGGTGTCCGTGGCACAGTTGCCGGAAGGTTCATACGTGAAGTCGATTCGGCTTGGGCAGACGAATGTACTCACCGATGGATTGCGCATCGATCGAGCGCCGGATTCACCAGTCGAGATTGTCCTCGGTCTCAATGGCGGGGTGTTGACCGGCACCGTGATTGGCGATGCGTCAAAACCTGTCGACAATGCGAATGTCGTTCTCGTTCCCGAGACTGCGAACCGTCAGAGGCCGGACCTTTACAGAAAGGTGGTGTCCGACGCTGCCGGCCATTTTCGAATCACAGGCATCGCCCCCGGCGACTACACGGCGTTCGCGTGGGACGATGTGGCCAACGGAGCCTGGCAGAATCCTGAATTCCTCAAGCCGCACGAAGCTCGAGGCAAAGCGGTACATATCGAAGGTGGAACTGTCGTGGATTCCACGGTGTCTGTAATCGCCAATTAAGAAATTCGTCGCAGGCGGCGCTCGTCCTTCCTATACTTCTGATACTCCATGAAGGGAATCAAGCCACTATGAATCGTCGAGACTTGTTCAGGAATTCGCTGACGCTCTCTACTCTGGCGATTGGCGCCGGGCGCGCTTCCGCATCGCCGGCTCCCGCTGCGGACTTTCCCAGTGCGCCGGGGCTGACAAAGTCTGTTGCGGAATTCATCGTCAACACGAAGTACTCGGACATTCCCCCGGATGTCATTGAGCTTGGCAGGAAATCCATTCTGGATGGTTTTGGCCTGGCGCTGGCGGGATCGGCCTCCGACATGGGACCGCTGGTGCGGCAGTATGTGAAGTCGTTTGGATCGACGGATGAGAAGGCCAGCATCATTGGAAGCGGCGCGAAGAGCCATTCTCGTTTTGCGGCCTTCGCTAACGGAGTTTCGATTCACGCGGACGATTTTGACGATACTCAGCTTGCGGTGGCGAAAGACCGTATCTACGGATTGCTGACACATCCGACGGTCTCGGTTCTACCGCCGGCATTCGCGCTCTGCGAATTGTCTCGCCGCTCTGGCCGCGACATGATGCTCGCGTATCACATTGGAGTCGAAGTCGAATGCAAGATTGCCGAGGCGATTTCACCTCGCCATTACGATGACGGGTTTCATACGACGGGAACATGTGGAAGCCTGGGCAGCGGAGCAGCCTGCGCGAAGTTGCGGGGACTGAATGCGCTGCAGACGGCGTACGCGCTCGCAATCGCTGCCGCACAGGGTGGAGGCTTTCGAGACAATTTCGGCTCGATGACCAAACCCTTTCACGCGGGTCACGCGGCAGAAAATGGAACAGTCGCCGCAGACCTGGCATCGCGGGGATGGACCGCCGCAGAGGATATTCTGGAAGCGCCACGAGGATTCTTTCAGGCTGCGGGCGGAGGCTTCGATCCGGGTTCCATCGTCGGGAAACTGGGCAAGCCCTGGACATTCATGTCTCCCGGCGTTTCGATCAAGCCGCATCCGTCGGGATCGCTGTCGCATCCAGCCATGGGAGAAATGCTGCGCCTGGTCCGGCAGAATGACATCAAGCCAGCCGATGTTGAGAAGATCGACCTGGGTGCAAACCACGCGATGGTGACCTCGCTGCTTCACCATCAACCAACTACGGGTCTGCAGGGAAAGTTCAGTATGGAGTATTGCCTGACCATACTTCTGCTGGAACGAAAGGCGGGACTCCCTGAGTATCAGGACGCCGTGGTGCGTCGTGCCGATGTTCAGGAGATGATGAAGCGCGTGAACTTTTACATCGACCCGGAGGCCGAAAATGCAGGCCTCGACAAGATGACGAGCATTCTCCGGATTCATCTCAAAGGTGGAAAGGTTGTCTCCGGACGCGCGGAGTTCGCCAAGGGCAGCCCGTCCAATCCCATGTCTTATGATGAAGTCTCCGACAAGTTCCGTGGCTGCGCCGAATTTGCGAAGTGGCCAGCTTCGAAAACAGAGGCGGTGATTACGTCGGTAAAATCTCTTGAAAACTTATCCGATGTGAGCAAACTCGCTTCCGCGTTGACATCCTGAAGGTTCAGCGGCGTTCACCAGGGGTGTTCTTCACCATTCCATTTAAAGAAGCGTCCAGAGTCCGATAACTCCAATCGATCGATTAGAGCAATCAATCCGGACGCGCTTTCCTGGACCGTCAGGTCTGCTCCGGCACCACCCATGTCCGTCTGAACCCACCCGGGATGAACAGGACAGACGATGATGTTTTCGGAGCGCAAATCCCCGGCGAGCCCCTGCATCACTTTGTTGACCGCGGCTTTCGATGACCGGTACGCAAAGTAGCCGGTGGAGGTCGCACGCAGCATTGAGCCCAGCTGGCTGGAGAGCGTGATGATGCGAGGTTGTTTTGACCGGCGAAGGTTGTCGAGCAAAGCGACGCTGACGCGGAACGGCGAGATGGTATTGACGGCAAGGGTGAGCGCCCACCTCGAGTAATCCATTTCGCGGATATCCTGTTTTTCTCCTCCGCTGATGCCTGCGTTGTTGATGAGCACGTCGACGGTTTCGTTCCGAATCTCATTGGCAAGAGACTTCACGGAAAAATCGTCGGTGACTTCCAGAGGATAGACACGGAGAGTATCGGGATTGGAGTGCTTCAATTCTGAAAGAGATTGCGCGCGTTCCGGTATTCGGCACGCGGCAAGTACCCGGGACTTTTTCTTCAGGTATTGTCGAGTGAGTTCGAGTCCGATTCCACGATTGGCGCCGGTGATAAGGATAGTCTCCATTCCGTTAGTCTACGACGTCTCCTTTTCCCGTCGGGAGTTACATCACAGGCAAGCGATAGCCCCTCCTGGCCAGGAGGGGTGGCGCGAAGCGCCGGGGTGGTTGTTCTTGATCGAAGAATTCTTCCTGTCGAACCCGACCCACCACCCCGTATCTGGCCAGGAGGGGCGATTGCCCACCTACGCCGTCCGTCAGGCTTGAATGCTACAATCCCGCCATGTTGCTCAATACGATTGGCCGGTCTCTGATCTTTCTGGCACTGACCAGCACCGCTTTCGGCGCGGCAGCCGCTCCCTGCGACCGTGCGTGTCTGAAGACGACGTTGAATCAGTATCTGAATGCGATGCAGGCGCACAAGCCGTCAGCTGCCCCGCTTTCAGTCGGATTTCGGCAGACAGAGAACGCGGTTGTGCGGAAGCTCGGCACGGGACTTTGGGAATCCACACTCGGACTCGGCCATGTGCAGCGACGTTACTTCGATCCTGAGACCGGACAAGCCGGCTACTATGGATTGCTCGAAGAATCGGGTGGGCTGGTGATCGCCACGCTGAGGCTCCGCGTGGAAGATCGAAAGATCACCGAAGCGGAATGGGTGCTTTCCCGCAAAGGCGATCCGGGTCTCGGACCGAATGGGGGACTGCAGGCCGACGCGGCGTATCACGATCCTGCGTACCTGGTGGCGCATCCGCCACCGGCGGAGCGCATCGTTCCGAAAGCCGAACGGATTTCGCGCTCGGAGCTGATTGCAGTCACCAACACTTACTTCGACGGACTGTCCGTTCACGACGGCAAGCAGATCCTCGCGTATCCGGGATGCATTCGCGAAGAGAATGGTGTGTTAACCACGCAGCGCGAGTTACAGGGCGGAGGGCTCACCGACTGCACCTCGGAAGGAGCGATGGCCAATATTTTCGCCGTCACGGCGCGGCGCTATCCCATCGTGGATGAGGAAGCCCAGGCGGTTCTGGGCATCGTGCTCTTCCAGCGCAAGCCCGGCGTCGCCATGCGGCGGAATCTGCTGAGCGAATGGTTTTTTATCGAGCAGGGAAAGATCCGGACGATTTTCGCATCGATGTACTATCCCGACCCCGAAGCCATGATTCCGAACTGGCCTCCGTTCGATGGCAACTGGCCCATACAGCCGCCCGCAAAATAGTTTGCCTCTACGGCCGGCGTCGTTGCGGTACTGTTCCAAATGACGATATGATGCCCGCGAAACTGTGAACAGGAGTAAGCATATGGCTTTGAATTTTCGCCGATGGGCTCGCGCAGTTGTGATCTGTTCGCTCGCCGGTTTTCTCACGATATCGGTGAGGGCTCAGCAGCCCCAGAGCGTGACTCAAGGCGTGTACACCGCAGCGCAGGCCACACGCGGACAGACTGTTTACAGTGCGCGTTGCGCGACCTGTCACGGACCCGCGCTTGCAGGACGGACCGGCCCGGCGCTGGCTGGCGATGATTTCAACGGCGTATGGGCGAGGCAACCGATTTCAGAGTTGGTGCTGAAAATTTTCAACACCATGCCGAAAGACGAATCCGGAAAACTGACGCGGCAGCAGAGTGCGGACATCGTTGCTTACATGCTCCAGGCCGGAAAGTATCCAGCGGGGCAAGCCGAACTTCAGACGGAGGATGCGGCGCTGAAACAAATCAGTTTCCCGCCGATGGCGGTGGCTTCGGTAAAGCCATCCACCGGAAATCCGGCCATGTTGCCGCCGATTGGGAATGTCGCGCAGGTCATGCGTGGAATTCTTTTCCCGAGTTCCAACATTGTATTCACCACACAGAGTGTCGATCCCGGCGCCAAGAAGGAAACTGGCAACGGCGACCTCAGCACGGCGGGAGGGTTTGACTGGCTGACCTGGGGAGGCTCTGTATATAGAGGATGGGATCTTGTGGACTATGCCGCTATTTCGGTTGGCGAGTCTGCGGCTCTGATGCTGACTCCGGGCCGCCGCTGCGAAAATGGGAAACCGGTTCCGGTGGACGATCCCGAATGGAAAAAGTTCACCGCGGATCTTGCGGAAGCTGGACGAGCGTCATACAAGGCTTCACAGACCAGGGATCAGGCAAAGGTCAGTGACTCCACCAATCAGTTAAACGATTCCTGCTCGAACTGCCATCGGGTTTATCGCGGCAGAACTCACTGCGTGAAATAGTGTTTCGCTCCCGGCCTTGGACGGCCCTGTTCACTCGCGATATCCTTGGCGCCGTGATCCTCGCATTTCTAATTGCTGCCAGTACGCTCCTGGCTCAGGACGCCCCGGTTCTGATCAATCAGAATGGAACCGTCGCCGGAGTCTTGCGCGATACAACGGGAGCTCCCGCGGTAGGCGTTCGAGTGTCGGCGATGACGCGACCGGATGAGATTAAAGATCTGGCGGCAGCTTCATCATTCGGTGCATTGGCAGAAACCGACAGTGCGGGACGGTTTCGACTGGAGAACGTTCCTCCCGGCCGCTATTACATTGTTGCGGGTCGCGTCGACGCTCCCACTTATTACCCCGGAACCGTGCAGGCAAACGAAGGTAAGGTTGTCCAGATAACGCCGGGCCTGTCCGTTACGGGAATCGATTTTGTACTGAACAACGGAAGCGTTGGCAGGGCCAATGCCGATCTTGCGGGATACACCGCGTGGGTGATTCCCATTCAAACTCGCGTGGAGGGCGGAGGCAGGATTCCATTGTTCATTGCCGGCAAATTTCCTGTGCTGCGCCTTACACGATTCAACGGGGCCAGGACGGATGTTTCATTGAATACCCCCTCTGTGACGTTGTCGGAGCCGGGCAGTATGAATAGTCCTTCTTCTGCGGTTCCGGACTATCGCGTCACGGTCGAGAATCTTCCGGATTCCTATGCATTGAAATCCATGACTTTCGGCTCGACGGATCTTCGCGTGGACGCCATGAAACTTCCCAGAGCCAATACCGGTTCGACGGTAACGCAAAGCATCGTTATTACTCTGACTGCTCCTTCCACTCCGCAACTGGCGGGAGCTCGAGTCAGTGGTCTCCTTCCGGGCGATGCAAGACGTTCCATTTATATTTCCGGAAATCCTGGCGCCATCTATTCCGATGGGACATTTGAATTCATCGGAGTGTCTCCCGGCCGGCATAACATCGTGACGCTCGACAATCCCGGTGCGACACGTTCGCTGGGTGCGACGCTGATCGTGGGCGATCGGGATGTTCCGAACATCGCACTGGAGGATATTTCCGTTGCGCCGATGAACTCGGATCAGGCGGCGACGCCATCTCCTGCGGGAGATCGGCGTCCAGGCATACGGATCGCACCGGTATCCATTCATGGCCGGGTGTCCGACACGGACACTCACGAGCCGTTCAACGCCGGCAAGATTGTGATCAACGGCAACTACGGTTACCCGTTCCTGCTGAACGACGACGGAAAATTCGACATTCCAAAACTTCTTCCCGGAAGCTATTTCGTAGAGGCCATCGTCTTTGGAATTGGAACGGTGAGCCGCACCATTGTCCTCGACGAACAAGACACCGCGCTTGAACTGACTGTCACATTCAAAACTGGGGAATGAGGGGGGCTGCTTTGCTGGGCCTTGTAGGCGCGGACTGTGACCAGAACTGTCCAAGACAGAAAGAACAGTTCAGCGAGACATCACGCAGACTGCGGGTTTCAGCCGATTTGAAATAATTGAGACCTGTATTCGCGCGTCCCTCTCCTGAAGGGAGAGGGTGGCCCGAAGGGCCGGGTGAGGGGTGAAGAGATGCTTCTCTTCACCCCTCACCCGCCGCTTCGCGGCACCCTCTCCCTTCAGGAGAGGGATTCGTTCCAAACATTTTTCCATTTTGGACAGTTCTGGTCATAGACCGCGCCTACAAAGATCTACCGCTACTGCAGGCCGGCCATCTCGGTGGCGAAAATCAGAGCCATGCCTCCGCCGCGTGGATCCTTGCCGAGAATGGCGGCGCGATTGAGATAGTCCTTCAGCGAAGGTTGCTTGTTGGTCGATTCGCAGACATCCATCAAATTGCCGTCCGGACCGATTCGCGCAAGAACCGCCTGCCAGGCTTTGTCCACGATGGGCTGATAGACTGCGCGATCCAGCCATCCGCGGCGAATGCCTCGCAGCATGGACGTGCCGATCATGGCGGTGGAGGAGAACTCGGAGTAGGCTCCAGGCTGATCGACGACCTCACGCCACATGCCTTCTTCATTCTGAAACCGGGCCAGAATTGCCATGTGTTGCTGGAACGCGCGCAGGACGGCTCCATATTGCGGATGGTCCGTTGGAAATTCCGATAGCGTCAGTGCAAGTCCCAATGCAGGGAATGCATTCCCTCGAGCCCATGCGGCGTCGGTCAATGGCGAATGGCGGTAGAGTCCGTCCGGGCGGAGCACCAGCTTTTGCATGAATGCCAGGTGGCGAGCCGCCATATCGAAATATTTCCGATCGCCGGAAAATTTTCCGGTCTTGGCGAGGATGGGAATTGCCATGAAGACCGAGTCGCTCATTTCATCGTGAAAGGGCATCGACTCTTTCATTGCGCCGGTTTCGGTAAAGCCAAGATCGGCGGCTCGACGGACGGCCGCGATGTACCGCGGGTCGGATTTGCGTTCGGCGAGTTCCGCAAAAACCATATGACCGGCGAGAGTCAGCGACGTGGCCCGCGTGAGCGGGTCTTTCGATCCATCGACCCAGGGCGCTGCAAGCTTCACCACTTCGGCCGTGTGACCCAGCCGGAGTTGAGCGATCAGGCTCATGCCAGGTAAGTACGTGAGCTGATCGAAGTCGTGACCATAGACCACCGCGAGTTCCTCCGCCACTTCTCTCGGCGAGCGGGCGAGCCGCCGGTTCATTTCACGACGGGCTTCAGAGATAGCGAGAGGATTCGGCACCGATTGCAGAAGCCCGGCAGCGGGAGCAACGCGTCGAGCAGGGATGCGGCCAACCCCGGCGACAACGCTTTGAGAGAGCGCATCTGCCAATCCGGCATCGGCATTCGCCGCGATCAACACGAGATCCGGCGAGTGGATCCCAATCCAACGCCATAACGCATTGGATTCCGCATTTTCGCGGTACGCGATACCAGTTGGAGGGAATTGAAGTTTGGCGTGATCGGGATTTGCGAGCGGAATCGAGATCAGATGGAACTGACGCCGGCTCTGAGGCAGAGCTTCAAACGCTTGGAGTTCGGTGCGAACGATCGCAGTCGATGCGTCCTCTCCTTCGAGGCCGCCGATAATAAGAACGGTCGGCGCCCCTGGAGAACTGCCAGCCACGATGTTCGCTTCAATTCGAGCCCCACTGCCAGTGAGCCCCAGATCCCATCTGTCGGCGCCAGTCACGGGAATGACCAGCATCAGAACGACAAGAATGCGAAGCATTGTCTCTCGGTACCTCATCCTCACGATCCGTTCCTCCCGTCTGGCGGGTCATTATACTGCTCAGGTCCAGGGTGCGGCGCTGAATCCCCGATCACCCTCACATTCAGTATATTTATGGAAGGTGTGAGGCTAGAATGCCGTCACGAATGACGGACCACCCTAACAGCACCCCTCAGGAGGTCACGATACTGCTCCAGGCCTGGACTGAGGGTGACGAGACCGCACTCACGAAGCTTGCTCCACTGATTTATGAAGAAATGCGGCGGCTCGCACGGCATTACATGGCGCGCGAGCGCTCGAGTCCGACTTTGGAAACCGGGGCCATCCTCAATGAAGCATTTCTTCGCTTGGTGCATTGGAAGAATGCGCGATGGCAGAACCGGTCTCACTTTTACGGTCTTGCGGCGCAAATGATGCGTCGGGTGCTGGTGGATCATGCCAGGTCTCGCGGCTATGGCAAGCGTGGCGGTGGCGTGAGGCCCGTCGCGCTCGACGAGGCGGTCGTTGTGTCTCCGGAACGAAGTGCCGACATGGTGGCGTTGGACGAGGCGCTGGTGCGTCTGGCGACCGTCGACGAACGCAAGAGTCAGGTTGTCGAACTGCGGTTCTTCGGCGGTCTCAGCGTTGAGGAAACCGCCGAAGTGCTCAATGTCTCTCCTTTTACTGTCGCACGCGATTGGACCCTAGCGAAGGCGTGGCTGCTGCGTGAACTCAGTGGAAAGGGAATCGTTGAATGAACTCGCAGCGCTGGCAGAAAGTGGAAGAACTGTTTCACGCGGCGCTGGAACAGGAGCCGGGCGCCAGAGCCGCGTATCTGGATGAAGTTTGCAACGGCGACTCCGAACTTCGCCGTGATGTGGAGTCGCTCGTTGCGGCAACGGATTCAAAGACCGGCTTTCTCGATCGCCCTGCAATGGAAGTTGAGGCGAGGGCGCTGTCGCGCGACACCACCGGAACATTGTCCGGACGCCAGTTTGCGCACTACGTGATCGGGCCAATGCTCGGTGCGGGAGGTATGGCGGAGGTCTACAGAGCGCGGGATACGGATCTGAATCGTGAAGTCGCGCTCAAAGTCCTGTCGGGATATTCCAGTCTCAGTGCCGCTGGATTCGGACGATTCAAGCGGGAGGCGAGGTTGCTGGCTTCGGTGAGTCACCCCAATATTGCAGCGGTTTATGGGTTTGAGCAGGTTGGCAATATGTGTGCGCTCGTTATGGAACTGATTGAAGGAGAAACGCTGGCCGACCGGATCCTGCGCAAACGGCCCACAGTCGATGAAGCGCTGGTCATTGCCGGCCAGATTGCTGCTGCGGTAGAAGCGGCGCACGCGAAGGACATCATCCATCGTGATCTCAAGCCATCCAACATTCGTCTAACCATCGACGGAACAGTCAAGGTCCTGGATTTCGGCATCGCCAAAATGCTTCAGCCAATAGACGACAGCGCGGAGCATCGGTCAGTAGGTCAAAACACCTTTTCAACCCAGGTGGCAACCATCGTGGGGACCGTTGCGTATATGTCTCCGGAACAGGCTCGAGGCTGGAAGGTCGGCCGCCCTACGGATATTTGGGCGTGGGGGTGCGTGTTATTCGAGATGCTGGCGGGCGCGCGTCCCTTTGAAGGCACGGTGTGGACGGACATGATTGCCCGGATTGCCAGCGAGGACCCGGACTGGTCGAAGCTTCCTTCCACGACTCCCGACTCTGTCCGGTTGCTGCTCGAGGACTGTTTGCAGAAGGACGCTGCGAGGCGACTTCCGGATATCGCGGAAGCCAGCCGGCGCATCAAGAACGCGCTGACGAAATCGGGAACGTCCACCGTTGCCGTTCCAGCCTCAGAAATTGCATTGTCTATAGGAAGCGCCCGCGCTCTGTTCCTCTTCATTCAATTCGGGCTCATCGCAATGTATACCGCTGCGTTGTATTACATCGAAAAGATGGATCCCGGTATGTCTCAAATCGTGCTCATTATGGCAATGATGGGCATTGCGATTCGCCTCTTCCTCATTTCTTCGGTGGCCCTCTCGCATTACGAAGCCGGGCGAAAGTTCAACCGAATTTTCCCTCTTCTTTTCCTGTTCGACGGAGCGTGGGCTGCGTCCCCTCTCCTGACTGTTCCTTCCATTCCTTTCGGAGTGGCGTTGGCAGGCGCTGCCGCCCTGGCGTACCTGCCGTTTTCACAACGTACGCTGATACATCGGATCTACGGGAAATAGGGTCCATACCGCTCTTCGCGGACTAGCCGCCAGCCGCATAGATGGCCACGATGGTTATCACAGCGGCGCCAATACCGACGGCGGCGCCGGTCAGTACTTTCATTCCAGGAGTCCAGAATCCATCCCGTTTGCGTTCGATCGACGCGATGTCGCTGAACGGAATATTTCGAATCGGAACGGCGATCCGCGTCTTTGGCAACAACCGAAACGTGTCCGGGGCGCTTGGGATAAAACTTCCCTTCACCTTCTTGCCGTCCTTGAGGCGGACTTCGACAAAGGCGCCGGCCTCCAGTTTCTGGGCAAATGCCTGCCATACTTCCGGCGGTTCCTGCCGCGGATGGGCCATTGCCATGGGTGATGTCAGCAGAACAACGAGTACGTAAATGACTGGCGATTGAACGTTCATGGGGATTCCTTTCTTAAAAGTCAAAGCCGATA
>Ga0184628_10000053_pt1 | contig 56907 bp, 39 predicted proteins | sample PLM4_5_b1_FD_133149 | JGI IMG/M metagenome (GOLD analysis project Ga0184628, IMG submission 133149) | Groundwater sediment microbial communities from an aquifer in East River, Colorado, USA - PLM4_5_b1 | ecosystem: Environmental > Terrestrial > Soil > Riparian zone | place: USA: East River...
ACGGCTACTTGTACTTCTATTTTGCCTGACTGTTGCCGGCACGATTGCATCCGGCCAGACTCCCGCGACAATCGAAAAAACAGAAATCTCCGGAATCTCTGAAGACAGCCTCAGCGCGGGATTACGAGGCGACCTTCAAAAGCTGGTTGGGCAGACCTACGACCAGAAGGCCGCAGGCCAGATTGCGGAGCGCATACAGGCCGAGCTTCCCGAATATGTCGTGACTTCGACAACTGGAGCCGGCACAGCCTCCGATCGCATTGTGCTGGTCTTTGTTGTTGCCCACAACGTCAACGCGAAGTACGTCGTCGAGTCCATCGAGTTCAAGGGGACGGACAAGTCCAAGCTCAGCGAAGGCCTGTGGATGGACTTGCAGAAAATGGTCGGACATCCCGTCGATGACGCCAAAGCGGATCAGTTCCGGGAACTTATTGAGGTCGAGCTCAAGACAAAGCACATCCGTCGTTCGGTGGAACGGGGAAACGATCCGCAACATGTCCGCATCCTCTACGAGATTCCTGGACAAAACAACGTCGGCTTTGGCGGCACGGGCGGCTATCACTCGAGACAGGGTTTCAGCGGACGAGTGGGCGCTGAGTACACATTTTATGGCTTCATGGGTGTCAAGGTGGATGCCTTCAACGATTCCAGCAGCCTGCTGGAACGGTACGCCGGATTACGGTACGGAGCATGGACCCAGTTCAAACGTGTGCGATTCAATGCCGAATATTCCAGCTTCCGCGCTCAATGGAGTCCAGGAACAGAGCAAGCCGCGGCAGCGGCCGGGACAAGCGCGGACCTCTACAGGCTTCGCGACACGATTGCACCATCCGCAAAAATAACAGTCACACCTGGGTTTCGAATCACGCTGGGCGTAACCGCATCGCAGTTGCAGATGCAGATTCCGGTATCGCATTTCGAATCTGTCCGCTCTGCCAACGGAAAGGCAGACTACAACATTTACCTGACGGACTCGGAAGCTCATGAGCTCGTCGGAACCTACGACATTCACGTTGCCGGAGACACTCTTGGTGGATCCGCCTCGTTTACACGGCATTTCCTGGATCAGAATTACAACTACAAATTCAAACCGAAAGACACTGCGACTCCACCCTTTTTCACGGGCAATCGAATCAATGTCAGCTTCAAGCTGGGACGCATTACGGGAAGCGCGCCCATGTTCGAACGATTTTCCCTGGGAAGTACCAACTTATTGCTTGGCTGGAACAAATACGACATTTCGCCGCTCGGGGCGAGCCGGATAGCTTACGGATCGGCGACATACACGAACAATTATTTTTTTACGTACTTTGAGTCCGGTTCAGTCTGGAATAACGGTCAGCCAAAAACCTTGCGCAATTCCATTGGTGTGAATCTCCTCTTAGGCAATATCGTTCACGCTCCTGGCCCGCTTCGATTTCTCTTGAATGCAGCCATACCGGGAATCGGAATTCCCCTGCGAAAGAACGATGTGCATCCCATATTCACGCTTGGTGGCAGTATTTGAGAAGGACAGGCATCCACATCGGGATCGCCTGCCTGGCGATCTCAATACTATGGTCAGCACAGCTGTCTGCCCAGACGGTCGCCGTAAAACTGGATGGCGACCAGCTGCGCATCTCTGTTCCTCAACTGCATTTCCTTGGATCGGAAGTCCTGCAACGGCTTCGCAGCGGAATAGCGGTGACCTACATTTTCAAGCTTGGACTCACGCCGGATCGTTATTCCAAACCGAAAAATGAAACCTCCTATCGCTTTGTGATCAGTTACGACATCTTTGAAGAAAAATTTGCGGTCAGTCGCATCGAACCCAATCCGCGGTCCATTACGCATCTTTCCGAATCCGCAGCGCAGCTGTGGTGCCTCGACTCGATCGCGTTGTCGACTGCGGGCCTGTCTGCAGACCAGTCGTTCTGGCTGACGATGGAATACCAGACCGTGGAGCCCAAACCCGCGACGACAGAATCCGGCGAGTCCCTGATCGGTCAGTTGATCGATGCCTTCAGCAGAAAGGGCCAGCGCGAGGAATCGCGCGGAACTGTGATGGGCGGGCCTTTCATTCTCTCGAACCTCCGCAAGACCCGTTAGCATTCCCGCACACCTGTGAAATTAAGGCACGGTTTGAAATCCGTCCTTTCTGCAAAACCAGCAGTTTATATAATGGCGCGGCACGTGCAATTACGAGCGACATGATGAAAACACTCTCACTTTCATTTCTGCTGTTGATCCCGACTCTGGCGTTTGGCCAGATCGTGCCGACCATTTCCAAAACCGAGATCGCGGGCGCTTCGGATCAGGTACTCAGCACCGACCTCCGAGACTCGATGCAGAAACTGGTCGGACAGCGGTATGACCCGGCGATTGTCGATCCCGTCCTTCGTCGCATTGAGAGCGAGATGCCTGAATACGTTGTCGCGACTAGGAACATTCCCGAGTCGGATCCCGGTCTCATCCGTCTAGTCTTTGTCGTGGCTCCAAAGTCACCGGCGACCAACGCCCCGGACACCAACGTCAACTCGCAGTACATCGTCGAATCGGTGGAAGTGAAGGGAGTGATGGCCGATCAATACAGCACGGCGCTCCACGATGAGATGCAGAACATGAATGGCCTGATGCTGGACAGCGCCAAAATTGAGGAACTTCGCAAACGTCTGCGGGCCGAGCCACAGCTGAAAGGGAAATACTCGATATCGGACAAAATCGAGCGCGGGTCGCAACCCGGGCATGTGAAGGTCGTCTTTGAAGCGGAGAAAATGCCCTGGGCTTTTCGCGTGACTCTGGGAAATAAGATCGACCTCTCCGGAAGCAAGATCAATGAAATAAAGGACACCGATATTGTCGAATCGGCCCAGGTAACTGGAGTGCCGCGATCGGCATACAGCGATCCGCTGGACCGTGAAATTCAAATGATGGTTGGTAAGCGCGTTGACCATCTGGAAGCCGATCATCTGAAGGAAAAGCTGGATACGGAACTCAAGCACCGATACGAGGTGGAAGAGAAAATCCAGAAGGGAAGCAAGCCGGAGACGGTGACGGTGGTCTACGAAGCGAAGCTCATCCCGTGGATACCCGAACGTACGCGTCCGGAAATCGGCACCTATCATCCCCAGCAGGGAATCAGCGCCTTTGTCGATGGAACTGTTTTTCGCGGACTGACGCTTGGAATGGGGACCGATGGGGATACCCTCACCGAGCGCTACAAAGGATACACCGTCGGTTTCGAAAGCCGGATGCTGGGCACGCCGCATGTCGGTGCCAAAGTTCGTTTCGATACGTTCGGAATGCTGTGGAAGTCTCAAACACTGAATAACCTTCTTTTGACACCCTCACTCCCGGGCGCGTATCGATCGCGACAGGCCATTGAACCTTCGATCGCGATCGCGTTTAGTCCGACACTTTATGCAACCGCCGGCGCGAACTTCACGGAACTGGAAATGATGCTGCCGGTCGAGCATTGGGAATCCGCCCACGAAGCCACCGCATCTCTGACGTATCACAGCCCTATCCTGAAGCACGGAACCGGAACGTCTGCGGTCAGCAGTGGATACGAAATTCGATCCGCCACACGAACGCTGGACAGCGATTTTGTTTATACGCGCCACCAGTGGCGCGGGGCTTATGTGGGGACGTTCGGACATAACAAATTCAAGTTTTCGTATCTGGGAGGGCGGCTAACCGGGAATGCTCCCCTCTTCGAACGCTTCTCGCTGGGCAACACCGTAACGCTTCGAGGATGGAACAAGTACGACATCGATCCGATTGGAGGAGATCGCGTCTATCACTTGTCGACGGAATGGTCTTACAAATACTTCGGTGTATTCATGGACAACGGCTCCATCTGGAACAGCGGCGAAGATTCGACTATCCGAAACTCCTTCGGTGTTTTTCTGGGACCGTTGAAGCTTGCAGTTCCGATTGGATGCTCTTCAGACTGCGGAATCTCATTCCTCATTCGCCTGGAGTAAGGAACAGTTGAACAAGATGATCAAATACTAATGCGCACCCGCACCATCATGACGTGGGCCGCCATGGTCTGCTTACTCAGCGTGTATCCCGCGATCTCCGGAGCCGAATCGTTGAAGGTTCATGTGAATGGGGACCAGCTCCATATGGAGGCACACGATTTGCGGTTTCTCTCCCAGGCGGCGCTTTCACGCCTTCACGACGGAGCCACCGTTATCTATAGATTTCGATTGCTCTTCAGTGTCTCGAAAAACGGCACTGCGACCGCGGAGTATACCTACCATTGCGTATTCAGTTTTGACATTCTGGAAGAGAAGTACAAAGTGTCGCGGCAGGAACCCGGATATCGTGCAGCATCTCATCTTTCTGAAAACGCGGCGCGGGATCTTTGCCTCGACTCTCTGACCATCCCGGTGGCCAGCGTCGGCACAAATACGCTGTTCTGGATTTCAATGGAATACCAGATGGAGGATCGTCAATCCAGCGACCGCAGCGATTCGCCTTCCGTTCTCGACTCACTCGTGAATATCTTCGGCCAGCGGAAGAAGACCCCACAGCCCGTCGACATGCTGCGAGGCGGTCCATTCCGGATGGACGATCTGCGTAAACCAAAGTGAATCGCATTCGAAGCAAACTCATTGTTGCGTTCCTGGCAGCCACGCTTGTGCCTCTCGTGGCAGCCGTGTTCATCATGACGTCGCTGCTGGAGCGCAGCCTCAGTTACGCCACGACCGAAGAGCTCGACAGGCTCTCGGAGTCGCTCCACGAAACGGCGCTCGACTACTATCAGCAGGCGCGTGAAGCATTGAAGGAGGACGCAAAATCCGGCTCCGTGCCCCATCGGACGCTGCTGGCTGCGAACCGCACGGAATGGCCGGGCGGGGCGATGGATTTCTGGGAAAGCGGTGAAAGCGAACGATTCGATCTTGCCGGTCCCGGCGGCGAGAACCTGGAATATTTCGTTCGCCATCCCGACGGTGTCTGGATTTATACCCAGCGCTTTGGCAAAGTCCGAATGGACGAAATTACGGCTCAATATCGCAATGCGCGCGAGCTCGTGGATCTCGCCAAAGTCAGAGACTTACGCCGCGGGTTGACCACGACGCTGATTGTCCTGGTCGCCGCCGTGTGGATATTTTCCCTTGCGTGGCTGATCTACCTGGCCAACCGCATGAGCCATCCCATTCAGCAACTCACGGCGGGATTGTCCGGTCTTGCAGCAGGGGACCTGGCGACTCGTATCCCAATTGGCCGATCCGGTCGAAATGACGAGATCGGTCAGGCCATTTCCGCTTTCAATCACACCGCAGCGCAGCTCGAACAGAATCGCGAACGGCTCGTATACCTCACACAGATTGCAAGCTGGCAGACCCTAGCGAGGAAAATGGCCCACGAACTGAAGAACTCTCTAACTCCAATTCGGCTGACTGTCGAAGAGATTCTTGCTCGCCAGACAGATGCAGAACGTCCGTTCATGGCACAGGCCGCCCAGATCGTCGTCAATGAGATCGAGTCCCTTGAGCGGCGGGTCCGGGCCTTTTCGGAGTTTTCGTCGGAACCGGCAATCCGATTGACGGGATTCGATATCAACGCGGTATTGGAAGAGCGAGTATCTTTTTTGAGTCCCGGCCACCCCGGTATCGAGTATCAGGTTTCAACGGATCCGAACCTGCCGCATGTTCGTGCCGACGCCGATCGCATCAAGGGCATACTCAACAATCTTCTGGAGAATGCCGCCGAAGCCATTGGCACACGCGGCCGTATCCTCAGTACGTCGTATGCGTGCGATGGACAGGTCGTCGTGGAAATTCACGACTCGGGCCCCGGACTGAGCCAGGAAGCGCTGAAAACACTTTTCGAGCCGACCATTACGTTCAAGGCTCGTGGTATGGGACTGGGACTTTCCATTGCTCGCAAGGATGCGTTAGTGTGTGGCGGCGATCTGCTGCTCATCGACGGGAAACTCGGCGGGGCAGGATTCCGACTGGTTCTGACGAAGAATACGGGGATCTGATCCCCGACTGATCCGCGGGAGGCACAAGTAGTTTTTATATGAATAAGTCCATCGTGGTCGTTGACGACGAACCCAATATTGGGCCTTCGTTGAAACTCATTCTTGAAGGCGAAGGATATTCGGTGTCGATATTTCGTTCCGCTCAGGAATTTGCCGAGCGTCATTCCGCACGTCGTACCGACGCCTATCTTCTCGATGTGCGCCTTCCGGACGGGAATGGAATCGATATTCTCAGGGCATTGCGACAGAACTCTCAACGCGCCCCGGTAATTATGATTTCCGGCCACGGCAGCATTGCCGATGCGGTTGAGGCCACACGAAACGGCGCGTTTGATTTTCTCGAAAAGCCTCTGGCGCGAGACCGTGTGCTGCTTGTTCTGAAGAATGCGCTGGAACAGGCGAGCCTCCGCAAGGAAAACGAAAGGTACCGTGAGATTGTCGGCGAGGGACCGAAAATGGTGGGCTCCAGCGCCGCGTTTGCTCACGCCGTCGAGCAGGCTGCCCGAGTGGCACGATCCGACGCCCGTGTTCTGCTTCAGGGTGAATCGGGCACGGGCAAGGAACTGCTGGCCCTGCATATCCATCGTGAAAGCCCTTTTGCCAATGGCCCATTCGTCAAAGTGAACTGCGCGGCGATTCCAACGGAATTGATCGAGAGCGAACTCTTCGGTCATGAAAAGGGATCCTTTACCGGCGCGGCCGGCATGCGGCGTGGAAAATTCGAACTGGCCGACGGCGGATCCATTTTCCTCGATGAAGTCGGAGACCTGCACGAGGCGTCGCAGGCCAAGCTGCTCCGAGTGCTTCAGGAAGGGGAGTTTCAGCGCGTGGGCGGTGAACATACCGTACGCGTGAGTGTGCGTGTCGTGTCGGCAACGAATCGCAATCTCACGGAAATGGTTTCGCAGAATCGATTTCGCGAAGACCTGTACTACCGGTTAAGCGTGGTTCCGATTCGAGTGCCTGCTTTGCGCGACAGGCCCGAAGACGTTCGGCCCCTTGCCGAATATTTCCTGGCTGACTTTTGTACCCGGAACAATTTCAAGCCGAAGCGAATCGATGACGCGGTATTCCCGACACTGGAAGCGTACGCCTGGCCCGGCAATGCGCGCGAACTTCGAAACACAATCGAACGCATGGCGATTCTTTCGCCGGACGATCGACTCAGCACGAACTACATCCCTCTGGAGATCCGCTATCAGCGCGACGCCACACTGCGGTCGACGCTGCAGGACAGCCGTGAGACAGCGGAGCGAGAACGGATTTTCGAAGCGTTGGAACAAACGGAGTGGAATGTTTCCGCGGCCGCGCGGCTGCTGAATATTGAAAGGACCAACCTTCACAAGCGAATGCGCGCGCTGGGTCTGAATAGGGGGAACTAGAACGGGGATCTGATCAATGTTCAATTCCCAATTCTCATCCGAAGGAATAGGAGGAGATGCCTCCTTCCACTCGGATGAGAATTGGGAATTGAGAATTGAACATTGATCAGATCCCCGTCCCCTTTTCTAAAAAGGAATATCGTCGTCGGTGATTGAGCTGCCGCCACCGCCCGACGGGCCAGACGGTCCTCCGCCGGAATCCGGACGTGACGGCATGCCGCCGCCCTCGCCGCCGGAGCCACCGCCGCCCAGCATCACCATGTCACGGGCGCGTACTTCGGTTGTCTTGCGTTTGACGCCTTCCTTGTCGTCCCATTCGCGTGTTTGAAGGCTGCCTTCGATATAGACCAGGCGACCCTTGGTCAGGTACTGGTTGCAGATTTCCGCGAGGCGGTCCCAGACGACGATGCTGTGCCACTCGGTGCGTTCCTGCTTTTCACCGGATCCCTTGTCGGTCCAGGCATCGTCGGTGGCTATCGAGAACCGGCAGAAAGGAGTTCCGCCGGAGGTGTACTTCATTTCCGGATCGCGGCCAAGCCGTCCGACCAGGATTACTTTGTTGATCGACTTTCCCATTTACGGTGTTCCTCTAGCGCCTCGTCCGGCCGCGGCAGGGGCTGGGGCAGTTCCAAGGTCCTTTAGTTTTGCCGTCGCATTCGCTGCCTCGCCGGTGCCGGGAAATTCCCTGGTGACACGGGTCAGTGCAGTTCTTGCGTTCTCAGTTTGTTTAAGTTCCGCGTGGGCGAGGCCTTTTCGCAGAAGGGCACTTGCAGTTTTATCGTTCGGGGGATACTTCTGCAAGAAAATATCGTATTCCTGTACCGCGAGGTCGAATTTTTTCCAGTCGTAGTAGGACTCCGCGATATTGAACTGCACCTCCATCAGCTTGGGATCCGTGGCACAGCCGGGATTGGAAAGAAAGTCGCGATAGCCACCGACGGCATCCTCGTAATATCCGCTGTTCTTGCTGCCATCGGCCAGACGCTTGAGATCCTTGCATGTCGGGAGCGCTTCGCTGCCAGACTTCAGAGTGATCAACTGGTCGGATATCGCCTTCGCCTGTTGCTGCTGACCCAGCTTTAGATCATCGATACTCTTTCGAATCTCCGCCAGCTGCGGCATCAATGCTGCCTGAGTATCGGCGACACCCTTGCCAACGCCTGCCAGCAAAGCCGTATTGGCGGCGCTGTTTGCCGCTGTCATCGCCGTTACCTGATCGGACATCTTCTGCAGGTTCAGCGTGATGTTATTCATCTGGTCCGCCATCTTTGCTACCTGCGAAGCAATAGTGGCATTCTTCGCTTCCAGACTCTCCTGGAGCAGCTTGATCGTCCCTTGAAGGCTCACCACGTCGGACTGCAGTCGGATGATGTCTTTGTCTTCGGCCGACGCCGACCCTCCAGTCATAAGCATGACTGCGAGGCAGGCAATAATTAAGGTACCGGGTATTTTCATCGTAACCTCCCTTTCAAGGCTTACGTGTTACGGGTTGACTTTAAATGCGGCTCGCCGGTTCTGGGCGAAGCAGTCCTCAGTTTGCGCACTGCATATCGGACGTTCTTCACCATAACTGACTGAACTGAGACGATTCTCGGCAATTCCCTGGGTCACCAGATATTGTTTCACCGCATTGGCGCGGCGATCGCCCAGGGCAAGATTATATTCCTCACTGCCGCGCTCGTCGGCATTCCCTTCGATGGTAATTCGAACGTTGGGATTGGACTTCATGTAACCAGCTGCAGTCTGCAGTTTGCCTTTCTGGTCGTCACGAATGTCGGACTTGTCGTAGTCGAAAATAATGGGCTGCATGTCGCGGTCAAACAGCTGTTGCGATGTCAATGTGATTGCGGGCGGAGGTATTACCGCATCGCCTCCACGTCGTGCGGGGGGCGGCGGCGGCGGATCGTTGACGGTGATACGCAATGTATCGCTGATTCGTCCACCAGGCCCGGTCGCTGTTATCTCATATGTAACGGAAGACGCTGGAGTCACTTGACGGCTCCCGGATGCCGGTGGAGTTACCGGGCCAACTCCAGGCTGAATATCCACGGTCGCCGCATTTCGGGATTCCCAGCTCAAGGTCACCGTTCCACCGCGCGTGATGGTCGACGTATCTGCTCGCAGTGTGACTGTCGGAGCAGGCAGAGCGGGTGCTATCGGTGTAATGCCGGTGTCGGGGGCATTCGATGCAGGCGGCGGTGGAGGCGGCGCCGGTGTCTTTTTGCATGCAAATGACACAAATGCCATAACCGTCAGGAGCAATGCCGCCGATTGCCAGGATTTTGAACGCTTCATTCCAGTGACCTCCAATTTACTTGATGTAGCCGGACCATGCCGGCGCCTTGTTGACTCCCGAGCGGGTCAGCTGCCGGGGTTTGCTTCCATCCGCCAGCATCGAAAAGATCTGCAATGAGCCCGTTCGATCCGATTGAAATGCGATGTGTTTTCCGTCTGGAGACCATGTCGGCTTTTCATTGTCTCCTGCATTCTGTGTCAGTTGTGAGTTCCTGCCAGTGGCCAGGTCGTGAAGATAGATATCGAAACCGCGGCCCGCTTTTTTCCATGCAAATGCCAGGAAATTTCCATCCGGAGACCATGAAGGATTCTCCGCATCGCCGCCGTCGTCGATGATGCGACGCAGGTTGGTGCCGTCGTCGTTGATTCGATAGATCTGCTGAGATCCGCTTCGGTCGGAGACGAAAGCGATCTCCCGGCCAGTCGCAGGATTCCAAACGGGAGACGTGTCTATGCCGCGAGTCGTTGTGCGGGGAAGCAGCCGCGTCATATTTCCACCGTTGGAATTCGCAACGTAGATTTCAGTCCCATCCGTAGTATGTCGATCCCGGTTGCTTGCAAACGCGATTCGCTTCCCATCAGGGGACCAGGCCGGGGTCGTATTCAAACCGGCAGGAGAGGGGAAGGACACGGGGTTTCCCCCTCTGCGAGAAATAACTTCAATGTTGGTTACGGAGCCCCGATAGCCCATGAAGGCAATCTGCTCCCCGTCGGGGGACCAGGCCGGTGTCAGCGCCAAATCGCGAACCGCCGTTAAGGGGAACGCGCCATACCCGTCGTAATCCATGATGTAAATTTCCTTGGCGCCTGCACGATCGGCAACATAGGCGATCTTCGTCGTCGCCACGCCCTTGCCGAATCCCAGGCTCTCGAGAATGGCGTTGGCCCAGCTGTGCGCGACAAAACGCGCCGCATCGTCGGTATCCAGCCCCCCACTCCATCGCACGGGTTGAAGCGGAGACTGGTTCGATTTCAATTCCGTGAAATGGAGATCGGCGGTAAATGCACCTCTCATCGAACCCGTTGTGGGAATCGCCACGCTGCCGTATGTAATGTAGGAAGCCTCCACTCCGGTCTTCGTCCAATCGTCGGCACGAATATCGACAGGGTTTGCGAAGTTTCCCACGGGATAGAAACTGCGGCTGGCCAACGTAAGATTTCCGGAGAAATCCAGATCGTTCCAGAGCGTATCGTTGAACACTTTCGCAAGTTGACTGATTTTTGCATCGGCCGTGCTGGGTTTGAATTCGGGTACGGCGATCTTTACCGCTTTCATTCCGACCGTGGTTCCCGTATCGATCTGTTGACCGCGAAGTACCGCTGCGCCCATCGGCGCAAGCAGCATTGCGGCTGCAAATTCTCGTCGTGTGATTTTATTTCGCATAATCAAAATAGAATCGAACTCCCACTGGCGGTCCGCGATAATCCGGAGGCAGCGGCGGTATCTTGGCCGACCGGACGGCTTGCATTGCCGCTCTCTCCATTACCGACGCGCTGGGGGACGGATCCTGAATCGCAACGTTGCTGACTTGTCCCTTCGCATCGATGTTAAAAGTCACGTAAACTCGTGGAGACCGCTGCTGGGGGCCGTTCATCCCTCCTTGCCATGCGTTCGTTATGGCGCGCTTCATGGCTTCGACATAGACGCTGTATTTCTCCCCGAAGGTTCCATCTCCGGCGAATTCCGCCCCGGTGGGTTCGGTTCCCGGGGCAGTTTGACCATATCGAAGGGCAGGATTCCCGCCTCCCTGGCCATACGGAACCGCGTTCGGCGGATTCTGTGGCTGTGGAACATCCGCACTGGCTGTCTTGGCTGGTGTGGGCTTCGCGGACTCTTTAGGAGCCGTCTTCGACGGCAGTTTGACGGCCGCCGGGTCGGGCTTATCCGGAGCTTTGGGTTTGGGTTCCGGCTCACTTTTGTGGACAGACTTATTCTCGCTGGCCACCGCATCGTCGATGGGAGCAACCGGCGTGGGCAACGCGAGCCCGGCCACGTTGCTGACGATTCGGATATTCACGCCGTCGCGGCCGCCGGACTTTGAACCCCATGTTGCAGTACGTGCCTGAAAGAGGGAAGGCGCGATAAACACGAGCAGAAGCGCAGTCAGATGAAGGGTGACCGACGCCACCAGCGACATCCATGTGCTCATGACCTGGGTGCTCATGATTTGAGACGACGACTTCATTTCGCTTTGCTTTTCTCCAAAGGCTCGGTAACCATGCTGACGTTATCGATGCCGCCGATCTTCAGACTATCCATGATACGCAGCAGCGCACCCACATGCGCGTCGGCATCGGCCCGAACGTAGATACTCTGACTGGCGGCCTTTGGATTCTTCTCGCGAATCTTCGCCACCAGTTCGTGGATGTTGACGGGATCGTTCTGCAGATAAATTGTTTCGTCTTTCGTAATCGACACCACCAGGCGCTCCTCAGCAATTTCACGAACAAACTCCGTTTTGGGAACGTGCACCTCCACGCCGGACTGAATCACCGGCGCGGTCACCATAAAGATTATCAGCAACACGAGCACGATATCGATGAACGGAACCATGTTGATTTCCGAAAGCGTTGTGCGTGTTTTTCCGTCGTGAGTGGTGAATGCCATTAACGGCCGTTTCCTTCCGCGATAGCGAGTAATTCCGCCTGCAAGTCATCGAGTTGAGCGGCGATTCCACGAACTTTATTCACAAACTGGTTGTAGGCAATAACTGCCGGTATGGCGGCAAAAAGTCCGAATGCCGTCGCAATCAGTGCTTCAGCGATGCCCGGACCCACGGCCCGCAGGGTCGCCGTATCGGCGTTGGACAAGCCCATAAAGGAGGTAAGCACGCCCCATACCGTTCCAAACAGCCCGATGAAGGGAGCCACCGACGCGGTGGTTGCCAGGAATGTCAGGCGCCCTTCCAGAGCCGTCAATTCGGCGGTTGCAGAGCGCTGCATCATTCGCTGGAGAGTTGCAGGACTGGCGGCAGTCTGTACTGCAACAGATCCCTTAGTCGCGTGGCCGATCTGTGGTTGCAGGATGTCGACGGCGCTGTTCAACACCGCGACCAGCGGGGTGAATCTCAACGTTTCACAGGCAGTGGCAATTTCGGACAGCGTCTTGCCTTTACGGAAAATCTTCCAGAACAATTCCGATTCGCGAGCTACTTTTCGAAGCAGCAGGACCTTGGAGAGAATGATTCCCCACGACATGATCGAAAATACCAACAGCGTAAAGAGAACGATTCTTGCAACGGGCCCTGTGTTTTTCAGCAGGGCAATGAAATCCACTTCCGCTTGAATCAACATGATTGCGACACAACCTCTCTTCGACATTGCATGAAAAACCGCGATGGCTTATAAACGCAACAAGTATGCTGCGCTTTCTCAGGGTTCGTCATTTCGCTCTGATCGATCAACTGGAACTCCATTTCAATCCCGGATTCAATCTGCTGTCCGGGGAAACCGGCGCCGGCAAATCCATACTGGTCGACGCTCTCGGGCTGCTGGCCGGCGCTAAAGCCTCCACGGATACCATTCGAACCGGAGAGACGCGCGCCATAGTCGAAGCCATCTTCGAAGTGGATCTTCGCAATGACCTCGACCGACTGGGACTCGACGCGGAAGACGAATTAATTATAAGGCGCGAAATCTCCTCTGACGGGAGAAACCGCGTCTACATCAATAATCAACCAACGACGGTCGCCGTACTCAAAGAACTGGCTCCTGCTCTGCTCGACATCCATGGCCAGCACGAACAGCAAACCCTGCTGGATCCTGGTAGCCAGCTCACCCTCATCGACGCGTTTGCCAATGCCACCGAACTGGCCGCAAAAGTCCGCGACCTCGATGCACAGATACAGGCGGCGCAATCCCAGCGAACCGAACTGATGCTCGAACACGCACGCAGCGTGGAACGCCTGGACTTCCTCGGCTTCCAGCGCGACGAAATTCAAAAAGCCAACCCGAAAGCCGGCGAGTCCGATGAGGCCCGTGCAAAACTCGAAGTCCTGGCTCATGCCGGAAAACTTGAAGCCGCTGCCGCTCTTGGCTATGACCTCCTGTACGACTCCGATTCGTCTGTCAGTTCCTTGCTCGGCCAGACACAGCGCTCCATTCGAGACGCCGCCCAGTTCGACAAGAGACTCGAACCCATCATCGAACAGACAGAATCGGCCCGAATCCTGATCCAGGAAATCGCAGACGCACTCCGCGACTATTCGTCTCGAATCGAAGCCGATCCCAGAGAACTCGAACGCCTCCAGTCCCGGCTTGCGGAACTCGAACGATTGCAACGGAAATACGGTCCGGACCTGTTGAGCCACTTGAACAGAGTACAGGCCGAAATGGACAGCATTGGTCTCACCGAATCCCGAAAGGATGAGCTCGAAGCGAAAATTGCCGAGCTATCCGGGGAGTACCGCAAGGCGGCGGAAGCGCTGAGCCGCAAAAGACATGCCGCATCGAAGACACTCGAAGACCGGGTCGTTCGCGAGCTGAAATCCCTCGCCATGCCCAACACGAGATTCGAAGTCCATTGGTCCGATGTCACACCGGGACGCGCGCGTGGGCTCGATCGCGCCGAACTTCGCATCTCCGCCAACCCGGGAGAAGAGCCTCGACCTCTGGACCGAATTGCCTCCGGCGGGGAATTGTCGCGGATCATGCTGGCGCTTCGCACCGTCATGACCGTGGATCGGATTCAGAAAACTCTCGTGTTCGACGAAGTCGATGCCGGCATCGGCGGTAAAGCCGCCGAAACGGTGGGCAGGAAGCTGCAGGAGCTTGCCAATCGATATCAGGTGCTTTGTGTCACCCATCTGGCGCAAATTGCCGCCTTTGCGAGCCACCAGTACAGCATTGAAAAGCTCGTGCTCGATGGACGAACCGTCACTCAGGTGGCGCCGCTGGCAGGTTCAGCACGAATTGAAGAACTGGCACGAATGATGAGCGGAACCCGGGTAACCGACGCTGCCCGAGAGCACATCCGGGAACTGCTGGCGCAGTCCGGAAAGGCGGCAGGATCCAGCAAGTAATAGTTGCGGTTTGATGCCGCCGGTATATACATTGCTTGTAGCTAACCAAGGAGGTTCGCAGTGGAAGTCGAAATGAAAATCCGAGGGCTGATGATGGACCCCATCACCAATATGCCAATTGTGATCCTCAAGGAAGCTTCAGGCAGCAATATTCTCCCCATCTGGGTCGGCGTCTACGAAGCCAATGCAATTCAGCTCGAAATCGAAAAGGTCGTCACCCCCCGTCCGATGACCCACGATCTGATTAAAAGTGTTCTCCTTGGCCTTCAGGCCCACGTGCGGAAAATCGTCGTTACCAATATTAAGGACGACACGTTTTACGCGGTCATCTGGATTGAACGGGAAGGCCACGAAGGGCAGTTGATATCCATCGATTCGCGGCCGAGCGATGCTCTCGCACTGGCGCTTCGCATTGACTGTCCCATATATGTGGATGATGTTGTGCTTAGTTCTTCCAAGAGCCAGAATGCTGCAAAAGAAGGAATCAACAACGAAGAGCTGAAACGATTCCTGGAAAACCTGAACGACGAAGACCTCGGCAAGTACAAGATGTAGGAAAATCCCTCTCCCGAAGGGAGAGGGTGGTGCGAAGCACCAGGTGAGGGGTGAAGTACCTCTCCCTATTAATTCGTTTCTTTTTCTGCACCCCTCACCCGCCGCTTCGCGGCACCCTCTCCCTTCAGGAGAGGGATACACGAAATACGGATCTCCAATTCTGAAACTTTCCTGGAACCCGTACTCTGCATCGCCCAATCCGTCTCACATTCAACCTTTCGTCTGCCCGCGAACGGATTCCAGAAACGTGAACACCGCATCCAGATACTGCTGTCGATTCGTGGAAAACGCTTCGCCATGACCGGCTCCGGGAACCACAATCAGTTTCTTCAACGGACTCTGATCCGCCTCATATAGCCGCTTCGCTACTCCCGGCGGCATGCGCCGATCCGCCCCACCTGCAATAAAGAGCACGGGCACATTCCCAAATTTTCGTACGGCCGCTTCCACGTTTCCGGAATCCGGATCCATGTGCATTCGAACTCCGGTAAGCCAGACAATCATGTTTGCCACGGGAAATGACGGTATGCGAAACAAGAGCCTCACATGATGCTCGATGGTTTCCCGAAACGAAGGAAATGCGCTGTCCGATATAACGCCGGCGAACCCGCCGTAGTCGCGAACGGCAAGCAGCGCCGTCGCGGCTCCCATGGAAACTCCCCACAGAAACTGCGGTTGATCCGGAGCTTTCATCCGCACGAACTGGCTCGCTGCCCGCACATCCTGCGTTTCGAGAATGCCGAGCGTCGTGTGGGCCCGATCGCTTTCGCCATGATTTCGAAGATCAAACAGCAGGACGCTGTATCCGCGCTTGTGCGCTTCTCCGGCGCGCTCCAGCAATTCGAGCCGCGAGCGATTCAGGCCGTGGCAAAAGATAATCACAGGGAGCGACGGCTCCCCCTTGCTCCACCATCCGCGTAACGTCAGGTTGTCTGCAGTTTTAAATTCAACCTGTTCGACAGGAAGGCCGACAGCCTTTGGATCTCGCGGCCCTTTCTCCGGATAACGGAATCGGCTGTTCGTAATCAGGAAGGATCCACCGACCGGCAGGACGACAAAGAAGAACAGCAGTACTGCCGCGACGATAAGGATCAGCAGACGACGAATCCACTTCATCGTTGCAGGACGTAGCTTGCGAGTATGGTTTTGGCATCGTCCTTCAGTACTTCAAACGTTACTTTGAAGGGCGGAGTAGCCTGGACGCTGCCATCGATCGTGTAGCGACGTTTGGAACCGGCGGGGATCGCATCGTTCAGAACAACTTCTACGGGCTGGGCCTTTCCAGCCTTAATCAGTGTTTCGCGATCCCCTGGAAACGCAGCTACGACATCGGCCTTCTTCGCGGGTTCGATGCGGGCCTGAAGCTCAACAGGAATTCCTTTGATGGATTTTGTTCCGGTATTCTCCACGATAAGAGATATTCCGTCCCGAAACAGATTGTCATCTGGAACATCGAGGGTGCGATCCATTTCGATACTCCACTTGGTTTGGGAGTAGTCAAACGTCTTTTTAGGCTGAAACAAAACATAGGACGCGACCAAAGCAAAAAGAATGGCTGCATACGGATAGGGGGTATTGAGCCGAAGGATTTTAACAAGTCGTTCAAGTCCGGGGTTTGAACGACGACCGAGTGATTTACCGCACTTGGAACAGAAGAGACTGTCTTCCAGGATGTGAGCACCACAGTAGCGGCAAAACATCAGACCCACTCCCTCGGTTTATAGAATTCCATGTTGCGCTCTTCCAGAGAACCCGGTTCCGGCTTGAAATCATAGACCCATCGCACCAGCGGGGGAAGGCTCATCAGTATCGATTCGGTTCTTCCGCGGGTTTCCAGACCAAAGATGGTGCCTCGGTCATAGAGAAGGTTGAACTCCGCGTACCGGCCACGACGGTAGAGTTGAAATTGACGCTCACGATCCGAATACGCTTCTCCCAGGCGCCTGCGGGCAATCGGAACATATGCAGGGAGAAACGCGTCTCCAAGCTCGGAAACAAACGCGAAGTTTTTCTCCGGGTCACCTTCGACGTAGTCGAAGAAGAGACCTCCCACTCCGCGCGTTTCCCCCCGATGTTTGAGAAAGAAGTATTCGTCGCACCATTTCTTGAACCGGGAGTAATGCTCGGGATCGTGCCGGTCACAGACGGTTTTCAGCGTCTGATGAAAATGTATCGCGTCCTCGGAATATGGGTAGTACGGAGTCAGATCCGTTCCGCCTCCGAACCATGCGGCGTCACCCTTTTCCAGATAGCGAAAATTCGCGTGAACCGTGGGAACCATGGGGCTGCGCGGGTGGAGCACCAGTGAAACACCGGTGGCAAAGAACGCCGTTCCATTTCCGCGGGGGATTTTGGCAGCAAACTCTTCGGGAAGATTTCCGGCAACTGAAGAGAAATTGACGCCCGCCTTTTCAAAAACCCGGCCTTCTTCCATGACACGCGTTCGCCCTCCGCCACCGCCGTCTCTCGACCAGAGATCTTCACGAAACTTCGTTCCATCCAACTCTTCTATGCCACTGCAAATTCGATCCTGAAGACTTTTGAAAAATTGCTCTGTTCGCTGACGCCATAACATGACCGGATGATAACGGGAATATGGCACAATCTCGCAATGCAATCTGAGCGTCTGGAGTATGAAGAGAAATTAAAAGCATGGGTCGAGATTCCCAGCATCAGCGCGGAACCGGAGCGGCGCGCGGATATCGAACGTGTCGCCGATACCGCTGCCGCAGCCATCCGAGAGTTTGGCGGCACTGCAGAGAAGATATCCACACCCGGCAACCCTGTTGTGATCGGAAAGTTCGGATCCGATCCAAATCTTCCCACGGTGACCGTCTATAACCATCTGGATGTTCAACCCGCAAACGAACCGCAATGGACGCGGGAACCCTTCGTATTTCATCAGAAGGATGGCCACTACTTCGGACGCGGCACAACGGACGATAAGGGGCCCGCGCTCGCGGCGCTTTTTGGGATACGCCACGCATTGCAGCAGAAGACTCCAATCAACATTCAATTGATCTGGGAGACGGAAGAAGAAATTGGCAGCCCGAACTTCGAACAATTCCTGAAGGCTAATGCATCCAGGCTTCAGACCGATTCCGTTGTCGTATCCGATTCCATTTGGACCCGTCGCGGTCGGCCGGCCATCGGATACGGACTGCGTGGCCTGGCGCCCTTTCGCATGGTTCTGGAAACCGGAACCAAGGATGTTCATTCCGGAACGACTGGAGGGGCAGCCCGCAATCCCATCGGAGAACTGTGTCAGGTCATCGCGGAGTGCTATGACGCAAGGACCGGAGATGTAAAGATCCCCGGCTTCTATAAAGACGTCATGAAACCCGGCAAGGCAGAGATCGAGAGTTTTCTCGCGTCCGGCTTCACCACACAGGAATTCCGTCGCGCTCACGAGCTGAAAAAAATCCGCAGCACAACGGCGGAGCATGCGGTACGTCATATCTGGGTTCACCCGACTTTTGAAGTTCACGGCATGGTCGGCGGCTACACGGGGCCAGGCGTGAAAACGGCCATTGCGCCAACGGCCGAAGCGAAGGTCAGCATGCGTCTGGTTCCAAATCAGGATCCGGCAAAAATCTTCAAGCTGGTGAAGAACTTCATCAAGAAGCGAAATCCGGATGTTCAAATCATTCCGGAATCGTTCCTGAAACCATACCTCGGGCCAAAGTCCGGTCCTTTCGCCGACGCGGCGCGCGACGCAATGAAGACGGCGTTCGGAAAGGAACCGGCGTGGGTGCGTGAGGGCGGATCCATCGGCGCCGTCGTCACCATGCAGAAATATCTGAAAGCGCCGATCGTATTTCTTGGGCTCAGTTTGCCGGAGCACGGATACCACGCCCCCAATGAGAACTTCGATTGGGAGCAGGCCTCGGGTGGAATCCAGATGTTTGCCCGCTACTTTGAACTGCTCAGCAAAATAGGCTGATCACCATGGCGCCTCGACTTCAGATTTCCACTTTGTAGTTCAAGCCCACTTCATCACCGGGTAGTCCGCGAATGCCCCAGTTGTGTTTTGGCGTTTCTGAGATGGTGATTTCGATATCCTGTAGCGCAATTCCGAACTCGGAATGAATGCGTTCCATCAGCAGCCGAATCAAATGCTTCTTCGTTTCCACCGTTCGTCCTTCAAACATGCTGATTTCGATAATGGTGTAGCGCTCCGTGCGTCCGGCCGGGAAATAGAAGTTATCCGGATCGAGCGGAACGAAGCGATGCGCGCGCTTGTCCTCCGGATATTGGAGAGCATCGATGACGCAGGAGTGGATCACATCCGATAACTTTGCCTTTATCGGATTCAATTGAGACACGACTCCGTAGATTTTGATTTGTGCCACCTGAAACCTGCTCTCGCCGCTACTGGAAGAGTTGCGGAGCGAAGGTGTTCAGGTAATTCCGCCAGTTGATCCAGGTGTGGCCACCGGTGCTTTGTTCAAAGACCGTGTTGAATCCGTGTTTCTTCAGCAGATCGACGGTCAGGGGAGCGGTTGTACCGATGACGGTGTCGTCTTTGCCTATGGCGAACCAGACCAGCTTTGTACCTTTCTTTAACGACGCGTTGTCCAGCATTGCCAGATTGCGATTTTCCCAGCTGTTGGGATTCGGGGCCGGCGAAGCAGGTGGGGCGGCGGGTGCTGCAGGAGGCGCTGCTGCCGCGCCGCGCCCTCCGCGAGGTGGCGCAGGGAACTCTCCGATCAAGCCGGAACTGAAGACTCCGATATATGCGAACCGATTCAAATGAGGAATCGCAATGTTGAGGGTCTGGCTGCCGCCCATTGAAAGTCCCGCAATGGCGGTGTGCGCCCGGTCCGTCATCACGCGGTAATGTTTCTCAATGTAAGGCATCACATCTGTCGTGAAGTCTTTTGCAAAAGCGTCCGTAGCCGAGAGAAAACCGCCCGCATTGCCCGGGGTCGCCGGCGTGTGCCCGGCAGTCATGACGATCACCATGGGTTTGGCTTTCTTCGCCGCAATGAGGTTGTCGAGAATGAAATTGGCGCGCCCGGCTGAGGTCCACGAATCATCGCTATCGCCGGCGCCGTGGAGCAGGTACAGCACTGGATACCTGTCGGAATTGATTTCGTATCCCGGCGGTGTGTACACATGCATTCGCCGCCATATTCCCAGGGCCGTCGAGTTGTAATTTACGGTAGCCACCGTTCCATGCGGAATGTCTTTGGTATCCATAAAGTCCGCGCCGGGAATATAGACCAGGCTCCAGACGTTCGCGTTGGATTCGCTGATCGCCGGGCTGCGAGGATCGATGGTCGCCACTCCATCCACGTTGAAGGTGTATCGATACGCGCCGGGATCGACGGGTCCTACGGTCGTCGACCACACTCCGTTCTCCGCTTTTGTCAGTGTGGCGGTCTGACCAAGGTTCGGAATATCGCTCGCGTTCAGTCGAACCGCCTGAGCCTGTGGAGCATTAATCCGAAACACGATGTGCCGGTCTGCGGTCACCTCGGGAGATACGACCACGGGCTGCGGCGTTCCTCCCCGGCCTCCTCTGCCACCCTGGGCCGGGGCGGGTGCCTGTGCTGTCAGAGTGAGAACGGATACGGCTCCCATCGACAAGCCGAAGCCGACAAGCGCGAGTAATTTCCGCAAAGATCCGGCTTGAACAGACATCATGAGCCTCCTCAATAATTGTTTCCCTTGTCGGGCGGTTTATGATCGCCCCTGCAGAGGCAACAGCATAAACCCGATCTGGAAAAAGTTGCAATTGATGGAACCCGGTACTCTGTATTACCGTATACCCCTCATTATGAGGTACACGGAAGAAGGACGGGACAACAGGGTTATCCAGCTGCGGAAGGGCATTGTCGAGCTGGCCGTAATGGCCGTGCTATACCGCGACCGGCATTATGGATATTCGCTGGTCCGGGTTCTTACCGAAGAAGGAACGATTTCATTGAAGGAAGGTACGATTTATCCGATTCTGGCACGGCTGGATCGCGATGGACTGGTCCGTTCCGAATGGGTGGAATCGGATCAGGGGCCTCCGCGCAAATACTACGCGCTCACCCCAGCTGGCCGCCGACTGTTTGCTGAATTGTCCGAGGAACTGGACCTTCTGGTTTCGCTTGTGAAGAACGATTGGGCGGGCCCGAGCAGCCCGGAGGCACAGGGAAAGAAACTGCTTGTCCGCAAGAGGGGAGTCTCATGAACAACTATTCCGATGCCGTGGAAAAGATTGTCGACAACTACATGGACCGCCTGAAGCTCCGACTGCGCTCGGTTCCAACGGCTGAGCGGGACGAGTTTCTCCAGGAGATCCGATCCCACATCTATGAGTCGTATCTGCAATCCGGCGAAGGCGACGATGTGACCAGAATACTCGCCGTGCTGGGAAAACTGGGAGAACCCGCCGAAGTCGTGTCGGACCGTCTGTCGGAAACCATGCTGAGCTCCGGCACACGTCGAAAGTTCCCACTGCACATCGTCGCCGGCATCTTCATTGCCGTGTTTGGGATTCCCCTGGGATTTGGCGGTGTCGCCGTACTCGCAGGAATCCTTGTCGCTCTTACCGGGGTTCTCGTGTCCTTTTACGCAACCATGGCTGCTGCATTTCTGGTTGGCGCGGTATTTCTGGTTTTGGGGCTGACGCGAATCTACGAGCCTGCTGTATGGGACCGCTTTCTCGCATACGGCATCATCCAGATGAGTGGCCCGGCGGCCGGAATTTTCGATCAGCTGACTCCTCTGGGACAGGGAGCCCTGATGATCGCCCTCTCCGGGGTATTCATCGTCTTCGGAATGGTGCTTTTGTGGCTCGGAAAATATCTGACTCGAGGGTTGCGGTTCATGTTCACCCTCATATTCGACTGGGTAAGAAAATTGGCAGCGCGCGCTCGTCATCGCTTGCTTCCGCAGGTGGGGGAACTGCTCCAGTTCAACAAAGTCCCGGGATATTGAGCGCGGGGCAGGCTACCTGGCGTCGCTGACGACGTCCCAGTACTGGCGGATTCGTCCCGCCTTTTCATTCGCGAGGAACGTATCGACATCCTGGACCAGAGATGTCGATCGATGCCCGATCACCGACTGCGGATGTGTCGGACCTGCGCCCGCAAAATAAGCCCGGATAAATACCGCACCGGGAAGCCACGGCAGCGATCGGACATTCTGCACGTACGACGTCCACGACGACTGACCAAACAGGTAATACTCCACATTCGAGGTATAGAACGTGGATACCTTCCAGCCCTTCATTGTGAGAAATGCGCCGACAGCCTTGAAGGCGTGCCGCCCTGAAAAATCTCCCACGATAGGTATGAGCCGGTTCTCCGCTTCGAACTGCTTCATCCAGAGAAACGATTCCTCGTCCGCCAGATAGTTCTGCATTTTTCCGGTGCGATCGGTCTGAAGAAGGAGACTTTCGAACGTCGGATACTGCGACGCGTTGTTTCGTCCTATGCTTGAAAATCTCAGGTCGAGACCTTCGTCATGAAACGAGCGGTAAACGTATTCGATTTTCAAAAGGTCTTCTTCACTCAGTGGAACGCCGTATCCGGCCAGCTTTTGCTTCACGGCTTCGAGGTCGCGCTGAAAAAGGCTCTCACTGGTCCTGGCGGATCGAACAGCACGCAATACGTCGGGAAGTGACGCCCTGGAGCCGACTGCTGGAACATCCCTGCCAAAGAACCGTGCGAGGTATTCCGCGCGTGACGAAGAGAGCTCGAAGAGAGCTTTCAGGAAAAGATGTTGCAGCATGTTCTGCCGACGAATATCGATAACGATTGCCAGCGCCGGTTTAGTCCGGGCGATATACGAGAAATTCTGATCCGGCCCGACTCCAATATAAACGCCACCCGGCCGGACGCGTTTTTGCAGCTCCGGTATGACGTGCAGGTACGATGTCTCGTTTGTAATGAAGTTGTCGGTATCGAAGTATCCTTCCGGCTCAGACCAGTCCTGGATGTTCTGCTTGAACTCTGCGAGCGAAACGCGGGCCGAAACTAACTGTGCGGGGCTTCTCGACAACTGGAGTGTGGCGAGAAGCAGGATTGAGCCGACAAGGGAGATCAGAACCATCTTGCGCATGGGCTCCACTATAATCCGGGATTTGCGATTCCGGAATTCCCATTTCCGAACTACAATAGGCCCGGACTCCCGACTATGAGAACAGTACCTACGGCTGCCGTTGAAATACGTCCCGCAGGAATGCAGGACATCGACAAGATGTGCGAGTTTGTCGAAGAGCTTCTTATGAAGTGGGATGCGCGTGCCACGCGCCGCGACGCTCAGCGCGTGTACGAACACATCATGAAATCGCCGGACCTTGGCCTCATCCTGGTGGCAGAGACTCTCGCAGACATAACAGGCGGAAAAAAGGCCGGACTGTGCGGCTTCGCGTATGCATCCTACGAATGGCGTTCCGAGTTCGGCGGTGAAGTCATGGAACTGGTGGAAATGTTTGTAGAACAGGCCGTACGGAGTGCCGGCGTCGGAAGGTCGCTGCTGAACGCATTAATCGTTCACGGGCGGGAACGGGGAATCCATCGATTCAGTTGCCAGGTTCATCCCGGAAACTCCGCGATTGAAAGGGCACTGGAATCGTGCGGTTTGGATCCCGAACGACGAACCGTGTGGAGTCTCAACCTCTAGTAAGAGGGGGCCGGGGATCTGATCCATGTTCAATTCCCAATTCTCATCCGAGGGAAGTCTCCGTCCTGTCGGATGGGAATTGAGAATTGAACATGGATCAGATCCCCAGCCACCTACATAGGGGATGTGACTTTTCTGGAATCCAGAACAGCAGGCACGTACATTTTCTGCGCATAATCCTTCAGCATCCGGCGTGCGGAGTATTGCGGCACGACAGAACTCAGAGATTCTTTCGCCATCTGTATCCATCCGCTTGAAAGTCCGTCCTGGTCGCGATCGTAATAGAGCGGAACAATCTTCTGCTCAAGCAATTCGTAGAGGGATTCGGCATCGGCCGTATCGTCGTAATGAACCTCCAGATCTTCGGGGGGATGGCCGATCGCCCAGCCGTTCCTGCCGTTGTAACCCTCATACCACCATCCATCGAGAATGCTGAGATTGAGAACGCCGTTCATTCCCGCCTTTTGGCCGCTGGTGCCACAGGCTTCCAAAGGAGCCCGCGGATTGTTCAACCACACATCGACACCCGGAGTCAGAAAGTGGGCAGCGTGCATTTCATAGTTTTCGATGAACGCCACGTGACCTGCAAGTTCCCGGTCCGAAGCAAGACTGAAGATCTGGTGAATCAAATGTTTTCCGTGTTCGTCTGCCGGATGGGCCTTGCCCGCAAACACGATCTGCACGGGTTTCCATCGATTCAAGAGAAGTTTTTTCACCCGATCCAGGTCCTGAAACAAAAGAGAGGCTCTCTTGTAACCCGTAAAGCGCCGCGCGAATCCAAGGGTCAGAGCGTCGGGGTCCAGCAGTGTTCCCATCGCGATCACCTGCCGGGAATCGATGAAATCGTCTGCCCAGAGGGCGCGAGCCCGCTCCCGCGCAAATGAAATCAGTTTCTTCTTCAGCGTCTGATGGACGCTCCAGAATTCGGCATCGGGAATATCGGCAACCTGTTTCCAGAATGAAACATCGTCATGTCTGTTGATCCATTCCGGTCCGAGATGACGATCGAACAGTCTGGCCAGCTCCGGAGCAATCCATGTCGGAGCGTGAACTCCATTCGTGATGGACGTTACTGGAATCTGATCTTCCGGGGTCTCCGGCCACACGGACTGCCACATTCGCCGGGTCACACGACCATGCAGCCGGCTGACACCATTTCTCCGTCCAGCAAGATTGAACGCCAGCACGGTCATGTTAAACGCGTCCGCATGACTGCCAAGAGCCATGAACTGGTCCCTGGTAATACCGAGATCGTCCCAGTATCCGGCAAAGTGTTTTTCCATCATGGAGAATGGAAACGCATCATGTCCGGCGGCCACTGGAGTGTGAGTGGTAAATACACTGGTTGCACGAATTCTGTCGGCTGCTTCATCGAATTTGATTCCCGACAGGGCCATTTCCCGGGCACGTTCGAGGAGCATGAATGACGTGTGCCCTTCATTACCGTGAAAGACGCCGGGTTGAATGCCAAGCGACCGCAGCACACGAACGCCGCCGATCCCCAAAACGATTTCCTGCCGGATCCGGTGTTCCTTATCGCCACCATACAGCCGCGCGGTCAGTTCACGATCGTTGGGCGAGTTTTCATCGACGTCGGTGTCCATCAGATATAAAACGACTGAGCCCAGATTGACGCGCCACACCTCGACAAATATTTTCGACGGTCCGATTCGAATCTCGACGAGGTGGCGATTGTCGGGGCTGGCTCCCGCCGATTCGAGAGGCGCATTCCTTCTGTCCAGGACTTCGTAGAAATCTTCCTGCCAGCCGTCCGAACGGATGCGCTGATGAAAATAACCCTGCGGATAGACAAACCCGACACCGATCAGCGGAATTCCGAGGTCACTTGATTCCTTGCAATGGTCTCCGGCCAGGATGCCGAGACCGCCGGAATAAATCGGAAGGGAAGTGTGCAGCCCGAATTCGGCGGAGAAGTAGGCGATCTTCTCATCGCTCAGCTGCGGGAACTCGCGCGAAAACCATTTGTGTGTGTTTTGTTGATCTGCAAAGAAGCGGTTGATCGTGGTTTCGTATTCGCGAAGAAACCCCGGATCCTCGGCAGCACTGCGGAGCCGTGAGGGATCGGTTTCATTCAGAAGTCTTACCGGATTGTGCTGGGTCAGAGACCACAACTCGGGGTCGAGGCGCTTGAACAGTTCGCGGGCATGGTTATCCCAGCTCCAGCCCAGATTGCAGGCAAGCTCTTCGAGCCTTCCAATTCGAGAAGGGAGAGAGGTGAATCGTGATGATTTCATATTTAATCTAAGCAGGTCTGAAAGCTGTGAATGAAATAGTCCAGTTCTTCATTCGAAACGTGTCCCACATGTCCGATGCGGAAGGTGGTTTTCTGTATAGCGCCCAGGCCTTCGGCGATTTGAATTCCAAAATCCGTTTCGAGCCTCCGAATCAGTGCAATCGAATCGAAACCGGCAGGTGGAATCACACCGGTAATTCCATTCCCGGGCCTTTTCGCATAGATCTCCATTCCGCACTGCGTCACCAGGCTTCGAATGCGATCCGCAACTTCGGCGCGGCGCGCGAAGATGTTCGACAGACCATGATTTCGAATGAATTCCAACGCGGCTTCAAGCTGAAACAACAGGGAAGTTGCAGGAGTAAACGGAATGGCGGATTTGTATTTGATCCAGTCCCAGTAGAATCGCGGCATGGTGGAGCTTTTGGATTTGTCCCATGCCCGGGAATTGATGGCGGCAACACCGAGGCCTGGCGGCAGCATGAGGCCCTTTTGGGAACCGACAACAACGGCATCCACACACCAGTCATCCATTTGCATTGGAGAAACCGCAAGGCCTGAAACTGCGTCGGCGACGAGAATCTTGTTCTGACGTCGTACGAGCCGGCCGATTTCATCGAGGTCCACGAGGACGCCGGTGGAACTCTCGCTCCATGTCAGGTAAAGCACCTTCGCTTCCGGCCATCGGTCCAGCGCACTCTGGACCTGTTGAACAGAAACGCCGGTGCGCCAATCTGCTTCGATCAACCGCACGATCAGTCCAAACGCTTTCGCGATATGGGCCCAGCGTTCTGCAAATGCTCCTCCGGCCGCTACGAGAACCTCGTCGCCTGGAGATGTCAGATTAACAATCGCGGATTCCATAACCCCGGTGCCGGATGCGGACAGGAAAACAATATCGCCATTGGTTCCAAACAATGGACGGCATCCTGTTTCGAGACGAGAAACAAGCTCAAACATCTGTGGAGAACGGTGATTGAACAGGGGCTTGTCGCCTGCGATGCGAATTTCGTCGGGTACCTGCATTGGGCCTGGAAGGAAGAGCAAAGGCTTTCTCATTGGCGAGAAATGATACCAGAACCAAAAGGCGGGTCTTTCCTGAATGTCCTTCCTCTATCATGCACGGAGAAAAGGATTTCGTCAGTGTTATGCCGCCGGGAATAGCCTTGACAAAACCCTATATATATCGGAATTTCTTGTGACTCGGCATAAGGAAAGGATTCCTGAATGACGCCTAACCGCAACATCCCACGGTCTTTACTGATTGTTCTCTCAGCCCTGTTTTTCGTTGGCTCCCCGGCTCACGCCCAAAGCAAGCGCAAATACGAACACGTATTGATTGAAGTACCAAAACCTTACGACCACTTTATTTCCGCCATCAATTCCCAGGGTGGACGTGTGACTCACGAATTCACATACGTGGACGGAATCGCGGCCGATATTCCAGTCGAGTCGCTGGATTCGATTCGCACACTGGTTGGCGCGGCATCCATGTCGAAAGACATCAGCGTTCCCGCCCCACGCAGCATGGACTCCAATGGCGCACGCAGCGTGAACGGAAAACAGATCGGTCCACTGGTCACCGCCAAATTGAAGTCCGGACGGACCATGCCTCCGTCCGCGTTGCCTCCCTTCGCTTCGACGCATCCGGATGCCTATTCGCTGAACAATACGGGCACGCGTATCGATAAGCTGCATGCCAGGGGATTCACCGGTGAAGGGACCATCGTTGCGGTGATTGATTCCGGATTTCGTCCGGGCTTCCCGTATCTGGACGCGGATGGCTCCCTGATAGGCGGAAAAGATTTTGTTGGCGATGGCCTGGGATTTTCCAACGTCGCAAATGACGGTCATGGAACGTTTGCAGCCGGACTGATTTCGGGGAATGGAAGTTTCATTCCCGGTGAAGCACTCGAGGTAGCGCTATCGTCTTATGCGCCCAAGGCGCTGGATCCCAAAACCGGTGAACTGACGTTGCTGGGAACCGCGCCAGGCGCGAAGATTTATGCCGTGCGTGTATTCGGAGCGGACGCATCCGTGGGAGCACCGCTGTCGGTGATTCTTGAAGCCATTCAACATGTGATCGATCTTCGCCGGGAATACGACAGAAGCCACGGAGCCCGTGGCATGAAGATCGACATCTGCAACCTCAGCCTGGGTGTGTCCACGATCTATGCGGGACGAGGCATGTTGGATCGTTCGGTGGACGCCCTGCTGCAGGCGGGGATCGTTCCCGTTGTTTCGGCAGGAAATACCGGACCGTCTTCCCTGACGATTGCCAGCCCCGGAAGCTCAATGAGCGCGCTGACCGTGGGCGGATTCACCAGCGCCGCAAATGACAGAATTCTTGCCGAACTTATATTTGGACCCGGAACCGGAGGGCTGTATCACCCCAGTTCCGGAACTCAGACGGCCTGGTTCAGTTCACGCGGTCCGAACGCCAATGGGAGGCTCGATCCGGATGTCGTTGTCAGCGCTCTTGGAAATTTCGCACAGGGCTACTGTCCCGACCAGATCCAGGACGCCTGCGACGGCGACATCAGTATTGCCAGCGGAACATCATTCAGCACACCGATTGTCTCAGGCATAGCGGCAGTGCTGCGTCAGGCATTTCCACATGCATCTGCCACGGAAATCCGGAACAGTATTATCGCGACAGCCAAGACAAATCAGATCAGCGACGGATCCGTGGATATCGATCGCGGAAATGGAATTCCTGACGCGTTTGCAGCCTATAAACTGATAGCCACCGGCAGGGCCCAGGACTACCTTCCCAGACCGTCCTGGCCGGATGAAGAGGTGGCGCGCAACGTCGAACGCAATACCGATCTCCATGTGTTCCGGGGAAATGTCCGCCTGTCCACCGACAGCCTGAAGCCGGGTCAGCGATTCGATGTCTTATACAATGTCGAACCGGGAACCGAATCCGTTGTCGTATCGATCGATCACATCGAATTCTCATTGCCGCCGCACAAGCAAAACCAGTTCTTTGGCGGCGATGACTTGTTCGTGAACATCCACAGCGCGAAAACATCCTCCATTGGTGCAAGTGGTGACTATTCGGTTGGCTTTTATACCGAAGAATCTCCGTTTATTTTCGACGACGCAGAATTCACCGTCAGTGATCCAGACACCGGCATCATGCGGATCACTCTGGTTGGGGACTTCATCAACGCCGGGAATGTATCGGCGAATGTGAACATTCATGCCGTGCGTGAAAGTCTTCCTCGCGTGACCGCCGCAGGAACAATCCGTGACAAGAAGATGAAGACCATTCCCATTCGGATCCCGGCGGGTGTCCAGAGCGCGGACTTTCTTCTGAGCTGGGAAGAGGACTGGGGACACTATCCCACCAGCGATATCGATATGAGGATCATCGATCCCGATGGAAATGTATTCGTTGATAAAGCCGGTTCTCAACCCGGCGCGACGCTGGCTGGTCCCGAGCGAGCGGTGGTGCAGAATCCACAGCCCGGCGACTGGCAGGTCGTTATCGACGGGTTCAACATTCCATCTGGATCCGATAAGTTCCAGCTGCGCGTTACAGTTGACGGCCATATCCTAAGTCATTAGTTGAAGTGGAAATCCGCCGCCGGCGACAAAAGCGAACCCAACATGCCGGTTGTGTTTCAAAGCTGTCGCAGCAGCGCGTTTCCGCTTGGAGTATTTCAGGACTCCGAGAAACAGGGCACCAAAGCGATATTTGGCGCCGGAAACCCAGTATTGGCGGGCATTTCACGGCCTCAAAACGCTGAAGTTTTCAACAGGCGTGGGTTTCAGCGAAAGCGGCTAACCCTCCGGAATGCGCGGCCTTACATCGACAAAACTGTCACGTGAAAAGATTTGCACAGATATTTCCACAGGCGGGAAACTGAGGCCGGACGTGGGGTAGCGGAGATGGGTGGATTGAAACCCATGCTGGCAGACAGTTCAGGCCAAACAGCCATATTCCCCACATAACAGATCTTATGCGACATGGATTCCGGGCGAGGCTGCGCCAGATGACCATCCAGATAACCATGTTGAAGCCCAAACCCTGCTCCCTCATAATCACAGCGTGAACTTCCTCGACACCATGAAACGTCCAATGCGCGATCTGCGCATCTCCGTTACGGATCGCTGCAATTTCCGGTGTACCTATTGCATGCCCTTTGACGAATACACCTGGATGGCAAAATCCGAGGTGCTGTCGTTTGCCGAAATTGAGCGCATCGCGCGTGTTTTCGCCGGACTCGGTGTCACACAACTTCGACTCACCGGCGGAGAGCCTCTCGTCCGTCGTGAACTCCACCGACTTGTGGGGTCCCTTTCCGCCATACCCGGCATTTCCGACCTGTCCCTGACCACCAATGGCGCCCTCCTCGTCGAACAGGCTCAGGGGCTATACGATGCCGGGTTGCACCGAATCAACGTCAGCATCGATACGCTGAAGCCGGACCGCTTTCGGGAGATCACGCAGCGCGGCGACCTCGATACGGTCCTCAAAGGTCTCTTTGCGGCGCAGCGTGTCGGAATGAAACCGATCAAGATCAATGCCGTCGTTATCCGAGGCTTTAACGATGACGAACTGGTCGACCTGGTCGCATTTGCGAAAACCAACGGCTTTGAAATGCGCTTCATCGAATACATGGACGTTGGAAATGCCAACGGCTGGACCCTGGACAAGACCTTTACCAAGCGCGAAATGCTCGAAACAATCCATGCACGATTTCCGGTTCGCGAAACCGGACGAGCCGGCGGCAGCGCTCCGGCCGTCGACTATGAGTTTCTCGACGGTTCAGGCAGGGTCGGCATCATCGGGTCGGTTACCGAACCTTTCTGCTCCACCTGCACCCGGATCCGCCTCACCGCCGACGGTACGCTCGTCACGTGTCTGTTTGCCGAAACTGGATTCGACGTCAAATCCCTTCTCCGGGGCGGCGCCAGCGATGCCGCACTGACCGATGCCATCGGCGCGGTATGGGCTGGACGAGCCGATCGTTTCTCGGACGTGCGGTGGGAGCATCTACAGTCCGGCACGCCCTACAGACCGGAATCCCACAAAAAGATCGAAATGATTACCCTCGGTGGCTGATCTGCGCCAGGCGTTCGTTCTGCTGATCCTTTTGCTATGTGGTTGCTCCCGCCTTCCAGCGCTGACTTCAGGCGCGCTTCTTGAGGCACAGACGAAGTGGGAGAAGTCCGGCCCTGGAAGCTATCGCATGGTTGTTGAAACCTCCGGTGACCACATCGAAACGAGCAAATATGAAGTCACTGTAAGAGCGAAGTCTGTGCTGAAGCTGCAGCGAAACGGAGTCCTGCTTCAACCGGAGGCTGGTGGCAGCTCCTATACTGTCGAGGGCTTATTCCACACTTTGGATCAGGAAATCGACCTTGAGAGCAAGCCCCAGCTATTGGGTGCTCCGCCAGGCTACGCCTCGTATCCCATGGCCAGTTTCGATAACGAGACCGGCCGGCTGTTGCGGTTTCAGCGGTCGGTTGGAGGCACGAAGAACAGCATCGAAATCATTGTCCGCGAGTTTGAAGCCTTGAATCCGTAACGGTTATTGCAGGCCGTATCGCTTCAATTTATTCAGCAGCCCCTGATGACTCAACCCCAGCAATTTTGCCGTCCGGCGTTTGTCGCCATCGGTCTGGGTCATGGCGCCACGGATCATCTGGATTTCAAGTGTTGTGACGCGATCCTTCAACTTTTGCTTTAAGTCTTTTGCCGCCGAAGGACTCTCGGACGTTTCGGCTGAAGCCTGGAATTCTTCCTCGCGGACCGACTCGGACAGATCATCCAAAGCGACCTGCTTGCTGCTGGTCAAAACGACGGACCGGCGGACTTCGTTCTCGAGTTCGCGGACATTTCCGGGCCAGGAATAAGACATCAGTGCCTTCATGGCTTCGGCGGAGAATCCCGTGACTTCCCTGTCCATTTCTCTGGTCTGCTTCCGAAGGAAATTCATGGCCAGTACTGGAATGTCGGCTCGGATTTCGCGGAGTGAAGGCATATGAAGATGTACAACGTTCAGGCGGAAATAGAGGTCCTGCCGGAACCGTCCATTTTTAATCTCATCCTTGAGATCCTTATTGGTTGCGCAAACGAGACGGATGTCGACGGGAACGGGCTTCCTTCCTCCGACCCAGTCCACTTCCCTTTCCTGCAATACGCGCAAGAGTTTGGCCTGGGCGGTAAGGTTCAAGTCGCCGATTTCGTCCAGGAACAAAGTGCCGCCATTGGCGGATTCGATGCGTCCAACCCGACGCTCCACTCCTGTCGCAACTCCCTTTTCGATTCCGAACAATTCGCTTTCCACCAGAGTCTCGGGCAACGCCGCACAGTTGACTGCGACAAACGGCTTTCCCTTGCGAGAGCTTCCGTGATGCAGGGCCCGGGCCGAGAGTTCTTTGCCGGTACCGTTTTCGCCAGTAATAAGGACCGACACACCGCTTAGCGCAGTCTTATCGATCAGCTCGCGAATCTGGTTGATCTTTGCAGAGGTTCCAAGAATACTTCGCGTGGTGTAACGTTCCGCTACCTCGAGCCGCAGCGATTCGTTTTCTTCCAGCAATGCCTGCTGGCGCGTTTCCAGATCTGCAATTTCCTTTGCGTTTTCCAGTGCGACGGCCGCGTGCAGCGCGAGGGTCTCCACCAGTTGTTCATCTTCGGAAGTGAACTTGCCTTCAGCCTTGTTCAGTACCTGAAACACGCCGATGATCTCGCGCCGAATGTTGCGCAAAGGTACCGTCAGGATATTCCGCGTCTGAAATCCTGTCTTGGAATCCACCGACGGGTAGAACAACGGCGAATTGTACGCATCTTCGACAATGATGTTCTTTCCCGAAACCAGAACTGCGCCGGCAATACCCAGCCGCGAATCGAATCGAATGGTCTCTGAAACTCCAAGGGCGGTCTTTGCCCAGAGCTGACCGGTGGACCGGTCGAGCAGAAAGATAGCAGCGCGCTCCGCCTCAAGCAGCTTGGCGGCGTCGATCGTAATGATGTTCAGCAGCTCATCGAAATCTTTTTCCGCAATTATGCGATGACTGATCGCAAGCAATGCGAGAAACTTATCGATGATGCTGTGAGGACCACCTTTGAATTCTGATGATGTCGTCCGAGGTTGTATTTCTACTGCCATGACAGGATCTAACTTCCCTCAATTTCCCACGGCCGGTCTGACATTCCTGCGGAAACTCAAGCGGAACAATCGCCGCGAGTGGTTCCTGCAGAACAAGCAGACTTACGAGGATTTTGTTCGCCAGCCGATGACAGACCTTGTTCAGGCCCTGGCATCGGAATTCGCCGCGTTCGCACCCGAGATCGCGGCAAGCCCCAAAGTCAGCCTCTATCGTATCCACAGGGACACGAGATTTTCGAAAGATAAATCTCCATATAAGACTCACGCAGCCGCTGTTTTCCCCCACAGGGCTCTGGAAAAGAACCAGGGTGCGGGCTTTTACCTGCATATCGCCCCCACCGAATTCCTGATCGGTGGGGGCATGTACAGCCCTTCACCGGAGGATCTGGCCGCTGTACGGCACCATATCGGAATCCACCACAAACGGCTCACGGCTATACTGAAAGTACCCCGCTTTCGCCGGATTTTTGGCGCCCTCTCCGGTGAACAGCTGGTGCGTGTCCCCCGTGGGTTTCCACCCGATCACGCCGCAGCCGAGCTTCTGCGTCACAAGCAGTTCCTCGCATTTAGAACCCTGCCCTCCCAAACCGCGGCTACTGCGCAATTTGGCGCTATCGTGCTCGAATCATTCCGCACCCTTCACCCGCTGTTGCAGTTTTTGAATGAGCCCATCGTAAAAATGCAGGATGCAAAGTCCCGACGGGCCGCATTGATGGGCTAGTCTTCCATGAATTCGTCCTCTTCAAAGATCGAGTCATTGAAGATCAGCACGCCGCTGTCTTTCACCATCTGGCAAAACGGGCAGTGCTCACAGAAGAAGGTGTCCGGGTTGAACTCTTCCGTGCGTTCGCGAATCAGTTCGATTGCCGGCCGGTCCAGATGAACCAGCGCAAACGGACCTTTCCTGGAAATGGCAATATCCTTACCGTAGATGAGCCGAAGCTCCTTGTCGGAAATCATGGGTTGAACCGTGGGGAATTCGCAAAGCGGCGGGAGAATTATATTCCGGGAATCTGCTACGCTCTACCGTAATCGTCCTGGATGCGCACGATGTCATCCTCGCCGAAATAGTCTCCGCGTTGGATCTCGATAAACACGAGGAGATCGGTTCCCGGATTTTCAACGCGATGCGAGGCTCCTGTGGGAATATCTATAGTGCCGCCGGGGTCCAGAATGATTTCATGATCGTTCAGGACTACCCTGGCCTGGCCAGCGACAGTCATCCAGTGCTCCGATCTGCGAAAGTGTTTCTGGTAGCTCAGGCGGGATCCCGGAAAAACTTCGATGCGTTTCACCTTATGGGTTGGACCCTCATCGAGAATTCTATATGTTCCCCAGGGACGCTGGACGACTTCGGACATAGTTGAAAACTATACTACTACTGCATGTTCTATACTGACTTCATGAATCTGGCGAATCCCGTCTTTACCGAGTACGAGCAGGCGGTCATTCGACAGATTGCCAAACATCGCGTTCGTCCCAATCTGGTGCAACGTGTGCTTTCAACGGCAGGAAAGCCGGTCGTGAAACTCTTCCAGATGGGACGGGAATCGGACCATCCTGCAATTCGGGGCATTTCCGATCGCGTGAACGCCTGGGTGCAGGAAGGACTCATCAAAACAGTCCAGGTCGCCAATCACATCACCGGAACACAGGAAATCACCCGCCGATTTGCGAAACGCGGCATTCACGCCAACGATATCGAATCTCTGAGATACCTGCCGATCAGTCAGCTGGACGCCGTGGCCAACTCATTTCGCTTTCGAAGTTCCATGCTGCTTGGCGCCGAAGGTTTGCTGCTGGGCGGAGCAACAACGCTTGTCGAAGGAATTCCCGGAGCACAGCTCATCATTCCCTCTTTGATCCTGGCGGATGTAACGACTTCGATGACACTGCTTTCGAGACACACCTGCCGTATCGCCAGCACATACGGATTCTCATCAAAGAATCCGGAGAATCTGCCGCACATCCTGGCCGCCATGGCGCCGCAGACAGAGACTTCCGATGAAGGTTACATCACGATCAAAGCGGCCGTGGTTACATCGATGCGGGAATCCAGTCAGTTCATGACTCGCACGGCCGGAGTACTGATTGACCGGAATCTTCTGGAACGCGAAGCGCCTCAGATGGTCCGATTAATTGCCTACGTTGCAGACCGCCTCGGCGTTGTCGTCACCGAGAAAGAGCTTGGGCTCCTGGTTCCTATTGCCGGGGCACTCCTGAATAGCAGCATCAATCTCAGCTTTCAGCAGCTGGGGCACCAGACCGCGCAGGACTATTTTCGGAGGCTGATTTTGGAAGAACGCTACGGAGAAGAACTGGTCGCCTACGCCATAGCTCAGGAAATCGATGCGATTCACCGGAAGAAGTCGACTCGCAGTTCCGCCCGCATCTCCGTCGTTCCCGAACAACCCATGATTCCTAAATCGTTCACTCCGCCAGAAGAGTCGACCACCCCGGATGAGACGGACTCTGAGGCTCCTTCAGCGTAAGGCTTCTTCGAGCACCCGCTTGCCAATCTGGGCACACGATCCGACCAGGGCATGAGAATCCACCATCGTTCCTTCGTCCACATACGCACCAAAAGTCCTATCGCGGAGCTCCGACCGATAGAAGCAGCCCCAGTTCTTCGGCCAGCTTCTGCAGCGGTGCACGATGCGCCGCCAACAGCGGAACCATCGGCAGGCGAAGATTTTCCTCGATCAATCCCATCATGGCGAGCACGGCCTTCACCGGTATGGGATTCGATTCGACGAAATTCGCGGTCATCAACGGGAGAAGCCTGTAGTGGAGTTCGCGCGCCCGCACGAAGTTTCCATCGAGCGCCGCGTTGACGAGTTCCGATGTCAGGGCCGGCGCTTCATTCGAGATCACGGACACGAGACCATCGCCGCCAAGCGCGATCAGCGGAAGTGCAAGCGCATCGTCGCCCGCGAGGACCCGAAACTCGGGAGGCCGGTTTCGAATGATTTCCGCCATTTGTACCAGATTGCCCGAGGCTTCCTTCGTCGCCACGATGTTGGGCACTTCAGCAAGTCTCAACATCGTGGCGGCCTCGATATTGCTGCCGGTTCTTCCTGGAACGTTGTACACAATGACCGGGCACCCCACATCGGCGACCTTCCGAAAGTGATCGTAGAAACCCCGCTGGGGCGGTTTGTTGTAGTAGGGACCAACGGACAACACGCCATCGGCGCCAAGACGCAGCGCGCGCCGCGCCCCTTCCTCTGCCACCTCTGTGCTGTTGCTGCCGGCTCCAAAAACGACAAGTGCGCGGCCATTGGTTTCTTCGACAACGATGCTCAGGACCCGATCCGCCTCGGCCGGCTTCAAGGTGGCGCCTTCTCCCGTTGTACCGCACGGAACAATCATATCGATGCCGCCGCGAATCTGATGATTGACGAGGCGGCGCAGCGCCGTTTCATCGATCGATCCATCCCTGAGGAACGGCGTTGCCAGCGCTGTTCCGGTTCCCTGAAATTTCTTTTTAGCCATGATCACCACTCCTGCCGGCTGTACCCACAAGCCGATTACAAGTCTACGTCATCCATTGTATAGACGCCCTTTCGCCCATGAAGCCAATGCGCCGCCCTGAGCGCGCCCAGCGCGAATCCTTTCCGAGACCGCGCAGTGTGCGTAATTTCAATAAGGTCCGCTTCGGAATCGAACCCCACGGTATGCGTTCCTGCAAAAGTCCCGACGCGGGTTGAAGTCACGTGCAGCGCATCCGGAGCAATCTTTCCGTCCATTCGATGCGTTGCAATGGTCTTCTTTCTTTCGACGCGCTTCAACAGAATATCGGCCAATCGCAACGCCGTCCCGCTGGGGCTGTCCGCCTTCTGCCGGTGATGCAGTTCGTGAACGTACGGATCGTAATCCGGAGCGTTGCGCATCAATTCCGCAGCGGCCGCCACAATGCGAAAGTACATGTTCACACCAACGGAGAAGTTTGCAGAATACAGAAGTCCCGACTGGACAACCAGCTTCTTCAACTCGGGGAGCCGACCGTACCAGCCTGTGGTTCCGACCACGATATCCTTCTGAGCTTTAAGAGCCAGTTGAATATTTCCAACCACCGTATCCGGCGTGGAAAATTCGATACAAACATCCGCATCGGCAAGCGATGCCACATCCGCGGGACGATCGATATCGAATTTCTGCACAATCGTATCTCCTGCGGCAATCGCTGCGGATTCGATTTCCTTCCCCATTTTTCCGTAACCGATCAACGCGATTTTCATCCCAGAAGTTTCCTGACCAGACGTTCGTAAAGGGCAATGCCCTCGATCAATTCCTGCTTCCGAATTTTTTCGTCCACTGTGTGGGCATCCAGAATCGACCCGGGCCCGATCAGCAGCGGTTTGCCGAGATTGCCCAGATACGGCACATCGCTTCCAAACGAAACGACCGTCGTTTCGAATCCGTCCACGACGTGCATGATGTGTGGATTCGTACCGCCCAGAACATTCATCGTGGCACGATTCCCAACAATTGTTCGCATCTTTGTATCGACGGCCGGCCGCGGTTCGATGGTCCGAATCATGATTGTCGCTGTCGCCGTCGCCGGAACGACATTGAACGCTTCGCCGCCGCGAAATATTCCGATGTTGAAGGTTCCCTTGCCCAATACCGGGTCGCTTCCCCAGTCCGTGGAAGTGCAGTCGTTCAGTACGGTCCACAGTCCTTCGATTGCCGATACTCCGGCTTCGGGGTAACCCGAATGTGCCGCTTTCCCCTGCACGGTGAGCTCGGCCATGTACGTACCTTTCTGCGCCCGAGCCAGCTTGTTGCCGGTTGGTTCCCCCACCACAACGAACTCATTTTCCCATTTCAACGTGTTGGCGGCCTTTGCGCCTGAACCGTTGGTTTCTTCTCCCACCACAAGCAGGTAGCCAAAGTCCTGGACACCGCCTTTTCGAAGCCGGTTTCCCGCTTCCAGCATCGCCGCAATGATGCCTTTCGTGTCGCATGCGCCGCGGCCATAGAGAAACGTTTCATCTTCCCGAACCGGCAAGATCAGCGGCACCGTATCGATGTGCGTGCACAGAATCACTCGGGGCTTTCCCGCATACGCCATGATGTTGAAGCGGCCAGGTTCTACCTCCTGTTTCTCAACGCGATAACCGGCGGCTGCGAGGTGGGACGCGAGAAAGTCTCCAACTTCCAGCTCGGTTCCCGTCACCGACGGGATGGCCATCAGCTGACGCGCAAGTTCAAATGTGGATGAATTGTCCATGTGCACAAATCAGTAGAACCTCAGACGTTTCCGAGTACAACGCCTTTTTCGGTTCGGAACGTTACAGCCATTTGGCTTTTCGAAAACGATAGAAGAGGTAGACGTCGATCAGCACCATTAAAGCAATGGACATGGGATATCCATAACGCCAGCTCAACTCGGGGATGTTGTCGAAATTCATTCCGTAAACACCAGCGACCATCGTGGGCACTGCAACCAGAGCGCCGTATGCGGCCAGGCGTTTGGTGACTTCGCTTTCCTGCAGCGTGATCAGGGCAAGATTGACCGACGTGGCGGTCGTCACCATTTCGCGCAGGTTGTCGATGGTTTGATTCAATCGCATTAGATGATCGTGCACATCGCGAAAGTATTCCTGCAGTTCTGCGCAAAGCTGCGGCACGCGTCCGCCGTAAAGCTTACCGGTCGCTTCAAGCAAGGGGCCCGCGGCGTGTTTTACGATCAGGAGTTTCTGCTTCAGGCCGTAGAGCGCCTCGATACTGGCCCGCGTCGACTGCTCCGCGAAAATAGTCTTTTCCACCTCTTCGATCTCCGCAGACAGCGCATCGATAACCGGAAAATACCGATCGACGACCGCGTCCATGAGGGCATACAACACATACGCCGAACCGTAACGCAGCAGTTCGGGCTCCTGTTCAGTACGCTGGCGCACGTCCGCAAACCCATGCGCGGACTTGTGCCGGACAGACAGTACATAGTTGTCGCCGGCAAAGATCGCCAGCTCCCCTGTCAGCAGCTCGGACTCCTTCAGCTCCACTATCGGAAGCACCACGAATAAGGACCTTCCGTATTCGTCGATCTTTGGCAGCTGATGCCCATGGCTGGCATCCTCCACGGCGAGTTCATGAAGCCCGAATTCTTCCTGAAGTTCGAGGAGTTCTTCCGGCCTGGGATCCACAACAGCAACCCAGACGAAGCAACCCGGCCGCTTGATGTATTCACTGATGTCGCTGAGTGGAATATCGGCAAGCTTCACACCGCTCTGGTATGCGACGCAGTTGACGAGCATTCGGATACTTTAACTGATTCCTGGGACCCGGCCAGTTACTTCATCATGCCGAAAGGAATGACGACACCGAATCCAAAACGCGTATTGTTTTTCACCCAGGGCAGATCGTTGCCGAGCCGGACCGGGACCCAGTCAATCTGGATTACCCGAATCGAAATCTTTCCGGCATGGACGTCGATGCCGCCACCGTAGGCCATGGAAAACAGATTCTGATCGGCAACATGGTCGCCACCGAAGAGCGCCTCTGCGAAGTAGGTCACCCTGCTGGTTCGCGCATTGAATCGGGGACCGAACATGAAGTGAAGCTGGCTGTCTTCGTCCTTCTTGTACTCTCCGGCAAAATCTGCCACAACCCCGATCTTCTCGTGAACATTGAATGCCGCATTGGCCTGCCAGCCGGTATAGGTGAGAGAGTTATTGGCATTCGCCCTATGGTTGAAGGAAAACCCTCCAAACACCTCACTAAAAGGGACATCTGCTGCGAATGCGGGGATGCTCCAGCATGCCAGTACCACGATCAGTAATGCCAATCGCTTCATTGGAAGAGACTCCTTTTCATCTGGCGGGGCCGGCAAGTCTGCCGTTACTGTCCACTCGAAGAGCCGCAAGGTCTGCCAGGATCGAGTACAAGTCGCCGAGGTCCAGTGGATTGAGATCGAAGACCACGCGCTGCCCATTGACCGTAAAGATGTCATCGATGGCGGACGCATCAGGACCACTGGCGTTGCTAAAGACCGAACCTTTCGGCTGTCCCTTGACAAAGTTCATGGATCCTTTGGCGGCGAGTATGCCGAAGTTGTTGGCATCCACCGAGAATTGAGTTCCCAACGCCGTGCTGCCGATCGAGCCACCGGAAACTATTGCGGAATGGGAGTCCACTATTCCCTTGATCAACAGGCTTCCAGGAATACCACCGAGTGCCGTGATATGGCCTCCAATCAGTCCTCTGTTGAATTCCATTCCACCGAGTATTTGTCCCAGCACCACCACGTTTCCTGTCAGAGGGCCTTCGATGAAGAGGCCACCTGCGGGTTTGGCCAGGAGTTGGCCGGCCGAGGAGAAGAGGGTTCCGAGATTTCCCTGTACATCAATAGCGCCCGTGATGCCCGCAGATGTGGTGGTAACCCGGCTGATAAGATTGCCACGGCTTACCAGTTTCCCGGCCAGACCGCGGGCTCGAACCTCGGTGGAAGTGACAACAGGGGTCTTGCCTGAAGTATCCACGTACAAGCTCCCGAAGTCCGCGCTGACGGTTGAGGCAATCATCGTAATGGGGTCGATCCGAATTCCGGTCGTCTGAACGACTCCCATAATTCCACCGCCGATCCGAAGCGACCCGAAAATGCTGGGAGCTGTCAGATTGAAGAGCGCCTGCGATTTCAGCAGAGACACATCGCCCAACGGACCAAAGCTGGTAATCGAGAATGTGGAAGACACCGCAGCCTTGGTCTGTATCGAACCGCCGTCGCCCCACAAATCAATCGACTGAAGCACTGCCTTGGATGGCTGCCTGTACTTGTCCAGAGGTCGGACGTATCGAACCATCGCGATGACGCTGCCACGGGCCGCGTTGCTTGGCGTCATGACGTTGGCCTTCAGGGACGAGTTCGGACTTGTGACGCCCTGTACGGACAGCACAACGCCCTTGCTTTCGAATTTACCGCCCTTCTTATCCGTGGAGACGAACAGTTGTACCTTTTGGGACGTTGCCGTTCCGAATGGAACGCGATACGTATCGTTGCCTTCGACAATCGTCGTACCCGCCATCAGCATGCTCTTGGCGTCATTACCACTGGCTTCGGCACCTGTTTCAATCCGTCCATACCAGGTGCGGTGAGATCCGAACGCAACCGCCTGAATACTCTTCACCTGAATGACTTCATTTGGAAGGAAGTCGCGGATGCCGATGCCGGCGAGCGCATCCTGGGGTAACCGGATCCCTGCCGGGTAGCGGAAGCCCGGGAAGAAGTCTGCTGCCGGGAGAGTGACCGCCGTAAGGACGTCACCCTCCACCGCAATGTTGTGGACTCCCGCAATGCCTGTGGCATCGAGCCGGGCCAGATTGAATTTCGCGACTCCATCGTGAGCGACAAGGCTCAGGTCGAACGGGATTGGGGACTTGGTCACCGGGTTCGCAATTCGACCCGTAAATTGCGGGTTGGCCAACGTACCGGACGCGCCAGACATCGTGCCTTCATAGAAGTACTGGAGGTTGACATAATGCTCTCCTGCGGTGGCCGAGGAATCCGGCAACGGGAAGAGCACGGTTGGTGAGGCAAGCTCCACTCGCCGTTCGACGCCGTCCTCGGTGACTCGAAGCGCCACCGGTCCGAATCCTCCGAAGACTCCAATCGTTCCGATATGACCCGCCCGGACCCATCCCGGCATGCCGCCAGCCACCTGCATCGCGGCAAGGTTGCCTTCCACGGTCAACACACCGGCAAAGTTCTGGCCAACGCTCAGGGTGTCTGGGCCGACAACGAAACTGTCCATGCTTCCCGCGTTGATCACTGCGGTAGGCGTAACGGTCCCGTTCAGAACCGTCAGACGATGCAGAAGCCCGGATACATTGATCGTACCCGCAAGGTCGCCTGGTATGGATAGTTCGTCAATGTTCCCCAGGTTCAAATCCAGCGAGTTAAACGCGTTGACCACACCTGTCGACGTTAACGATCCGCCCATCGTCAACAGATCCATGATTCCTGTCTCTGTCACCGACCCGGAAATGCTGCCGAAGACGATAAGGCTGCTCAACGTCCGTTCGACGGTAACCGTACCTGCGAGATCTCCGCCCATGATCAGGTCGTCCAAGCTGCCCGCGTTGATGACACCGTTCGGAGTGAGCGATCCGCCGATCGTCAGCACATCCACGAGTCCTGTCTCTGTCACCGATCCGGAGAAGTTGCCGCCCACGTTCAGGTTGCTCAATTCCTGCTGGACATGGACTGTTCCGGCAAGGTCCTGCGCAATGGTCTGACTGTCAATGTTACCTGCGTTGATTACACCGGTTGATGTGAGCGATCCGCCGATCGTCAACACATTCACGATTCCCGTCTCCGTCACCGATCCGGAAAGGCTGCCACCCACGCTGAGGTTGCTCAACGCCTGTTCGACAGTTACAGAACCTGCGAGATCTCCGCCAATAATCAGGTTGTCAATGATGACGGCAATGATCTGACCGTTCGGTCCAAGCGAGCCGCCAATCACGATCTCGTGAGTGTGGCCCGATGCCGTATCGTTAAGCACGCCATTGAAGTTGCCGTTCGTCCTCGCCTCGATGTGTTCAAAGGAAGTGAAATCGAGCACGCCATTGAAGTCGCTTTGTGCGAGCAACAGCGCCGTATCGTTGTTCGACGTGCCGCCATCCGCGCTGACGTGAGTCAGCGGATCGATATCCAGAACGGTCAGGGTATTCCCGACTGCGCTGCCGGCAATCGTCGAACCACCCGATCCAAATCGAATATCGAGTCGAATCAGACCGCTGAAGGTAATGCCGGAGGCGCCCATCTGCATGCCCTTGAACGTTGTGGGCGTCAGGACTCCGTCCTTTCGAATGGCGCTGCCGCTGTCGTCGATATTCAGCGTATTGCTTCCGTTTCCGACCAGCGTCAATGCTCCCTGAATCAGGTCGAGTACGCTGCCGCTTGCAGGAGCGAGGCTGCCAACGTTGAATGTGTTCGGCGCAGATCCCGCACCGGAGTGCACCATCGTTGGCGTCGAAGCGAGAACGCTCTCGATGCTGAAGGTATCTGCACCCGTTCCCAGATGAATATTCAGGGCGTCCATGCCGTGGTATTCCAGGCTCACGCCCATTCCAAGTCCGGTCAGCAGCGTCGATGTCAGAATGCCCGTATTGGATCCCGCGTCTCCGGAGTCGTCCACGTTCAAGGTGTCGGCTCCGGAACTCTGACCATTCACGACCAGCTTGCCCGCAATGCCGTTGACGTTTCCATTTGTACCGGGTGCAAGGCTTCCGACGTTCACGATATTGGCGGCAGAGCCGGCGCCCGTGTTTATCGTCGTGAATGCCGATGTACTGCGGACGTCGATGGTGTCGTTTCCGGAACCCATCGAGATATTCAGTGTCTCCAGCGTGTCGTAGAGGATTCCGTTACCCATGCCGAGTCCGGTCAGCTGCGCGTTCGTCAGAAGGTTCGCACTCGGCGTGGAATCTCCGGAGTCATCCACAGTCACGGTGTCCGCGCCTGCGCCACCGCTGATCGTCAGAAGTCCGAAGATGGCGTTCACGTTTCCGCCGGTTAGAGGTGCCAGGCTTCCAATATTGAAGACGTCTGCCCCACCGGCGGCATGAATCGTCGTGGGTCCGGCAATCGTTTCACGAATATCGAACGTGTCGCTGCCCTGGCCCAGGTCGATATTGAGAGCGCCGATGCCGTAGTAATTGATGCCGGCAACTCGCGTTGCAATTGTCGCAGTACCCAGCCCGGTGCCCTTAAGCAACGACGCGGTATTGACGGCAGTGATCCTGCTGCTTCGATATTCACCCTGGAAGGTAATGATGAAGACATTGCCGACTTTCGTGACCGCGACGTTGTTCGTATATGGCTTCGACGTATCGTTGCGCGGATTGAGCGGATCCAGTACCGACCCGTTCGGATTCAAAATTGGATCCAGGGCTGTCCGCACATCCGCAGCCGTGGCGTTGTACGGGATTGCAACGGTAGTCTGCGTCAGCGCCGTTCCTCCCGGTACAGGAACATCGAGAGTCAGCGTGAAGCTTCCTCCCGTTGCATCCATGGTCAGCGTCTGAACGTTGCTGTCGTTCGGCGCGGATGTTCCATTGCGAACGGTAGAGAGCAGGACGTTGACGCTCGTTTCGGGACTGAACTTCGTCAGGCCGTTACTCTTTAACGTCTCCGCCCAGACCAGCGCCGGAATATCCTGCCCGGCAAGTACGCCGCCCCACGTGATCGTGTACGTTTCGTATCCGTAGCCGCTGCTGGCCGGATTCTTTCGGACGTGCACGCTTGTCGAGCCATAAACCTTCTGCATCGCCAGTTCGAAATCGGCTTCGTCGAGATTGAAACCGAGCGTGACCAGCGCATATCCCGCCTGACGTGTGACGACGATGGTTTTTCCGGCCACAGTCGATGTGAAGTTCGGCAAGCCGGTTTCGGTGCCGAAGCCATTGGCTCGCAGCACATACGTTCCGCCACCGGCCTGAACATACACGGTCTGCTCTTCGGCGACCGAAGTCATGCCAAGACCGGTCAGTGTGGTGCCGGTCAGCGTGCTGTTCGTGTTTCCAGTGCCGGCACTGTCATTCAGATTGAGAGTGTCGCCGTCATTCTCGCCGACGATCGTGAGCAATGCTCCGATTTCATTGAGAAGCTGATTGTTGCTGGAGACGTTGATCACGTCTGTGCCGGTACCGAGTTCGATGGTTGTGTGGCCGGTAAGCGTCCTGACGTTGATCGTATCGGTGCCGGCGCCTGCCTTGATCGATGTTGTCCCCGCATGTGTCGATTCAATCGTGAGCGTGTCGTTGCCCGATCCCAGTGTCAGATTGAACTGTTCCATGTTGTGGTACGTGATTCCACCCAGGAACGGCCGGCCCGCAATCACGGTGTCGGGGCCCATGCCGAGACCGGACAGATGGTCTTCCGTCAGAGTACCGGTGTCGTTCGACGGACTCTCGCTGTTGAACACATTGAGCACATCGACCTGGACATCTTCATTGACCTTGATGTTCGCATTCAACGGAGCGAAGAAGTATCTATCTCCGGCAGAGGGCTTCAACTGAACACCGTTCACTGTCGGCCAGTCGGTCGTGAAAATGACGCGGTTGCCGGAAACTCCGGCAGTCTCCATGACAACTCCCTTCGCCACTCCATCAAGAATGGTGAAGGTGTAGGGATTGTCCGCGATACGCGGCTCAAAACCCGGATTGTTGGGGCCGTCCTTATTGACGTAGGTGGCGGCCGTGTCTTCCAGATAAGCCTGGCCGGCCACTGTTCCCGCGCTAGTAACGCTGCCATCCGGAACCCGCAGATTCGTCTCACCGGGCAGCATGAACGGATTGTTGAGGAAACGATCCTCTGTTATTTGAATTCCGCCGTCGATGATCAGTGGTCCGCGGATGTTATTGACGCGTTCGGTAACCGCAGCAAAGACCAGCACGTTGCTGCCTTCCACAACCTGATCATTGAGGGCCTTCACCTCGACGGTTTGAGGCGTGAACCAGTTAGCCGGCGTGAAGCGGACCTGAGGAGTAATCACGGCCTCTCCCCGGCTGACCGATGCCGTAGCAGTAAAGCTCCTTCCATCCTTACGCGTGATGCTGAGGACCGGCGATGGTGTGCCCGAAACGCTGACGGTATAGATGTTCGAATCGATGGCCGCACGCAATGCTGCAGCGACAGTCGTGAGGGTATCCGTTGAAATGGATGTATAAACCAGCGGCGCACCACCATCGAGAACCAGCCGCCAGGTCTGACCCAGCGCTGCGACGCCGCTCAACATGATGCTCGCGTCACTCCATTTATACGGACTGACAAGAGTTCCATTCACAGTTGCCGTTGCTCCGCCACCCGACGGTGGGATCGCTGCGAATTCCGCATAGAAGCGCTGGATCGGAGCTGCGGTTGAAATTGTCAGCACCGAACCGCTTGTCCCCGCGGTTGCGCCGTATGTATTGCCCGCATCGATGACGCCCTGGATCTTCAGAGCGAGAGCGACAGCAACCCGATGCAGGTTGTCGGTGACACTCGCTCCCAGAATGACATCGGTCCCGATCGTCACCTCGAACGACCGGCCATTCAGAATGACACTCCATTTTTCACCAGCGGCAGGTACGCCCATCAACTCGATCTTCGCGAGGGAGGTTGCGACCATTACCTGCACGGCACGGTTCTCGCCGAAGTTGGCAGAAGGATCCAGAGAAACTGCTGCGTTGTAAGTTGGAGTCACCTGCGGCACGACGTCAACGATCACGTCCGCATTCGGCTGGGACGTCAGCACCAATTCGTAGGAATCGGAGACCGGCGACGGATTGATCGCTTCGCGGATCTGGAAGATGCTGGTGGCGTCGACGGCCTGACTCCACGGAGCATTGATGGTGAACAACCGGAATTCCGGATTGTAGCCCGTAATCGTGGCGGTCTGACCGACACCGGCTCCCTGAATAATGACGATCTGCTTGCCGTTCAGTTCGAGTGCGGCCAGGTTGGTCTCGTGCCGCTGCAGCGAAATATTCAACTGATACTTTTCGCCCGGCTGCAGGCCGATCTGCTGGCTGGGTATTCCGTAATAGTTGGCGCCGTAGATGTGGCGATACGTCCCCACACTGATCCGGTAGGTGCCAGGCGTGTCGAACTTATACCGAAGGAACGGATCCGTTATCGAGTAACTACCGGCATCGAACAGCACCTTGAAATCCAGGAAGTATGCGGCGGTCGCAAGGACCTTTCCAGTGGCGTCCTGCAGCCGCAGCATTGGAGCGTCCAGATAGTAGAAGCCGAAGTATGGATCCTGGCCGAACTGATAGTTGCCGCCGTCGATATCGAACAGGCCCGTCACGCCGCCAGTGCCGAACTCACCGACAAACGTGATGGTCTTTCCGGGTCCGGTCACACCGCTGACCTTATTCTCGATCCGGACGACGTTAAAGCCCAGGACGTTCAGCAGCGTCGCCATATACTTCGCGCCTGTATCCGCATTGATCTTGTCGACCAGGCCCTGGGCTACAAGTCTCGGCGTTCTCCAAACTGTATTCTCGGGAGTTCCCACTGGAGGGTCTGTCGGCACAATGTATTCGTATCGTTTTCCGTTAATGGTCACGGTCCAGACGTCGCTTGGAGTGATCTTCGTGGGTCTGATCACATAATCCACTGCGGAGTAGTGAGTATCCAGGTCGACAACCGCGGGTACACCCACCGCATAATCGGAGACCGAAGTATCAATCCCCCGGAGGTGCGTCACTCCGGTGAACTTCACTTCCGCACCGTCCGCCCTGCTGATCGTCAACGTATTGCCATTGTGCGCCACGATGAGGCCCGAGCTCACGGCGTTATACAGCTGAGTTGCAACATAGCTCAACTGGCCCGTGCCACCGATTCCGTCAACCGTGTATGCGATCGCATTCTCGGTACCCGGCACGCCGTCGATATTGATCGGGGTTGCGAGACCGATAGAGAAATCATCGCCGTTCGACACGTATGCATCGCTGCCCGTCAATGTGACCGTCTGCGTCCACGCGGCCGGCAGCGTGCCGCCAATGCTCGCCGTTGCGGCCACGGCCGCTGGAGCTGCGGTCAAGGTCTCAACTCGGACACCGGCAGCATCGTTGTAAGTCAGCACCCCTGAGAAGTTGGAAGTCGCCTTGCCTGCAGGGGTGATCAGATCGTCAAAACCTTTTGCAATGTCGTTTCGGTCTATTACGCCGTTGCCCGTCGAGTCTTCGACGACATAAGTCAGCTCCTCGGCAGTTGTTCCGTCCGGATGCACCAGCAGCAAATACCAGGATTCACCTGCGCTCGGAGTACCGCTGAACTGGATGTTGGCAACACTCCAGTGGCTCGCCGTTCCGGTGAAGGTTGCAGGTATCGGCGCTACAACCGAGTGCGATGCGGTGAACGGCGCGCCAGTCGAAGAAGAGATTGTCAGCGTATCGCTGCCGTTGTTATACGAAATCGAATAGGCGGATCCTGGGAACAGATCTTCGAAGTAGTGGCCCAGTTCGTCCCGCGAACTGACGACATTGCTGCCATTCTGCGAGGACCCGACAATTGCGGTTAGCGTGGAACTACCCAGCGTCAAAGTCCAGATCTCTCCGTTGGTGGCGTTGCCGCTCAGAACAATTTTCAACGTCGCCCAGGTCGAAGTGCTAAACGTTGAAATCACGGACGGAGCATTTTCCGTGCCTGGAATGAAGCTGACCGCATAGTTCGCCAGGTTGAGATTCACGATCGTCAGTACGGCACCGTCGTATGTCACCGTAAATCCACTGCCGACAAACTGCTCTTCGAACGACGTACCGAGATCGTCGAGTGTCGTAATGACCGTTGTGTTGTCGTTCAGCGTATCGGTACCAATCTTCGCGGACTTGCTGATGCCATCAATATCCAAAGTCCAGGTTTCTCCATCCGCGGGCACCAGTCCGCTAAAGTTGATGGACCTCGACGTTACGGCTCGCGTGCTGGCACCCGGATTGGTGAGATTGGTGGTCATGGATCCATTCGCGTTGGCTGCGTTGACAGACGGGAAAGCCACCGCCTTTATGCCAGTCGTTGAATCGATGACGATTGCTTCCGGGTCCGACGAATCGACATGCGCCGACGGATCGATACCCGGGCTCGAGTTAATCGCATTCTTCAATCCGATGGCGACATCCTCGAGATCCACATCGGAATCTCCGTCTTCATTCTGGGCCTGATAGGAATAGGTCGTCGTTGTGCCCAAACGGTTCGTCACCTGAATCGACCAGGTATCCCCTGCGATTACAGTTCCCGTCAACTTGACTTTCACAGACGAATAGAGACTTACCGTACCGGAGGTGGACTGGCCCGGATTGGGAGTTGTCTCCGATACCTCGACGCCAACACTGAATCTCCCGCCGCCGTTCTTTACGATCGTCAGTACATTTGTCGCCGAGTGGCTGAATGTGTAACCGGCTGGCGCCGCAAAGTGCAAAGCGATGTCGTCCGGCGTGGTATCGCCGAGCGCTGTTGTGTACTGCTTCGTTGTGACCGCCCCGGCACTGTCGGTCAGAGTCAGCGTCCAGACCTGATCATGATAAACGGTGCCACCCAGCGTGATATCCGCCTGCAGCCACAGAATCGACTCCACTGCCTGGGGTGCCGATTCGACATTCTGCACTGCATCCTGCACCGGTGTTCCCTTAATCACGACCGTCGCGTTCGAACTGGCTCCGGTTTGCGTGGTGATCGCAAGCTGCACCGTGAAGCCCGGGATACCCGTCTTCGTGATCGTCAATGTGTTCGATCTGGAGCTGTATGCAACGGTAAAGGCCGCCGGAATATTGGGCGTCGTATCCGTGCGTACCGTTGTGGCCAGCGCATCACCCAGGGTATCGATGCTCGTGGACGTTGCCGTGTAGAGGTAATCCACACCATCGAGGTTCAGCTTCCACTGCTCGCCCACTGCCGTGGTGCCGCCGAGAACGATTTGTGCGCTCGAGAATTGAACATCGCTTCCGGTCTGATCGTGGGCTCTCAGGGTATTGGTCACCTGTCCGGCGATCTGGACACTCTGCTGCAGGCCTTCATACGAGAAACCGCTCGGCAAGGCAATCGATAGCTTCGCGCCCGTCGATGTTCGCGTATATGCAGACGGCAGCGGGTTCCCCGACTGGTCGCCACTGATCAGGTGAGCAATCACGTCGGCCAGAGTGTCCGTGACGCTGGCGTGATACACGTAATCAACACCATCCAGCTTCAACGTCCAGATAGAATCCGCCTGATCCCCGTTCAAGACGAAGCCCGCCTTTTCGTAGAAGGTTCTGAGGGCACCTGTCAATGCTGTTCCCGAGAAATCGGTAACCTCGGTAACATCGGGCTGGATCATGTCGGGCGTAATCGTGAACTGATAGATGTCCCACGAACCGTCCCCTTCACCGAGCACCTTGGCATACGGTGTCAGCGAATTGATGTTGCCGCCCAGGGCCTGGTCACCGATGGTTGAATCGAAGAACGTATACCAGTTGGAACTGCCCGTCGGGTCCTGAGTCGTAACGGGATCGATCACCTGTCCCGTATTGTTCTGCTGCTCATCCTCGCGGATCGGCGTCGGAGTGAACTGGAATCCGTCGACCTGATGGCCGGCAATGGAAACCTGCAGCAGGTAGTCCGCGCCTTTCGGCACCCCGCTGAGAACACCGGACTGCCAGTAGGAATAGATCCCAAGCCAGTTGTCGACCGAAACAACATAGGTGCCCGCCTTGGTGATGTTGTATTCCAGGTAATCATCGAGCCATGTCGTACTGCCGGAACCGCCGACCAGCGGGTCCGAATAACCATAGGGTCCATGCTCTTCTCTCAGCAGCAGGCCCTTGTCGTCATACAGACGCAATTTGCTGCCCCAGAACACGGCTTCTGTCACTTCGTAGCCCTTGTCGATATCAAATATCGCGCGGACCGTCTTGTTCGTCGCGGCATCGATCATCGACTGATCGATGGTGAACTTGTAGTAGTCGATCTTGTTGTCGCCGGTGCCGATCACTGTCAGGTGAGGCAGTGTATCCGCCTGCGTGATATTGCTGTCGACATTACGGCTCCACTTGCCGAAATCCAGATTCTGGGCTGTCGCCGGCGAATCGTGAAGGTCGGTCTCGTTCATGGTGGCGACGCCGAAGTTCCCGTTGAACGTTGAGCCACCGGTGTAGCCGGTAACCTGGCCGTTGCCGATCACCGCCTGACTCGACGGTTCGGTTATATTCGTTCCGGATCCGGTCTGAGTCACCAGTACGCCAGGCGCGTTGGCGTCGTTGTCGATAATGCGAACATCCACATCGGCGATGCTGATCGAGTCACCGTTTGCACCGGCGAGGTACGTCGCATTCGGTTGTCCATTCGGATCGATGCTGTTGATCCGGAGACCCCAGAACGTCGTTCCGGAAGGCGCAGCAACAGAGAACACCAGTTTCTGATACAGGGTTGCGCTCGCCGTGCCTGCAACAGTAATCTGCGACGGCGCCGGGATCGAATACGTCAGCGCAAACGGGCGGTTCACCTCATATCCAGACGTGAAGCCCGTGCCTGCAAGATGACGGATGACGACAGTCGCGCCGTTGGATGTCGCGTCATATACGCCGCCGGCCTTGATCGCAGCAGCGATCTTCGCCGTGAAAGCAACCTTGGGATTGCCTGCCGCCACGTCGCTGACGGTGACAGTGACTGCATATGAACTGATCGTGCCGCCGGCGTTGAGTTTCACCGTCCAGATGTCGCCGACGCGAATCGGAATTGCCCGCAGATCCAGTTGATTGAAGGTCTGCGCTCCGACCGTCACCGCGGCATTGATCGTGAAGGTGCGGCCGTCGATGCGCCGAACCAGACTCAATCGCGATCCATCGACCAGAGCGAGATACGATCCGTCAATCACGTTATCTTGATTCGCATCCTTATTGATTTCATTCGCCAGCCGGATTGCCAGGGCCATTCTCGGATCCACCGCGTTGGCCTCTGTGCTGCTGGTCGTCACCGAGAAGATGCTGTTTGCGCCGTCATTGAGGACGAGATTCCAGACATCGCCGGCAACAACCGGACTGCCCAGCAGACTGAACGACTGGAGCACGCCCTGCGTTCCGTTTCTGCGAACGCCGGTAAGCACGATTGCATTGCCCGATACGACGCCGGTCGCCGGTATCCATTGTTGCAATCTGTCGACGCTGGATTCGACATTCGTCAGCACGGTCCCGCTGAGAACCTGCAGCGAAGCGCCGGGATCCGAGGTGAACGCGACGCGATAGGCGTTTCTGGCGGTATCGTATGTAACCAGTACACCGCTGAATGCGGTGGCCGTCCGCAATCGGGCCTGCAGGAGGCTCGCCTGTGTCGTGGTATCCCCGCTGATATCGCCAGGAACCAGTTGAACCTGGGCGACGACACCGTCAATGAAGTAGGACGCCGAGAAGAGCGTTCCATCCTTGCGTACGATCACGAGAATGTTGCCGTCAGCCTTCGCCAGGTAGTGTCCGTCAACAATTCCATCGTGAGGATTCGCGTCGAGATTGATCTCGTCCGCCAGTTTGGCAGCCAGCGTCGTTCGCGTATCCGACACACCGGCAGTGACGGTGTAGGAAGGCACCACGACATCGATGCCGTTATCGATTGTAACCGTCCACTGCTGACCGGTTGAAACGGCATCCGTCAATTGCAGCAGGCTGGCCACTCCGGTGATGTCCGAAACGTTCGAAATGTGCAACACCCGGCTCGCACCCGAGTTCGTCACCGTAACGCGATAGTTCTGGCGAATCTTGTCGGCAAGCCGCTGAGCCACGGTGTCGAGCGAGTCGGTAACGTTGTTACTGACACCGACGGCGTACTCATAGACCGTGCCATCCAGGACCAGCGTCCATATCTGTTGCGCAATCGGCGTTCCGGTGAGGGTGACGTCTGCCGTGATCCAGGCCTTCTGGCTGGCCGCTCCGTCGATGGTGATATTGGCGTCACTGCCCGCATCCGCCGAGAACACCCGTCCGCTGCTGATCGTCACCACATTGCCCGTCGTGCTTGCCGAAATCGGGATCGTCTTGCCCGCGCCGGCGCTCGCGAGCAGCGCATCTACAACGCTGCGCATCAGGCCGCGAGAAACATCGCTGGCGCTCACATTCAGGAAGTCGGAAATGGGGCTCGTAATAGTCTGGGTGATCCGCGCGTAATGAATACCTTCGGTGAGCGTATCGGCAACCGCGTACACCGTGATTGCAACTCCGGTCTGCCAGTTACCGGCATTGAACGTTACGACCGTCATCGCCGATGCCGTCGCGTCGGTCGGCTGTTTCACCAGGGCCTGGAGAACACCGTTCTCGTCCGGTTGAACACGAACTTCGACGGTGACGGTTTTGCCCGCTGCCGGTGCCTTCGTCAGCTTCAGGATGTACTGGTCTCCTGAAGTCGTGACCACGCCAGGTCCGATACCGGTTCGTTCAAACACCAGAGTATTCGCATCGATGTTCGAAGCACTGTTCACCTGCTCGACGACGACTTGCGCGGCATCGTTGTCAATGACTCTCACCGCGATACTGGCAACCTTGATCTTGTCGTAGGCGCCGCCATCCCCGGCATCGCTACCCTGCCGGACGGTATGCTGGATCGTGAAGTTGCGGACGCCCTCGGCCAGGCTGTCTTCAGGAGCCAGGATGAAGACGCGCTGCGCAATCGACCAGTTCGTCCGTGTAAAGAGCAGGGTCTTTACCGGCTTGCGTTTTGCCGGATCGGAATCGTCGTAGAGCTCGATTCCCTTCCCGCCTGCAATTTCATCGGACTCCTTCACCTTGCCCGCGGAAACCGCAACCCAGATGTCTTCCTCTGGCGGTCGCGTCAACGCGATGAAGTAGCTGAGCATGGTCAGGCCACCTTCGATCATGGTCATCTCCGGCTCCACTGGAGTGATGACGATGCCCGGCGCGTCGTTGTCGGCAACGAGCGTACTGATATCCGGCGCTACGACGCCTGGATATCCAGCCGACTGCAAATCGATAAAGTGGTCGATCAGTCCGCTGTGGCTTCCCTGTCCCGCCGAAGCGACCACCGTTACCGGGAGTCCATTGCTGCCGGTAACGTTAAAGATGTCGCTGCCGCGGCCTCCGACGACTTCGAGAACGGTGTTCGCATCCGTACTGACGATGTAGAAGGTGTCATTGCCTTCGAGACCGTCGATCGTAATCTTCTCGATGCCATCGAACCGTGTGGGAAGTCCGGCGCCGTAAATCGCGTCGTTCGTGACGAGGAAGTCGTCACCGAATTCTGTGCCAAGCACGTTAATGGTGTCGAAGCCGTCGCCACCGTCGATATTGACCGGCTCGTTGACCACGTATTCGATGTAGTCCGCGCCTTGACCACCATTGATGTTCGTGAATGGGCGCTTGGGATCGTTCGGGTCGGTCCGAACGAAGGACCGCTGCCGGAACGTGTCGTCATCGGCTTCACCGAACAGAAAGAGCTCGGCGTTGTTGTGATAGATCGTGAACGTGTCTTTTCCGTCCCCGCCATAGAGCGTCGTTGGGAAGCTGATGCCGGTGCTCAGGAATCCGCTGCCGAGCGTGACCGGTATCGTTGCAAAGTAATCTTCCGAATCGAGACCGTTGAACGGATTGCTGTGATCGCGCGGCGACAGGAACACCTGGCCGATCTGGAACGTGTCGTTGCCGGCATCGCCAAAGACTGTCATCGGCATGCTGTTGTCGTCGAACACGAAGGTGTCGTCGCCTTCCCTGCCGTAAACAAACATGCCGCCGCCCAGAAGCGAATCGTCGTAATCGATGCGTTCAACGCCGCCATTGGCAACGATCGACATCAGCGCATGTGGACGCGATAGGAAGAAGTCCGGTCCGTCCGTTCCATAAACGTTGAGCTGGTTGATGCCGTCGTCTGCCGTATCGGAAATGCTGATGCGTGCGGAACGGAGTCCAGCCAGGCCGATGTCGTAGCGGTCGCTGTCTCCGCCACCTCTCAGATAGAGCCGCTCACCGATTCCGCGGTCGTTCGTTTGCAGGCCGTTGCGATCGTAATTGACCCGCAGAATGTCGTCGCCGGTACCTGCGGACAACGTTGTCACACCGAAAGTCTGATCCACATTGATGGTGTCGCTGCCGCCGCCGGTATCGATGCTGCTCGGTCCGGCGATGGTGTTGGCCACATACAGCGCATCCTTGCCCGCGCCAAGGAACATGGAGAACTCTTCGAAGCCGGTATAGGTGACTCCCGCGTCAACCATTCCAAATCCGATCACCGATCCGGAATTGACCGTGCCCGCTCGGTCGGCAGTGTCTCCGCTGTCGTCGAATATCAATCGATCCGAACCCAATCCCGCGCGAAGTTCGAGACGGCCCTGAATGTTCGAAGTCTGGCCTGCAATGCCACCAACGTTGTAGACTCCGCCGCCATTCCGCCCAGTGACAATCGTTTCCGTTCCCGCATTCGTCGATGGAATCGCCAGCAGAATCGATCCCGTTCCGAGCCAGAGATTCAGATGATCGAGATTCTGATAGGCGATGTCTCCGAGACTCAAGCCGCTCAGGCGCAATGCTGTCAGGGTGCCGGTGTTGGCACTGCCGTCGCCGCCATCATCGAGATTGAGAACATCATTATTTCCCGTACCCGCATTTACGGCGATGCCGCCCTTGATTTCGTTGAGCGAGCCGATGTCGTTTCCAAACACCGTCGTATCGCTGCCGACGTTGATGGTGTCGTCTCCAGCGCCCGTATTAATTGTCGTGATGGCCGTGGCCGGGGCTGTGAGGTTTCCGCCGTTGCCAAGCAACGGGGCAACATTCTTCACGGATGGCGTGGTAAAGCTGATCCGCCACGGACTTGCAACAGTTCCCAGTCCAGTCACATCGACGATGAATCCACCCAGCGCTTCGAGCGCACTCTTGATCGAACTGGCGCCGGTTGCCGCTGCATTCCATGCGATCGGCGCAGTGACTCGGCCGTCGAACGTGAGTGCGAACGTTCCGCCCGTGACGCTCGGATCACGGTAAACCGTCTGTACTTCCGTGGACGAATACGTTCCCGGAATTTCCGTCGCGACAACAACATTGAGCAGGTTTACCGTCATGGGCGGAATGTTGGTCGAAACCGGCCCGGCAAATTCCACTCTCCAGGGACTCGCGGGCGTGCCCAGACCTGTTACGTTCACCTGGAAACTGCCCAGCGCTTCGAGAGCAGACTTGATCTGAGCGGCCGTCGCGTTGAAAGCGAGAGGCGCCGTCGTTCGGCCGGAAAGATCGATGGTGAACGTGCCGGTGGTTGTGGTGTAGATCGTCTGCACTTCGTTCGCCGCCGGGCGGCCGTCGAGCAGCGTGCCCACCCTGGCCTTGCCGGAAGCGTCATTCACTTTCAATGCGACGACGTTCTGAGCGCCGGGCGCGATGAACGTGATCTTCCACGGATCGTCGATTCTGCCCGATCCGATAACATCCACTATGTCGATATTATCCAGCAGTTCCAGTGCAGACTTGATCTCCGCTGCCGCCGCATTGAATAAGATTGCTCCGGTTGTGCGCGTGCCAAACGTCAACGTGAACGTACCGCTGGTTGCCGTGGTGTACAGCGACTGTACTTCGTTCGCCGCGGCGCCACCCTCCGTGACAGTCGCAACCGATGACAGAGCCGAAGTGATCAGATCCGTATCGTCGGCAACCAGCTGCGGAACATCCTTCACTCCGGAGTTCAGGAAAGTGATCAGCCAGGGTGAGGCGTCGGTACCAGCCCCCGTAACACTGACGACAATGCCGTTTCCAAGATTTTCAATCGCAGCCTTGATCGCGATCGCCACAGTGGCGGGCGAAGCCGGATTGTATGAAATTGGCGCCGTAGTCTGGCCCGCATACGTCAGTGTGAACGTCCCGCCACGACCGGTGGCGACGACTTTCTGGACTTCATTCTTCGCAACATTCCCCTCGTACTTGGTGCTGACAACCGCCTCGGCAGGGCTCAGGAAGTCCGCTGCACCGTTGCCCGTCATCTCAGCGACGTTGCCGGCCGGATCCAGGAAAGTCACGCGCCATGGATTGTCAGTGGTCCCTCGACCGGTAACCTCGACCGTCTGAATGTTGTTCAGCAATTCCAGAGCAGACTTGATCTGAGCCGCCGTCGCGTTGTAGTTCAGCAGACCGGTGGTCTGACCGTTGAACGTCAGCGTGAAGTGGCCAGTGGTCGCATCGGCATAGATGGCCTGCACATCGCTGTTTGCCGGTCTTCCGAGGA
>Ga0184628_10000055_pt1 | contig 56514 bp, 50 predicted proteins | sample PLM4_5_b1_FD_133149 | JGI IMG/M metagenome (GOLD analysis project Ga0184628, IMG submission 133149) | Groundwater sediment microbial communities from an aquifer in East River, Colorado, USA - PLM4_5_b1 | ecosystem: Environmental > Terrestrial > Soil > Riparian zone | place: USA: East River...
CATCCATATCCCGTCCAACGTTTCGCCGTTAAACACCCAAGGTGGGAGCCGTATGCGGGACAGCCGCTCGTACGGATCTGTCCGGGGGGCGCTTCGTGAGAAGCGTCCCTACCGGAACTCGGGCACTCGACGCGAACACGAATATCGCTTCAAGCTAGACCACTATTCACGATTTCCATATGATGACCACGATTACAAGGTGGAAGCTCTCATGAAAATGTCATTGTCTCTGACCACCGGACTGCTCTTTCTAACCCTGGGCTGTCACCGCAATGTTCAGCCGACCATTCAGGCGGACCTTGCGAGTAAGGTGACCGAGGGAGAGGTCATTGAAGCGATCGAAGTGAGTGGACACATTCAAATAACAAACGACGCCATCAGGCACGGCCTTCATTCCCGACTCGGAGACCATGTCAATCTTCCTGTAATCAAGAGTGATATCGAGTTTTTGTACTCTCTCGGCTTCGAGGCGGTTCGCGTGGATGAAGAGTCCGGATCTCACGGCAAAATCGTCGTCTTTCACGTAAAGGAGAAGGCGACTCCATGAGGCGCCTGCTCATAGCTGCGGCGAAAGTCGCGGTCTGCGTCATTCTGATGGAATTCGCCACCGCCGCGCAAGTTCAGCTATCGCAGGACTTCGGATCGATATCGGGAAAGATTGTAGCGAAGGACGGAACCCCGGCTGTTGGCGTTCGCGTGGCAGCGATGGATGCCCAGGATAATCCCACGGCGCGTGAGGCATCGCTGCTGAGCGTGGTGGAAACGGATTCCCAGGGACAGTATCGACTGGAGAGAGTCCCCGTTGGCCGGTACTACATCACCGCAGGTTTCCTTGACACTCCGACATTCTTTCCGGGTGTTTCCGCTCAGACACAGGCTACTGTCGTTGAAGTCACTCGCAGCGCCTCGTTGACCGGCAAGGATTTTACAATCGTCTTTCCGACTGCCGTCACTGTGCGCGGGGCCGTCATCCGCGATGATGGCGCCGTTCCAAACAGCCGCAATGACGTGCGCTTCACCGCGAGATCTGGAGGGTCAAACTCAGCGCCGGTCTCACCGGACGGTTCGTTCCAGATCAATCTCCGCCCGGGTATTTATGACATCAACGCCGGTAGTCCATTTGTATATCCAGCCACGCTCTCGGTGCTGGACCACGACATCCCAGACCTTCGATTGGAAGTCCCGGCAGTCACTCCACTTTCTGGAACGGTCGCAGTCGAAAAGAAGTTCCCTGTGCCTCAATTTGAATTGACGTTTACAAGTATCAAAAACGGAACGCCGTATCTTGCACGGCCGTCGGGGAATCCGCTGGGTGTCCCGCAAGACGATGGGACACCTTTCTACCTTCAGCTTCCGCGAGGGGACTATCGTGTGACGGCGGATGGGTTGCCTAACGGTTATTTCCTTCGGACGATGACGGCGGACTCCAGGGATATTATTGGCGATATCCTGACGGTCACTACCGTTGCGCCTAAGGTAGCCGTCGTGCTCGGTACCGAGTCGCTGCCTGCAATGCCAAGAGTGGGTGGGCGTGTCCTGGGCGGCGCACTAACTGTGGAAGGAAATCCAGACCGACGCCCTTTGTCGGTTCAACTCAGCGGTCCAGCCACATGGGGAGGCCTCAATGCCGCAGTCACCCCCGATGGAACCTTCGAATTTCCGGGAGTGCTGCCGGGTACGTATCGAATGGGTTTGGCCAGACAAAATCCAAATGTCCCTGACGTCACAGTAATCGTCGCAGATCGCGATCTCTCTCTGGTGATTCCGACGACGATTGTGAAAAGTATTCAGGGGAAGGTCACGATTGAAGGAGGCGGACCCGCTCCACGTTTCGGCCTGGTGTATCGGACCGCCCGGGCGTTTGAGAGTAGTGTTGCCTTGAGTAGTAACTCCTCCGTTTTGATTCCCGGAGCCGACGGTTCGTTTATGGTGGCTCTGCCTGAGGGAGAATACGAAGTCGGCATCAGCAGCACGACTCCGATAGGTTATGCAGTGAGATCCTTTACATACGGAACGACAGACCTACTGAATAATAAGATTGTGGTCGATGAAAATTCTGCCACTTTCCAGTTGGTAATGGCCACATCCGGCGCCCTCAACCTCCTTGAACCTCCGAACTCGGCAAGGAGCATTCCAACTCTCCCACCGCTAACGTATCTGGTTCGTGAAGAATACCCTTCGATCCTTACCAGGGTCGATGCCCAATACACGGATGAAGCCCGCCGCAACCGGATTCAGGGAGGTGTCATCCTGGAGGTCCTCGTCCACTCCGACGGTTCTGCCGATCCCGCCATCAAAGTGATCCGCCCCATTGGCTTCGGTTTGGACGCGCAGGCCATCGACGCCGCACGAAAATGGAAGTTCACCCCAGCCATAAAGAATGGAACGCCTGTCGAAGGCAAATTGCAGATCGAAATCATTTTTCGTCTGTGAATCGATTCCCAACAGCGTAGCCTATCGAGCAAGATGATTCCGTACCGCGACGAGAACGAGACACAGCGAACCGCTTACGTCACCATCACAATCATTGCCCTCAATATTCTTGCGTGGCTTTTGATCCAGGGAGCCGGTGCGACATATCCTCTGGCGGAGTCGGTCTGCAACCTTGGCCTCATTCCCGGAGAACTGACAGGAGCATTGCCGCCAGGGTCTTCGTTCCCGATGGATCGTGGCCTGGAGTGTTTGACCGATCCGGGTCGGCAGCCGCTGAATCTGCTTACGTCGATGTTTCTCCACGGATCCTGGCTGCACCTGCTCGGCAACATGTGGTTCCTCTGGGTGTTCGGCAACAATATCGAAGACTCGATGGGACACGGCCGATTTGTCGTCTTCTATCTATTGGGAGGTCTTGCAGCCGCATTCCTGCAAGTCTTCATGAATCCCACGTCTGTGATTCCGATGGTTGGCGCCTCTGGCGCGATCAGCGGCGTGATGGGAGCGTACCTGGTCCTGTATCCTCGCGTGAAGGTATACGCGATTCTTCCGATCTTTCTCTTCATCACGACGGTCGCTCTTCCCGCCTGGGTGATGTTGGGCTACTGGATGCTGCTTCAGTTCCTGGGTGGCCTGCGTTCCGTCGGAGACAACAGCGGCGGCGTTGCATCCTGGGCCCATGTGGGCGGATTCCTGGCGGGATTGGCCCTGATCAAATTTTTCGCTCGGCCGGATTACGTCGAAGCTCACAAAGGACACTGGCGTCCGCAGAGAATGGGATGGGGCCAGTAGACTTCCCTGGCATCACGCAGGGAAACCCACATCGCGAAGCTCGAGCATCGTCCCTCCGCTTTGCTCGATCAACGCCTGCATGATCTCGATCCGATCCACCTCGAGATTGGGTAGTGGTCTAGTTTGAAATTGAGGCGAAAAGACTGCCCTCCTAGGATAGGAGGGCAGCGGGATCGCGAAGCGGATCCCGCGAGGGGTGGTAGCTGCAGGCAAGGGAAATTGTTCTACGACGTGGCTACCACCCCGGCGCTTCGCGCCACCCCTCCTGTCCCAGGAGGGGAGTCTTGAGACCGGCATGAGGTAAAGGCGCTTCGTCCATTCACGGCATTCATGTCTGTTCCTCTGAAAATCGAAACACCTGCTTCGGTCCCGCATCGTGATGGCTGTTCCATTCCGCCTGAAAACTCGCGTCGTCAATTTTGTAAACGCGGAACAACGGAAGAGGAACGCACATCGAATGCAGCGGACAGGGCTCGGCAATCTTGAGTACCGACTGCGGTGTGAGGGTCTTTAATTTTGAAACCAGCTTGCTTTCGCGATCGGTGAACGTATGCATTCGAGAAGTATAGCCAAACGGACCTCTTCTGTCCGAGGCCCGGCACATAAAGGGTATGCGAATCTGGTGGGGTACCATATTTTGAGGAGGAGTCCGATGATCGAGTTACGGTTTCGCATCCGGAACAGCGTATTCAATTCGCCGAATCCTGTGCGTCGAGCAACGATACGTCCGCTGGCCTTGCTGTGTCCTTCGGTTGAAGAAGCCGCATTGCTGGGCGAAGTGGACGAGGTCGGGCGTCTGACTCCACGCCGAGGTGTCTTCAATACGTCGAGTCCCCGAACCGGTCCCGTCATCGAAGGATTTGAAGATTGCGCTCTGGGTGAATTCGTCAAAGCCCAGCTCGAAGCACTGGCTCAGAACGGCGAACCTCCCGCCCGTTGTGAAGTTCACGGCCTGGATCCCTTTCTGGAACTTGCCGAACCGGAAGAAGCCGAGCGGCTTCGCGACCTCATCAGTGTCTGCGAATTCCGCGCTCACGAATTCACTCCCGAATCCGCCGTGCGATTCCTGAAAGACAGCGGCTTCTTCGACGAATACATCATGGTTGGAGTGAAACGCGGAAACGGTTGGCGCCGGTCCCGCTGCATCACGACATTTGAAGGCAGGCCCGGCGACGCGGCGACCATCCTCGGTCATCTGGCGGAGTATTTTGGAAAAGAGCAGCAGGATGACAAACCCCAAGACGATAGAAAAGCCTGATCCGAACAGCCTGGAAGGAATCGAAAGAACCTGCCCCAACTGCGGCGCACGCCTTCATGAGCAGAAATGCGAATTGAAGTGTCCGCAATGTCACTATTTCAAATCCTGCAGCGACTACTGAATCGACTTCAGCATCACCGCAAACGGATAACCGGGTTCGGCCTCAAGAATCTTGGCCAAAGCCAACCGGGCTCCCTCGATATTCCCCGCATCCAACAAACGGCTCGCGGCGATGTACTGCGTGTTCATCTCCAGTAGATGAGCGCGCTGAACCCATGCATCGACATCTCCCTGCTTTGACACGGGTGCCGGGTGGTATTCCTTCAAAAATTCCTGCAGCATCGGAGTCACCTGCTCGGGAGTTTGCGTGGCGTTGATCCAACCCAGAACCTTTTCCTCGATATCCGGGTCGCGGCTATGCGCCAGCAGACTGGCGAGCGCCCACAGGTCCTCGTGGTAATTCGGACTTTTGCCATGAACGCGCATCTCGTCATAGATCAGCTCGGTCGACGTGGTCTCGTTGACTTCGATCAGCAGCTGATACCATCGAAACGGAAGATCCTCGTGCGCATGCGAATGCAGGCTGTGCAGCATGTATCCCCGAGCCAGCGGCCACTGCGAGCGAAGCGCCGTGTATGCGCGCGCTTCGAGGTCTTCATCCAGCATGGGTTCGGAAACGGCATATGCCAGCACGCGGGCGCTGACCGACGAGCGAATGTGCGACAACACCTCGAGTGACGTTTCCGCAATCGCCCGATCATCCGGCGATTGAGTGAACAGTTCGGCGATGGGACCGACTGCCGGCCGGCCAATGCGTTGCAGGTCTGCGATGAGCCTGCCTGCAGGAGTCTCGCCCGCTTTCCAGGAATCGATCATGGCGCGTGCCTCGGCTTCGCCGGAGCTACCGCCTTCGAGAGACTGCAGCCTTTCAAACAAGTATGCCGTGTAGGTTCTAACCACAACGCCGGCATTGCGAAGGTCGTAAAGCGTATTTTCCAACGCTCGGATGACGCGTTCCGCCACGGCGCGCGTCGCCGGATCCACGGCTCGGGCGGCAGTTCGAAGCTTTCCCGTGAGACGGGCCCGCACCGGCAGATTCTCTTCAACGTGTTCGCGAATACCTTCATCAATGAGGATGCGGAATTCCTCGTCTTCGAACGACGCACGTTCCTCGTCGATCATCCGGTTCAATTCGTAAAGAATGAAGTCGTCCGCATCCACGTGGAAATCAAATCCCGCAATGGCTTTGGACAGGATGTCGACGCTTTCCGCGACCGAGATCTGTCCGCCTGGTTTCTTTGGACCCTTCGGTATTGGCGCTTTCTTCATGCCCGCTTGAAGCGAACTTCGCCTTTGTCCGGATGGATGGTGTCGATCATGATGGAAATCACGCTGCCAGGTTCGTCCGTCCCGGCGGCGGCAGGGTTCAGCAATTTGCCGCGCAGGTAGCACCCTTCCAGTTCGATATTGCCTTTACGATCCAGTACGACGGCATTCATGGGTTGACCTATCTTCTCACGCGACAGGTACTCCAGTATCCAGTAGTTCGTCGATCGATCCTCAATGGAGCGAACTTCCTGCTCGGTCGTTTCCGCGTTCGCGAGAATCCGCAGCAGTTCTTCCCGATCGTAGGGAATCGGTTTGCCCTGAAGGAATGCGGTGAATTGCTGCTGCGTCACCAGATCCGCATAGCGGCGTATGGGAGACGATGCCTGCGTGTACGCACTCAGCCCAAGCCCCGAATGCGTGCCGGGTGTCAGTGAAAGCCTCGAGCGCTTGAAAGTCTTGCGAAGTTTTTCAAACGCGATCGGATCCGTGGCGGCCGTGTCTGCCGGCGCCGATGCATCCCGGGCTTCCTGGGTGCGATAAATCACCGGCAGGCTGTGAATCGATGCAAAGTCCGCCGCCAGGCCGTTGCTGAGAATCATCAGTTCACTCACGAGAAGACGCGAAGCGGAATTCGGATCGAGTTTGCCGATATGAATGCCGGAATCATCCACATGAATCTGGAATTCGGGCCTGCGAACGGTAATGGCTCCGCGCGCGGCACGTTCCTTCTGCAGCTGAACGGCGATGGCGTGCAGCGTTTTCAGATCGGAATCCTCGTCATTCTCAATGAGCCGGTCGGCGGTTTCATAGGAAAGCCTGCGATTCACGCGAATGGTGCTCAGGATCAGACGGTAGCCAACCCTGGTGAACTGTCCGTCGGAAGCCCCTGAAGACCCTGAATAGTCGAACTGCACTTCCACGGTGAATGCCGGCCGGTCTTCGCCCTGTCGCAGGCTGGCGAGATCCGTGGAAAGGCGATCTGGAAACATGCGAACGGTATTGGCGGGCAGGTAGATTGTGGAAGAGCGTACGGCCGCTTCGATATCGAGCGCATCCCCTTTTGCAACGAACGCCGACACATCTGCAATATGAATTCCCACCGTGAGCCTGTCACCGTCGCGTTTCAGTGTGATGGCATCGTCGACTTCGAGGGTCTCGTCGTCATCGATGGTGAAGGCGGGAACATCGCGGTAGTCGATTCGAAAGCTTTCGTGCGGTTGCGGTGAAAGGGCACTGGCCGCTGCTTCCACAAGTTTCGGGAACGCTTCTTCGATTCCGGCCATCACGAGGAACCGGTCCTTGCGGGGATCGACTCTGCCGGCGCGCCGCAGAATGTCATACGCCGATTCGCGTGCGCGAGCGGGACCGGCATGTTCTTCCAGAATCGTTCCGGCGGGATCGCTGCTGCCGTGATGCATCCAGTTTTCGATCCGGTCCAGCAGCGGAGAAATGTCCGGAGTCACCTCGATGGTTTTGGCATGGAGGAGTCGTTTTACCGATTCGACAAGATTTCCCCGGGCCTGTTCGTTCTCGTGCTGCCGATCTCGCCGCGTGCGTTCGGTTCCCACCTGGTCTGCAGTTCTCGGAAGAAACTGCGTACCTTTGCGTCGAAAGAACAGGGTGTCTTCGGAGAGCGACCGGAATACCGCGGACACCGCTTCCGGAGACGATTCGGAAAAAAACAACGCTGCCAGTTCGGCCGATGTGAATTCCCGTTGATCGCCACCCAGCGAATCCCAGAGGAGTTCCACGTCCATTTCAAGCAGACGGTTCTGAATCTTTTCCGACAGCTCACGTGCAAAACCGGGAAAGCCGTCTTCGCTCGTCTTCTGGTGAACGACGACGACGCGATCCCCCGCGATACTGATGTGACGGCCGCGAGGATCGACCACCTGAAGCCGGTCGCGTTCCTGTTTGCGCACGTATCCCACCTTCAACTGGTCGTCGTCGAGAAATTCGATGATCTGGCCTTCAAGAAACATAACGGTGATAATCTGATTCGAACCTCGAAATCATTATGTCAAACCAAATGCTCAGTCCGTTAACGGCATCCAGCCTCAAGATCAAGGACCGGTTGCAGCTCGAAGAGTTTCTCTCGCGTCCGGACGCCCGGAAAGTCATCAGGGCGGCATCGTTCGAAGAAGTGTTCTTCGTCATCAAGAATATAGGGCTGGCAGATACGCTGGAGCTGCTCCCGATAGTTACGGGCCGTCAGGTGTGCGGATTCATCGATCTGGACTGCTGGCGCAAGGACATGTTTGTCCGCAAGCCGTTCATGGAATGGATTGCGGCGTTCGTTCAGGCCGGACCGGAGGAAACTGCCAAAGCTCTCATCGGAATTGATGAGACTTTGATCGCGCTCTTTCTCAAGGATCTGGTCCGGGTCTACGAAGTGGAGCGCGACGATCCGCCTGATGTGGAGCAATTGATATCCACGCCGGATGACCGATTTGCCGTGGAGCCGCTGGAAGACGGGGAGAACGCCTCCGCCCAGGCCGCGACCATCGGGATGCTGATTCTGGATGCACTGTTCAAATTCAATCCGCATCTCGGAACTCAGGTGCTCACTCTGATTCGTTACACGTCGCGTCTCGAGCTGGAGGAGACGGCATTTGACAACAAGACGCGGCGTCTGGAAGTTCACGGGTTCGTCGATTACTACGACGCATTGTCGATTTATGCCAGCTCCGGCGGCGGTCCTTCGCCCGTTGCTGCCGACCGCGATACCACTACAGAAAATGTTCCCGGTGAGGAGCTGCCTGGAAATCTTCCTGCTGTCTTTGCAGAATCCCTCGCAGGGGGAGAGTTCCTGCTCCAGGCGCTGGAACATGTAACGGATCGGGCCGAGACCGAACGGCTCGCCCAGGAACTCACCGCGCTGGGAAATCGAATCCTTTCCGCGAATCTCGTCAATCTGGGTGAGCTGGAAGGCATACGGCCTTCGCTGGAGGAAATGCGGGACACGCTGACGATCGGACTGGAACATCTCACGGACGGTCATCCGGAGCGCGCGCCTTCCGTATTCAGGAAGAGCTACATGCAAACCGTCTTCAAGGCGGGATTCGATCAGATGGCCGTGCTGCGTGACCGGGCCGATGCGCTTCTGGCGATTCCCGGAATGCAGATCACCATGCTGGATACGGCCGATCAGGAATTTCTGGAAGGCCTGCGCAGGTTCAAGCCCCTGGTGGTGGAGGATTCCCGATACCGGAATTTTCGATCCATCAGCGACATTGAGAAAGCCCACGGACGACTGCTGGCGCTTGAAAGTATGGTCCGTACGTTTCTCGACGGGTTCTCGCTCGTGCCCGCGTCGTTTGCCCGCGCGTTCAACACCGCGACGATACGCATCGCTCTTTATGGAAATTTCGATATCGCGCCACTGACCAGCGTTGAACTGACGAAGTTTCTGGAGCAGGGTTTTAGTCTTCCCGAAATGGATGTGCCGACAGCACTGCGCCCCTTCGCTGAACAGTGGTGGAATGCGTTGCGTGCAGAACTGGAACCGCTTGTCGGTAAAAAGATTGATGTCCGATTCATCGAAACCGTCAGCATTCAGCTTTAGAATCTCTCTCCTGAAGGGAGAGGGTGGCCCGAAGGGCCGGGTGAGGGGTAAAGAAACGACACCGTTACTGCACCCCTCACCCGGTGCTTCGTACCACCCTCTCCCTTCGGGAGAGGGATTCGAAATGAAAGACCTCTCGCGCCGAAAGTTTATCGCCGGAGTCGTTGGACTGGCCGGAACCAGTCTTCTCAACACCTCGTGTTCGAACTCAACGTCCAACCCACGCCGGATCGATGTTCATTCCCACATCTGGCCGCCGAAGTACGTCTCCATCGCGAAACAGAACAACGTCACGATCATTCCCAACAATGGCTGGTCGGTTGAGAAGGCTCTCGAAGACATGGATCAGGCCGGAACTGCTTCCGCGCTGACATCAGTTACAGCACCCGGACTCTGGCTCGGAAACAAGGATGCATCCCGCGAAGCCGCCCGAGAAAGCAACACGTATGCGGCTGAGCTGATCCGCGATCACCCCGGACGCTTCGGCATGTTCGCCGCCGTGCCACTGCCGGATGTCGATGGCAGCCTGCTCGAAGTCGAATACGCGTTCGACACGCTCAAGGCGGACGGCATTTGCCTGTTCACCGTCTACGAAGACCGGTTTCTGGGCCACCCGGCGTTCACTCCCATTCTGGAAGAGCTGAACCGCCGCAAAGCCATCGTCTATACGCATCCGAAGGAAGCCGACTGCTGCGTGAACATCGTGCCCGGCATTCCCGCGACGATGATCGAGTATGGAACGAACACAACGCGCACCATTGCAAACCTGATCTTTAGCGGCGCGACCACGCGCTTTCCCGACATTCAATGGATCTTCTCGCACGCGGGCGGTACGACTCCGTTTCTCATCGATCGCTTCCTTTCCGGAACTGCCGAGGAAGTTGTCCCGGGCATCGTGACGAAAGGCGCCGGAGGAACCGGAGTCGTTGGCAGCAACCGGCCGGCGAATGTTCCTAACGGTGTTCTTTACGAACTGCGCAAGATGTATTACGACACCGCGCAGACGGCGAACCCCATCGCGATGAAGGCGCTCCGCACGCTCGTTCCCGTCTCTCAAATCGTCTTTGGGACAGACTTTCCCTTTCGTACCGCGGTGGAAACCAGCAACGGGTTGACAACCTGCGGAGTCTTCAACGCTCAGGAACTCGAAGCCATCGATCGTGGGAATGCCCTGCGGCTCTTGCCCCGTTTTGTCCTGTAGGCGAGGTCTATAACCGCGCACGATGCCCGAAAAAAGCGTTCGATCGAATTCAGGAATGTGCGTGGTCACAGACCGGGCCCACAACCGGAGAGGATGGCCGATTACGCAACCCCATAGACCGGGAATCCTGAATCGCGATACAGTTCCCGGCCGATGCAATTCCTGAGTCGCCGTTTGCAAATTCTCGCTATCACCCTCCTCATGCTGGTGCTTCCTGCCTGCGATCCACAGGGGAGCGATGGCAAGCCCGGTTCGATCGTTCGCCTCTCCATCGCCACCGGCGGCACCGGCGGCGTGTTCTATCCATATGGCGGTGCGATTGCCAAAGTCATTGGCGAGAGCATTCCCAATGTCGAAGCGACTGCGGAAGTGACTGCCGCATCCGTCGACAATCTCAAGTTCCTTCGAGACCGGAAGGCGGATCTGGCATTCACCACAGCCGATACGCTCGCGGACGGCGTGAACGGCACAGGCGTGTTCAAAGACACGAAACTGCAGATTCGCGCGCTCGCAGGGCTTTATAAGAACTATACCCATGTGGTTACTCTCGCTTCCGGCCCGATCAAGACCATGAAGGATCTCAAAGGCAAGGTCGTTGGAACGGGATCTCCCGGCAGCGGTGCAGAAGTTACCGGATTCCGAATTCTTGAGGCATATGGCATCGATCCACTGAAAGACATCACCAGGCAGGCGCTGGGCGGTACCGAGTCCGCGGACGCGCTCAAGGATGGGAAAGTCGATGCGTTCTTCTGGAGCGGAGGACTTCCGACCGCCGCGATTACCGATCTGGCACACACTTCCGGCATCACCATTCGGATGCTCTCCAACGACAGTGTGCTCGAAGCGCTGAAGGCAAAGTACGGCAAGGGACTGTATGTGCAGGGAGTCGTTCCGAAGTCCATGTATCCGGGACTCGACGGCGATGTGGGCGTCGTCAGCATTCCCAATCTCCTCGTCGTGCACGCCGACATGGATGAGAAGCTGGCCTATGAAATCACCAAAGCGTTGTTCGACCGCCGCGCCGAGCTGATTGCCATCCATCCTGAAGCCGCAAATCTGTCATTGCAGTCGGCAGTCAAGGAATCGCCTGCACCGTTTCATCCCGGCGCGATCCGTTATTACAAGGAACAGCACGTCTGGCCGGAATGAACGAAGAATCCGAAGCCCCGGTTCGAAAGCTTTCCGGAATTTCCGGCATGGCGGCATGGATACTCGCCGTCGGTCTTTCGGTATATGCGCTCGTGTGGGTCGTCACGACCGTCCAGGCCCAGATTTATCGCGTCAGCTTTCTGCTGATTGCGCTGGTGCTCACATTTCTTCTTTATCCCGCGCGCCATGGCAGGAAGGTTCAGGTTATCGATTGGCTGATGATCGGTCTCACTCTGTTTGCGTTTGCCTGGCCGCTGGTGGATTTCCGCAACTTCATCTATCGCGCAGCGGAGCCCGGCTTACTGGATCTGATCGGAGGCGTCCTTGCGGTCCTCATCGTACTTGAAGCAACGCGTCGTACGGTGGGATGGATTCTGCCGGTGTCGGCGACCGTGTTTATTCTTTACGGTTACTACGGCGCGTTCCTCGATCGCATTGGCCTGAGCCTGTTCGCGCATCGGGGCTATCCCATCGATCGGCTTGTTGGATCGCTCTACATGACGCTGGAAGGAATCTTCGGCGTTCCTCTCGAAGTGGCGGTGACTTACATCGTCCTCTTCGGAGTTTATGGCGCGGTTCTTCAGTTCTCCGGAGCGGGGACGTTCTTTCTCGATTGGGCGATGGCCGCGATGGGACGTTCCGGCAGCGGTGCAGGTCCGGGCCGCACCGTGACAATTGCCGGATTCCTGCTGGGCACAGTCTCAGGCAGCGGTGTGGCGACAACGGTAACTCTGGGCTCGGTGGCGTGGCCTCTCTTGAAAGGTGCAGGCTATACGCCGGAAGTGGGCGGCGCCATTCTTTCTGCCGGAGGCATCGGGGCCATCCTGTCGCCTCCGACTCTCGGTGCTGCCGCATTTCTGATTGCCGAGTTCCTGCAGATTTCCTACCTGCAGGTACTGATCATGGCGTTGATCCCAACGCTGCTCTACTACCTTTCCGTTCTGCTGATGATCGAAGCCGATTCCCGCCGATTGAAGACGAAGTCGGTTCGAACCGGAGATCTTTCGTTGGCGCAGCTGACGTGGCGTTACGGTTATCACTTCACGTCGCTGGTGGCGATCGCTCTGTTTATGGCTCTCGGAATGACGGCGTTCCGTGCTGTCTTCTGGGCAACCGTGCTGGCATTCGCGCTGAGCTTTGTCCGGAAAGAGACGGCCATGAGTCCGAGAAAACTGGGAAAGGCGCTTGAAGACGGAGGGCTGAGCATTCTTCCGGTGATCGCGACAACCGCTACCGCGGGGATCATTGTTGGTGTTGTCACGCTGACGGGGCTGGGACTGAAGATCGCCGGAATTCTGGTGACGCTTGCGGGGGCGTCATTGTTTTTGACGGTGCTGTACTCCGCGATTGCGGTGTGGCTGCTGGGTCTTGCGGTTCCGGTTACGGCCTCGTACATCATTGCCGCCGTCATGGTGGCGCCGGCGTTGACACAGGTCGGAGTCAGTCCGGCCGCCGCGCACATGTTTATCTTCTATTATGCGGTGCTATCGGAAGTCAGCCCGCCGACGGCGCTCTCTCCGTTTGCTGCTGCGGCGATTACCGGTGCGAATCCATTTCGCACGATGATGATTACCTGGAAATACACGATACCGGCGTTCGTGGTGCCTTTTGCATTCACGCTGGCGCCGGAAGGGCTGGGCCTGCTGATGAAAGCTCCGCTCGGAACGATTCTATGGTCGTCGCTGACCGCCGCTCTTGGTGTTGCCGCGCTCGCGTTTGGCGCGGGAGGATGGTTGAAGCAGCGTGCGAATGTGCTGGAACGTTCGCTGGCAGTTGTTGCAGGTCTGTTTCTGATTTATCCGGGATCGGTGATCGATGCCGTAGGATTCGGGATGCTGGTTGTTGCCTCGGCGTTGCATCTTCTGCGTGTGCGGACCCTTCTGCAAGGATCGCCATAGCCCCTCCTGGTCAGGAGGGGCTATGGCTCTATTTCATGGTTGAGTCACTTTCCGAAACGGGCTTCGACTTTAATCCAACTCAGATTCTGGAAAAAGGCGTCGACGTATTGTCTTTTCTGACTGGCGGAATAGTCGCAGGCGAACGCGTGTTCCCACATATCGAGCGCGAGTATCGGCCGGGCTCCGGAGAGCAGGCCGACATGATGCTCGTCGATCCAGTGCGCGATCAGCTGGCTTGTATCCGGACAGGAGTAAAGCATCGTCCAGCCGACACTGCGTGTCATCGCGATGCCTTTCAGACAGGTCACCAGAGCTTCAAAGCTCCCAAAATCTTTCACGATCTGATTCAGGAATGGTCCATCCTTCACACATGCCCCAGGTCCTCCCACGAATTGATCGAAGAACAATTCATGAAGCATCATTCCGTTGTGCTCGTATGCAAAACGGCGCTGAAGCAGGCACCGTTCATACGAGTGTGCCTCGTCCATGGGAAGCTCTCGCATGCGATTCAGGATGTGGTTGGAAAACTTCACATATCCTTTATAGAGTTCCAGATGCTCCTGGATATTCCTGGTGGATATGCCCTTCAGTTCGGGTATCTGAAAGGTTTTTGCAGCAAAGTATCCGATACTTTCGATACCTGGACCGGCGTTTGAAGCGGCGTGTCCCCCATCGTCATCCCAGGTTTCAGCCGCTCGTTCTTCAGTCCCGATAGTCATACGCCTTTTCCCTTGATCTGCGCTTTTGACGGGTCCAGGGCGGCGAGCATATTCGACAGATCGTCGGCATGCTCCTCTTCTTTCCTCAGAATCTCTTCCATCAGATGCCGCGTCGTTGGATCGTCATTTTCCAGCCACCGGATGATTTCGGAATAGGATTCGATGGCGATGCGTTCCGCCACCAGATCTTCGCGAATCATGTCGAGCAGGGAACTGCCTTCCACATATTCGGAATGGCTGCGGGACGCGAGACCCTCCGGATTGAAGTTCGGCTCGCCCTGCAGTTGCGCAATCCTTTGCGCAATCTGATCTGCATGGGCCTGTTCTTCGATGGCGTGTTGGAGAAACTCCGCGGCTATCGGTTCGGCATTGATGCCTTTCGCCATGAAGTAATGTCTTTTGTACCGAAGGACGCAGACGAGCTCCGTCGCAAGAGCCTCGTTGAGTACCGTGATGACTTTCTCGCGATCCGCCTTATAGCTTTCGGTGACAGGACCCTTTTCCATGTGCTGTCGAGCGCGCTGGCGAATCTTGGCGATATCCGTTAGAAATTCATTCATGAGTTCTTCCCGGGAAACTTAAAACGAATGCCGGAGTGTCAGTTTCGGTTCGGATCTTCTCGCCCAAACCCTCTCCAATTTGCGTGTGGTGCTTGAAGCCTTCAATTCTTCAGTCGTGACGTCCATCTGCTCCCAGTCACAAAGACCGGAGCAACTCGGGCATCGGCTGAAAGTGTCGCCAGGATTGAAGAGCACTTCCAACTGACAGCAATTCGATGAATAGAGCCAGGATTTGTGAACGTTTGTACCAGTTTTCATGATTTGACTCCTTTCGTTTTTTCGACATTTCAAGCTGAAGCACATCGAGTGCCATCCGAAGTGAGGGCCGTTGAAGTTGAGCCAGGCGTTCGTTACCGGCTTTTGAATTCGCAGGGCTGGACCGGTCAAACCGCCCCAACTTCCCTGGTTTTGGAGCTAGCGGTGCTCCATTCATACATAAGGGAAGAATTCCACTGAAAGTGATACTTCAGTGCCACACGGGTGGTACTTCGGGGGAACGCCAATGACAAAACGGAAAAAATGGGTGATCGCGGTGGGCCTGACGGCAGCCATCGGATTGGTGGTCCTGGCAGGCGTCGGGTCCGTGATGGTGCGGCGGTTCGATCCGTACATCCGTGAGCAAGTCCTGCTTTACCTTCGGAATCGGTTCGACAGCGAGGTAGAAATCGAGACGCTTCGGATAACGATGCCGAAGATATCGACCATTCGAATGCTGCTGACACAGCGACGAGGCGCCTGGGCTCGCATTGAAGGCAGCGGTGTGTTATTGCGCCACAAAGGACGACGCGACATTCCCGCGCTGTTTGCGATGCGGTCTTTTCACTTCGATGTGGATCTTGCCGGAATTTTCAACCATACGCGGCAGGTGCAGAACGTGGAAATCGACGGGATGGAAATCAATGTTCCGCCAAAGAATGACCGTCCGGATTTCGATCTCACGAACGATGACGAGAGCGTGCAGGACAGCATCATTATCGAGAAGGTCCGGATTACCAATTCCCGTCTGACGATACTCCCGCGGGATCCCAAAAAGGTTCCGCTGAAATTCGAAATCCATCAGGTTCGTCTTGAATCGGCAGGTAAGGACGTCGCGATGAAGTACGTCGGTTCGCTGACCAACGCAAAGCCTCCAGGCGAAATCCGAAGTGAAGGTACGTTCGGTCCGTGGGTCGCCACAGATCCGGGGGACACGCCCATCGATGGTCGTTACGATTTCGATAATGCGGATCTCGGAGTGTTCGCCGGAATATCGGGAACGCTGCATTCTACAGGCGACTTCGACGGCACGCTGTCGTCTCTGGACGTTACAGGGCAGGCTTCAGTTCCCAATTTTGCGCTGAAGAGATCCGGAAATCCCGTGTCGCTAACAACGCGGTTCCAGGTTCATGTCGACGGGACCAATGGAGACACCATACTGAAGCCCGTTGTCGGCACCCTGGGAACGACCACGTTTACAACCAGTGGTGCGGTTATCAAGGATTTCTCCGCGGATCGCCGGAGCATTCAGCTCGATGTCAACATGCCGAAGGGAAATCTCCGCGATCTGCTTCGGCTTGCCATGAAAGGTTCCCCTTTCATGGAAGGTCAAATCCGATTGAAGACGAAAATCGATATTCCACCACTTACCGGAACAGTCCGCGAAAAGCTCCTGCTCGACGGCATGTTTGAAGTCACAGGAGGAAAATTCCTCAAATCCAGTATCCAGGACCAGATCGACACGCTGAGCCGCCGGGGGCAGGGTCAGCCGGGAAATCAGGAGATCGATGAGGTCGTTTCCCAGATGGGTGGCCGATTCAAGCTGGAAGATGAAGTGATCCGATTCAGCCCGGTGTCGTTCTCCGTTCCCGGTTCCGGTATCGATTTGACGGGCAGCTTTGATCTGGACGAGAACGCGCTGGATTTCCAGGGCACTCTGAAGATGCAGGCGAAGGTTTCTGAAACCATGACGGGATGGAAGCATTGGGTGCTGAAACCCCTCGATTCATTTTTTTCAAAGCAGGGCGCAGGAACTCTGCTCAACATCCGAGTTCAGGGCACGGCTGAGAATCCAAAGTTCGGATTGAATCGAGGCCAGAATGCGACGAAGGCTTCCAACTGACACTCCGTGCCACAAAGGGGTGGTGCGGGTTCACTTTCGATACTTGTTTCATGTTTCCGGGTGGTCGAAATGAGGAAACAAACGTGCTCCATGTCTCCGTGGAACGTGAATGTCAGGCGGTAAAGGAGAAAAATCCATGTTGTGGACTATCGCAGTGCTCCTCATGATCATGTGGGCCCTGGGAATGGTGTCGTCCTACACGATCGGCGGGTTTATTCATATCCTGCTCGTGCTGGCGCTGATATCCGTATTGATTCAGCTCATCGGCGGGCGACGCACGGTTTGAAGTTGCAGGTCCGGCGGATCCCTCTCCTGAAGGGAGAGGGTGGCTCGCGGCAGCGAGCCGGGTGAGGGGTGAAGAGACGGTACCGTCTCTTCACCCCTCACCGGTCACTTGAAGATGTCGAGTATTCCCGGCGGAAGATCGCTGTCTTCCGGCTTATCCCAGTCCGCTTCGAAATACTTCTCCCAGTTCTTTGCCCAGGGTCGTCCGTAGTAGTCGGTGTAGCGTGGATCGTTGGGTGACAATTGGGAGGGCTTGCCGTTCACATTCTGAATATTACTCAGGCATTCGATATAGGTGTACCGACGGGCCGGATCTTCCATCGTGGCGCGGCGGACGAATCGGTAGGAGGCGCGCACGGGAGCGACGAAAGCCTCCGGATCGTAGAAGATGGTTTCATGATCCAGGCCGATGAACGCGCCATTGGCGTCGCGGGCCGGCTTCCATGTTTCGACGGTCTCCAGCTTGTTGCTGGTTTCGAACATCGAATGAGTAAGCGTCCATCCCTGGATATTCGCGGTGTGCGTGACAAGCGTGGTTCCATCCCAGAATCCGATCGTTTCGCCGTACCACTGAAGCACCTGCTGGACGTGAGTTTCCTTGCCGATCATGGTTTGCCGCAAAAAATTGTCGGCGATGCCGGAGACGGTCTGCATCATCCACGGCGTCATGGTGAGCTGAAAATCTCCGGCGCGGGACGGCTGTGACCACCAGCGGATAAAGCCTTCCGGATTACAGAACGACGCGCTCCACTGCGGCGCGTTGGTGACGGCCTCGTGATAAATCAGCTGCACCATTCGCTTCTGGTATTCCGGCGTCAGGACCGAAAGAACTGTCGGGGCCTGGCTGACTCCCCAAATCCACTGCGCGCCGCGGTCCGCGTTGTTGTCGCGCGAATAATATCCGTCCCAGTCCGGTGTGGTGGCCTTCGTATACACCGTGGGTCCGCCCTTCGCTTTGGCTGCAGCAAGCAGTGCGGCGTAATGCTCCTTCGCGGTCTTATATGGATAGGGGCTGAGAATGCTTTCGCGTGTCAGGTCTGTTTCGCAGTTTCCCCACGATGCAGACGTTGGCGGATTTGCGCCGATGCGTTGCTGATTCCACATCTCGGATAACTGCGCCGGCGTGTTGCACCGGTAATAGCGTTTGTCCAACCACAGGGATTTGTCCTTGTAGAAATTCTTCGACTGGAACAAGTCCAGCGGCAACGGCTGGACGCCTGCGGGCGGCCCCAGAATGACAGGAGCTCCACGTCCTCCGCCTCGGCCTCCGCCCCCTCCGCCGCCTGCAGCCGGCGGAGCTCCCGCGCCTGCCGGCGCCCGCTGTGGTCCCGGCGCCTGCTGCGCAAATACCGTAGCCGATACAACCGCAAGCATTATGAGCACGTGTCTGGCTCTCATCGTTGCCACCCCATTTCAAGAATTGGAAAACGCGAAGTGGCGGAATCATACATCGGGTTGGATCAGCCGCCAACGAAGAGAATCACGCAGTGTGCGATTTCAGTTTGTTTGAATCCGATATAGCGAAAATGTCTGGCCCCGAGGAGGATCCTGGAAGTCCCCGGCCCGAACGGCAGTTCCAATGTTGACCGCCGATCCATAGCCGATGGATATTTGGAATGGCGGATCCGACGGCGAAACCTGTTGCGCGCTGGGCACCACAATTCGCGACACCCTTATCCCGATATCGTCCGGGCCTACGATGATGACGTACTGTCCCGGCGGAAGGTTCTCCAGACGAAAAGTTCCCGCATTGTCGGTGACGGTACTGGCCAGCGACGCCGCGATTGTAGAACCCGCTGCATGAACCGTGGTGTTTGTGACCGGTGTGCCGTCGCGGTTGAGTAGACGGCCGGAGATCGAGCCGTTGGTGATGCGGCTCCGGCCCTCTGCGGCATCACGTCGATTCAACTCAAGGGTGATCCGGACCTCTTGCGGAGTCGGAGATGATGTCTCGAGATGCAAATCCGTGTTCGTAAGATTCAAGGTGCCGGATGTGAGGGACCGAATCGAGTAACCGGCGGGTACGCCGGAGAATGCAATCCGATGATCACCTGGATTGGCCGTTGTCATGAAAACTCCATCGGCCGCGACACTGGTAAGGCTGGGGAAGGTTCCTGTTAGTCGGATCAACAGGCCCGATGGAATCGGTTGGGCAGTTCCGTTTTCGTCGACAACGGTCACGCGTCCGGAAACCTTCGGCAGAGAGTCCAGCCGGCCTATTCCAAGCCCCCCGTCCAGAAAGCCCGGAATTATTTTTCCCGGGAATTCGATGCCGTACAGGTCCTCGTCACGAACCTGAAGCGTCCAAATTCGCGGTTCAATCACGGCTGTCTGTGGACCCTGAGTACGAATTTCAAGAACAAACAAACTATAAAGTCCTGGCGGAACGTGAGGAAACTCGAACGTTCCGTCGGACTTCGCGACGATAGAAGCAGTCTTGTTTGAACCGTCACCTGGAACCAGGTGGATGACCGCCGTACTCACAACCTGCGCGGGCAATCCCGAAATTCGCCCGGTCACTTTTACGCCGGTTACGGCAACTGTTCCTATCGTTGCTTGAATTTCGGAAAGGTTCGCGGATAGAGAAATTCCAAGCGGCGCGTTCGTGAGGTCCACAGTGCCGGAAGTCACGGATCGCGTGGTGTACTCGAACGGAACATTGCGAAGACGGATGCGATGTTCCCCTTCCGGCAACACCAGCATGAAGGTGCCATCGGGTTGCAGCGTCGATTGAGCTATTACCGACGGATTCCTGCGGCCCGGAGATGGAACATAAGATTCGATGCCGAGTGCGTAACCTGCCGAAACTCCGGCAAGTGACGGTCAGGCGCTTCCGTCCTCCATGCGAAAACAACCCCCAAGAACAACAAGGGAGATGTCATCTTCCAATCGAATGTTTCCAAGCGAACTGGCTCGGCCCGACGGCAATGTGATCCCCAATTCTCGCGTTCCCGCAGGTACCTCCGAAAACTCGAAGGATCCGTTCGAATCGACGGTCTCGCGCAGAAGTTGAGCACCATAAGACAGGGCGAGAGTGGTCCCCACCGGTGGTGGAGGAATGACCCGGCCTTTGATCGAAAATGCCGTACGGCCCGTATAGTTCTTGAAGTCCGCATTGGCTTTCACCGATCCGGTTGTAACGATCACAACCTCCGCGTTGTTTCGAGTACTGGTGCCTGGAAGAAATGAAGGATCAGATGACGGCCCAGCGGTGACGTAATAGCGGCCTGGAGGAATTCCGCTGATCTGGTAACGACCAGAGCTATCTGTAAACGTAGATCGATTGCTGGTTGCGGTCGCACCGTCCACGGGCACGACACTCACGCGTACATTCCCGATCGGCGAGCCTGTGGGCGAAAGCACCAGGCCGCTGACCGTGCCAAGTGAAGCCAGTCCCTGAAGCAGGAATGCTAGAACGAGTCCCAACGTTGGAATCATTTGAATGCGCCGGATCATATGACGGTCCAGCCGGATTTGCCCGCAAATTCCCTCGCTTCAATCCTGCAGATTCTGCTCCTGCCTTCGCAACGGATATGGCCCGAGAACTGCTCCAAATCGAGCAAGTGATGTCAGTTCGGAAGGATGTAGTCAGCGCTAAGGATCGGCAACTGTTTGATTTTGCGATGCATTTTACGATGCATCTAAAGTCGCTGAGGTCCGTCTGAAGTGGTAGCGGCAGTATACATAGTGCCCCCGGATTACCGACCGGGGCAACTGAACGGCCCATGTAACGCAATGTCCGAAATGGACACTATAGATAAAAGTACTTGAGGTATCTGATCCATGAAGATTCTCATTAAGGACAGCAACCCCGCTTCTCGGCAGGAGCTTTCGTCCACACTTCTCAGAATGGGACATGACGTCCGCATCATCTCAGAGCCGCTTCAGGAGTGTGAGGGCTCCATAGCCAAAGGCGAGCCGCAGATTGCTATCCTGGATCAGGAAGTTCCGGGCGCAAATTGCCCTGGTGTTTTTCGCGAAATGCGAAAGCGATGCGGCACTAACCTCTACATCATCCTGCTCACGGAGCCAAATAGCGCGGAGGGTATTACTGCTGATCTGGAGTCGTCCGTGGATGATCTGCTGCTCCGGCCTTTCACCGAAGCGGAATTGCGTACCCACATCCGAACTGGAAGCCGAGTCCTCGAATTGCAGAATGGCCGCATCAAGACCGAACGCATTCTGCTCAATGCGGCGATGTGCGACGATCTCACGGGCCTGTGGAATCGCAGAATGATTCTCAATCAGCTCGCGCGCGAACTGAACCGCGCCAGACATGAACGTCAGCCACTCGCCGTTGCAATGGTGGATATCGACCTGTTCAAAAGCGTCAATGACACCTATGGCCACCTCGCTGGCGACTCGGTGCTGCGCGACGTCGCGTTGTCCCTGCGATCGCAGCTTCGCAGCTACGACTTTATCGGCAGGTATGGAGGTGAGGAATTCCTCACACTGCTCCCGGGCTGCAATAGTAAAAGTGCAGTCGAGATCGCGCGGCGGATGTGCAAGACAGTTGCCCGCAATCCCATGCGGATCTGCGATATCGAGGTTCCAGTGACCGTCAGTATCGGATTGTCATCGACCGAAGAGGTTGGATTTGATCCAGGAGCATTGATCACGGCGGCCGATGTCGGGCTCTATCGCGCAAAAGCGGGCGGGCGCAATCAGGTCATTGCCGGAAAAATTCATGGCCTCGATTTCCCAAAAACCTTCGCCGGGTCTCGATAAGCGCCATCGCCAGACGGCCTAAGGCAGCGTAAATACAAACACGTTCGGAGTATTCCCCGGTTTCAGTTCCGGAGTCAGTCCCAGTGCGGTACTCGCGACCAGTGACGTGCCCGTCGTCACCGCAACGTACTGCTTCCCGCCGACGGCGAACGATATCGGAAACCCGCTGACCGGCGAACCCAGATTCGTTTCCCACAGAACTTTACCAGTCTTGTCATCCATCGCACGGAAGCGCCCATTATCGTCTCCGCCGAAGATGAGGCCACCGCCCGTTGCCACCAGCGAAAGAGTTCCGGCACGCTGTTCGTACTTCCACGCCGTATGGCCGGTGTCGACGGCGATGGCAAACACCGTTCCGACCTTGTCGGTGTTCGGTGCGATTTTCTGCACCATCGTAAGACCGTAGACTTTGGATGGATCGCGCTGGTCGGTCGTCGTCGTTGCGGTGTTGCAAAGGTTTTGCAACGGGAAATACATCATGTTGGTCAGCGGGCTGTATGCGCCCGCAGGCCAGTTCTTGCCTCCCGTGCTGCCTGGACACACGAAACGGCTCTGATTGATGCCCGAGAATGTGACTTCATCGTTAACCGTCACGGCTCCGGTGCTGCCGTCGATTTTGCTGATGACGTTTTGATATACCGTCGGCCGAGCCCACAGAAACTCGCCAGTCTGGCGATCCAGCGTATACACCACGCCGGTCTTTCCGGGAATTCCCGTGATCACCTTGCGGCGTTCTCCGGGCCTGACCTTCGGATTGATCCACAGCACGTCGCCTGCGGCAGGCGCAACTGCCGTGTCCACCAGCATGCGTTCGAACGGATGATCCAGATCCCAGTGATCGACAATGTGCTGGTAGTACCACACGATCTTCCCGGTGTCCGCGTTCAGCGCCAGAGTGCAGTTGTGGTACAGGTGTTTGCTGTTGTTTCCGCCAAGAATGAACTTCGGAGCCGGTATCGTTACGGAAGTCCCAATGTAGATCAAATTAAGCTCGCGATCGTAGCTCGGTACCATCCATGTTCCGATGTGCCACCGTTGTTCCATCGGCACGCCGGCCCACGTCTCATCGCCCGGTTCGCCGGGTTTGGGAATCGTGCTCGTGCGCCACAGTTCCTTGCCGGTTTTGGCGTCGTGCGCGGTAATGACGCAGCCTTCGTATGTCGCACCCGGCTGGCATTGGCGGCCGGAAATGATTTTGCCATTGGCGATTATCGGGCCCGAACTGGCATTGGCGGGTTTGGTCGGATCGAGAATTTGAGTTTCCCAGGCCATCTTCCCGGTCTGGGCATCGAGCGCATAGACCGCATTGTCCATGCTGGTATCGATGATGTTCGTTCCGTAGATCGCAATGTTGCGATTCGTGCCGCGGTTCCCGCGAAGCGGACGTTGATGATCCCAGAGAAGGTCGCCGGTTTTGGCATCGAGCGACTGAATGAGGTCGCCGGAGTTCGGAAGGTACATGACGCCGTCGTAGACCAGCGGAGTGGATTCCTGACTGCCTCCGGCGATCATCCCTCGCGTCCAGGCCATGCGAAGCTGCGCGACATTGTTCTTATTGATCTGGTTCAGCGGGCTATAACCCCAGCTGTCCTGTGTGCGCCGCCACATGAGCCAGTTTGCGGGGTCGGGCTTTTCCAGCATTGCGTCCGTGACGGGGATGAACTTCCGCGTTCCGTCCTGGGCGAGGATCTGAAAAACAGTGGCGAATACGACAACCCCTAACGTGAGCGCGAGGCCAAATCGTTTCATCGAAGTTCTCCTGTCAGACGGCGATGCCGGCAACTAAATCGAAGTAAAAAGCGTTTTGTCGATCTTCTTCGGATCGCCGATCACGACGAAGCGATAATTCTTGAAGTACTCTTTCGCGACGCGCTGCATGTCGGCGACAGTGACTGCCTTGATGCGGTCGGTAAAGGTCAGGGAACCCTTCCAGCCGCCCCCGGTCAATTCCCAGTTTCCAAGTCCTTCGGCCTGTCCCATGTTGGTCTCCAGATTGAGCCAGTATGAGGTGACATATACATTAAGCACCTCCTGCACCAGTTCTGCCGGCACCAGTTCGTCCTGCATCCGCTTCACTTCGGCCCGCATGACTCCGAGCGTGGTGTTCGGGTCGACTGCTGTCACGTAAAGCGATCCCTGGGTGATACGTCCCGGAGCGACCGAGGCATCCACGGCATAACTCAGATTGCGTTTGGTACGCACCTCTTCAAAGAGCCGTTCGTTAAGAATCCGCGTTGCCAGCGAAAATGCCGGGTAGTCCGCATGGGAGCGCGCCGGCCCGGGGGCCACGCCGAGAATGTAGTTGGTGGGAATGTTTTCCGTGAGCACATTCAAGCTCGGTGCGCCTGTGGGAACGGCAGGCACCGTGGCGGGAGACGCCGTACCGGCGGGAAGCATTCCAAGCGTTTCGGTGATTTTGGGTTCGAGCTCGGCTCGAGTCACATTGCCGACGACCACGAGCAGCAGATTTGCCTTGGTCAACCGCGCCTTCTGCCATGCGATCAGATCATTCCGGGTCAGCGCAGCAACCGATTCCGGAGTGCCATCGACCTCGACTTCATAGGGATGACCGGCGTAGAAGATACTGTCGCTGGCCAGCCGGAGATGCGAATCGGGATCATCCACTTTCTGTTTCAACCCAAATACCATCTGATCCCGGCTCAGCGCGACTTCGCTATCGGGAAAGGTCGGATGCAGCACTGCCTGCGTAAAGAGCTCCCACGACGAGTTGAAGTTGTCGCGAACGGCCCGCAAGGTGGCTACGGAAAACGCTTTGTTGATGTCGCCTCCGACCGCCGTGCCGGTGCTTGTGGCAAGCGCATTGAACGCAGACTTATCGTATTTCTCCGTCCCACTCGTCATAGCGGCGAGATACAGGGATTCAATGCCCGCCGTTTTCGGTGTCAGCGTTGCAGCGCCACCATTGATGTAGAGACGGGCAGCGACCACGCTGTTGGCCGTCAGCATTTTGTGAATTACATGAACGCCCGAGACGGTGAACTCTTCGACCTGTGGCGTCGCATCCCCGCTGCTGCCTTTGCCGCAACCCGACAGCAAAAGTATCCCGATAACGCAGACTGTTGTTCGGATTGTGTTCATGGCTTTTCCTTCGGAATCAGCATCGATGACGTCAGGCCGATCTTTTTCCGATCCGCCGGGGACAGCATGGCGCCGGCCACGAACGGTTTTCCCTGGAGGTAGGTCTTCGCGAACTTTGCAATATCGTCCCGCGTCACCTTCTGCATGTTTGGCACATAGTCCCGGTAATAGTTCAAGCCCGCCACGGCCCACCAGAAGCTCAGCGCGTGGGTCCAGGTGCTGACCTGTTCGCGTTGGTACAGCGCGCGAATCGCGAGTTCCTTCTGCGCGGCGAGCAGTTCGTCGGCAGTGATGTAGCTGGGATCGGTGAGCTTTCCGATTTCCTCCAGCAGCGCAGTCTCTGCAGTGAGGAACTTATCCGGCGTCGTTTGAATCGAAGCAATGATCGGCCCCACGTGCGCCTGCGTGTAGTAGCCCAGATCGGCGCCGACGGTCAGGCCGCTTTGAACCAGGCGTTTTTGAAACGCACTGGTTGGTTTCGAAAGAACGGAATTAAGAACGTCCGCGGCATACGTGGCCGCCGGATCCCGGTTGATGCTTGGTCCCTGCCAGGTGATCGTGAGAGTCGCGCCATTTACAGGCTGTTCGACGATGACCGCCTGCGTCTTTGTTAATGGCGGTGGTTCCGGAATCGGTGTTGCAAACGGATCCGCGCCCTTTGGCCAATCCCCGAAAATATCCGCTGCCAGCTTGAAGCCCTTCGCAGGCGTGATGTCGCCGGCCAGAATCAGCGCCGCATTGTTTGGTACGTAATACAGATTCTGAATCGCCTGCATCTTTGCCTGTGTCGTACTGAGGATGACCTTGCGGTCCCCAATCGTGTTCTTGTGCGAATAATATTGGGGCGTCCAGAGAAGCATGCCGGTAGCGCGATTCAACTGAAAGTACGGGTTGGATTCCGCGCGGTCGAACTCACCGGTAACTACAGGACGTTCACGCACCAGCTCATCAGGCAGGAAGAGCGGATAGCGAATCGCATCCTCCATGAACTGCAGGCCGGGCTCCAGGTTATCGACAACAAGCGTCACGTAGTAATTGACGCACTCTTCCGACGTCGACGCATCCGATTGCGCGCCGAGCTGACGCAACCGCTGCAGATACTTCTCCTGCGACGGAATCGTCTTGTTGGCCTTGAAGAACATGTGTTCGTACAAGTGGGCCAGACCCTCGTATTCGGGAGTCTGCGTGAACGCGCCGTTCCGTACCGCGATCTCAATGGTGACAAGTGGAACGGTGTGGTTCTCGACAACGATGACATGCAGGCCGTTCGGGAGCGTCGTGTCGTGGATCGGAAGATCCGCCTGAGCCCGCACCGTTAGCGGCAACAGGGCAAGCATCGCGAGAATGGCAGGAATTCGTGATTTCATGGTGTGCAAATTGGGGAATGAGGGGCCATCTAGTGATGGCCCCTCATTCCCTCATTTATTTAACGCCGGGCCACTGAATGTAAGGCTGTTTTGGCGCCTTGTCGGGAGGCAAAAACGCAGGGCTCGCCGTACCGCCAGGTCCGAGAGATTTCACATACTGGTAAAGCGCGCGAAGATCGGCATCAGTCATTGCCCGAATGTTGAACCACGGCATTGGCGGCCGGGTATTCAGAGCCTTCGCATACTTCAGCCACGCGTCTTCCGTCATCTTGCCGATGGATAGCCGCAGGTTGGACGGATAGGTTGTGCCCCAGGGTCCGCGATATCCCAGCGTATCGCCCTTGAGACGATCCGCTTCGGCCGCCTTGCCCCCTGCCTCTGCATATCCCGCAGTATGGCAATCATTACAGCCGCCGATTTCGACAATGTACCGGCCGCGCTCAATCGTCGCGGCAGCCGAAGCCTGCGGCGCTGCCCCGGTCGTCATCTGATAGATGAGCGTGACGACCAACGTGGTCCCAAGAAGAACTGCCTTGTAGCCTTTCACGGTTGCCTCCTTATTTTGTTGAAATGCGGCCATACATTAACAATATCGGGGCGTTATCGAAAACAATTTCAACAGCGTCCGCCCCCTCACGCCAGCGAAGGTGCACACGGGTGGTAGTGAAGGTTCAACGGTCCAGGCCTGTCGAACCCGGACTACCACCGATCCGCCAAATATTCGGAAGATTTGAGCTACTTTCCCCAGTAAAACCGCCCTTATAAATCGGTTCTCAAAATGCATCCTCAGGTGCTATCGCCCTCATTGAGGAGTGATTGGTGACATACCGGCACCGGGCTGGCTTCCGGGGAACGCCAGAAAACCCCGATTTTCGCAAAACCCCGCCTTTTGCCAAGAGAGGCTAAGTCGCTGAAATAGCGCCAGTAATATGAAAAATAAGGACTTAGCGCCTCCACCAAAGAGCCACCGTTCTCGACCTTCCGACCATTCTAGTCGGAGGGGGGCACGGGGCATGATGCTTGAGAACAGCAGAACGCCCGAACGTGAAGGAGGACCCATGCAACCCAAAATCGCCTTTTGTAATCGGTGTGGTGGAATGGAAATGGGATGGAACAAGCGCTATACGTCACATAGGCTCTACTGCAAGGGATGGATGCATAAGTCCTCCCGCGTCGCAGGGTTTCTGGTCGTGGCTGTGATGGTTTTCGGTTTCCCGAAGCCCGGCGCTTCCGTGAGTTCCGTTCCAGCCTCCGTACAACCCACTGTGGTGGCGGACGTTCCGGTCGTACCAACGGTCGACGCTGAACTTCGCTCCGTGAACGTTTTCCTGAAGCTGCACAAGGTCAGCGAGACGAACCGTGAACGCCTCGCGGAATCGATCGTAGCCAGCGCCAGAAAGCACGGCCTGAATCCACGCCTTCTCGCAAGCATCATGATCGTGGAAAGCCGGGGTAACCCATTCGCGATCTCCGGCCAGGAGGCCGTGGGCATCATGCAAATCCATTTGCCGACGTGGGGAACGACGGCCGATCGCGAGAACATCAACCTCCTTAAGATTGAAGACAACATCGATTTCGGCGCCCGAATCCTTAAAGACTACGTTCGACGCTTTGGCGTTTCGGAAGGGATCCGGAGATACAACGGTTTCATCCCTGGTGAACCCACATGGGAGAAATCCTCGCAGGAGTACCTCGACAAGGTTCAGCAGGTTTACGATTTCCAGCCCACGCCGGTTCTGCAGGCAAGCCTCATGAAGTAAATCCGTCGACAAGGCGGACGGTCCGATGCGGCTGTCCGCCTCCCCGCCTTCGTTTCCTCCGTTGACCATGTCGGAAAAATTTTTTGAATTTTCATGAAACGAATGAACGCCTCTCTGCACTATCCGTGCAGGAGGTCACGAACATGTCTGGAACACAAGGTAAGCGATCCACCGAGGACCAGGTTAACCGGGTCAAATACCTGCTTGCGAAAACGGAGTTGAGCGCACGCGAGATCGCCATACGGATGGGATTTTCGACGAGTACAGTTATTTCGATCAATCGACGGTCGAATATCCGCCGATATAACGGAAAGCGGTCTCACTGGGAAACTGTCTCGGCGACCGGTGCTGAACCGGTATCAACCCGCCTCTCCCGCTCGGCGGTATCGGATTAACGAGAAGTGTCCACCGAATTCGGATCCGGCCAGCGGTAGGTTCTCGACCAAAGCAGGAATGTATTCACGCGGTCTGGATTGGCAGTAAGCCACTCGCGAACTCCCGGCAAATTGGGTCCCTGGTTGACGTAGTAAACAAACGGCTCCACAAAACTTCTTTGCTTCATTTCGACGACATACGGAATGTAGTACTTCCAGATGAATGCCTCTTTGTCGTTCCCTGGCTGCATTTTGGCATAGGCTCCGAACAGGTTATCCACCTGGTCGACGAGCAACTCAATCTGAGATTTACCGATGCCTGCCGCTGCCGCTTTGCTTGTAACGAGTGCAGCATCCAGCGGAGCAAGGTCGCCCTCACCGGTTTGTTGAGGCGAATGAATGTAATCGTAAAGGGCATTGCCCGGAGGCACTACCGGCAAAGCTTTGCTGTCGAGCGTTGCGCGCCAGCTGCTGTAGACACGCGGCGTTCGTGCGGTGTTGGGTTCCAGCACCAGAAATCGTGTGGATGCCAGAAAGACAGGCGTCATCAGGCCCTGGGCCAGATAGAGGTTGCCAAGCTGGAAGTGCAAGCCCGGGTAGTTCACATCCGCCAGTGCGCCCTGTTTGAATGTCTTCTTGGCCGAGGCGAAATCCTTCAGCCCGCTCTGGTAGGTGACGCCCATATTCAGGTACAGAATTCCGGCGTTGGGCGTATTGAGCGCTATTCCTTTGCTGTAAGCCTCAATCGCTTTTTGCGGCTGTCCCACCGTATCCAGAATCGTACCGATCAGAGAATAAAACTGAGGAAGCTCGGGGCTGATGTAGTTCGTGCCCTTGGCGGCCAGGTCCATTGCCATCTGATACTGATGCTTTTGATGGTAGCTTTGCGCCATTTCGAGCATGGCCCCTGTATTGTTTGGCGAAGCTTTCAGAATCTGGTCGAAGCGCGTCATGGCCTCGTCGATTTTCCCCTGGTCATATAACGCGATGCCTTCACGCATGACCGGGTTCTCGGCTGGAGTCGTCCTCACCGATTGTCGAATCGCGGGGCCAAGCTCGGGCACCCTCACGGGCGTCTCCGGGGCCACGGTTTGCTGCAACAGCATCAGCAGAAAAGTCAGGGTCTTCATGGCGAAATTGCGGCCGATTGTATGGTGATTGGATGACCGGCGCAAGTACCCCATTCAGCCAGGAACCGTCTTTCAACGGACATCGGGCACTTTTTTCTTTGCGGTGTCCGAGGAAGCGGATAACGTCTCCGTCATTATGAAGAACACGCTGAAACTTTCCGTCGTTTTGGTGCCAGTGCTCGTATCCATGGTCCTGGTGGCGCAGGCGCCGCTGCCTGCCCCGAGGCCTTTCAATCCGGTGACATCGAAGATGTTGGAGAACCCGAGTCCGGATGACTGGCTGATGTTCAGCCGTACCTACGATGCGCAGCGCTACAGCCCGTTGAAGCAGATCACGAAGCAGAATGTCGGGCAGCTCAAACTGGCCTACACCTTCGACATGCCCAACGGATCGACCGAAACAATTCCGCTAGTCCACGACGGCGTGATGTATGCAACGATGCCTTCCGGCGCCGTGCGCGCTCTCGATGCGGCAACAGGCACCACGATCTGGGAATACAAACGGCCGGGCAATGGCGGACGCTCCAAAACCCTGGGAATCTTTCAGGATGTGATTCTGTACGCCGCGCCCGATAGTTATGTTGTCGGCATTGATGCGCGAACCGGAGAGATGCGGTGGCAATCGAAGGTTGAAACGCGCGGGAATTCCTCAGGCCCGCTCGTGGCTGACGGCAAGGTGATCTCTGGCGGGTCCTGCAGCGGAAATCGCAACAACTGTTTTATCTCCGCACACGACGCTCTTTCCGGCAAGGAACTGTGGCGCTTTTACACCACGCCCGCACCGGGTGAGCCGGGAGATGAATCCTGGGGCGGCGCAGACGTGAAAAATCGCCAGGCCTCAACGTGGGGATTGCCCGGAACCTACGATCCCGTGCGCAAGATGTTGTACTGGGGCGTCGCCAACCCGATGCCCGACCAGCGCTCGGCACGACACAACGGCAACCCGGACGCCACTTCGCGTACAGCGCCCTCGGACCTCTACAGCAATTCGACAATTGCACTGAATCCGGAGACAGGGAAACTGGCCTGGTACTACCAGCACTTGCCTGGCGACGACTGGGACTCCGACTTCACGCATGAACGCACGCTGGTGCGCACGCGCGTGAACCCCGACAAGAATTTCGTGAAGTGGATCAATCCCGCCATCAAACCCGGCGAAGAGCACGATGTTGTCGTCGCCCTCGGCGAAGCCGGAGGCATCTTCATGCTCGACCGCAACGACGGAAAATTTCTCTGGGCCACGCCGTTCCCGGCAGATGCTCCGGAGTTTGTCATCTCGGACATCGATGTGAAGACGGGGAAGACCTCGATCAACTGGAACAATGTCTTCAAGCAGCCCGGGGATCACCACGTCATTTGCTTCTGGAACACGCGCAGCTACTGGCCTACGGCATACAGCCCGGCAACGAACTCGCTCTACACGTCGTATATCGACAACTGCCGGGACCTGACTGTCGGTGGAGCACAGGCGCGCGGCGGGCAGTTGAACGTTATTCCCAGGCCGGGTTCCAATCCAAACGAACTCACCGGTCTTGCGAAAATCGACCTGACGACGGGCAAAATCCTCCGGTTCGATGTCGGCCGGGCGCCGGGTAATGGCGCGATGCTGGCGACAGCCGGTGGACTGATTTTCCACGGAGACATGAACCAGAAGTTCAAAGCCTTCGACGCCGAAACCGGAAAGGAACTCTGGCAAACGACGCTTGTCGGCAACATTTCGGTCAGCACGATTACGTATGCGGTGAAGGGGAAGCAATACGTTGCCGTCATGACGGGCGACAATCCCAAGGTCCCGGAATTGATGAACGAGTTTCCGGAACTGAAAACACCAAAACATAACGCGCTGTATGTCTTCGCCCTGCCGTAGAACTGGGGTAGTGGGTCAATCTGAAATAGAAGAGGCCAACTGCCCTCCTAGGATAGGAGGGCAGCGGGATCGCGAAGCGGATCCCGCGAGGGGTGGTAGCTGCAGGCAAGGGGAATTTTTTTACGAAGTGGCTACCACCCCGGCGCTTCGCGCCACCCCTCCTGTCCCAGGAGGGGAGCCTGAATTTCAAACCAGACCACTACCAGACCGTGGGGTTGTTTGATGTAATCCCAGCGGTGATATACGATTGATGGCAATGCGCCCGGTTCCGATAAGACCGGGTCCCGAGAGGCAAGGAAAAACAACGATGAAACTGAAAATTGCAACAGCAGCGTTGCTGCTCACCTTAGCGTCCGTGGCGGTCTGGGCCCAGGTGAATGCGGGCGAACAGAAGCCGGAAGCCAGTGTGCCCTTCAACATGACCACGGTGACCACCTTTACTCTGCCATGGCGAATGGCCTTCCTGCCTGATGGCCGTATGCTGATCACCGAAAAGGTCGGGCCCTTGTGGCTGGTGACTCAGGAAGGACAGAAGACCATGGTCGGGGGAAGTCCCGCCGTTTACTGGAGCGGCCAGAGTGGCATGCTGGGCGTGTATGTCTCGCCGAACTATGCACAGGACCAGAACATCTACCTCACGTATTCTGAACCAGGAGACTACGGCGGCGGCCTGGCGCTGGCGCGCGCGAGGCTGAATGCCACGGCGGGGGGTCGAGGAGGACCGTCGCTGGCTAACCTTCAGGTGATATGGCACCAGATGCCCAAGGGTAAGGGCGGCCAGGAAGGCGGAGCGGTCGCGTTCGCACCGGATGGTCAATCTCTCTTCCTCACAGTTGGCGATCGTCAGCGATTCACACCCGCTCAGGATCCCAATCAGCCTGTCGGAAAAATACTGCATCTGACTTTGGATGGAAAACCGGCGCCCGATAATCCGAATTTCGGCAAAACCGGTTCGGCTACCATTCCCCTGATCGATCCGCCCTCTGACACCGAAGCCGCGAAGACCGCCCGGGTGGTGAGCACGTATACCTTCCCCGGCCCCAACAATACGCCCGCCGAAACCTGGACCATGGGACACCGCACGCCCTATGGGTTGGCGTTTTCGCCCACCGGCGAATTGTGGGAACTCGAGCATGGCCCGCGCGGCGGTGACGAATTGAACCTGATCGAGAAGGGGAAGAACTATGGATGGCCGCTGGTTGGATACGCTCCGAACTACAGCGGCGTGCCGATCCCGCATCCCGACACGCGTCCCGATCTGGCGAAGCCGTCGATCTATTGGGTTCCGGTGATCGCGCCGGGCAATCTGATGTTCTACCGCGGCAACCAGACCTTTCCGCAATGGAACGGCAACGGATTCATTGGCGGCATGGGAACTCAATCCCTCACCCGAGTTATCTTTGATGGCAAGGGCGGCGCAAAGACTGCCGAGCGATGGGCTGTGGGTAAACGAATCCGCGACGTGGCCGAAGGCCCAGATGGTTCTCTGTGGTTATTGGAAGATGCCGCCCCCGGCGCCCTGATCCATGTGACTCCCAAATAATCGATTTGCCGTCAGGCGAAGCGAGAATCAAAAAGGGCCGGAGCAATCCGGCCCTCTTTGATTTCCAAAGCCAGTCCGCCGATAATGCTGGTGTGAAACAGAAGACCGATCCTTCCATTGACGAAGCCCGCCTCGCAGGATTCGATTTGAATTTGATTGAAATCAACCTTTCGCTATCTCCGGAAGAACGATGGCGACAGCACGACATGGCATTAGCTGTAATCCAGGACTTCGAACAAGCTCGATTGGCTCGCGATGCAAGACTTCCAAAGTCTATTACACCGACTCGCTGACTCGGGTCTGCAGTTCATCATCGTCGGCGGGTACGCCGCTGTCACTTACGGATCATCACTGGTAACACGGGACCTGGATATTTGCGCGGTGCTTTCGGACGTGAACATTGCAAAGCTCAGGAAAATACTTGCAGACTGGCATCCCAGACATCGGATGACGCCGGACAAAATTTCGTTTCTCGAGTTTCCAAAGGCAGGTCCGTTGCAGAACCTCTACCTGCTCACAGACGTTGGCGTAATCGATATCCTCTCAACTGTGTTGGGTGTCGGTGACTTCGAGCGGTTGAATCAGGCTGCAGAAGAATTTGAAATCGGAGGTCGTGTCTATCACGTGATCTCTTTGGAGGACTTGATCACGGCCAAAGAAGCAATGGGAAGAGAAAAGGACCTGCTGGCGGCAAAGGAACTGCGAGCGATCGCTGCAAAGCGGAAAGCACGCGATGCATAGTCAGCTTAAATAGTTTGGTGAATTAGCCTCAATAATCCTTCGATCGCTAAAAGCGCTCATTTACCGCGATTGACAATCTTTCAGCGGCATTTCATGATCGCAGACCTATGAAACCTGGAGCGGATTTTCGTCGTGTCTTCTGGCTGATCGTTGTTCTCCTTTGCGCCATGCCTCTATTGGCTCAACGCGAAATGATGACATTTGGAGTCAAGGGTGGAGCCCAGCTGACTTCGTCATTTCAATTCAAAGAAATCGGAATGTTCGAGACTGAGGCGAAATATGTCCGGCCGATTCTGGGATTAACTTTTGAAAAACCATTGTCCCAGACCATCTCCATCGAAGCAGATGCCTTATACAATCCGGAAAAGTACCGCTATCACCAGGACTGCTTTCCGACGAAGCAGGGATGCATCGGGCAGCCACTCGATTGGGAAACCCACGGCCACACTCTGGAGTTTCCCGTCGTCGTCAAGAAGTTCTGGGGAACAGACATCCGAGACCGGTTTTTTGCGAACACCGGAATATCCGTACGCAGTATGACAATGTCTTCCTGGGCGCCGCCCTATCCCTGCGATCCCACGCCTCCTCCTTCGGGTACTTTCTGCGACTACATTCAAACGGACACGCATGGAAGTTTTGGCTTCGTCTTCGGAGGAGGCGTCGATTTCCGTCGCGGCCATTTTCATTTCTATCCGGAACTGCGATATACGCGGTGGCTGGGTAATGAATGGTCTGGAAACAACAATGTCGTGAACGTCCTGCGTCCCAACCAGAATGCGCTGAACATTCTCCTTGGCTTTACTTTTGGGAAATAAGGGCCTCGCCTCGAGGATACGTACATGAACGAAGCAAAATTCACGCGGAACGGCAGCGCGTTTGCAATGACCTGCACCGTTGAAATCGACATTCAGGCGAAAGCGGAAATCGTCTGGAAGCTCCTGACCGATGCGGAGGGTTTCGCCCGCTGGAATTCGACGGTCAGCGGGATTGAAGGGCAGATCCGCGAGGGTGAGCGATTGAAGTTGCATGTGCCGGGCACCAGGCGCACCTTTACGCCGAGAATTTCGGGTGTCGTGTCAGAACGGCGCATGATTTGGAGTGATGGCGTCCCAGGTATATTCAAAGGCGTCCGGACATTTGCGCTCGAGCCACAGGGTGAAAACTCGATCCGTTTCACAATGGAAGAGCAATTCTCCGGTTTGATGTTTGCGCTGTTCAAGAGCACGATGCCGGATTTCAGGCCCATTTTTGAAGCCTACGCGGGCGACCTGAAGCGCGAGGCAGAACGAATCGCACAGTTACGCTGAGAGTAATTTTCCGTACGTCAGTTTTTAACAATACGGCAGTGTGGTTTTCCCCTAAAATGCCTTCGCTATGAGTTCACAATCTCTCGTTCAAATTCGCGGCGTTCACAAACATTTCACACGTGGAAGCGAACGCATTGAAGTTCTGAAAGGCGTCAGCCTCGACATTCCGAAGGGCGACTACCTCGCTTTGATGGGGCCTTCCGGTTCGGGAAAGACAACTCTCCTGAATCTGATGGGTGGACTCGACACACCCAGCGGTGGCGATGTGGAAGTCGACGGCCAGCGCATCAGCGGTCTTCGCGGCAGTGCGCTTTCCCGGTGGAGATCCGGCAACGTCGGCTTCGTCTTCCAGCTGTACAACCTTCTTCCCAAGCTGACGGCGGAACGAAACGTCGAACTGCCATTGCTCCTGACGAAGCTATCGAAGGCTGAACGTCGAGAGCGCGTTGCCGTGGCCCTGAAAGTGGTGGGACTCGCGGATCGCATGAAGCACTATCCGAGTCAGCTTTCCGGAGGACAGGAACAGCGAGTCGGAATCGCGCGAGCCATTGTGACCGACCCCACGCTGCTGCTGTGCGACGAACCCACCGGCGACCTCGACAGCAAAGCCAGCGAAGAGATACTCGACCTGTTGCAGGCGCTCAACCGCGACCACGGCAAGACGATTGTGATGGTGACACACGATCCGCATGCGGCCGGTCGCGCCAGACGAACGTTGCACCTGGAGAAGGGTGTACTCGAAAACGGCGGAGGCGCCCGGTAATGCGGTATCTGGGGTTGATCTGGATGAACGTGTGGCGGCGGAGAATTCGTACCACGTTTACGCTGCTGTCGATCTTCATCGCATTTCTGCTTTTCGGCATCGTGATGACGGTTCGCAACGCGTTCAGCCTTGGCGTGGAAGTTGCCGGAATCGATCGTCTCGTTCTGATCAACAAGGTCACGCTGATTCTGCCTCTGCCGATTTCCTACAAACAGAAAATTCAGAAAACGCCGGGAGTTCAGGAGGTCACTCACGAAACCTGGTTCAACGGCGCCTATCAGCAGCCCAGCAATGTTCTCACTACCATGGCGGTCGAACCGGAATCGTTCCTGAAGATCTATTCGGAGTTCAAGGTTCCGCCCGAACAAATTGAAAAGTGGGGAAAGGACAGGCAAGGCGCGATTGTCGGCAAGGATCTCGCCGCCAGATATGGGTGGAAGCTGGGCGATCGCATTCCTTTGATATCGCCCGCGTGGCAGCCGGCCGAGCCGTGGCAGTTCAACATCGCCGGCATTTATGACGCGGAAGGCAGCGTCGACAAGACGCAGTTCTTTTTCCGGTATGACTATCTCGATGAGAACCGGACCGTCCGATCGACAAAGGACACGGTGGGCTGGTACATCGTGAAGATCGACGACCCGTCGCGAGCCGCGGAACTGGGCCAAACCTTTGATGCGATGTTTTCCAACTCGGGTGCGGAAACAAAGACAACGACGGAAAAAGGCTTCATTGAAGGCTTCGCCAAGCAGATCGGCGATATCGGTGCAATCACTGTTGCGATCGCATCCGTTGTGCTCTTCATGTTCGGCCTGATCGCGGCCAGCACCATGGTGCAGTCCGTGCGCGAACGGACAAGCGAACTCGCAGTATTGAAGACTCTCGGTTTCACCGACGTCCGAATTCTTGCGCTGGTACTCTCGGAATCCCTGTTCATTACGGTATGCGGTGGAGGACTTGGCCTGATCGCGGCGTGGCTGATCGTGCAGCGCGGCGATCCCACCGGGCAGCTTCCGGTTTTCATACTGGCGCAATCGGATATTGCCGCAGGAATCGCCCTGATGGTGCTGATGGGATTGGTGGCCGGTATTGCTCCGGCCCTGGGGGCGATGCGTCTTCAAATTACAGACGCATTGCGAAGGACGTAAACGTTATGACGTGGTTGAGACAAACGATTGCGGTCATGCTGATCAACCTGCAGACCATTCCTTCGCGTCTGGGATCCTCCGTCGTTGCAATCATCGGAATCGCCGGGGTCGTGATTGTGTTTGTGTCGGTGCTTTCGATTTCCACCGGGTTCTCGTCCGCTATGACAGGAACGGGATCCTCCGATCGCGCGCTGATACTCCGGAAGGGCGTCGATACGGAAATGACCAGCGGCCTCGAAGGGACCGAAGTCCGCATCATCCGGGAAGCGCCGGGAATTCGTTATGACGGCGACACGCCGTTGGTTTCCGCAGAGCTCTCTGTCGTGATTGATCTGCCAAAGAAGTCCAAGCCGGACTGGACAGCCAACGTGCCGATGCGTGGCATCCAGGCGGACACGTTGAAGGTACGCAACGAAGTGAAATTGATTGAAGGCCGGATGCTTCGTTTTGGCACCGATGAAGCGATTGTGGGCAAGGGAGCGAAGTCGCAGTTCGTGGGACTAAATGTGGGCGATACGATTGTATCCAGCCAGAACCGCTGGACTGTTGTGGGTACATTCGAAGCTGCCGGGGGAGTCGCCGAATCCGAGATCTGGTGCGATGTGCAGAATCTCCAGAACGTGTATCGGCGTACCAACGGATTCAGCGTAGTGCTTGCGAAGCTCGAGTCGGCGGAGTCCTTCGACAGACTCAATGACTGGTTGATGAAGAACCCTCAGGTTCAGGTGAGCGTCCGGCGCGAGAACGAGTATTACTCCAGCCAATCCAGAACAATGACGACAATCATCAACACTCTGGGTTTCGGTATTGCCAGCCTTATGGCAATCGGTGCGGTGTTCGGCGCGATCCTGACGATGTACACCGCGGTGGCATCGCGTTCCCGCGAAATCGCGACGCTGCGGGCGCTCGGGTTCAACACCGTATCGGTGATTGTGTCGGTGCTGGCCGAATCGGTGGTGCTGGGCGGTATAGGGGGATTGGTTGGGGCGATCGCGGCGTTTGCCGCGTTCGACGGCTTCCAGACCTCGACCATGAACTTTCAAACGTTCAGTCAGGTGGCCTTTGCGTTTCGCGTGACGCCCGCGCTCTTCATCACGGGTCTTGTCTACGCGCTCGGAATCGGCCTCATCGGAGGCCTGCTACCCGCGATCCGTGCCGCGCGTCTTCCCATCTCAAAAGCGCTTCGAGAACTTTAGGAAATGAGGGAACGAGGGGACTGTCCCCTCGTTTTCGGTCCTACGTCAGCCTTGCGGCGTTCAGTGCATCCGGTCTATTTCCTGGGACTGGCAATTTTAGCGATTGGATTTACGCGGATCTTTCTAATGGGAAGCGAAGCCTGGCTGCGAATCTCCCGCGCCATAGTCCGGCCGTTCGTTTAGAGCGAGGCTCAACCAGAATTACTTGAGGTTGACCGGAGGACCGCTGACGCGCTTCGCATTCAGGTCGAGCGATACCTCGACACGGTCGGCAATCTTGATGAAAGGAATGCCGCTGTTCATGCCGTATTGCTTGCGGTCGAATGCCATGGTCCCTTTAATCGTGCCGGAGCCTGCGGCGTTGCGAGCCACAGTAAATGTCACCCTCTCCTTTTTGGTGACACCGCGGATCGTGAAGTCGCCGTCAAACGCGACCGTGTCGGGACCGATCTGTTGAGCCTTCGTGGAGTGAAACGTGATCAAAGGGTTGCGTTCCACATCGAAGAAGTCTTTGCCTTTAAGCTTGCTGTTCTTCGTTCCGCTTCCCGTGTCCACGCTCGCCGCCTGGATCTTGATGTCCATGACACCTGTCGACAGCTCAGGAGATGTGAACGTCAGCTTCGCATCCCACTTGGAAAACTTGCCGACGATCGACACCGAAGACTCCACGTCAAATTTAACCGTACTGGCTACCGGCGTAATCTCGAACACAGGAACGTCCGCTGGACTCGCGGAGACGATAGCCGAGCACACGAATAGGAACGCCAGAGTTTTTCGCATGCGTTCGAGTGTCTGCCCGGCCCGGTTCGTTGTCAAGAAATCCACTTCGCTGCTCGCGCGACTGCGGGCTGTCACAACTGGTTTTCCGAGTTCGTACTTCTTCCGTCATGCGGAAGACCGTATACTTATTTCATTATGAAAAATACGTATAGCGTGGCCAGGGCTCAGCAAAACTTCACGCGAATTCTGAAGGAAGCAGAAGAGTATCCAATTGCCATCACAAGGCATGACGAGACTGTGGCGTTCATCCTTTCCCGGGAACGCATGGATGCGATTGTCGAAACTCTGGAAGTGATGGCCAATCCCGACGCCATGAAAGCGATTCGAGAGCATCAGGCAGGGAAGACTAAGTTTGTTTCGTTAAGTGTCTTGAATGAAGATTAGGCTCTCCGAGCAGGTTGCAGGGTTCACCAAGGGGTTGGCCCCCGAGCCTCGCCGCAAGGTTCGCCTCGCACTCAAAGGGCTGACAAAAGGAAAAGGAGACATTCGGGCGCTGGAAGGGGCCCTGGCCAGCTACTCCCGCCTGCGTGTCTCAAGCTACCGCGTTATTCTGTTCTTCCGAAGCCATGATCAGATCGAATGTATTTTTGCAGAACGGAGATCAATCGTATATGAGGTGTTTGCACAGGAGTTACGCGACACACTCGCCGGAAAGGTGTAGGACACGGTACCGTCCTGGTCATTGCAGCATTTTGCGAACGCGGTCAAGAACCTCGTCTTTGTTTTCGCGGAAATCGTTTATCGTCAGGTCGACCACGACATCGGGTATCACGCCCCGCCCCTCCAGCCGGACTCCCTTTGCCGTATGGTAGTCCATGAGCGCAACGTGAAGGTCGAACCCATTGGGCAATTTGTAATGAGTCGCAGCCAGCACGCCACCCTTCGACTGCTGGCCAACGACGACTCCACGTCCCGATTCCTGAACGGCACTGGCGAACACTTCCGCGGCACTGCCGGTGTAACGGTCGGTCAGCACGAAGATGCGGCCTCGATACGCGGACTTTTTCCCTCCCATCTTCAGGCTGAGGATTTTGCCTTTTCGATCTCGGAATTTACCGATATCTGTCTTCTCGCTGAAGAAGAGATCGAAGATCTTTTGAGCAATTTCAAAGCTGCCTCCCCAGTTGCCGCGAAGATCGAGAACCATCGTTTGCGCCGATTTGTTGCGCACGACCTGTTCGGCAAACCAGCTCCCTGGGCCCGACGTGAAACTGGAAAAGGGCAAATAGACTGCACCGCCTTCAAGCGTTCGAACGCTTGCAGCCGGTTCTGGCGTTGAGGAGTATGACGCGCATGGCAATTCCGCGTTTCGCACCACATCCCGAAGGTCCAGAAGGTGAACGGAAACATTCCTTTTTGGACCGATGCAGTCGCCTTCAGAGCCCGTCAATATCGAACCCGGCTCAATCCCTGCAAGTTGTGCCGGGGAACCCGGAGCGACCCTGCTCACGAGCCATCGGCCTTCGATTTGAGAGTAGCCAAGGCCTGTTCCGTATTGGAAGTCTCCACTGATAGCGGTATGGGAGGTGTGGAGTTCGCCTAGCATCTTCTGAAGTACGTCGAGCAGTTGTGCTTTGTCCGTTGCGGCTTCGGCGAGTGGGAGGTACTTGTCCTTCATCTGAGGCCAATTCACACCATTGAACTTCGGATCATAGAAGTTCCTGTTGATCGTTTCCCATGCCTTGGTGAAAACGTTTGATCGGTCGGCGGGAGAAATCTGCAAGTCGGGGACTGCGGGCAGGGGAATGTCCTCAGCAATCGCAAGCCCCTGAAGGAGGATTGTCCCGACGACAACAATAATCCTGAACAGCGAGTGTCTCTTCATGACGCGCAATTGGCTTTGCATCTTAACGGGAATTCATACCCCCGTCCCTCGAATATTTTTCCTGCTACGGACATTGTTTTGGATCGAACGGGAATCTGCTCTGAGGTACGAACCGGCGGAGTGAAGTGGTTACACCGAATTCCGAGTGATATGCTCGTGCGCGCGGAGGAACCAGATCATGAAGCCATTCATCTTCTCAATCGCTCTCTCTGTGGCTGTGGCAGGTGCAGTCATGCCGCAGATCACCAGCAACCCCATTCCTGCACCGATTGCGAAGCGCGGAATTTCAGTGGAGATTAAAGACCTCCTGCGGTTGCCGGATACGCGCGGGATGCGTCCCGTCGATCAGGACGTGAGTCCCTCCGGCTGGGCACGCGTGAGTTATGTGCGCGATCTCCCGGATGGCCGCCGCTTCGTGAACGATTCGCGCGGCATCATTTATTACATTGGTGCAAACAACCAGCCCCAGGTTTACGCGAACTTTGCCGCGGATTTTCCGAATGCGAATTACAACCGGCTGGAGAGCGGCCTGATTGGTTTCGTCTTTCATCCGGAGTTCGCAAAGAACGGATTGTTCTACACCGTGCATTCCGAGCGCGGCCCCAACAATCCCAGAACGCCGGACTTTATTCCGCCGGGCTTCGCGCTGAAAGACGTGACCTGGCACAACGTCTTCACCGAATGGCACGCGACAAACCCGTCGGCCAATACGTTCGCCGGAACGCGGCGCGAACTGCTGCGCGAAGCTCACGTGGTCATGAATCTCACACACCCGATGGGCGCGGTGGAGTTCAATCCGACTGCGAAGCCCGGCTCCGCCGATTATGGACTGCTGTACACCAGCGGCACCGATCACGGATTCAGCAATGGCGGAGGACCGAACGCCAGCAATCCGGCGCAGACGCAGAGACTCGACTCCATCATGACAGCCATCCTGCGAATAGACCCGCGCAGTCCAAAGGTGACAGGTGGCGTGAAAGGCCTCGGCGACTACACGATTCCCATGAGCAATAAGTTCGCCGCGGATAACGATCCGAAAACGCTCGGTGAAATTTATGCGTACGGATTCCGCAATGCCCATCGCCTTTCCTGGGATACGGACGGGACGATGTTTGCTTCGGATATCGGCATGAGTCAGATCGAAGAGATCAATATCGTCCGCAACGGCGAGAACTACGGATGGATGAGACGCGAAGGATACTGGGAAAGCGGCCGATGGCGCGGCGGCGATCTCAATGAGCTTTTCCCGCTTCCAGCCGACGTGCTCAATGGCCGCGTCAAAGATGGCTTTACCTATCCCGTCGCAATCTACGATCACGACGAAGGGCGCGCCGTAACGGATGGCTTCGCCTATCGTGGAAAGATTGCCGCGCTCCGCGGCAAGTTCGTGTTCGGCGACATTCAAAATGGACGTGTATTCGCGGCGGATCTCGCGGAAATGAAGAAGGCCGACGATGGAATTCCTCAGACGGTCGCCGCCGTCGAAGAAGTCCAGCTCTACACGCGCGACGCAAGCGGCAATCGAGTGGATGTGTCCTTCCAGGGACTCGTCGATAAGACGATGGGCGCCGGCATTTCGCGCGCCGACTTACACATCAGTCGGACTGCCGACGGGGAACTTCTGCTCACTTCTCGTCAGGATGGAATGATCCGGATACTCGTTCCCGGGACAAACTAGCCGCTACGCGAGCGTCTATGGAGTTGGCTCGTCTCTATCGCATCCGCGGGCGCGTGCAGGGAGTGGGGTATCGTTACTTCACGCAGCAGATTGCATTCCGTATGGGAGTGCGTGGCTGGGTCCGGAATCTACCGGATGGTGACGTCGAAGTTCACGCGGAGGCCAGTGCCACGGTCCTGCAGTCCTTTCGCGCGCAGCTGGAACGCGGCCCGCGCTTCTCTGAAGTCCGTGAAGTAACCGAAGCGACACTGGAACCAGCTCGATTCTCCTCATTCGACATTCGTTGATTGGCGCTGCTCTTTCATTTTGTCGTCTTGTCCTGGAAATCCAGCTCTTTGCCATTCGAAAAGATGACCTTGGTTCCGGGATCTCCGGATCCGGCATACGCGACGGGGGCGCCATTTTTAGCAGGACACATAATGATGGTGATTTCGTCGCCCGGCTTGATGGAACGGCTCGTCCAGCCGGCGCGTGTCAGGATGGCCGGACTGTTTGTCTCCACACCCCAGTTCACGGCTTTGCCGTTCTTGTCCTTCACATCCAGATAGATCTGGCTGTGGGGATTGGTCCACACAAATTCCGTGACGATTCCCTTGATGGGGACGCGCGCCTGCTCGTCGTAGGCGGAGTTACCGTGATGCGCCGTTAGGTTAAGCGCCGGTGCGCACAAAATCAAAAGCGGCAGCATCAGCGGTAGAGATTTCATGGTTCCATATTTCATTTCACACCTTCACTGGGCGGCGGGTTGGCGAATTCTCCTGGCAAATTCCTCTTCCTCGGATGCCACGCAAAATGATTCCAGGATTTCCACGCCGGCCCTCGGTTTGATGAGCCTGGGCTCCGTTTCCCACGTCTTCGTATACGTTTTGGGATCGACGATGGTCAGATTGAACTGAATCGTGGCCGCATCGACGCGACGGTATCGTTCGACGGTGCGCATTTGATCGCTGTGAGGCTGTCCCTGCGCACCCAGCCAGGTCTTGTCATTGAATCCAATCGATTCCACAACCAGCGTATCTCCTTCCCATTTTCCGACGGAGTATCCATACCAGGTGGCTTCGGGATCGGCAGGAAGTTTGCGGCCGTCCATTCGGATTTCACGTATCGTGTGCTGCCCCTCGAAAAACATCAGTATCCTTCCCGGAATTTGGATGATCTCAAATGGCCAGATCTGAAAGAGAATGCGCGGGAAGCCAATGGGATCACATTTCAGGATTGGATCGTTGCCGCCCGGCGTGGCCTTTGGGCCGTAGCCAGGTTTGTTCGCGTCGTATCGTGCCTGTCCCCACGGCGTCAACGGAGGAAAGTTGTCTCCCGGACCCTGACCGCCGCCACCCGGCGCTAGCTGCCAGACGCCAGAGAGATCATGAGCGTCGAATCGATTCTGCGCTGCCTGAGGCATTGCCGGAATCGAGAATGTCAGGACCACCATTACCGCAATGGAGCGAACCAGCAGAGTTTGCATTCAGACCTCCGTCACAAGCGCCGTGGTAGTGGGTCAATTTGAAATAGAAGAGACCAACTGCCCTCCTTAGTAAGGAGGGCAGTTGACCTCTTCTACTTCAAACGGACCTACTATCAGCGCCATGGGCTATTGGTTCCTCAATTGGGAACCGTCACGATTCCTTCCTGCGCGACCAGTGGCAAGCCGCCCTGCACTGTCTTGGCTTTCAAAACCCCAAGAGTGTCGCCCGACTTGAACCCCGTCAGTTCTGTGTCGAAATGACAGACCAGATCGATTAAACCATCGCCGTTGACGTCCTCACCGTTGGAATTGCAAAAATCCAGGCTTTGTTCATTTCCGGTTCGTCCGAAGGTTACAGTAGCCGGGTCCACCATCGAGGTGGCATTGAACGATTGCGTCGAGAGAATCGCTACCGGGATCTTTCCGCGACTGCGCGTGTTAATCGGCACAGGCGCGGCGGCATCGGGCTTGATCGAAATGTCTACCGGGGTGAGAAGAAACCCTCGCATTTCGCCGCCCGGAAACTGTGTGGTGTGGATGTTCAAGTAGGACTGTCCGGCCTGCAGTCCAGTAAGGAGCGCTGCGGATGCCGACACCACAGTGCCTCCGTGGGAGGTCACGAACGCGGGATTGTAGCTCGATGCATTCGACATGTCGAACGAGTGAGAATACACTCCGCTGGTGACGCCGCCCGGGAAACCCGTAAACGTGGGAACGGTTGTTGCGACTCCGGCATTGCCCGGCGGGTTGATGCAGCAGTGAATATGCGCAGCGGTATTGGGCGTTGTCAATCCGCTGAAAATTACATTCACCGTCATCTGGCTGGTCACGGTGTCCCATGTAACCAACGCCGTACCCATTCCAGACGACGCACGCTGTGGATTCTCATTGAGTGGGCTCAGTCCCGGCACCGTCGGCCCAAACCCGATGAAGGTAAGAGTTTCGGCCTGACCAGCGGCTGCGAACAGGAAAAAAAGAGTCAACAGACAAACGGATCTCTTCATGACCATCCTCCTGAACGGTGAAATATTGGGGGGAGCGGGCCCAAGTCTAGCACGCGCTACAGGGGACGATTTCATGAACTTTTTCGCACAGTCCCGTTTCCTGGGAACTTTTCGAGTGTCTCCGGCATCATCACCATGTAGGCCGCAAAATGAAGAACGACGAACAATTGATGCTGGAGTTCAAAGGCGGTTCCAACGCGGCGTTTGAGGAACTCTTTTCCCGCTATAAGAATCCCATCTACGGTTACTTTCGCCGGCGATTGAATGACTTCGCACGCGCTGAAGAGCTCGCACAGGAAACCTTCGTCATCATTATCCGCGGTGCGGAACGTTTCGAAATGACGGCACGGTTTCGCACCTACATATTTAGTATCGCGTTGAAGCAACTGTGGTCCGAGCGGCGCAGGCAATCACGGGAAGACAGGACAGTTGAGGAATCTCCCGAGGCCGGGCGGACTCCGGACCCGGCAACGGGCCTCTGGATTCGCGATGCGCTGTCGAGAATGGATGCGGACCATCGCGAGGTCCTGATGCTGAGGGAATACGAGCAGCTTTCCTACGAAGACATCGCTGAGATTCTCGCCATCCCGCTCAACACCGTCCGATCGCGACTGTTCCGCGCCCGCAGCGAGGTCCGGACTCTGCTGGATGAACAATCGATCAAAGGGGTTTCACGATGAATCACGAACACCCGGTATCGCAGGAAGAACTGATGGCATTCGGTGATGGCCAATTGCAGGCCGATCAAGCCCGGCAGATCGCGGCCCATGTGGAGTCCTGTTCGGACTGCGCGAGGGCTGTGGCTGCTGCGAAGCTTCTTTCGCAGCAAATGGCCAACTGGCAGGTTGAGAACGCACCGGCGGCATTGACCCAGTCCGTGCTGGCCGTTCTCGAGTCTCGCCCGCGCCGCATGGAATTGAAGCTGGTTTTCGGGTGGTGGCCGAAGAAGCGGGCGCTCGTTTATGCGTTCGCGGGAGCGATCTTTTTGCTGGTGACCGTCGTTGGAACTTCCCTGGTACTGCGATATCGGGAAGGCAATTTAAGAGACATGCGGCTGACTTCCTATGTAGTGCCAGAATTCGAAGAATCCCTTGCCAGGCTTTCCCGTTCTCCTATAGAGGCAGAGATGCCACGGCGGGAGCCAACCCTTGAGCGGGAATTCGCATTAGAGCAGGATGCAACACTTGGGAAGATAATTCAGGATAAGTCGCCTTCGGATTCGCCATCCGGACCGATGATCATTCGAACGGTACAGCTGACGCTCGTCACGAAATCCTTCGAAACCGCGCGAACACGAATCGAATCGATTGTTCAGGAAAGCAAGGGATACGTGGATCAGATGTCCGTTCATTCGGAGCCAAATTCTCCGAAGAGCCTGTCCGCCGTGGTTCGAATTCCCGATGGGAAGCTGGCGTCGAGTTTGATCGAACTCCGAAAGCTCGGCCAGCCGAAAGAGGAGTCCCAGAACAGTGCGGATGTCACCGCGCATTACGTCGACCTTGTCGCCCGGCTCAGCAATGCACGAAATACCGAGCAACGGCTTCTGGCCTTGCTGCGCGATCGCACGGGAAACCTGAAAGACGTCGTTGCCGCCGAAGGCGAAATTTCGCGGGTGCGGGAAGAGATCGAGCGCATGGAAGCGGAACGCAAGAACTTCGACAACAAGGTTCAATATGCGACCGTTCATGTGAACCTCTCGGAGGAATACCGCGCCCAGCTGCAGGAATCATTGCCGGACACCAGGACTCGGATCAATAACGCTGCGATTGAAGGCTACGAGTCCGCGACGGATACGATTCTGGACATCGCACTAACGGTTCTGGCGATCGGTCCGGCGGTACTGGTATGGCTGGCGTTCCTGTCGTCGATCGGATTTGTGGCGTGGCGGCTGGTTCTGCTCAGCCTGCGACGACGCTCACAAACGATTGTTCGAATCTGATCCTGTCGGACTTACACCGAGAGTACGTCATCTGTTTTGTATTTTCGGATGACGACGGCAAGCCGGCCGATGGGCAGTTTTCGAAGGTGATAAATAAACCGGAGGGGGGGCGGCCCCTGTTCCTCGAAATAACATTCGAAGAACTGACCTTCGAACTCCACGGTCACGTAGCGATTCCAATCCAGTTTCGGACGGCAACTGTGAACCTGAAGGTCGAAAGCCTGCCTGCCTTCGCCGCGTATGACCTCATCCGCGACCAATTTCCCGAGGTATCGTTTGTGAGCGGTCTTGTCCCACAGGTCATGCAGGATCGAAACGGGATACAGTGGCAGAGTCCCGACAGGGCCGTTCCCCCCAACTGCCGCAAGAGCTCGAAAAAGAGCCTCGAATATGAAGTACAGACAAAGCAGATTAATCGGATCCAGAAGGAAGTTTGCGCTGCCGGCAACCGCGTTGGTTACGATGAACCAGCCACCCTGGCTGAGGAAAAGCTGCTTTGCCTTCTCGTCTGAGACCATCCCCGCACGAGGAACATAAACATAGATCCTGCCAACCAGGAAGCTCGCTGCAATGAATCCTTCAAGCACTGCAGACGCAAGGGCCGGATTTCGAAGTTCCTTGCCTGCGCGATAGCGCGCCGGGCAATACGCCAGGGCGATCGATCCGATATATTCCAGGCAACCGAGGAACATGCTCATTCTCTCCAGCTCTGGAAAGAATAGACGCGGGTCAGGTTTATGGAAAGAAAAGCAGTGGTGCCTGTCTCCGCATATAATCCTGCAAATTGCCAGGAGGTGGTTATGAAACGGGTTCTTTCTGCGGCGCTGCTTACAGTGGTCGCAACCGGTGTTTGGATCGGAATTTCCGTCGCGCAGACTTCGCGATCTGCGGCATGCGGACCTTCCGGCGGATTGAATTTCATTTGCGGATTGCAGGCCGCCGAGGATCTGGTCCTGGTACCAGGCACGCGCTGGCTGATCGCCAGCGGGATGAGCGCCGGCAGCGGTTTGCATCTGATCGACACACAGGCAAAGACCGCGCGCAGTCTGTTCGGGCCTGGTGTCTCGGCTTCCCGCGCGGACAAAACCAGATTTGCAGGATGTCCCGGCCCGCCGGATCCGAAACTCGTCGTGCTTCATGGCTTGAGTCTGCGTCCCGCGCAGGGCGGACTCTACACGCTGTACGCCACAAACCACGGAGGCCGCGAGTCCGTTGAAGTATTTGAGGTCGATGCTCGCGGCTCGAGTCCTTCGTCCACATGGACTGGATGCGTGCTGCTGCCCGACAAGCTGGCTGCCAACAGTGTTGCCGCGTTCAGCGATGGCACTCTCGTCGCCACTGTGCTCACGCTGCCGGGGAAAACTTTCGAAGAGGTCTGGGCCGGCCGCAATACCGGTGTGGTGCTGATGTGGACTCCCGGGTCGAAGGAATTTCGCACGCTGGCAGGAACGGAACTTCCGGGAAACAACGGCATCGAAACGTCAGCGGATAATCGGGAGTTCTTCGTTGCCTCCACCGGACTCAAGCGGATTGTGGCGTTCTCTCGAGACAATCCATCGAAGCCCGTCCGGACGGCGCAGCTCAAGGAATTTGCGCCGGACAATGTGCGGATGGTTGGCGACCGCTTGCTGACTGTCGGGATGATCGATGAAGAAAAAGCCTGCGGCGGGGCACCAAAGAAAGTTGAAGACATTCAGTGTCCGCGAGGCTGGATTGTGGATGCGATTGATCCGAAGACCATGGCGATTACTGAAGTGGCACGGGGCCCCGCGGCTCCGCCCTACTCGGGATCCGCGACCGCTATTCCTGTCGGCGACACGCTGTGGTTGAGTTCTTTCAACGTCGACCGCGTGGCATATCGTGCACTGAAGAAGTAGTTGGAAACGTTTCAGGACGAATCCCTCTCCTGAAGGGAGAGGGTGCCGCGAAGCGGCGGGTGAGGGGTAAAGAAACGGCGCCGTCTCTTTACCCCTCACCCGGTCCTTCGGGCCACCCTCTCCCTTCAGGAGAGGGGTTTGCGGGCGATGATCACGGCGAAATCGTGCGTCAGCGTTCCATTTGCGATGAGTTCATCTTCGAGCTGGAACAATTCTTCCAGGTGCTCCTCTGTGAAATTTCCCGCAATGTCGTAAAGCAACTCGTGCAGCAGCGCCCCCCCGTAGCCTTTGAACTCCACGATATCGAAGTAACGCTCCATCCCTTTGACGATGTCGCCAGAGCGAATGGCTTCCGAAGGATCCGCGGCATTCATATATTCGACGGTCTTCCGAATGATCTCCGTCTTGAACGCTCCGGGTTCGGAGACCCGACGTGTGAGTTCCTTTGGCAGCCTTCTCAGTTGTTCATTCATGATTTTCAACTGAGTATCCGTCCACTGAAACTGCGCGGGTCCGATGTATTCGTCGATGAAGAAGTAGCCGTTGGGCGTCAGGGCCCGGTGCACCTGCTCGAACAGCTGCTCAAGGTTCCTGACGTGATGGACGGAGGAAACACCGAACACCACATCGTAGATCGAGGGTTCCAGCTGTAAGGTATTCAGTTCCGCGACGCGGTATTGGAGGCCGGAGAGGCCTTCCGCCGCGGCCGCGTCCCGAGCCAGTCGGACGGCATGATCGGAGAGGTCCAGTCCAACATGAGTCCGCGCAAAGTTGTACGTCGACAGGCCACGCTCGAGTTCGCCCGTGCCACAGCCCAGCGTGAGAGCCCGATCCACCGGCAAACGGCCTTTCATGTACCGATCGAGAAAATACTGAAACCGGTCTCCGGGAAACCCGCCGGTCACCATCGCATTGGTTCGCGCCTGCACGCGGGGATGCTGGAGCCAATGGGATATCGGACCGGCAGTCCAGATGTTTCCACGTCCCCAGACGTGCTTCACCCGGTCCAGCTGGTTTCGCAGGCGTTGGCTCCACATCCAACACACGCTAACACACGTCGGGCCTGGAGCAGTCAGGGCGCTGTCGGAGCGATGACCTTTGTATCGACTGCGAGCTTCGCCGATTCGTCCACATGCACCGGTTTTCCGAGCACTTCGTACTGTTTGAGAAAGTCCGAATCGAAATACTCGGAACCATCGAGCGACTCCCAGGCGAACAGTTTGTAGTCGCCCGGTGCAACATCGCGCATGTTGTATCGTCCCGCCTGATCGGAAGTGGCCGACTTGAAGAGTTCGGGTCGATCACGATACTGATTTGGCACGAGAACCACCTGAACTCCGGGTAGCGGTTTGAGCTTGTCATCGCTGACAATGCCATCGATCTGGGCCACATTGGGACTGAGAATGACTTCGATGGACGGGCCGGCCGTCGCGTCGCCTGTCACTTGAATTGTAGTATTCAAGGCGTCCTGATTGTCGAAGCGAAGTTCCTTGACGTAGTGCCCGGCAACGGTGGCGCTGGCGCGGTACTCGCCCGCAAGTACGCGATCCAGCCTGAAGGTTCCGTCGACGGTGCTCGTTGGCGCGGCCGGCACGAAACCTACAAAATGAGTCACGCCTTTCACATAAGGCCTCAGTTGAATTCGTACGGGAGTTGGGGGAAGGGGAGCAGCGCCGGCCATTTGAAGCTTCCCGGTTATATTCACGCCGCCGCTCAGGGTCAAAACGATATTGGAAAGATCGGCATTCACCACATCGACGACGGCCCTCGCCGACGCCATACCGCCATTTGCCTGGAGCGCATAGGAGCCTGGAACAACATTGCGCAGTTCAAAATTCCCAGTGGCAGGATCGTAACTCTGGCTCATCTGGATAAATCCGCTTCCGCCTTCCAGCCGGAGAAATCCGAGTGAGAGACCGACGGCAGCGGGCGTGGGGCCATTGGGTCCGTTGACGACGGTGGGTGCAGCGGTAATTCGTCCCGAGATCTTGTACAGCTGCGCACGAGGCACCGTGAAATCCATTGGGATTTCGGCGCCGGCTTTCAATTCGATAGGCATTGCGCGCGCCTGGTCCGTGGTGCCGGGATAGTAGGTGAACGTGTAGGGATCCGGCGTCTCATTCGGACTGGGGACGCCTCCGGGATCCGATCCTGGAGGGATACCGGGAGGTGTTCCTGCCACGAGATAGTAGCGTCCGGGAGTCATCCAATACAGACGGTATTCGCCGCGATCGTTGGTGCGCGCCGTTCCGGCCTGCTGATAAAGCCGGATGCCCTGGACGTTGTAAGTGGCCTTAATAAGCCGGACTGCAACTCCTGAAGCCGGCAGGCCGTTCTCGTCTGCAATGCGGCCGGTAATGTTGGCAGCTCGCGTCATGCGGACGACAAGATCCTTTAGGGTTTCGCCTTTCGTCAGCGTGAGCATCGATCCTTGTCCGGTGAATGAGCGCTGCCCGTATTCCTGTTTGACGTATCCGTTGAGCGTCACGACAAGTCGGTAGGAACCTTCTTCCAGATCCGGCACAACGAACTTTCCGTCTCTATCCGTGGTTACAGTCGGGATCGGAGCCGGCTGCACCGGCGGTGGAGTCCCCGGCCCTGCAGCGTTGGGGGCAGGCCCCTGAATTCCGGGTAATCCCACGTTTGGCGACGGATTGATCAGAAACGTGTTGATTGTTCCGGCTGTGGGAAGTGTCGCGCCGGTTGACGCGTTGACGCGCGTCACGGTGACCTTCGCTCCGGTTACCGGATCGGTGGTACCTTCCCGGAGCACCATCCCTTCCATTTTCCCTTTAACGACGGGTGTTTGTGGCTGCTGCTGCGGCAGCAAAAGAAGTGCAAATGTCAGTGCAAGTAGTTTCATAGAGTATCCCCCAGCGTAAAGACCCCAAAATTACCGACTATGTTACAAAGTATTTTAAAAATCTGGTGCAATGCAGCATGCCGATTGCCCCTCCTGGCCAGGAGGGGTGGCGCGAAGCGCCGGGGTGGTGGTTCTGGAAATTGGTCCACCACCCCGTCCGCTCCATTTTTGGAAGCTTCGCGACATTCTCTTGATGTCGCGTCCACCCCTCCTGGCCAGGAGGGGCGATTGGCACATGAACACCGCTTGTTCTCACAGACACCGCCGGTTAAGCTTCCCAAGCTTGTGCGGTTACACTCATGAATAACTCTTCGCGATTCCTCCCTCTGATGTTCCTCCTGTTCGTCGGCTCCGGCTGCGCGGCGCTCATCTATGAGATCGTCTGGTTCCAGGTGCTGCAGCTGGTCATCGGATCGTCGGCCGTGTCGCTGGCGGTGTTGCTTGCCACGTTCATGGGCGGCATGTGTGCCGGGTCACTGCTGCTGACGAAGATCGTGAGCCAGGCGCGGCATCCTCTGGACGTATACGCGCGGCTCGAAGGTCTGATCGGAGTTTGCGGCGCCGTGCTCGTCGTCCTCATGCCTCTCGTGTCGCGGTTGTACACGGCAGTCGACGGAGGCGGCCAGTCGAGTGTCTTGCTCCGCGCCGTGGTTTGCGTGCTGCTTCTTCTTCCGCCCACAGTCCTGATGGGAGCCACACTCCCGGCCATGTCACGCTACGTGCAAGCCACGCCGCAAGGCATGTCCTGGCTGGGATTCTTCTACGGAGGCAACATCGTGGGTGCGGTGGTGGGCTGTGTGACTGCAGGATTTTTCCTGTTGCCCAGGATGGATTTGAGTACGGCATCGCTCATCGCGGTGGCGATCAACCTGATTGTGGCGGCGCTTGGATTCGTCCTGTCGAAGCGCACACCGTACTCCTCGCAGCTCACGGACACCGAGTCGGCATCGTTGATGCCTCAGGTACCGCGCGGCATCTATGTCGCGATCGCGCTGTCGGGATTGACGGCACTCGGTGCGGAAGTCGTGTGGACGCGACTCCTGTCCCTGATGTTTGGGGCGACGACTTACGCGTTCTCGATCATCCTGGGTGTGTTCCTCTCAGGGTTAGGAATCGGGAGCGTCGTTGGATCATGGCTGGCACGCGATTCGAAGCAACCGCGTGTCCTGTTTGGCTGGGCACAGTTCCTTGTGGCCCTTGCCGGCGCTTGGGGCGCGTTCATGATCGCGCGCGAGTTGCCCTGGTGGCCTCTCGATGAACGGCTCGCCATCAGTCCGTGGTTTGTGTTTCAGGTGGACCTGGCGCGCACTCTATTTGCAGTGCTTCCCGGCGCGTTGCTGTGGGGCGCGAGCTTTCCGCTGGCACTTGCCGCGGCAAGCGAAAGCATCAACGCGAATACGGACTCAGATACAGGTCGCATTGTGGGCCGAGTTTATGCAGCGAATACACTGGGAGCCATCCTGGGATCGCTCGTCACCGGACTGGTGTTGATCCCATGGATCGGTACCAAAGGCGCGCAGCAGGTATTCATTGTCGTGTCGATGGTGAGCGGCATTGTCGTCATGCTGCCACTTTTGCGTACACTGCGCCGTCCTGCGATCGCGGCGACTGCAGGTGTGCTCTCCGTGCTCGCATTGGTTTGCGCCTCACAGGTGTCGGCAGTACCGGTTGGACTGATCGCATGGGGCCGATCGTTGCCATGGCAGGGCCCACCCAACGCGCTGTACTGGGGAGAGGGAATGAATGCGTCCATTGCCGTCACTGAAGAAGCGGGCGGATACCGCAGCTTTCATGTGAGCGGCAAAGTGGAAGCCAGCACCGAGCCTCAGGACATGCGGCTTCAGCGACTGCTGGGCCACATCTCGGCGCTGATGCACGACAATCCGAAGGATGTTCTCGTTGTGGGTTTTGGCGCGGGTGTCACCGCCGGTGCAATCAGCATTCATCCCACCGTGAATCGGATGGTGATCTGTGAGATGGAACCCCTGATCCCGAAAATCGTTTCGACGTATTTCAATGAAGCCAACCACGGCGTTGCGGAGAGCCGTAAAGTATCCATCGCGTACGACGACGCGCGACATTATGTACTCACGACGCGAGAGAAATTTGATGTCATCACCTCCGACCCGATCCATCCCTGGGTGAAAGGGGCCGCGACGCTCTACACACGGGAGTATTTCGAGCACGTGAAAGCACACCTTAATCCCGGAGGCGTCGTGACGCAGTGGGTGCCGCTTTATGAGAGCACGCCGGATGTGGTGCGCAGCGAACTGGCCACGTTCTTCTCCGTCTTTCCCAACGGCACGGTGTGGCGCAACGACAACAGCAATGGCAGCGGATACGATGTGGTCCTTGTTGGACGTCTCGACGACAAGCCCATCGACGTGGACGCGTTGCAGGCACGCATCGACCAGCCGGAGTACCAGGCGGTGAAGGCATCCCTGGCGGAGGTCGGTTATGCGTCCGTGTTCGATGTGCTTCGCACCTATAGCGGACGCAGCAGCGAACTCGCACCGTGGTTGGACGGTGCGGAGATCAATCGGGACCGCAACCTGCGCCTGCAGTATCTTGCAGGACTCGGATACAACGACTTTCTTGGCACGCCGATTCGGAACGAAATCCTGTCTTACCGGACGTTTCCCGCAGATTTGTTCAAAGGTTCTCCCGCGAGCATCGCACAACTGAACACCCTGGTTATGGGCCAATAACATGCCCGATTGGTCTTACCGACCCCTGCAGCCGTGGATGCTCCGTTTCCCTTCGTGGTCGCACGCGTTTGTCATCGCAACTATGCGGATGATCGGACGACACGCACTGCTCTATCGCATCATCGATTTACTTGGACACATGCGGCCGCCTTCGCGTTTGAAGCGCGAGGTTGCAGGAATCTCACTCCCCTCACCGCTTGGCATGAATGCTGTGATCGATCGTGGTGGCCGAGCATTTCGCGCGTTCGAGCGCTTCGGCTACGGCTTCATCGAGATTGGTCCGGTATTGCCCGATCCGGCCGAACGCGGACGATCCGGCGTGAACCGGGTCGCAAGGGCAGTGACCGGGCCGCAAGGCGGCGTGTCGCTGGACGAAGTGCTGGCGGAATTCGAACGGCAGACATCGCGCCTTGGCGTCCGCCGACTCGTCCGGATCGGATCCGGCGACGAGAAATGGATCGGCGTCACACTGCAGGCGCTGGCTCCTTATGCAGACGCCTTCCTTGTGGGGAGCCATTCCGCAGCGGTTGCGAGGACCGGCGGAACATGGGGTCTGGTCGTGCGGCTCTCGGAGATTCCTTCGCTTGAAGACTTACGCGGTGCACCGCTTGTTGTCGTCGATCCGGACGAAGCAGTCTGGTCGCCGGCGGACCGCAAGCGAGGACTCGCGGCGGTAGCCGCACTTCGCAAACGCTTTCCGCACGTGGCGATTCTCTACACTGCTGGTGGTTTGGAAAGTCCACGGGACGTGCAGGCGTTTCTCGACGCCGGAGCCGACATGATCAGCCTGTCTCACGGGTTCGTGTTTACCGGCCCCGGAACACCAAAGAGAATCAACGAAGCGCTGGCCATGTTGCGACCGGGAGAGTCCGACGCAGGTGAGCCGGAATCCGGCACTCTGGTCGAGTCGGCGCGATATTCCTGGTTCTGGTGTCTCATGCTCGGTGTTTCGATGACCCTGGGTTCGATTCTCGCCGGATTCTTCGCGCTCACGCGCGTTTTGCTTCCTTATGACGAAGCCGGAAGCGGCATTACCCGCGCACAGATCCTGACGCTGAATCCGCATCTGCTGCATTTCATGGCTCACGATCGATTCACACTCGCGGGAACGATGCTCAGCCTGGGTCTGCTCTACATCGGTCTGGCACGTTTCGGAATCCGCTGCGGTCGAGCATGGGCGCAGGAGGCCGTTGTCTTCTCGGCGTTTACCGGGTTCCTGACGTTCTTTTCATTTCTGGCCTACGGTTACTTCGACCCTTTCCATGCTTTCGTCGCCGCGTCGATGCTTCCGATTGCAATCCAGTGTGCCGTCGCGAAGCCGATTTCGCATTGGGTTCGGCCTGTGCCCGACATGGATAACGATGCCGCGTGGCGTCGCGCATGCGTCGGTCAGTTGTGTTGGATCGTGCAGGCGGTTGGATTGCTTCTGGCGGGCGCGATCATTATTTTCGTGGGAAACAGCCGTGTCTTCGTCGACAGCGATCTTGCGTTTCTCGACGTCACTCACGATTCGATTCGTACGCTGCATCCCAACCTTCTTCCGCTCATTGCCCACGACCGATCGACGTTTGGCGGGATGCTGCTTGCGAGCGGAATCGCAGTTCTGCTTGCGACGCTATGGGGCTTTCGTCGCGGGGAAAAGTGGCTGTGGTGGACGATTGGACTGGCGGGATTTCCGGCGTACTTTGCGGCGATGTGGATACACCACTCCATCGCCTACACGGATGTGGTGCATCTGAGTCCGGTTTTTATGGGACTCGCGTTGCATGTTGCCGGATGGATGTTATCCGCGGCTTACCTCAAGGCGACCAGCGGGGAGTCGTGAAATCGGATTAACTCGAAATCGCACGATTCCTGCAATTTCAATCCCGAAATCAGAAATCTCAAATTGGACGATCCGAGGGGAAGGGAGACTTGCCCTCGGATCGTCCAATTTGAGATTTCTTGATTGTGCGCCGGGAGGCCGTTAGAGAGTAGGGGATGAAAGAGCCCTACAGATAAGGAGTAGCGAACCAATCTGGCCGCGAGTCTTGCGGTGCGAATCGTGAGGTTCGTATTGAAGCGTAGA
>Ga0184628_10000057_pt1 | contig 56090 bp, 54 predicted proteins | sample PLM4_5_b1_FD_133149 | JGI IMG/M metagenome (GOLD analysis project Ga0184628, IMG submission 133149) | Groundwater sediment microbial communities from an aquifer in East River, Colorado, USA - PLM4_5_b1 | ecosystem: Environmental > Terrestrial > Soil > Riparian zone | place: USA: East River...
CCTCCTTTTTGATCTCAAAGCTTGGTCGTTTTGAAGATCGTATACAGAGGGTCAGCCCCTTTTCAGGTCTCGCTTTCTTCCTAATTTGGACACCACAGCCTGGCCAGGAGGGGCGATCGCTCGGTCCCGTTAGGAGACGACCAGGCGAAGGAACCGGCGTTTGCCGACTTTGAATGTGGCGTCGATCGGTTGGGAAATGTCGAGTTCGGCTTTGATGCTGGTGACGCGTTCGTCGTTGATGTGGACCGCACCGGATTCGACGAGCCGTTGTGCTTCAGCAACTGACGGAGCCAGCCCCAGCGTCGGAAGCAGCTTGATCAGCCGGACTGGCCCGGCGCCCCGCTCCATTTTTCGAACTTCGATATCAGCAGGAGTTTCGCGCTGGCTGAAAATGCGATTGAACTCTTCTCGTGCGGCCTGGCCTGCGGGTTTCCCGTGGTACAGACTGATGACGGTTTCCGCCAGATCGCACTTCACGTCTTTCGGATGCCGCTTTCCGGCTTCCACGTCCTGCTTCAGCGCCTGTATGTCGCGCACGGAAACATCGGTGGCGAGTTCGTAATACCGCCACATCATGTCGTCCGAAATCGACATGATCTTTCCAAACTGCTCTCCCGGCGTATCGTTGATGCCTATATAGTTTCCCAGCGACTTGCTCATCTTTTGCACCCCGTCCGTGCCTTCCAGAAGCGGCATCGTCAGCACGATCTGCGACTCCTGCCCGTATTCGCGCTGAAGATCTCGTCCGACAAGCAGATTGAATTTTTGATCCGTGCCGCCCAGTTCGACGTCCGCTTCCAAAGCCACCGAGTCGTACCCCTGCACCAGCGGATACATCAGTTCATGCATCGCAATCGGCTGCTGGTTCTTCATACGATTTGTGAAATCTTCGCGTTCGAGAACACGAGCGACCGTGTAGCGCGACGCGAGCCGGATGAAACCTTCCGCGCCGAGCGCGTTCATCCAGCGGCTGTTGAAATCGATGATGGTTTTTTTCGGATCGAGAATCTTGAAGATCTGCGTCTTGTAGGTTTCCGCGTTGACGAGAACTTCTTCTTTCGTCAGCTGCTTTCGCGTGACGTTTCGTCCGGACGGGTCGCCGATCAGGCCGGTAAAATCGCCAATGAGAAAAATTGCCGTGTGGCCCAGATCCTGAAAGTGTTTCATTTTCCGGATCAACACCGTATGCCCAAGGTGAATGTCGGGAGCAGTGGGATCGAACCCGGCTTTGACTCGCAGCGGCTTCCCCGTTTTTTGAGCGCGCTTCAGCTTCGCGATCAGCTCTTCTTCGCGGATGATTTCCACTGCGCCCTTACGGATGTACTCCAACTGCTCGACCAAAGGTGTGGTTGTGAAGTCGCTCATTGGAATGTTACCCGGCGTCCGTGGATCTCGCATGTCCCGGACAGTATCCGATCGATGGCTTCTGTATAGATGCGGTGTTCCTCGACCAGGATCCTGGCGGATAACGTTTCTTCCGCATCGTTATCCAGTACGGGAACTACGGCCTGATGAACGATGGGTCCGCCGTCGAGAATCCCGTCCACGATATGAACCGTGCAGCCGCTGAACTTCACTCCATAATCCAGCGCCTGTTGCTGCACATGGAGTCCGGGAAACGACGGGAGCAGCGCCGGATGAATATTGAGTATCAGATTCGGAAAGGCCGACGTGAATATTCCGCTGAATATCCGCATGAATCCGGCGAGCACGACGAGACCGACGTCGGCATTCGTCAGAGCATCCACGAGTTCGGCATCAAACTGTTCGCGGGCTTTGCCTCGCGACGGAATGCACATAGCGTTCAGACCACGTTCCCGTGCGCGTGCAAGTCCGGGTGCCGATTCGACGTTGCTGATGACAACGGCGATTTTCGCGTCGAGTCTATCCGCGTCAATGCTGGCTGCAATGGCTTCAAAGTTGGATCCACGCCCGGAAAGCAATATTCCGAGCCTGCGATTCCGTGGAACCACTTTCATGTTCGATAGGTGACGCGGGGTTCGCCCGGAACGACTTCGCCGATGACGTAGTGAGGAAGACTCAGCGTGGAAACCAAAGCGTCGACATTTGAAGGATGCACCACCACGACCATCCCGATGCCCATGTTCGTGGCGCGCAGCATTTCCGCCAGGTCGATGTGGCCAATCTCCGCCATTTTTTTGCAAAGCGGCAGGATCGGCCAGGAGTTCAGCTGAACCTGCGCCATGCATCCGTCTGGAAGAATCCGATTCAGATTTTCCGTGATGCCGCCACCGGTGATGTGTGCGAGGCCCTCTACAATTCCCAGATCCACCGCCTTACGGAGTATGGGTTCGTAGTTCACGTGGGGTTTCAGCAATTCTTCGCCGACAGTTTTTTCCAGTCCCGGTACCTTCGATTGCGCCGTGTATCCCGCTGTTTCGAAGAATATTTTGCGGGCGAGCGAGTAACCGTTGGTATGCAGTCCAACGGATGGCAGGCCAATCAGCACGTCTCCATGCCGGATGGAGCGGCCATTGATGACCTTCGAGCGATCGACGACTCCGACGATGAACCCCGCGATGTCATAGTCCCCGTCGGCATAAAATCCCGGCATCTCTGCAGTCTCGCCGCCGAGAAGCGCAATTCCCGCGGTTTTGCACGCGGTGGCGACGCCTTCCACGACGGAAACAATCACATCGGGATCGAGCTTGCCCGTTGCAACGTAGTCCATGAAGAACAGAGGGCGCGCGCCCTGCACGAAGATATCGTTGATGCAGTGGTTCACCAGATCGCCGCCCACGGTGTTGTGGCGATTCATCATCATGGCAACTTTCAGCTTTGTTCCAACGCCGTCTGTGCTCGACACCAGGACGGGTTCGGTTATGCCTTCAAAGTTGCATGCAAACATGCCGCCGAAGCTTCCGATATCCGAGAGAACGCCGGATGTGTAGGTGGGGCGCGCCAGATCGCGGATGCGTTTCACCGCCGCATTGGCTTTGTCGATATTGACGCCGGCGTCTTTATATGTGATTGGGCGATTTGTCATGGAACCGGATTCAGCGTGGCTTCCCAGAGATCCAATTGTTGTTCGGTCTCTTTTGCGTTCGGCATTCCGTCAACGAATCCCAGCGGATACTTTCCCGTGTAACAGGCCGTACAAAATTCGTTGTCGCTTGCGTTTACAGCTTTCAACAGGCCTTCAAGACTCAGATAGGCAAGGGAATCGGCTTCGATGTTCTTGCGGATTTCCTCGACCGTGTGGCTCGACGCGACCAGTTCCTTTTTTGCCGGTGTGTCGACGCCGTAAAAGCAGGGGGAGATTGTCGGAGGACAGCTGATGCGCATGTGAACTTCTTTTGCGCCGGCGGCGCGAACCATTTTCACAATCTTCCGGGTGGTCGTGCCGCGTACCAGGGAGTCATCGATCAAGATGACGCGTTTGCCTGCGAGCAGTTCCCGAACCGGGTTGTGTTTTACCTTCACGCCAAAATTACGAATGGAGTTCAGTGGCTCGATAAAGGTGCGCCCAACGTAGTGGTTCCGAATCAGCCCCATCGCAAACGGTATGCCGGATTCCTGGGCGTAGCCGACAGCTGCGGCCATTCCGGAGTCCGGAATGGGAACGACGAGATCCGCGTCGACGGGATTTTCCCGGGCCAGCGCCCGGCCCATCCGGTCGCGGCTGCTTTGAACGGTCCGGCCGAACACCATGCTGTCGGGTCTTGAGAAGTAGACGTGCTCGAAGACGCACTTCGCCGTTCGCGGCGCATGCAACGCCTTGACGGAAGTAATCTGATCGCCCCGGATCATGATGATTTCTCCGGGCTCGATTTCCCGTACGTACTGGGCGTCAATGAGATCGAACGCGCAGCTTTCCGAAGCCAGCACGTGAGATCCGTTGAGCTTCCCGAGACAGAGCGGCCGGAATCCATAAGGATCGCGCACGCCGATCATCGCGTCCTTGGTCAGAATGAGCAGCGAGAAGGCGCCCTGAACCTGCGACAGCGACTCCGCCAGTCCGTCGAGGATTCCGGTTTGTTGAGATCGGGCAAGAAGGTGAAGGATGACTTCGGTATCGGTGGTCGACTGAAAGATCGCGCCCTGCTGTTCCAGACTTTCGCGAAGGGATGTGGCGTTGATCAGGTTGCCGTTGTGGCATACGGCGACTGTCCCAAACGAGCAATTCACGACAATGGGCTGAGCGTTGCCTGCGCTGCTGTCGCCGGCGGTGGAGTAACGCGTATGGCCGACGGCATTGAAGCCTTTGAGCTTGCCGAGGGCCTCTTCGTCGTAGACATCCGCAACGTGGCCCATTGATTTATGCGTATAAACCTGGTCTCCGTCGGACGAAGATATCCCGGTGCTTTCCTGCCCTCGATGCTGGAGGGCATACAGGCCGAGATACGCCAGACGAGACGCATCGGAATGATTTGCAATTCCAAAGATCCCACACATAGAAGAATCTCCTTAACCGTCGTGAACCATCTAGGATAACAGCTTTGAGAAGGCCCGTCTCCAGACGGTTTCAAGTTCGCCCATATCCAGATCGATGGCCGGCTGCCCTTCGTAGTTCAGAATCAGCCGGTTGCCGCCCACAGCACCGATTTCCGCAGCGCGCAACCCGGCAGTGCCGGCGCGCTTCATGATTTCAGAAGGATTTTTCGACGTCAGAAGGATACGTGAAGGATACTCCCCAAACAGGTCCTTGCACGCGTCCGATTGTGAGGGAATTTTTGCAGATACGCCGATAGGAGGACGGTTGCCTGTCGCATAACAGCATTCTGCAATGGCAACCGCGAGGCCTCCGTCACTGATATCGTGGGCGGATTTGACCAGACCGTCCTGAATTGCAGCCAGGACGACGCGCTGCAATGCGCGTTCGTCATCGAGTTGGATGCGATCCGCATCGCGTTGTTTAGTCTCCAGCAGAACGATGGAATCTCCGGCATCCTTGAAATCCGACGATGTGACGTGCGCGAGGTTTTCGATCAACCCAACCATTCCCAGTACCGGCGTGGGATAGATATCGCCGCCAAGAGTTTCGTTGTAGAAGCTGACATTTCCGCCGGTGATGGGGGTTTCAAAAGCGGTACATGCTTCCGACATGCCGTCGACCACTTCGCTGAATTGCCACATCACTTCGGGATGTTCCGGGTTGCCGAAATTGAGACAGTTCGTTGCCGCAAGCGGTCGCCCGCCCGAGCAGACAATGTTTCGTGCGGCCTCGGCGACCATCATTTTGGCGCCTTCACGTGGGTTGTGCGAAACCCGATAACCCGGACCGTCCAGCGTCATCGTGAGCGCCTTCGCCGTGCCCTTCACGCGAATCACCGCGGCATCGGAGCCTGGACGGACCATGGTGTTGGACTGCACCATGTGATCGTATTGTTCCCACACCCATTCGCGGCTGCACAGATTTGGAGATCCTGCAGCGAGAAGTAGAAGGTGATTGTAATTTGCCGTCCCGGGATTTTGGTCGGCAGCAAGAAAGTCCTGAACAACATTTGCAGGACATCCATCAAGGAAGCCGTATAGATCGATCCCTCCGAATGCGGCAGCCGCTACCGGCGTCATGGGACGTTCGTAGCGGGGACCTTCATCGGCGAGGGCTTTGTTGGGAATTTCGGCCATGACCGTCCCGTGCTGCTTGATTCGCAGCAGGCCATCGGATGTAACGATTCCGACGGTGACCGCATCGAGTCCCCATTTGTGGAACACTTCGAAGATTTCCTTTTCCTTCGCCTTTTCCGCAACGAGAAGCATGCGTTCCTGAGACTCGCTGAGCATGATTTCATACGCCGTCATGGCGTCTTCGCGCTGAGGCACCAGGTCCAGTTCCATTTCGACGCCGGTACCCGCGCGTGCGCCCATTTCGCAGCTGGAGGACGTCAGGCCCGCGGCCCCCATATCCTGAATGCCGACGATGAGACCTTTCTGCATGGCTTCGAGGCAGGCCTCGAGAAGAAGCTTTTCCATGAACGGGTCGCCGATCTGGACGTTGGGACGCTTGGCCCCGGCGTCTTCGCCGAAACCCGCCGATGCCATGGTGGCTCCGTGGATGCCGTCGCGTCCGGTTTTCGCTCCGACGTAGATCACGGGATTGCCGACGCCGTGAGCGCGGCCGTAGAAGATCTTGTCCTTCTCAAAAATACCGAGAGCAAACGCATTGACGAGCGGGTTCTGCGAATAGCATTTTGCGAATGCGACTTCTCCGCCGATAGTGGGGACGCCGAAACAATTGCCGTAGAACGCAATGCCTCCGACCACGCCTTCCACAATATGTCGGTTCTGTGTCGTGTCCAGCGGCCCGAACCTCAGGCTGTTCATGCAGGCGATGGGACGTGCTCCCATCGTAAAGATGTCGCGAAGGATGCCGCCAACGCCGGTGGCAGCGCCCTGGAACGGCTCGATGTATGAAGGATGGTTGTGGGATTCGATTTTGTACGCCACGGCAAGACCGTCGCCGATGTCGATGATGCCCGCGTTTTCACCGGGGCCCTGCAGCACGGCTGGACCCTTGGTGGGGAGCCGTTTCAGATGAACGCGAGAGCTCTTGTAGCTGCAGTGCTCGCTCCACATGACGCTGAAAATTCCCAGTTCTGTGAACGTGGGCTCGCGATTCAGGATGTCCTTGATCCGCTCGTACTCGGATTTGCTGATGCCGTGTTGAGTTAATTCTTCTGCAGTGATCATTTCGTTTTACTCGAGTTTGTATATCGGGATCGGGAACTAAACCCTCTCCTGAAGGGAGAGGGTGGCCCGAAGGGCCGGGTGAGGGGTACAGAGACGGCACCGTTATTGCACCCCTCACCCGGTGCTTCGCACCACCCTCTCCCTTCAGGAGAGGGATACTTCCCTAGACCGTCCCTTACCCCCGACTTCCCGCCAGCGCGTTCACCATCGATTCAAAAATCAGTTTCCCATCCGTGCTGCCCAGCACCTGCTCGCTCGACCGGTCCGGGTGCGGCATCATGCCGAGCACATTGCGGCCCTTGTTCACAATCCCGGCAATATCGTGGATCGATCCATTCGGATTATCGATGTACCGGAACGCCACCTGGCGGTTGTCTTCGAGTTCCTTCAACGTGTCTTCGTCTGCAAAGTAATTCCCCTCACCGTGACCGATCGGTATGTTCAGTACCTGCCCGGTCTTCAGCTGATTCGTGAACGGTGTGTCCGTCGTCTCCGTTCGGATCTGCAGGAACTTGCAGATGTATTTCATATTGCTGTTTCTCATCAGCGCGCCCGGCAGCAGTCCCGCCTCCGTTAGAATTTGAAACCCGTTGCAGATTCCAATCACCAGCCCGCCCTTGTCCGCGAACTCCCGCACCGCCTGCATCACCGGCGAAAATTTTGCCAGCGCACCGGTTCGCAGGTAATCGCCGTAGGCAAAACCTCCGGGGAGTATCACGGCATCGAATCCTTTAACCGAAGTGTCCTGATGCCAGATGAACTCTACCGGCTGCCCGGTGACGGTCTTGATCGCGTAGTAACAATCATGATCGCAGTTGGATCCCGGGAATATGACGACGCCGAACTTCATGGTTTCTGCTCCCATACAATGCGGAATTCTTCAATAACCGGATTGGTCAATACGTCTTTCGCCAGTCGCAGCACCAGTTCCTTCGCGCGTTCGGGCGGCGTGCTCTCGGCGAGATGAACGTCGAAATGCTTGCCCTGCCGGATCACGGTGACTTCGGAGAGTCCCAGCGACTGGGCACTGCGCTGAATGGTGATGCCCTGAGGGTCGAGTACAGTCGGTTTCAAGGTAACAATGATAGTGGCCTTCATGCGTTCTCCGTTCCAAATACCCGTTCAAAGATGCTTTCGACATTGCGTACCAGCCGGCCGGAATCAAACACCTTTTCGATATCCGCAGGCGTACAGCGTTTCGTGATATCCGCGTCGGTGAGCACCTTTTCTTTGAAGTTCCCGCCCTCGTCCCATACGCGCATGGCGTTGCGTTGAACCCAGCGATACGCGTCTTCGCGCGTCACGTTCTTTGCAACCAGCTCCAGCAGCAATTCGCCGGAATAGATGAGGCCGTGCGTGAGCTCCAGATTTTCCTGCATGCGTTGAGGGTACACGACGAGTTTCTCGATCAGCGATGCCGTCTTGTCCAGGAGGTAGTCCGCAAGAATCGCCGAGTCCGGGAAAATCACGCGTTCGACGGAAGAATGGGAAATATCTCGCTCGTGCCACAGCGCGACGTTTTCCATGGCGGCGACCGCATTTCCGCGCAGCAGGCGCGCCAGTCCGGAAATTTGTTCGGATGTGATCGGATTCCGTTTGTGAGGCATCGCCGAAGAACCCTTCTGGCCGGGCGAAAAGTATTCCTCGGCTTCGCGGACTTCCGTTCTCTGAAGGTGTCGGATTTCGACCGCGATTTTTTCAAGCGTGCCGCCAATCCATGCCAGCGCGGAAATGTAATGCGCGTGCCGGTCGCGTTGAATGACCTGCGTCGCGACATGGGCGGGCACCAGACCCAGCTTGCGCAGCGCCTTTACTTCGATTTCCGGCGACAGATGCGCGAAAGTGCCGACAGCGCCGGAGAGCTTACCCACACGCATGGTTTCTGACGCATCGTGAAACCGCTGTCGTTGGCGGACCATTTCGTCGTACCAGAGAGCGAGCTTCAACCCGAACGTTGTGGGCTCGGCATGAATTCCGTGCGTTCGGCCGACCGTGACTGTGGTTTTGAACTCCTGCGCCCGCTTCTTCAGCACCTGAAGCAGCCGGTCGATGCCGGCGGCAATGATCGTGGACGATTCGACGACCTGGAGCGCCGTGGCGGTATCCAGCACATCGGAAGATGTCAGTCCGAAGTGAAAATAGCGGGAGGATGGCCCGACAAATTCCGAAACCGAAGTCGTAAAGGCAATGACATCGTGTTTCACTTCCGCTTCGATCTGATTGACGCGATCGACGGAAAAATTGGCTTTTGCCAGGATATCGGCGGCGGCGTCTTTCGGGATGATGCCTTCAGCAGCGAGGGTTTCCGTGACAGCCAGTTCCACGTCCAGCCATCGCTGGTATTTGTTCTGGTCCTCCCAGATCCTGCCCATAGCCGGGCGTGTATAGCGAGTAATCATCCAGACAGTTTAGCTTATTTGAATTGGAGTCGTGGCGAACTGCTGGGACGTCAGTGTTACAGCCGTCTTGTATCCGCGGTCGCGCAGTGCCTTCATGGATTCCTGACGTGCAACGGCGGGATGATTGTTCCGCTCGCTGAGATGGGCGAGCATTAAGTGTGATGCTGTCCCGTCAAATTGCTCCCGAATAAACTGTGCAACACCCGTGTTGGAGAGATGTCCGAAACGGCCCATGAGTCGCTGCTTGAGACTCCATGGATATGGTCCCACGCGAAGCATCTCCAGGTCGTGATTCGATTCCAGTATCAGGACATTGGAATCCTTCAGGTTATCCGCGACGTCGTCGGGCATGTGACCGATGTCGGTGAGCTGAGTAACTCGAACTCCGTCCGAGACGATGGTGAAGGCGACGGGTTCGGCAGCATCGTGTGGGACGGCGAATGCGGTGATGTCGGCATCGCCGACTCGAAAGGTAACGCCAGGGCTGACTGGTGTCAGTGTGGACCCATTCAGCTCGAATTCTTCAGCCCGAATCTCTCGTATCGTGCCGGATGTCATGAAGGCTTGAATCTTCATATCTTTCACCAGAGTTTTGAGTCCGGCGGCGTGATCGTTGTGCTCGTGAGTAATCAGGACGGCATCGATGCCATTGGGGTCTTCTCCGATGGCCACCAGCCGTTTCCCGATTTCCTTACGGCTAAGGCCGGCATCAATAAGAATGCGTGTGGTCGATGTCCTGATAAAAGTCGTGTTGCCCCGACTTCCACTGCCGAGCACGGAAACAGTCACTGCCATAGGCGACTACTATGCTGGTGGTGGCGGACATATGAGGGCCGGAGGGATTTCGAAGAGGTTGGGATTGTAGGGGCGGTCCGACCGCCCCTACAGGATCAGTGTGTACTATCGGCGCCAGGCCAGTTTAAAGCTGTACTGTGCGCTGCCGTTGCTACTGTCGGAGATTCGCACGACGGTTTCATACCGATTGCCGTCCCACGGCTTCTCTACCAGTTCGACCCTTCCGCGTCCCACCGATTCGACCAGGTCGATCTCTCTCAGGTTGGAAGTTGGAATCGGTCCGGAGAATTTGAAGTATTGGTCCCGCAGCGGCTGACCGGAAAGATTCTCGACGCGAACCTGGTCTCCGCGAATATGAAGCACGGTCACGCCATCCACGCGCCCGCGAAATTCGAAGGCGCCTTCGCGTGAGCCGTTGTAGCCGTTGTTTCCGCGATCGTTGTACCTGGGATCATAACGATCGTCATAACCTCTACCGTTACCGCTACCCCCACGCCCGGAAACTCCATCGTATGGGGACCGATTCGGGTTATTGGGATTCCAGGACCATGCCAGGCGTATGTGGTACAGATCACGTCCGGCCTTGTCATCTTTGATGCGAACGACGGCACTGAAATTGTTGAGTGCTACCGGCGTTTCGACCAGCGAAACGGTGCCGCGGCCGGCGATCTTTTCCATGGTGAAATCGCCGAACACCGCATGCGGAATGGGCTGCGTGTAGTTCGACCCTGCACCTTGCAGCATGCTCCCGCTGAGCAGCGAATACTTCATCCCGGTATCTTTTACGTAAACGATGGCTTCGCCGTCCACGTAGAACAGCAGATCGAAACTTCCCACGCCGGAGCGTGCGTCGAACTGGGGGCCTCGGTCCGCAGGCAGAGACGGAAGATTCTGCACGGCGACTGCGGAAAGCGGAAGTATCGTCAACAGCATCAAAACGGATAGGACCTTCATCTGGACCTCCAAATGGCTGAACCTTATGCCAGCCGACGCCATCTTAGACCGGGGACATTCCCAATTGTTATAGCTGTTTCTGGGAACCGCAGAAATCGCCCTCCAACCCTGTAATGTCCTGCGATAGAATATGTTCATGCGTATTAAGCCAATTTTGTTCTTCGGCGTCGTGGGCCTGATTGCCGGGTACCTTATTTATAAGCAGGCGGACCCCAATGAGGTCAAAGTCGGCAAGCCGGCACCGGACGTTGTGGTGAAGGATCAGAGCGGAAAGCAGATGAAGTTGAGTGAACTGCGCGGCAATCTGGTGTTTCTCAATGTTTGGGCTACGGACTGCGCTCCCTGTGTCCAGGAAATGCCCGCCATGGAAGTGCTGAACCGCACCTTCCGGGATCGCAAGTTCAAGATGGTGACCGTCAGCATCGATACGGACTGGAAGCCGGTGACGTCGTTCTTTGAGCGGCTTCGTCTGACGATGCCGGTCTATCTCGATCCGGGACGCTCCGTTTACAATGCATTTCACCTGACGGGCACTCCCGAGACTTTCCTGATTGACCGCAATGGCATCATTCTCAAGCACACGATTGGCGCGGATCGCTGGGACAGCGATGCGTTGCTCGCGTATATCGACAAACTGGTCAAGCAGCAGGAGATGCCAGAACGCGCTTCGGATTAATGAAGTCCATATTCGATTGCGAGTGGGCCGAACTGGCCCACTCGGTTTCTCCCGCCTACCGCGCCACGCAGATTTTCAAATCCATCTATCAGCGCTGGCTCACAAGTTTCGAAGTGATGACCGACCTGCCGAAGGCTGCTCGGGCCAGTCTCGCTGCCGAATGGGACTCCGGGCTTCCCGAAGTTCATCGGAGATTTGATTCGGTCGACGGCACCCGGCGCTATCTGGTGCGGCTTGCGGACGGGGAATTTGCCGAAACCGTGTACCTTCCGGAGGAACATCGGAACACCATTTGCATTTCGTCTCAGATTGGGTGCGCGCTGGCGTGTACGTTCTGCCTGACGGGTCAGCTGGGACTGACTCGGCATCTCAGCGCCGGAGAGATTGTGAGCCAGGTGGTGCTGGCGCAGCGCGACAACCTGCTTTGGGAAGAGCGCGACCACTTCAACATTGTCCTGATGGGGATGGGCGAGCCCTTGCACAACTATGACAACGTCATGAAGGCGGTTCGCATATTGCATGACCGCAACGGCCTGAACATGTCCATGAGCCGAATTACGCTGTCGACAGCGGGACTGCTTCCTGCAATCGAGCGTCTCGCAACGGAGCCGGACATTCCCAATCTCGCGATTTCGCTGACGGGTGCGACCAATGCCAGGCGCGACGAGCTGATGCCGATCAATCGGAAGTACCCCATCGAAACACTTATCGAAGCCGTGCGGCGTTTTCCGCTGAAGCATCGCCAGCGCGTGACGTTTGAATATGTTTTGTTGAAGGGAATCACCGATTCGAAGGACGATGCCAGGAGTCTCGTGCGGCTGCTTCGCGGCTTGCCCGCCAAGGTTAATCTCATTCCATTTAATGAGGCCGACGAACTGAGCTACAAACGGCCATCGGACGCGGCCATCGCACAGTTCCAGTCCATCCTGACGGACGATCACATCGATGCATTCGTCCGACGCAATCGCGGTAACGACATTTCCGCCGCCTGCGGTCAGCTGAAGAAGAAGTGGGCCGATTCTTCACCTGCCCACGTTCAATAGATTCCAGGGACGAAGCGTCTCGTGCGCGCAAAGTACTCGCGATATGCATTGCCAAAGGCTTTTGTGAGAAGCGTCTCCTCGGCTCGTGCCCGCAAATCGCTCCCGATCGCCATTAATACAAAAGCACTCCACATAATCACGGTGGGCACCCAGATTGCGCTTCCCAGCGCCAGCAGGTTCAATCCCATATAGATCGGATGCCGCATCAGTTTGAATGGCCCACCGGTGGCCAGTTGATGACGGCTGTCGACTGCCGCACGAAAGCGCCACGAACGAAAAGAGACCAGCGCCCAAACCACCAGCGCGGCAGCTGCTGCGATGATCACGGCCCCGATAGCACGCTGGTTGGTAAACCAGACGGGTACACGGTTCGGGACTACGGCGAGGGCAACGCCGATGTACATCACTCCAAATGCGAACGCATGAAACGCAACTAGCACACGCGAGAACGGAGCCGCCGTCTCTTGCGTGGAGCTTGGCGCGGTATCCGCGACGCTGTCGTCCTTCCGATCGCGCCGACGAAGTATGAGGCGCGTGAGTCCGAAGGCTCCCCAAAACATGCCGTGCACGGTGTATATGGCAAAGTCGGCGTTACTCATGATGGAGATCGGAGAGTATGGGCACGGTTTTCAGATTCCATTCAGGCATGGTGCGAGGCACGCTCTCCTCAGTTTTAGAGTCGCTCTTTCCAATATCCTGGCTTGCGACGACCATGAGCTATTGCGACTACCTCCATGATCCTTTCCTGTTCCCGGTAAACCACCGTAAAGGGAAATCGTCGCATGACATATCGACGCGTTCCGGAAATGTAAGGACCCGCAAGCTTGGGAAGTCGCCCGATCTGTTCGATGGCCTGGTCGAGTTCATTAATGAAGGCTTCCGCCGCTGCAGGGTTTTGAGCGGAATACCATTCGAATGCGACCTGCGCTTCCGCCAGCGCCTCTTCGTGAAGGCCAACCGGTTTGGAAGGCATCTACCGCGAAAGGATACGTCGCCGCGCTTGTGTCCACGGAACCGTTTTCGCTTTTCCCGTGTTTAATTCGTCGACGCGCCGGGCGATCTCATCTGCCCATGCGGCTTCGACATTTTCGTCCACAACTTCATCGAGGCTTTCGAGGAGAGATCCAGCCAGAGCAGCCCTTGCCTCAACTGGCAGCTTGAGAGCCTCCTCCAGAATTTTGGCAGTATCTCTTTTCATAGGAGACATCCTATCAAATGCGCCCCGCAAGACCGAGTCACTTCAGCCCGCTAGCGCCCAACACTACCAGCGGCGCGCACCACCGTCCGCAGCATACTGTTGCTGGACAGGCATTCACGCGACCGTGACATGGGCGATGTCATACTTCACCCAAGTATTTCTGAACAAAGTCGCGGAGGGCACGCAGAATCAACCGCGCATCGCTCGATGTCGTCCAATAGCGGTTGCGGAATCTTTCCAAACCTACCGTTGAGTGTGGAATTTCGAACACAGCACTGAAGTCTTTGGGATTGCAAAGTACGTTGACTACCAAATGCTCCAGGCTTCCTACTCCGAATGACACGAGGTTTTCCGTTCCCTTAAAGGTGCTATCGGGCTTTTGCTTTTTCTGAATGAGGGATGCCTTGCCAAAGCTCTTCTGATGATGTTGGCCCGAAGCATGAAAACTCGCGTGAGGTTCCCACCCGGTCACATGCTTTCGTGGCCAGTTTACGTAGACATCGGTGGTGGCAGTACGATTGATGGTAGCCAGTAGAAACAAGTCTACGTCCCTTACAGCAATGGCAATATTTTGCATGCTTTTCCACCCACTCACTGTCGGCCCAACTTGAATTTAGCCGTTGCTGGCACTGCGGGCAGATGTGAGCCGCAAGTTAGCCTATTACCCAAGTACGAGCCGCATCAATTCTATTGTCTTTCGTTTTCTCTGAGCTGCCATAGGCGGTGTCTTAAAGAAAGGAGTCATGCCGAAGCGTTGGCGGGCCAATGCATGGGATCGGTATCAATCAAACGGCGCTCTGTGAAGGTTTTGCGAGTTGTGCTATATAGGTCGAACTTTTCCATGTTGGGGCTAATAACTACAGATTCGTATGGAGTGATGTATGCAATCAGAAGGATACAAGTTCATATTGACGGCTCCTCTCACAGAGATCATCGATAATCCCGGATTCTTTATTCAAATGGGCATGGCTTCCATGCCGGGCTGGCTGGAAGGCGTTTTCGACAGGAAGTACCCACACTGGAAGGAAGTCCCCCTGAACGAAGACGGTTCCTGCGCTTCGGCGCCGGCCGGGCTTCGCGTGCTGGAGGAAGTTCTGACTCGCGAGTTTGGCGCAGGCTCCTGTGTCATCGCGCATCCCGAAACCGTCGATCTCTTTATTGGTCCGGCAACGCGCGCCGTTGCAGTTTCCACGCACAATCCGCTGGGCGTCACGTTTGCGGCGGGTGTCTACGCGTCGATGTTCGGCAGTTCCAAGAACCCCATTAACTCGCTGTACTCCCTGCGTCTCTTCGAGAAGATCCAGGCGAACCCGCATCGCGGCGGATTTCGAGTCATTGTTGGCGGATCCGGCTCCTGGCAGATCACGGAGACGAACTCCTTTGAGCGGCTCGGTATCGATTGCGCCGTCGACGGCCGTGCGGAATCGCGCGACGCCGTGGACCTTTTCCGAAAGGCGCTCAACGGCGAGCCCATTCCGCGCGAATTGAAGGTCGTTCATCCGAACAATCCGCTATCGCTGGTCATCCCCGATAAGCGAACCGCATTCGGCGTCATCGAAATGACCACCGGCTGCGGCCGTCGATGCAACTTCTGCCTTCCGGATTTGAATCCTCAAATGTCGGTGCCCAAGGACCGCATTATGAAAGCAGTCGCCGGAAACGTTGCTGCAGGCAATTCTCAGATTTCCCTCGCGACCGAAGACATGTTCATCTGGGGTTTCAATGAACGTCAGCCGTTTTTCTTTCCCAATCGCAATGCGCTGCTGGATCTCCATCGCTCCATCGTGGAACACGCGGGTGTGAAATGGATTACGTTGAGCCATGCCACCATCGCGCCCGCCGTGGTCGATCCGAAACTTATCGAAGAACTCTCCGCCATGCTGCTGGATAAGAGCCCGATCCGGATGCCCAACGTCAGTTCGCATCCGGAGGGGCGGACGCTGAATCCCCTGATCGGCCTGGAAACCGGATCTGTGCGGATGGCCCGGAAGATCATGGCTGGGAAGTCTCTTCCGTTCGAAGCGGAACACTGGCCGAGCGTGGTCATCAATGGCCTGGAAGTTTTCAATCGCAACAACTGGATTCCGGTCATGACGCTCATCATCGGCGCTCCCGGCGAAACCGCGGAAGATGTTCAGGAAACGCTGGATCTGATTTTCGAAATCGAGCGCCGCGGATTGCACGTCATCCTGGTGCCGTCCGTCTTCACTCCGCTGAAGGATACGCGCATGGAAGATATGGTTGGCGTTACCGAAACCTACCAGCTCTCGAAGATCCAGTGGCAGCTGATGATGTCCTGCTGGAAAATCAGCGCCAGCATCGCGCTTCAATCCTGGTGGGGACCATTCGCGTGGTCGCTGGGCGCATTTCTCTTCTGGGCATTTCGAGGTCGGAAGGTCAACGGTCCGAACTTTACCTGGCCTGCCATGCACTTCACGCGCATGATTCCGAGCGCTCTCACGTACCGGTTAGGTGGGCTCTATCGTGGCAAGCCGCTGAAAGTCCTGAGCCGCGAAGAACTGCTCGATACGGTCGCATCCAAATGGAAGCCCTACTTTGCGGATGCCCCAGGCGAGAAGACTATGGCTGCGGCGAACTAGCTGTAGGCGCGGTCTATGACCAGAACTGTCCAAGACAGAAAGAACAGTTCAGCGAGACACCATGCAGACTATGGGTTTCAGCCGATTAGAAATAATTGAGACCTGTATTTGCGCGTCCCTCTCCCTTCAGGAGAGGGATTCGTTCCAAACATTTTTCCATTTTGGACAGCTCTGGTCTATGACCGCGCGGTCATAGACCGCGCTTACAGCTACGGCGTACGTGCCTGTTTTGCCAATCCGTCTATTTCTCCGACAAGTCCGCTGATCACTCCCGGCTCAAAAGGATTCTGCAGGCCACCGGTCTTGACCAGCTGAAGAAAGCTTTGGCTCCCGCCCGGGGAGCAGATGGCCATGTAATCGCTCAGCGCCAGTTCACGATTCTGCCTCGCTTTTTTCCAGATCTGCAGCGCGCATGTTTGTGCGAGGACATAGTCGATGTAGTAGAACGGCGAATTGTAGATGTGACCTTGCACCTGCCAGAAGCCGCCGTTGGCGGGATATTCCAGATCGCCATAGTCCGTCCATGGGAGGTATTTCTTTTCGATTTCGCGCCACTTCGCTTTGCGCGCCTCGGGTCCGCAGTGTGGATTCGCATACACGAAATGCTGGAATTCATCGACGAGACAGCCATACGGCAGGAACACGATGGTTCCCATCATGTGAAAACGCCGGAAGCGGTCCGCAGCTTCTCCAAAATACAATTCCATCCAGGGGTAAGTCAGGAACTCCATACCCATGCTGTGGATTTCGCAAGCCTCGTAGGTGGGCCACTGGTATTCCAGAAGCGGTTGATTCCGGCTGCTCCAGTTCTGGAAAGCGTGACCGCATTCATGCGTCATCACTTCCACGTCGTCCTTTGTACCGTTGAAATTGCTGAACACGAAAGGCACGCCGAAATCTGGGAAGCTCGTGCAATAGCCGCCGCCGGCCTTGCCTTCCCGGGTCACGAGATCGAAAAGTCCCCGCTGGTTCATCATCTGGAAAAACTCCGCGGTCTGAGGGGAAAGTTCGTTATACATCCGGGCTGTGTTTGCAACGATGGTGCTCGCATCGCCAATTGGACGGGGGGCGGGCTTGCCGTCGAGAAGCCTCAGGTCCCAGAACTTCAGTTCCGTCAGGCCGAGCAGCTTCATTTGATGTTCGCGCCATCGCACCGCGAGCGGTACGACGTGTTTTCGCACTTCCTCTCGCAGAACTTCCACTTCGTTCGGACCATAGTCGGTTCGGAATAGAAGTTTGTAGGCCAGAGGGATGTAATTCGGATAGCCGAGCAGTTGCGCCATTTCATGACGCAATTTCACAAGGTCGTCATAAATCTGGTCCAGCTTGGCGCCGTTGGTCTGGAAGAAGGCGAATCGTTTTTGCGCGGCCTGATGTCGGATCTCCCGATCTTCGTTCTGCATGAACTGATCCAAACCGCTGAGGTTGTAAGTCTTCCCCAGAAATTCGATCTTCGCCGAGGCCAGAAGGTCGGTGTATTGCATGACCAGTTCCGACTGCTTCCGGAGATGCTCGGCGATTTTTGGATCGAACGTCTGTACCGCGGTTTCCATGGACGAGATGAACTGCCGGCCAAATGTTTTTTCCAATGCAGGAAGTTGAGGGTGCGCCAGGAGGGCGCGCCGCATCAGGGTGTCCCATTCCTCGACCGTTGGTTCCTGATCGTCGAGAAATTTTCGTTCTTCCTTCACCACGGTGTTGCGCGTGTCGATGGTGTATTGGACGTGATTGAGCGACGACATCGTCTGATATCGCGATCGCAGCCGCGTCCACTCCCGGACGATGTCGACGATCCCTGCCGCATCGGCCGCAGGCAGCCGCCGCTGCAACTCGTCGTGCTTTGATTTCATCTCGTCGAGCGGAACCCGCTCGTACTTCATTTCGGTAAACGGTGTGGTGGCAATCATGGGTGCTCCTGGTCCGAACATTGTACGCCTGAGAGTTTGGGGATGGAGTCCTGGCTAATGATCAGAACGTTTCCTTCAACCACTGATAGATAGAGTCGGATACCTGCTTGTTTTGGAGCCATGAAGCGGTTCCACCGGTCTGAGGTACGACACTAACCCGGACGGGATTCTGTACGGCAGCTTTCAGCGTGTTTCCTTCGGATTCGGTCAAAGCCACAATCAGCGCCGAGCGGGGCCTGTAGTCCTGCGCACTGCCGGCCATTTCCTGGCCCTCTCTAAGATTGGGATTCAGAGCCACAACCGTTCGAACCTGTTGAAACCGGCCACTGGCGATTAAGGCAAGGTTGGCGCCAACGTCCACGCCGATCACGGCAATTTTGTTGGAATTGATCCTGGTCTGGGTTTTCAGCCAGGTTATTGCCGCTTCGAGATCGAGCGGAAATTCGTGAGGACTGGTTCTCCAGTCTGGTGCCGCGGCGATGGTTTCTCCATTCTTTCGATTGCTGTCGCCGTGCCCACGGAGGTCAAGCGTCATGACCGCAAAGCCTCGGTCGATAAGAGTCTTCTTGAAGTCACTCCACACCGTTCGGTCTTCGCCGTACCCATGCAGCAACAGGACTGCGGGGATTGGCGCCGGCACGCCCGAGGGCAGGTCGAGCGAAGCCTGCAGTCTCACCAGATCAAAGGTCATGATCTGAGGCCCGGGGGCTACAGGGGCAGTACGGACAGGCGTATTGGATGTCGCGGGGGCGGCAACGATATTGAAACGAAAGTTGAGAATATTGTCTTCCCGATTCAGGAAGGAACTTACCGACTTCTTTTCGGAAACCATGCCGCGAAATTCTGCGGTCACTTCATAGTCGGAAGCGGCAGGAAATGCGGTACCCGCATATACACCCTCTGTACTCGTTGTCAGTGTACGCGTGACATTCGTCTTTGTATCGCGTACCAGGATGTGCGCTCCTTCCAACGGCCGGCCGTTGGCATCCTCGACGACGCCACGGATGGTCTTGGGTTTGGGACCTGCATCCGGCCGAGGTTTTGGAATTGTTCTGCCGCCGCCAATGGTGACCCCGGGCGTTGCGGGCTGCGTCTGAGCGGTGGCGTGTCGAGCCAGGGCCAGAGCCGAAAGGATGACGAAAATGTATTTCAGGATCGAGCGTAATGTTCGCAAGTCCATAGCGCCTACTTCTTGTTTAAAAGCTTCTGAACGACTTTTTCCATATCTTCGTAGCGACCGACTCCACTATGACTGAACTGGATCACGCCTTCACGGTCGATGACGAATTGCGAGGGCCAGACATTGCAGAGGTAGTCGCTCCAGATATCGTATTGATTGTCCACGACTACCGGATACTTAATACCCTTCTTAGTGACTGCTTCACGGATTTTGGGTACGTCTTTTTCGTAATCGATGCGCGGCGTGTGAACGCCGATGATGACGAGGCCATCCTTTCCATATTTGTTATACAAATCCAGAACATGTGGCATGGCTTCTGCGCAATAGGGGCAGTCAAAGGCCCAGAAATCCACGACAACCACTTTCCCTTTTAGTGAAGCGATGGTGAGGGGAGCGGAGTTGATCCAGACATCGGACTTCTTGATCTCCGGCGCCGGCTGTCCGACAAAAACATCGTCCGGATGCTGAGCGAAGGTAATGCCGGTCAGTAATAAAATCGCCACTGCTAGTCTTGCGAGCATTCAGTCTCCCTGTGGTCGCCGATATTAGAGTTTGAGTCGGCCTATTCTGTCATAACTTCCGGATTGCGGCTATCCAAGTGCTTATGTCAGCGCATGGATCTTCAACTTCGAATCATCGCCACTCTCCGCATGTCTCTGGTTCGCGGGCTCGGACTGCGTTCCGCCAATGCCCTGCTTCGCCAGTACAAAACACCTGAGGCCGTATTGGACGCCGGACGTCCGCAACTGGAAGCGTCCGGCATTCCACCGGAAGTTGCCGACGATCTGTTGTCTGGTAAGTCCCTGGAACGAGCGGAACAGGAGTGGAAAAAGGCCGAAACCCTGGGCATCCGGCTGTTCGACATTCTGCATCCGGAATATCCGCCCCTATTGCGGGAAATCTACGATCCGCCCGTCATCCTCTATATAAAAGGTAGAGGCTGGAATCCGGACCATCCTCAGGTAGCGGTCGTCGGAACCCGTCGGCCAACCAGTTACGGACTGAACTGTGCAGAACGAGTCGCGGAGGACCTTTCTTCAAGAGGGCTTGCGATCACTTCGGGGCTGGCGAGGGGTGTCGATTCTGCCGCACATCGGGGGGCGCTGAGAGGCGGGGTAACGTATGCCGTTTTCGGGTGCGGGCTGGATACGATTTATCCAAGAGAAAATCGAAAACTCGCGGAAATGGTGGAAGAAAAAGGCGCTCTTCTGTCGGAATTTCCTCTGGGGACGCCTCCATCGCCGGAAAATTTCCCCATCCGCAACCGGATTATCGCGGGAATGTCCTTGGGCGTGATTGTCGTGGAAGCGGCAGAATATTCCGGATCCCTGATTACGGCTCGGCTGGCAGTGGACAGCAACCGCGAGGTGTTCGCAATCCCGGGGAATATCACGTCACCGAACAGCTTCGGGCCGCACGTTCTGATTCGCCAAGGTGCGAGGCTCGTGGCCAGCTGGCAGGATGTCGTTGAGGAGCTGCCGCATCCGATTCGAGAAAAAATTCTTTTGCCGCTTGTTGCTCAAATGCAGGCGATGCCGGAACCGGATCTTGAGGGCATGCAGAAAAAAGTCTGGAAATTGCTTTCGCTGCAGGAGGCCATTGGAATCGATAGTTTACTGGCAAAGTTGCCGCCGGACGCGTCCCAAGTCTATAGTGCGTTGCTTGAATTGGAGACGGCAAATCTCATTCGGGAATTGCCCGGGAAAAAGTTCATTCGGCGTCTCTGAAAAAATTGCCGTGTTGATTTTTATCGCGGAGAGACTTATTTAGTTTACGAGAGAACTGAACAAAAACATGGCATCAAAGAAAACATTGGTCATTGTGGAGTCGCCGGCAAAGGCGAACACGATCAACAAATACCTGGGGAAGGAATACGTCGTCAAAGCATCGCTCGGCCACGTGAAGGATCTTCCGAAAAGCAAGCTGGGCGTGGATATCGAGAATGATTTCGAGCCAACCTACGTCGAATCTCCCGGCAAAGATAAAGTCATCAAAGAGCTTCGTGCCGCCGCGAAAACCGCTGACAGAATCTTCCTGGCGGCCGACCCGGATCGCGAAGGCGAAGCCATCTGCCAACACCTGAAGGAAATCCTCGAGACCAAGAAGTCGAATATTTTTCGCGTTCTTTTTAATGAGATTACGCCGAAAGCCATCAAGGCCGCCGTTGCCAACCCCGGACTGATCAATCAAAACGTCGTCGATGCACAGCAGGCAAGACGCATACTCGATCGTATCGTGGGCTATCAGGTCAGCCCTCTTCTCTGGGACAAAGTCCGCCGTGGTATTTCCGCCGGGCGCGTCCAAACCGTCGCACTTCGATTGATCGTCGAACGCGAACAGGAGATTCTGGCATTCAAACCCGAAGAATACTGGTCGGTCACCGCGAAACTCGAAGGCCATCAGCCGCCGCCGTTTGAAGCCAAGCTATCCAAGATCAAGGGCAAAACGGCTTCGGTGACAAATCAGGCGGAAGCCGATCACATTCTTGCGAGTCTGAAGTCGGCCACGTTCAACGTCGATTCGGTCGTCACCAAGGAAAAGAAGCGATTTCCGGTGCCGCCATTCACGACCAGCAAACTGCAACAGGAGGCCGCACGCAAGCTGCGCTTTACTGTGAAGAAAACGATGATGCTGGCGCAACGGCTCTACGAAGGAATCGAAGTTGGCGCCCTTGAGCCCGCCGCAGGAACTGAAGGCGAAGGTGAAGGAGGACGCGTCGGGTTGATCACCTATATGCGTACCGATTCGCCGCGAATATCCGATGACGCGATGCAGATGGTGCGTTCGTACGTATCGGACGTCTACTCGGATAAATATCTTCCGGAAAAACCAATCATCTACAAAGGCAAGAAAGACGCACAGGACGCACACGAAGCCATTCGTCCGACGTTTGTGGGGCGAACCCCCGACGATCTGAAGTCCATGCTGTCCGACGATGAGTACAAACTCTACAAGCTCATATGGACGCGGTTCACGGCATCGCAGATGAATCCTGCAATCTACGATCAGACCAGCGCGGAAATATCGGCAGGCGATTACATGTTTCGGGCATCCGGGCGTGTGCTGAAGTTCGACGGATTTCTCAAAGTCTACGAAGAGACCGCAGATGAAGACGCGAAACTGGCAGAGGACGAAGAAGACATTACGCTGCCGCCGCTGACAACCGGAGAAACGTTGAAGGCTCTCGAAATCAATCCGAAGCAGCACTTCACGGAGCCGCCGCCGCGATTCACCGAAGCGTCGCTGGTCAAGACTCTCGAAGAGAAGGGAATCGGCCGTCCGTCGACCTACGCCACGATTCTCACGACGATTCAGGATCGCGAGTATGTTCAGAAGGATCAGGGCAAGTTCCGTCCCACCGAACTTGGAACCGTCGTAACTACCATGCTCGTGCGGCACTTTGAGGAAGTCTTCGATATCCAGTACACCGCCCGCATGGAGGAGGAACTCGACGAAGTCGAAGAAGGGAAGATGACCTGGGTACAGGCGCTTCGCGACTTCTACAAGAAGTTCGAAAAGGACCTGAAGAAGGCCACGAAGAACATGGAGAACCTGAAAGCGCAGGAGCTCCCGACAAATGAGATCTGCGAGAAGTGCGGCGGTCCCATGGTGCAGAAGTGGGGACAGTTCGGCAGCTTCCTGGCGTGTGCCGCCTATCCCGAATGCAAGAGCACGAGGGAGATTGTCAAAGAAGAAACCGCTCCGAAAGAGGGAGCCGCCGGAGCAGAAGCCGATGCCGAGCCGGAACCGTGCGAGAACTGCGGAAAACCGATGGCCCTCAAACGCGGCCGCTTTGGACAATTCCTCGCATGCACCGGATATCCGGAATGCAAGACGACGCGCAAGATTACGGGAAGCGGCGGTCTACCCAAGAAGCCCGATGTGATTCTGGAGGAGATCTGCCCGCAATGCCGCGAAGCGAAGCTTGTGGTCAAGGACGGGCGGTACGGTGCATTCACATCCTGTGGCAACTATCCGAAGTGCAAGTACATCAAACCGAATCTTGTCGGTGTCTCGTGTCCCAAACCGGGATGCGGCGGAGAATTGAGCGAGCGCCGAACCAAACGTGGAAAAACGTTCTACGGCTGCGTGAAATATCCCGCATGCGATTTCGTTACCTGGAACAAGCCGGTCAAGGAGCAGTGCCCGCAGTGCGGCTCGCCGTATCTGCTGGAGAAGTCCACGAAGAAGGAAGGACTCGTCCACTACTGCAACGAAGAGACCTGCGACTACAAGATTTCCGTCGAGAAGGAAGGAGCGGAAGGAGTTCTGATGTCCTGATGAGTCCCATCAGTCTCGACTATCTCTTCTCACTTACCAACGAATACCGGTCCATCAAGTACGATCTGCGCAACATGCAGCTGCTGATGGACCATCTCGATAATCCACAGCGAACGTTTCGTTCCGTCCTGATTGCCGGCACCAACGGCAAAGGTTCAGTGGCTTCGCTTCTCGCGGCCATGATGCCGGGTGCGGGACTATACACGTCGCCCCATCTGGTGAAACTGAACGAGCGCATTCGAATCGGCAATCAGCAAATATCCGACGACGATCTTCAGGCCGTTTACGAGCAGGTGTTTCAGGCTGCCAGCGAGGCAAAGAATCTTGTTTATCCTCCGACTTATTTCGAGCTGGTGACGGCCATGGCGTTTCTGTATTTCAAGGGGCGAACCAATTTTGCCATCCTGGAAGTCGGACTTGGCGGACGGCTCGACGCCACGAACGTCGTGAAGCAGGATGCGTCAGTGATCACAAGCATCGGGCTCGATCACCAGGAGTTTTTGGGAAACACTCTGGATCAGATTGCCACGGAGAAGGCAGGCATCATTAAGGGCCACGAACCGGTCGTCATCGGACCGGAGGCGGAGCTGGATCCAATTTGTCAGCAGGCCGGTGAACACCTGTTCCGCACGAAACATTTCCATCGCACGGAGCGAGCGCTAGGCGGAGGCCGATATGAACTGGATCTCACCACTCCCATTCGACAGTACAAAGGACTGAGACCGCTGCTGGCCGGGCGGCATCAGCTAGACAACGTCGTGGTGGCTATTCGTGCGGCCGAGTGTTTCAAGGTTCCGAAAGATCGCATTGAGCATGGCGTCAACACTGCCGTCTGGCCCGGTCGTCTGGAAACCATTTCGGGTCAGCCTTCATTTCTGCTGGATGGCGCGCACAATGAAATGGCGTGTGGTGTTCTTGCGGAGTTTCTCAAGGAAGCTTATCCCGGCGGCGTCCGCATGATCTTCGGCTGCATGCGCGACAAAAAGTACGAAGAAATGCTGAAATTCCTGCGGCCTCATGCTCGCGAAATGATTCTTACGAAGGGGACGAGCGCTCGCTTTATCGAGCCTGCCTCGCTGCTTGAACTCGTTCCGGGTGCGCGAGTGGAAGCGTCGCTTCCGGAAGCTATCGACTACGTGCGGTCGACCGCGTCGCCGGAAGAAACCGTCCTTATTTGTGGCTCCCTTTACCTGATTGGCGAAGCTCGCGTTCTCCTGCTGTGAGCGGGTTCAAAGATCGCCTCAGTTCCCTCCGCGCGACCCTGATTACGGCACCTCTCATCTGTATCTATACCGTCGTGATGGGCTCTATTTCCGTCGCGTCATCGCTGGTGGACTCGACTGGAAAAATGCAGCACGGCTGCGCGCGCATCTGGTCCCGGATGATTCTCTGGACTTCCGGTGTGCGGGTTACGGTCAAAGGCCTGAGCAATATCAAACCGGGTGTGCCAGTCGTCTTCTGTGTGAATCATCAGAGCCACATGGACATTCCAATCGTTCTTGTTGCACTTCCCGTACAGTTTCGATTTCTGGCGAAAAAACAGCTGTTTGGGATTCCTTTCCTGGGATGGCACCTTCGACGTTCCGGACAGATATCCATCGATCGTGAGAATCCGCGGGCCGCGTTGAAGTCGATGCGGGCCGCGGCCGCTCAGGTTCAGAGCGGATCACCTGTGGTTATTTTCCCCGAGGGCGGCACCAGCGCCGACGGGGAGATGCATCCCTTCAAGGGAGGAGGATTCGTTCTGGCAACGAATGCCATGATCGATATCGTACCAGTGACGATCCGCGGATCGCGTCAGGTTCTGGTTCCCAGGACGTATCAGGTTCGAAGCGGGAACGTGGAAGTGATCATCGGTCCGCCGATTTCCTCAAGTAACCTGGGCGCAAACGATCTTGCGGCGCTCACGTACGAGAAAATGCTGAAGACGTTCACCGGGCGCTGAATTCCTCAGTTCGTCGATGTCGGAAACAGGGCAACGATATCGGGTCGGCGAAGGTATCTGGTGGCGAGCAGATAAAGCACTATTTTCACAGCGAGCCATACCAGTCCGAGTGCCAGCGCTACGGTTCCGATTCCACTCATCACGGCCGACATATCCAGACCGGGCGGCATTTGGTTCGCGCCCTGTTGGGCGGCCATGATTTGGGGCATCAGTTCCGCTACTGCGACCTGGGTATCGCGCTGCACCATATATTTCGGCACGAACTGAATGGCCTCGAAGATCAATGCCGCAAGCAGGACACCTGCAAGCAGTGATCTGCCGGAACCCTTGAGCCGTATTGCCATGATCCCGCCAATCAGCAGCGCACCCTCGATCAGGATTTTCAGAATGCTCAACGGGATCATCACCGGGTTGTACTTTGCAGCGATTGCCATCGTACGCGTGACCATTTCCGCTTGTGCTTCGGCAGCAGCGCCAGTGGCTCCGGTTTGCCCGGCCGTGACCGCCTGTTGAATTGCGGATGAGGCCAGTTGCGAAATCAGGCCGGCAAGCCCTGCCAGCAATCCCAACGCTCCGAAAACAATGCAGAGAACGCAAATGACGGTCAGCGCACTCGGACGAACTCGGGGCGCGGGATCATTATAGGAATCGGTACTACTCATGAATCTGCCTCCGAACGAATTGGATGGGACTACGTTTTAAGTGGTTCGCGCATAAAATGTCAATGGATTCGAGCCCTGCGAAGCGGATAAATAGTGAAATCGGAAGATTTCGAAATCGCACGATTCCATAATCTCAAATCCAAAATCAGAAATTTGAAATCCGACGGGTGAATCGTCAGTCCGGTTTCCCTTTCAGATTTTGGATTTCGGCTTTGAGGTGCTGGAATCGTGCGATTTCGAGCTTTCCGATTTCACAATTCCCCGACCTGCCTGCAGAAGCTGGTGGGACTATCCTCCTATTTGCAGAAGTGGGTATAGAATACCTCCCCAATGAAACTCCGAATGTCTTCGATAGCCGCGGTTCTGGTGGTGCTTGCCGTAGTCGCAATGGCACAGGGTCAGCGGGAACGTCCTTTCAACAACCGCATGCCAATGAACAATGCTCCAACGGACTCGGAGTTCGTTCTGGCGCGATGGCACTACACCGCCGGCTGGGGCGGAGGCGGATGGGGGCATGATTACCCGGTAGCGGAGGAGCACATTCTTCAGATCATGTCGGAAACCACCGGGCTCAGAACGAACCAGCTCTCATACCGCGTTGTGGAACTGTCGAGTCCTGAAATCTTCAAGTATCCGTTTGCCTACGTCTCCGAGCCCGGAGAGATGGACCTGACGGACGTGGAAGTGGAGAACCTCCGCGAGTATATCGAACGTGGCGGATTCGTGATGTTTGATGACTTTGGAGGTCAGTCCGATCAGCGGGAGTTCGAGAGGTTCAAGCCCAACATGGATCGTGCATTTCCAGATCGTGAGATGTACGTGCTAACCGGCAACCACCCCCTGCTCCATAACTTTTTTGATGTGGATGGCCTTTTGATGGAACACCCCATGACACAGGTGAAATCCATCTTTTACGGATTTGACGATGCGAAGGGCCGGCTGGCCATGATCATCTGCTTCAACAACGATGTCGGGGACTATTGGGAATTCATCGATCGGCCCCAATACAAGGTCAAGCCTTCAGCTGAAGCGCTGAAGTTGGGAATTAACTTTGTCATGTACACCATGACGCACTGATTCGGACAAATTACGCGCGGGTCACCTGAACCTTCAGATCTTCGCCAATGCGTTTCAACTGCGATCGTTCTCCTATCGCGATCAACACGTCCCCGCCTTCCAGCTTGGTTTTCGCATCCGGATTGAACGTCATACTGCCTGCGGCTTTCTTCAGAGCCAGAACGATCACGCCATAGATCTGACGCACGCCTGCCTCTTCCAGGGTTCTACCGCACAGGGGGCTCGCAGGACTGATATGAAGCTGTTCGGTTTCGATGGTGAGATCGGCTCCCTGACTAAATGCCGAAGCGACGTCGAGGAAATTCAGTACATGAGGGCGGAGCATGGCCTGCGCCAGACGATGTCCAACGAATGTATATGGAGTAAAGACTGTTGCAGCACCAGCGCGACGCAGCTTTTCCTCAGCCTGCTCGTCGGTGGCACGTGCGGTAATGATGAGATCCGGATTGAGAACGTGGGCGGAAAGGGTCACATAAACGTTTTCAGCATCATTGCCAATCGCCGCGACCAGGCCCTTCGCGGAGGATACATGCGCCTTCTGCAGAGTCTCGTCCTTTGTTGCGTCGGCGATCAGCGTGGGAATTCCGTCCTGAATGCCCCATTCCGCCTTTTGCGGGTCGGTATCGATCAATAGAACAGGCACACCGCTGCGTCTCAATTCCCGAACCACGCTGCGACCAACGCGGCCCGCGCCGCAAACGATGTAATGGTTGTTCAGTTTTTCCACGATGCGTTGTCTCCGTTTGCGGCCAAAGTAATCGGCCAGTTCGAGTTTTATAATCAGGTCCACCATCACTCCGACTGAAACAAAAACAGCCGCGACTCCTGCCAGCATCAATGTGGAGGCAACGACCCTGCCGTGAAAGGACAGCGGATGGACTTCGCCATAGCCGACAGTCGTTAGGGTCATCAGGGTCATGTAAAAACTATCGAAGAGACTCCACCCTTCGACCAGGTGGAACGCGATAGTACCGGCGGCCAGCAGTGCGGTAATCAGTTCCAGCAGCAGCAGGACGCGCTTTGACGCGGCATTCATGCGATCTTTATACCATCGCCGTCGATGGAAACCGTTCATAATGGAATTGTTGCATTATGGCCAATTCTCCCGACAAGCCCTGGATCGGAATCCCCACCCGCTATCACGCCGAGTCTGAAGTCATCGGACAGATCCGGCACTATCTGGATGCGGTCATTGATGCCGGAGGGATTCCCTTAATGATTCCGACATTGGAGTCGCCCGGTATTGTTGGCGACTATCTGGAACAAGCGGATGGGCTCCTGTTACCGGGGAGTCCCACCGACATCAATCCGAAGTTTTACAATGCCGAGCCTCATCCAAAGCTTGGAAAGTTATATGCGGACCGGGACGCCACCGATTTTGCGTTGCTCAAATACGCCGACGCTGCAAACCTTCCGATCCTTGGTATCTGTTTTGGTGTGCAGAGCCTGAATGTGTTTCGCGGGGGAAGTCTGGTTCAAGACATCCCCTCGGTGGTTTCAAAGGCTCTGACGCATGACGAATCCAGACATCCTATCCAGCTGGAAGGAGATGGCCTGCTTGCCGGACTTGCCGGCCCGGACGGACTGCGGGAACTGGACGTCAACAGCTTCCACCACCAGAGCGTTGAACGTCCGGGGCGTAATCTGCGCATTGCCGCGAAAGCTTCCGATGGCGTCGTGGAGGCCGTGGAAGACGTGACGGGCCGCTTTGTCGTCGGGGTCCAATGGCATCCGGAACGCGGATGGCGGGAGAGCGGATTTTCGAGGCGCCTGTTTTCTGCTTTCGTCCAGGCCTCGCGGAAGTCCAAATCTCAAGACCATTGACTATAATGAACGGCATTCCCATGCTTTTACGCCACCCAACTTTGAGAATTGCATTCCTGATCGGGGCAGTGCTTGTTCCCTTTTCGAATGCCAATGCTCAAACGGACAAGGCAGCGACGGTAATCAACGACATGATTACGACTCTCGGCGGGAAGGCGTTTCTTGAAGTTCGCGAGATCCAGTCATCGGGCAAGATCTGCGGGTTCAAGAACGACGTGATGGCGGTGTCGAACCAGATAGTGGACTACGTGAAATTTCCCGACAAGCGGCGAACGGAATATGGCACCTACCGGGTCCGGCCAGCCGACATTTTCAATGGCGATACCGGTTGGAGTATCGATTTGCCGAAGATCGAAGCGAAACCCGCTGCAGAAGTGAAGGCCGTTCAGGCGGGATTCAAAACCGACTTTCAGTACGTGGCCCGGTTTATTCTGAATCGCCCGGGGCTGGTGCTTCAGCACCTCGGTACCGAACTCATCGCATTCAGATCCAATGACGTGATTGAATTCCGTGACTCGGGAAACCTGTTGAGGCTCTTCGTCGACCAGCAGTCCCACCTGCCAACGAAGATGCAGGTGCGACGGTCCGGCGAAACCTTCATGCGCGAGGACCAGTTCGCGAACTGGCACGACTTTCAGGGGATTCGGACGGCGCTGTTCATCATTCGTCTCCGGGATGGCGTGCGCGAAAGAGAAATCCGGTTCGATAATGTCAGCTACAATCCGGGTATGGCTGATAGTCTGTTTGCTCCGCCTGCCGCCAGGTAGCGGCTAATCAAATGCATTCAACAACAATTATCTGCGTCCGCCGCGAAAACAAAGTTGCGCTTGCCGGAGACGGCCAGGTGACTCTGGGCGACACCATCATCAAGCACAACGCAAAGAAAATCCGCCGGCTTTACAACGATAAGATTCTCGCGGGTTTTGCCGGATCGTCTGCCGACAGTTTTGCTTTGTTCTCACGGTTTGAGTCCAAGCTCGAACAGTTTCACGGCAATCTGAGCCGGGCTGCGGTGGAGCTTGCCAAGGACTGGCGAACAGACCGTTCATTGCGGCATCTGGAAGCGGTAATGATCGTCGCCGACGACAAGAACACATTCCTGATTGCCGGTAATGGAGACCTCATCGAACCGGATGATGGCCTTATCGCAATCGGCTCGGGAGGCGCTTATGCGCTCGCCGCTGCGCGTGCTCTTGTGAAATATACGAGCCTCGGCGCGAGGCAGATCGCAGAAGAAGCGATGCAGATCGCGGGCAAGATCTGCATCTATACGAATCAGAGCGTGTCGGTGGAAGAACTTTAACAAATGATGGAATCGGGAAAAAATATGCAGCCACTTGAATCAGTTCCTGAACTTCCCCATCTGGATGAAATGACTCCGCGTGAGATTGTCCGCGAGCTCGACAAGTTTGTGATCGGGCAGAATGCGGCAAAGCGTGCCGTCGCAATTGCGCTCCGCAATCGAATCCGCCGGCAGAAACTCACTCCGGAGATGGCCGAAGAAGTGATGCCGAAGAACATCATCATGATCGGCCCGACGGGCGTCGGAAAAACCGAGATCGCGCGAAGGCTCGCCAAGCTGGCAAACTCGCCATTTCTAAAAGTGGAAGCTTCCAAGTTTACCGAGGTGGGGTACGTGGGTCGCGATGTCGAATCCATGATTCGCGACCTTGTCGAAATAGCCATCGATATGGTGCGCAATGAAAAGCTCGAGGAGGTCGAAGAGAAAGCCGAATTCAACGCCGAGGAGCGTGTTCTCGATCTGCTGCTGCCACCCCAGCAGGCCGTGCGTGAAATCGCTGAGGAGAGCTCAAGGTCCGCAAACGATCAGTGGAATCGCACGCGAGAAAAACTCAGGGTGCAGCTCCACGATGGAAAGCTCGACGAGCGCATGGTGGAGATCGAGGTGAAGGAGCGGAATTTTCCGGCCTTCGAAATCATTTCGAACCAGGGAATCGAAGAGATGGATATCAATCTCAAGGATATCCTTCCCGGATTTCTTGGACAGCGCACAAAGAAGCGAAGCATGAAGGTCGAAGAGGCCATGGACTACCTGATTCAGGAAGAAGAACAGAAGCTTGTCGACATGGATCAGGTGACTCGCGTTGCCGTTGAGCGCGTCGAAGACAGCGGAATCATTTTCCTGGATGAAATCGACAAGATTTCCGGCAGGGAATCGGGCCACGGACCGGATGTCAGCCGCGAAGGCGTGCAGCGCGACATTCTTCCCATCGTCGAAGGAACAACGGTCAATACACGATACGGCATGGTCCGGACCGACCATATTCTGTTCATAGCCGCCGGTGCGTTTCATGTCAGCAAACCTGCGGACCTGATTCCGGAGTTGCAGGGTCGATTCCCGATTCGCGTTGAACTCGATTCCCTGACGATCGAAGACTTCGTTCGAATACTCACCGAGCCTCGAAGCGCGTTAATCAAACAGTATGTCGCTCTGCTCGAAACCGAAGGCGTGAAGCTGACGTTTCAGCCGGATGCTGTCGCCGAAATCGCACGGTTTGCAACGGTGGTCAACGACACGACGGAGAATATCGGCGCGCGCCGTCTGCACACGATCATGGAAAAGCTGCTCGATGAGATCTCCTTCGAAGGTTCAGACTTGAAGAAGAAGACCATTCGAATCGATGCGCCATACGTTCAGAAAATGCTTGCCGACATCGTGAAAGACCAGGATCTCAGCCGTTACATCCTGTGAAGCATCCGGTCCCTGTTGCTATTCTCATTCTTCTGCTTGCATCCGGATGCGGGAAGGTGGGCGATCCTCGTCCTCCAAAGATTCGGGTTCCCGCACCCATCATGGACCTTAAGGTGACTCAGAGTGAGACGAACGTCGTCCTTACCTGGACGAATCCCCAAAAGTACATTGATGGTTCGAATGCGACAGATCTGACGACGGTCCAGATCCTTCGGGACGGAAAGCCGGTCGCGAGCCCACCGGTTTCCGGACCTGGCAAGCCGCAGTCCCATTCCTTGAATGTCAGCGACGCGTTCGGCACAACTCCCAGCTATACGGTCGTGGTTCAGACGGAGCGCGGCAAGCCATCCGGTGTGTCCAATGAAGCCCACATCGAGGTGGTCGATGTGCCTGGGGTTGTTTCGAATCTCAAAGGTTCCATGGATCAGCATCGGATTCATCTGGAATGGGATCCTCCGGTTCAGAATCCGTCATTTGCGGAAACCTATCTTGTCCGACGCGTAGACGGAGCAATTCCTCCAGTATCGGTTTCGGCGACTAGCTGGGATGACATGAATGTGGAAGCTGGAAAGACATACAGCTACGTCGTTACAGCGGGGCGTGGGACCTCATCGCCCGTGTATGGGCGGCCGGCTCCTCCATATCCGGTTGTTGCACTGGATAAGGCGAAGCCTGCAATTCCGAAAGGTCTCCAGCCTCCAACCGTTTCTGATACTGGCGCAAACCTTATATGGGACAAGAATGCCGAAGACGACATTGAGGGGTATAAGATTTATCGCAGCGACAATCCGGATACTGGATGGGTGCAATTGGGAGATATCCAGATGATCACTCAGTTTACCGATGCAGGTTACCGGCCCGGTTTCTTTTACCGAGTCTCCGCAGTCGATGATTCATTAAACGAAAGCGACAAGACGCAACCGGTCCGCGCTCCGTAGCGGCCTGTCGGAGTAGTAAGACACCGAGGTGAGGATATTGCCCTCCTGAGTCAGGAGGGCAGCACGACCGAAGGTCGTGCGAGGGGTGGTTCCAGAGCCGAAACAGTACGGCTCAGGAACCACCCCGGCGCTCCGCGCCACCCCTCCTAACTTAGGGCATTAACATACTAGAGGAATCAAATCAGCCATTAGCCATCGCCAATCGCCGATTTGCAGACATCCTTTTGCAACATCCTTATGAATTTGCCGCAATAATCCAGGATCGATAAGGATAGTGCAAAAGGATGTCTGCAAATCGGCGATTGGCGATGGCTAGTTGCGTATTGAAGACTTGATTTGTCAGGTATGTTATTGCCCTAACTTAGGAGGGGAGTTTCGTTCGCTTGCTTTAAACTGCCGCATTGCCCAAATAAGCTTGATTGGTCAAAACAAGGTGTTCAGAATTACACTTCGCTAGAGGAGCTCAATATGAAATTCTTTTTGGACACCGCCAACATTAACGAAATCCGAGAAGTTGCCTCAACCGGCATACTGGACGGCATTACAACAAATCCCACGCTGATTTCCAAAGAAGGAAATCCCTTTGAAGAACAGCTTCTGAAGATCTGCGCGATCGTCGATGGGCCGGTAAGCGCAGAGACCGTAAGCATCGATGCGGCGGGTATGGTCGACGAAGGCAGGCATCTGGCAAAGCTCCACAAGAATATCGTGGTGAAATGTCCGATGACTCGCGAGGGTTTGAAGGCCACGAAGATGCTCAGTGATGAAGGTATTCGCGTGAATGTCACGCTCGTCTTTTCCGCGCCACAGGCTCTTCTTGCGGCGAAAGCCGGCGCCTATTTCGTCAGCCCGTTTGTCGGCCGCCTGGACGACATCGGATTGGATGGGATGGATCTGATACGGGAAATCGTTGGAATCTTTGCAAACTACGAATATCAGGCGCAGGTTCTGGTTGCGTCGGTTCGCACGCCCGGACATGTGGTGCAGGCAGGACTTCTCGGCGCCGATATCTGCACGCTCCCCGCAAAGGTTTTTGAAATGTTGTTGAAGCATCCGCTGACGGATCGTGGCGTCGAGCAGTTCCTCAAGGATTGGGAGAAAGTACCCAGCCTCAAGCCCGTGAAATAGCGGCACGTAATGGCCCGCATCACGGCAACCGATCGCATTGAGCATCTACGCCAGCTGAATCTTGCAGCCGAACTTGGCGGCGGCCGCGAACGGCTGGATCGCCAGAAGTCCGATGGTAAGTTGCCAGCGCGAGAGCGCGTGGCAGTTCTTCTCGACAAGGGCACATTTGAAGAAATAGACAAGTTCGTTCAGCACCGCAGCCACGATTTCGGCATGGACGCACAGCAGTACCCGGGTGACGGAGTCGTGGGTGGCTATGGTCGTATCGATGGCCGCCTGGTCTATGTTTTCGCGCAGGACTTCACGGTGTTCGGTGGTTCACTGAGCGAAACCAATGCCAGAAAAATCTGCAAGATCATGGATCTCGCCATGAAGATGGGCGCTCCGGTGATCGGCCTCAACGATTCCGGCGGCGCCCGAATTCAGGAGGGCGTTCTCTCTCTCGGCGGATACGCCGATATTTTTCTCCGCAACACGCTGGCTTCCGGAGTGATCCCCCAGATTTCCGCCATCATGGGGCCGTGCGCGGGTGGCGCCGTCTATTCGCCTGCGATCACGGATTTCATCGTGATGGTCGACAAGACCAGCTACATGTTTGTGACAGGACCCGATGTTCTCAAGACCGTCACGCATGAAGACGTTACCAAGGAACAACTCGGCGGAGCCCACACGCATAACAGCGTCAGCGGCGTCGCCCAGTTCCTGGCGCACAACGACGAAGAGTGCCTGTTGATGATGCGCGAACTTCTGTCGTTTATTCCATCCAACAACCTGGAGGATGTCCCGACGCGGGCCACATCGGACCCGGCAAGTCGGGCCGAGCCCTCCTTGAATACGATGGTGCCGGTGGAATCCAATATCCCGTACGACATTAAAGACGTGATACACGCAATTGCCGACGACGGATATTTTTTTGAGGTACATGAGCTCTATGCGAAAAACCTCGTTGTCGGTTTTGCCCGTCTTGATGGACGATCTGTCGGCATCGTTGCGAACCAGCCCGCCCATCTTGCCGGGTGTCTTGATATTGAAGCATCCCTGAAAGGCGCGCGGTTCGTCCGTTTCTGCGACGCGTTCAATATTCCGTTGATCACGTTTGAAGATGTACCCGGATTTCTTCCAGGGACCAATCAGGAGTTTGGCGGAATCATCAAGCACGGAGCCAAGCTGCTCTATGCTTTCGCCGAGGCGACGGTTCCCAAAGTCACGGTCATTACGCGAAAGGCTTACGGTGGCGCCTACTGCGTCATGTCGAGCAAACACATGCGAACGGATGTGAATCTGGCGTATCCGACTGCAGAAATTGCGGTGATGGGGTCCGAGGGCGCCGTGAATATCCTTTATCGGAAGGAACTCGCAACATCCGCCGACGCGGACAAACTTCGTCGAGCGAAGACAGAGGAGTTTCGGGAGAAATTTGCGAATCCGTATATTGCCGCGCAACTCGGATTCATCGATGAAGTGATCGAACCGCAGTACACACGCCCCAAGCTGATTTCTGCTCTTCGGATGCTCGACACCAAGCGCGATTCCAATCCTTCCCGGAAGCACGGCAACATTCCGCTTTAGATCCTCGAATTACTCTTTTAGATACTATCGAAGGCAACACACAAGTTGTAGACTGCCGCTCGTGCATTTCACCGCATGGATCGAACAAACCGGTTTCAGTACATGGATACGGGAATCGCCATCCCTGTTGGCGTTTCCCACATTCCTGATTGTTCACGCATTCGGCATGGCGTTTCTTGCCGGAACGAATGCGGCTCTGGATTTGCGTGTTCTTGGAGTTGCCCCGAGTATTCCATTGTCTGGTATGCGACGATTTTTCCCAGTCCTGTGGTTCGGCTTCGTCATCAATTTAATTTCGGGCCTTATATTGCTCATCGGATATCCAACCAAGGCTCTCACGAATCCGATTTTCTACTTCAAGATTGGTTGCATCGTGGCCGGCATGGTGTTGATGCTGCTCATTCGAAATCGTGTCGTCATTGAAGGAAAGAGCGGGAAGGCAATGGCGATTATGTCGCTGGCCGTCTGGACTGCGGCGATTGTGGCGGGTCGACTGCTGGCTTATACCTGTACCTGGTTGATGGCGGATTTCAAATGCTGAAAGATTTCATGGATATGCTTCTGCACTGGTTGCCAACGACAACCGTCGCGGAATACATGCGAGGCAACTGGGAATGGCCGGCTTGCGAGTCTCTGCACTTCATCGGTTTGAGCATGTTGATTGGCACAGTCGGACTCTTCGATCTTCGCCTGCTCGGTCTTGGCCGAAGCATTCCGCTCCCATCGCTTCACCGGCTGGTGCCATTTGGAATTCTTGGATTCTGCATCAACGCGCTAACCGGTCTTTGCTTCTTCACGGCGTCGCCCGAACTCTTCATGTTCAACCCCTCGTTCCACCTGAAGGTATTGTCCATCTCGCTTGCTGGTGTGAATGTTCTGCTGTTCTATACGACGATGTTCAAGAAGGTAAGATTGCTGGGGCCGGGCGAAAATGCGCCTATGCCGGCTCGTATCATCGGTGGAGTTTCTCTATTCCTGTGGCTGAGTGTGATCACCTTCGGACGTCTGCTGACCTTTTTCAAACCCCCGGAACACTGGTGCCCCTGGTGTTGATGCAGCTAATAAGACGCTAGTTGTTTCCGCGGATTTTTGCGGCGAGTGCACCGATACCCAGTGAAGCGTTATAAATGGCGCCCGCTCGAATCCCAATCCACGGCAGTCGGTATTCGCCGACGGCCGTAAATCCTGCCGAAGCCATGCAGCCACATTGCGAGCAGTCGGGCGTTCCGCCAAACTGACACGGCGTGATTTTCGATTTCAGGTCTGCTGTTACCGTCATTGTGCTTTTCGCAAATATGCAATGACCTGGGTCGGCAGGCGGATTCGCATAGGCCTCGATCAGGACTTTTGCCATGGCCAGTTTGGGGAAGGCTTCCCGCAGTTCCAGTAGTTCTCGAATGACTTTGGATCTAGTCTCCGGAGGCAGAATCTCGTAGCTGGTTTCGCCGATCTGTGGAGTAAAAATGCTCATCCAGATCTGTTTGGTGTCCTTCTGCCCGCTCCAGAATTCGACGAACTCGCGCAGGTAACCCGGTCGTTCCGTCATCTGGCGCGTGATCGTGCAATGAACAGTGATCTGATGTCCTTCGATATTCTTCAGAATCCTTTCGTAAGTAGCCGGTTTACGGCGGACGTCATGTTCAGGTGCCAGGCCATCAATGGAGACCGCGGTCGTCATGCGCTTGATTTTGGCCCATTCGATGGGAATTGGGCGAACCGCGCTGGTTACGACCTGAATGTGGATATTCCGGGATTCCAGGATGGGCAGAATCTGATTCAATTCCCTGTACCGAACCAGCGGCTCTCCTCCGACTAAAGAGACATGCAGCGGCTGGTACTGGTCCACCAGGCCGATAACGCGATCCACCAGTGCCTGTCCCTGAAAATCGCTGACTTGGCGAAGTATGGCATCGCCTCCCAGATGATCCGGCCCGTAGGCGTAGCATCCCGGGCAGCTGAGTGGGCATTCCTTTGTTATTTCTATCGATAGTATTGGTGGTCGGCCGGTCAGGACAGACTTCCACCCATTGAGAATTTCACTGACGTGCATAGCCAAAATTAGAACATGAACGAATGCCGCGTCGGCAAAAAATCCTGGTTGCGGACACTTGGTCGGAGTCCGTGGGTTATGGCCTATAATCCGGGCATGCATCCTTTCCGCACATTCGCTTGTGCACTGCTGTTTCTCATTTATCCAATGAGTTCGCAGGCACAGAATGTCCGCTGGTTTGAGGTCTCTTCGGCAAACTTTCTCCTGTTCACGGACACATCGGACGCGAAAGGCCGGCGGCTGGTGACGGACCTGGAGCAGAGGCTTGCATCCTTTCAAAGCGCATTTGGAGTTGTCCCGAAACGACAATTTCCCATCGAGATTCTCCTTCTGAAGCATGGCGAAGATTTCCTGGCGTCTGCGCCTCCTGTAACCCCACCCGATCCCGCAATCGATACATACAACTCCGCCTATATCCTGAAAGGGGCGGATCGGATATTTGTCGTCGCACAGGACAATTCTCCGGACGATATCGTCAATGAAGTGGGTCACGAGCTGGGACATTTGTTCCTGGATCGAACCGTCTTGTGGCGTCCATTCTGGCTGGAAGAAGGCGCGGCGGAGTATTTCCGAAAGGTGGGTCGAAATCCCGACAACAAGCGAATCGTGGCCGCAGATCGAATTCCAGCTGACGACCTTCTCAGTATTGTGCCGAGCGGGACCTATAAAGACAGTGATCCGGCAGGCCCGTTCAGGATCCAGTCCTATCGATTCTTACGAATTGTGCTGGATGAAAACCGTGCGGAGCTGCGAGCGTACCTGAATGCGCTGAGGACAGAAGTCGGAAGCGACGCAAGGCTTTCAATTGACGAAAGAAAGGCAACCGAACAACTGAATCAGTTTGTGGATACACGAATCGCACCCAGTGCAGCAACAGTCGACATCCAGTCGCGCGAAGTGTCAGCCGCCAGCGTATCCGTGCTTCGCGGCGATGTCATGGCGGCTGCACGCCAGTTCATTCAGGCATCCACGTGGTATGAAGGCGATAGTGTTGACGCTCGGGCTGCGCGTGCAATTCTTGGAAAACTGACAAATGGAGCGGAAGCTATCCCCCAGTTGAGCCGGGCGGCAGGGGACTTCCCGGATCACGGGTTGGTCCAGTATCACTTTGGGAGCCTGGAGTCTCAGGACCAGATGGTTGTGGCCAGACAAATCGCGGCACTCGAGCGAGCCGTTCGCCTACTTCCACTAATGGGTCGCGCCCATGCTGAGCTGGCACGGGTCCTGACTCTTGCAGGGCGTGGAAATGAGGGACTTCCGATGCTGGAACGCGCGATTTCCCTGGAGCCGGAGTATGCGGATCGATTTTATATCCTCCGGGCCGAAGCTCTGATTTCTCTACGGCGATTCGACGAGGCATACAAGACTGCAAAAATGGCGTCTGCCTTTCCACACACCGATCGAGCTGCGTCTGCCATCTACAATCAGAAAGTGGCGATGCTGGATCAGAAGATTCAGGATATCCGGATCGCTGCCGAAAAATTGCAGGTCGACCAGCTGCTGGAGACCGTCGCTGCCGAAGCGACCCGCCGTGAGCCTGTGAAACCTCCTCCACCGCCGCCGGAACCTGTCCGGGCGGGCCGGATTGATTATCAATATGAAGCCACCAACCCCGTTGAGATCCTGAAACAGACGCTGCCGGAATACGCAGACCCATTGGTGAAAAGTGGAAAGGCGGGCAAGGTAACTATGCAGGTAAACGTCGGATTGGATGGACTCGTTTCCAATGCGACGATTACTGAATCGCAGATTCCGGAAATGAATGCGGCGACGATCGCAGCTGTTAAGAAATGGACGTTCAAGCCATTTATTCGCGCCGGCCAGCCAGCAGCCTTTAACATCAGGCTGATTTTCCAATTCAGTATTCAGTGAATCGGATCGAACTCCGATACAATCACGATCAAACCGTCAAGTGGTCATGAGCTCCCGCCTCTCCGCCATCCTTGAACGCTTGTCTCATTATGGAATCCATTGAATACCAGCGCATGTTTGACCTTGAAGGCCATCACTGGTGGTTTCAGGGCCGAATCAATCTCATGCGCCGCATGGTTGATAAACACTGTCCGCGAATCCCAGGCCACAAGCCTCGTCTTCTCGATCTGGGATGTGGTACGGGACTATTTATCAGGGAACAAAGTCAGGACATGTCTGCGTTCGGCCTGGATTTTTCACGAGAAGCTCTGGCATTCTCGCGAACAAGAGGCGTTTCGAGCCTGGTCTGTGCGGATTCACAACGCATGCCTTTTGCGTCAGAAAGTTTCGACATCGTGACGGCGTTCGATTTGATTGAACACGTGGAGCGAGATGATGAACTAATCGCAGAGGCATATCGGGTGCTCCGGCCCGGAGGCGTGGTTCTCATTGCAGTTCCGGCTCATCCCTTTCTTCTGGGTGGCCACGACGATGCACTGCATCACAAGAGGCGCTATACCTGGAATCAGTTTGACAAACTGTTCGATCCGGCGATCTGGCTTCGACATCGGATGACATGGACGTTTGCATCCATTTATCCTGTTGCCGTGGTGGTTCGCTCGATTCGAAACCTGCTTCCGGCGTCCGCCAAGCCGACGGCGGACACCAACCTTACGCCTTCATGGCTCAACCGCGCACTACTGGAATGGCATCGTCTGGAGAATTCCTGGGCAGAAAATCACGATTTGCCATTTGGGCTCTCCATTTTCACAGTGAGAGAAAAGCGTTAAGTTGCAGTTCATTTCAGGCCCACGGTTTGAAGTACGTCCCGAATGGATTTCTCGAAAGTTTCGGGTGAACAGTCCGTTCTAACGCGGTCCAGGGCGGCGTTTCGCTTGTTCAGCCACATGTCCGAGTTCGTGTAAAGTTCGCAGCAACGCGTGGCGAACGTTTCCGCGTCATCCGCTATCGCAAGTTCGCGTTCTGTCCATTCCAGTTGATTGGCCAGGAGCGTCGTCGCGACGACCGGCAGCCCGTGCGCGGCGGCCTCGTGAACCTTATGGGGAAGCCCCGCAGCAAATCGCGTTGGGGCAACGAACAACCGAGCATTGGCATAGAGTTTACCAAGGTCGCGGACGTATCCGGCAAGGTGGACCGATGGGCCGGCGAGCTTTTGAATGCGCGAGGACTTATTGACGCCTGCGATTGTCAGGCGGACGGTTTCCCCCAGCTTCTTCTGGATTTTCGGAAACACTTCGTTCAGAAACCAAATCATGGAATCGGCATTGGGGCTGGTTTCAGAATGGATAGCGCCGACAAAGAGCAGTCCTGCTCGTAGTTCAAACTGGGCGGGTTGTGGATCTGTGTCGATGGAATGCCCGATGACGTGGACTTTCGGGATTCCATTTTCAACAAATAAGGCGCTTTCCTTTCCAGAAACGGAAATAACACAGTGGGCTGCTGTTGCTAGCCCGATTTCTTTTTTCAACTCTTCCTGTATTTCGCCAGACGACAGCGGAGTTCCCGCGAGTTTCTGCTGCAATGCCTCGCGGCCGATGAAGAGTGCTTCCGCATCGTAGACGATGCGAGTATTCCTGAACCAATCCGGATGCGTGAGCATCACCGACTGAAGGATTTTCATGTTATGCGGTCTGCTGACAACAATGCACTTGTAGTAGTTCCTGCGTCCTCGTAGAAAACCCTCGAGCATCAGCGAGCCAAGGCCGGTTAAAACTTCGATTTCACGTGGAAGGTCGGCATAGACGAAGTCCCAGGGTTCGTTGGCCTCCGATAGAGGGTATACCGATACAAAGAAACCAAGTTTCAGCAATGAAAGAATCATTTTCCGGGCGCGGGGAAATCCCGAGCCCAGCCAGTCATGAGGTACGCGGTCATCGAGAAACAGAATTCGCTCGCTTGCATTTGGCGTTCGTGAACTTAAGGAGTCTCCGTCGCTGCTTGAACTGTGCTTGCTCAATGAAACCAGATGGCGTCGTACGAAAATGTCCTGGTGCTCCATCTGAAGTGCCATGACATTCGAAGAGTTGATCGAACTGCCAAACTCATAGTGCACGATGACGGCATCCGGTTCGTAGACGACGCGAAGGCCACGCTCCCACAATCGCATACAGTAATCGGCTTCTTCGTAGTACGCCGGCTTGAAAGCTTCGTCGAAACCGCCAAGCTGTTCCCATACGCGCCGGGGTGTCATCAGGAATGCTCCGGAACAGTAGTCCACGTCGCGCCGAAACATGTATTCCGGGGCGAGCGGATCGTCTCCCCGCCCGTACCCAAAACACGAGCCGTCCCGCCAGACAATGCTGCCTGCTTCCTGCAATGTTCCTTCCATGAGAACGATCTTTCCGCCTACGGCTCCAATGTCTGACGCGCTCGTGAGTGTGCGAAGTGCGCTGCCGATTGTACCGGGCAGCAGCTGAGCGTCATTATTTAGAAGCAGAAGGTGCTCTCCCTTCGCCTCACGGGCTGCCTGATTTACGGCCAGAAGGAAATGTGGGTTCGTGGAATTGCGTATGATTCGGGCGCCGCACACACGATCCAGCAGTTTCGAAGTATCGTCCGCCGAGGCGTTGTCCACGATGATTACTTCAAGATCTTCGCGGCGGCATCCCATGATGGATCGCAGGCACGCGAAAGTCAGCTCCGATCGATTAAATAGAACCAGCAGAATGGAAACCCTGGGGGAGTCCGAATGGGGCATTTCCAGCCTGGAACCGGAAACCAGAAAGCTTTCGAACCAGATCCGGAACTGATTGTCGTATGAAGACTTCATCGTCAGTCCGGGTTGGAAATCAGCATCCGGGGAGTCTTCTTCAGGCACTTCCATCGGAGTCGGCTCGTCGTCCGTATCTGCGGAACCATTTACAAAGAGTTTCTTGAACTTTCGGAACTGATTGGCAGCCCACCGTATTGGATAAGTGAATCGCCATGTTGGTGACTGCAGTAACTGTTCAAAGACCCATTTCTGATCGGCAAGTTCCTTTTCCTTGATCGCAAGTTCCTGCCTCAAAGCCCGTACCGATTCGAGTTGTGTCTTGAAAACTTCCGGCTTGAATTTTGCTTTGCGATTCGCCATTTCCAGAATTCCGTGTCGATTGCGTGATAGGCCGTTGATAATAACAGCGTTTCCGAACACACGTTAATGTGACCGTTCGGAAACCCAACAGATTCTATGCTTCGAACGCGAAACGATGTCTATCAGCCCGGTCTGCCCGCAAAACCAGGTGAACACTACAGGGCATTTGTCAGGTTTGCTTCCGAACATGCCGGAAAAACAGTTCTCGATCTGGGTTGCGGTTATGGCGCATACAGCCTGGCCCTTGCCGCGGAGGGCCGGCAATGTGTTGGAAGTGATGTGAATTTCAAGTACCTCGCGTCGGCATCACTGGCGGGTCTTCCGGTCGTTGCCGTCGATTCGGTTCTTCCGTTTCCGGATCGATCCTTCGATACCGTGATGATGCTTGAAGTTATCGAGCATGTTCCGCAGCTGGAATCCATCCTGCGGGAGGCCTTCCGTGTCGCGCGCCAAAACGTACTTGTGACGGTTCCCAACTCGGAAAGCCTCGATCGTCTTCAGGAAAATGACGTGACCTATGGGCACATGCTGTCGTCGGATCACGTTCACTTTTTCGATCCGCCGTCGCTCAAAGAAGTACTTGGCAAATTTGGCGGGGAAGTTGTTATCCGCCGCGGCGATCCAATTTACCCATTCTGGTTTGCCAGCCGTTCCCTGGCCTACTACGCACTTCGCGTTTTGTACCGTCTGGGATTGCTAAAGCCGAGCTACTTTACCCGTCTTTATGCTGTTGCGAGCATTCGCGAAAATTAATCTCGACCTGAGAATTCTCGGCCGCCGTGCGGATGGGTACCACGAAATACGCACGGTGCTTCAGACCATCGACTGGTTTGACGAAATTCGAATCGAACCTGCCGGCAGTTTTGAGTTTGTCTGCAGGGGGCGCCCCCTCGAAAATGCAGCGGGAGCGAGCAACCTTGTGGTGCGCGCCGTTGGGGAATTCGAAAGGGCGACAGGACAGCCGGTTCACGCGCATATCGAACTTGTTAAAGAGATTCCAGCAGGAGCTGGACTGGGCGGGGGCAGTGCGGATGCTGCTGTAACATTTCTGGGACTGCTGAAGCTTTATGAGCGAACGCTCTCTCCGGACGAACTCCATCATTGCCTGCGAACTCTCGGATCCGATGTCCCGTTTTTTTCGGTCGGTGGCAGGGCGACAGGCACCGGACGGGGAGATGAAGTAACAGCAGATCCGGACGCTGGGGATACCCGTTTCTGGCTCGTGATTGTTTATTCCGGCATCGTCATTTCAACCTCCGAAGCGTATTCCTGGTTGACGGTTTCTGGTGAATCCAATACCATCGAAGGTTTCTACGCCCAGGTCGATCCGGGCAGAGCAGCAGGATTGGCCGGTAATGACTTCGAAAGTGCCGTTTTTGGACATCATCCCATCCTGGGGGATATCAAGAGCGAACTTCTGCGGCGGGGAGCCCGGAATGCGGCTCTTTCGGGAAGTGGGTCCGCAGTTTTCGGAAGCTTTGACCGCATGGAAGATGCGCAGACGGCGGCATCTGCATTGGTTCGGTATGGAATTGCCCGGGTGACGAGGCCGTTGTCGAGGTCCGAGTATTTGCAGAGCGTTTTTGCGGGTAAGGCTTGAGTTTAAAGCGGCGGAATTGGGGCGTGGCCAAGTGGTAAGGCACAGGTCTTTGAATCCTGCACTCGAAGGTTCGAATCCTTCCGCCCCAGCTTTGTTTGGATTAAATAGTGACTGACAAATTAAAAGTATTTACCGGAACAGCCAACACCGCACTGACTCATGAGATCTGCGCCTATCTGGGCTGTGAAATGGGCCAGTCGTCCACAACACGCTTCAGTGATGGAGAGATCTATTTTCAGATTCTTGAAAATGTGCGCGGTGCGGATGCGTTTATCGTTCAGCCCACCGGCCCTCCGGTGGATTCGAACCTGATGGAGCTGTTCCTGATGATCGATGCCTTCAAACGCGCTTCGGCAAAACGGATTACCGCGGTTATCCCGTATTTCGGATATGCCAGGCAGGACCGGAAGGACAAACCGCGCGTTCCAATTTCCGCAAAGGTGGTGTCCGACCTGCTGGTGGCGTCGGGAACACACCGATTGCTCACCATGGATCTGCATGCGCCACAGATTCAGGGGTTTTTCAGTATCCCAGTGGATCATCTTTTTGCCGCGCCGGTTCTGGTGGAATATTTTCAGAAGCTGAACCTGCCCAATCTCACAATCGTTTCACCTGATGCTGGTGGCGTGGAGCGCGCAAGAGCATTTGCCAAGCGCCTGAACGCGGAACTGGCAATGGCCAATAAAAGGCGGGTTGAAGCGAATGTTGCAGAGGTTGTAAACCTTATCGGTGAAGTTCGGGGCCGAACCTGCCTTGTTGTGGACGACTTGATCGATACGGCGGGGACTCTTGTGAAAACGGTTGAGGCATTAAAGGCGCAAGGGGCTACAAAAGTTTATGCCACCTGCAGTCATCCCGTTCTTTCCGGTCCCGCAGTGGAGCGTATAGAGAAATCGGCGCTTGAAGAAGTCGTTGTGACCAACAGTATTCAGCTGCAAGGCGATTTGCAGAATTGCAAGAAAATCAGGGTGCTCAGCGTGGGCAAACTGCTGGCTCAGGCCGTGCAGTCCATTCACGAAGAGACCTCCGTTAGTGGTTTGTTCATCTAAGAGTCTGGAGTTTAGTTATGGCAGAGATCGTAGTTAATGCTGAAGGACGGGCCGATCGCGGCAAGAACGCTGCGCGGCGCCTCAGGGTCAAGGGTCTGATTCCGGCCGTCGTCTATGGCGGAAAGGGAGACGCCGTTTCGGTGGCCGTCGATCCGAAAGTGCTGTTGAGGGTTCTCCGGTCCGAGACCGGCCGAAACACGATTCTGAAGCTGGATATGGGCGCTCAAGGCAACGCGTCGGCGATTCTGAAACAGTGGCAGCTGGATCCGGTGAAGGAGAATTTTCTTCACGCGGATTTCTACAGAATCGCCATGGACGTGGCACTTCGCGTCAAGGTGCCGGTTGCGGTCAAGGGCGAATCGCGCGGCGTGAAAACCGACGGAGGTATCCTCGAACTCATCATGCGTTTCATCGAAGTCGAGTGCCTGCCGGGTAACATTCCGGAGCGCATCGAAATCGACGTGACGGACCTTGGGATCAACGATTCACTCCGCATATCCAATATTCTGGTCAACGCAAACATCAAGATCATGGAAGATGCGGATCAGGTCGTCGTCCACGTGATTGCCGTCAAGGAAGAGGCCGCTCCTGTCGCCGGCGCTGCTCCTGCAGCAGAAGGTGAAGCCGCAGCCAGCACCGAGCCGGAAGTCTTGAAGAAGGGTAAGAAGGACGAGGAGCCACCTGCCGGTAAGGTGTAAGGCTGCGAACCGGGCACAGCGCCCTGTAGAGTTATGGATCCGAATTCAACGTGGCTGGTGCTTGGACTTGGGAATCCCGGTCCCGACTACGAGGATACATATCACAACATAGGGTTTCGCGTTCTGGCAGAGCTGGCGCGAAAATTCGGGGTTCGAATTCGTGAAAAGTGCGGACCGGCGTTGATTTCGAGCAGGTTTGGAATTGCGGGGAACTCAGCCGTTCTGGTGGCACCGCAAACGTTCATGAACCTGTCCGGAGCCGTACTGCCAAGGCTTTTTGAGCGATTTGAAACATCGAGCGAGCGGATGATTGTTGTCTACGACGACATCGCGCTGCCCCTGGGAAAATTGCGAATACGGCAAAAAGGTTCGGCTGGCGGTCACAATGGGGTAAAATCCGTAGTTTCCGCCTGTGACTCGGATGAGTTCCTGCGAGTACGCGTTGGGATACTGCCCGAGAGACCGGTTTCACAAATGCGGGATTTCGTTTTGTCCAGAGTGGCGAAGGCTGATGCGGAACTGCTTGGCCGCGCCGAATCCGCTGCGGCGGATGCCGTTGAAGCGTTGATCGCTGATGGAGCCGAAAAGGCGATGGCGATATTCAACAGTTTAGATTTGCGGGAATCAAAGGAAATTTAGAGATGCGAAATTACGAAATCATGTTCATCGTTAACCCGAATGTGGCTGAGGATGAAATCGACAAGATCAACACCCAGATCGAAGGCATCGTCACCCATGGCGGAGGAACGGTAGCCAAAGTCGAAAAAATGGGAAAGCGCCGCCTGGCTTATCCGGTGGACAAGTTCCGTGACGGTTTCTACGTTCTTCTGACGATTCTCGCCACCGGCGACATCATCAAGGAAACCGAGCGCCGGCTGCGCGTCATGGATCCCGTTATCAAGTATCTGACAGTCCGCATGGATGAAGACATCCGACGCCAGGACAAGATCAAGGCTCACCGGGCAAAACGAGCACTGCGACGCAGCACCAATGCGGGTGCTGCCGGTCGTCCGGCTCCCGAACAGAGCATCGAAGAATAGAAGACGAGTAGAGGAGATCCAATTTGGCTATTCAAAAACAGTATTACCGGCGCAAAAAGGTTTGTAAGTTTTGCGTGGAACGTATCGATTCCATCAATTACAAGGACGTGAAGCTGCTTTCACAGTTTGTTCCAGAGCGCGCCAAGATCATGCCACGCCGCATCTCGGGCGTGTGTTCGCCGCATCAGCGCCGCCTGACCGATGCCATCATGAAAGCGCGTAACATCGCTCTTCTGCCGTTCGCCACGGAGTAAAGGGATAAACATGGAAGTCATTCTTCGCGAAACTATTGATACGCTCGGTCGCGCGGGCCAGGTCGTTAAGGTTGCCGACGGCTACGCTCGGAATTTCCTGTTGCCGCGAAAGCTGGCCTACACGGTCACTCCCGGAAATTTGAAAGTCATTGAGGCAGAGCGGTCGAACCTGCTCCGCAAGGAAGCCAGCCAGAAAAACGATGCCGAAGCGCTCAAGGCACTCATCGAAAAACTGGAACTGGTTATCCGACGAAAGACCGGCGATCACGATGCTCTTTACGGATCGGTAACCAATGCCGATGTTGCTGACGAACTCGAAAAGAAGGGCTATCAGATCGAAAAGCGCAAGATTCAGATGGGCGATCACATCAAGACGCTCGGAGAATTCGATATTCCAATCCGGCTCTTCAAAGATGTCATGGCGAATGTGAAGCTGAAGGTGGAGCGGGAAGTCGAAGGATAACGGCCGCCACCCGAACTGTCGGTAATCAACGCCCCTGCAATTGTGCCGGGGCGTTTTTTATTGTAGGCATCCTGAAAAAAGCAGTCCCAGCGCTCGTCAAGATGAAAGTGGGACCGGAAAACGAAGCACAGTGAGGAAAGCAGCCCGATCCATCCTCATGCCGCAAAGAATTGGTATACAGTTGGTCGTCCCTTCGCGGCTGAATTGTTATGACTCGTCAAGCACTGGAAAGATCCCTCCCACACAACATCGATGCCGAGAAATCTGTTCTTGGATCGATACTGGTCAACAACGAGAACTACTATCGCGTTGTTGAGCTGCTGAAACCTGAAGATTTCTACTTCGACGCGCATCGGGTGATTTTTCGCCAGATCGTGGAGTTGATGGAGAAGTCGAAGACTGTCGACCTCATCACCATTCAGGAAGAGCTCATGCGGGCGTCTTCACTGGAAAGCGCGGGCGGAATCACCTATTTGGCGGGAATGCTGGAAGGGATTCCGCACCTGGTCAATACCGAGAGTTACATCGGGATTATCCGGGAAAAGTCTTTGATGCGGCAGATGATCGGGGCCACGAACAAGATTATGGCCGAATGTTTTGATCAGGCTGAACCTGCAGAGCAGATTCTCGATAAAGCGGAGCAGGCGTTCTTCAATCTTTCCGAAAAGCGAATCAAGTCGGGATTCGTGTCCGTTCACGACATGCAGGGATCTGCAAAAATCCTTCTCGAGAAGCTCTACACCGAGCGGGAAATGATCACTGGTGTGGCCACCGGGTTTACGGACCTTGATCGCATGACCGCAGGCTTGCAACCTGGAGACCTGATCATTCTGGCGGCGCGTCCTTCCATGGGAAAAACGGCACTCGCGTTGAACATGGCCCAGCACGTTGCCGTGAAGAAGGGACAGGGAGTCGGGATTTTCAGTCTGGAAATGTCGAAGGAACAGCTCCTGATGCGTTTTCTCTGCGCCGAGTCGATGGTCGATGCGCACAAAGTCCGAACCGGATATCTCGCCAAGGAAGATTACAGCCGGCTCATTGAGGGGCTGGCAACCGTCTCACGCGCTCCGCTCCACATCGACGATTCTTCCACACTCACCGTTATGGAAATGCGAGCCAAGGCCCGCCGCCTGAAAGCCGAAAAGGGGCTGAGCCTGATTGTTGTCGATTATCTTCAGTTGATGTCCGGTTATGGAAAAGTGGAAAACCGCGTTCAGGAAATTTCTGGAATTTCCCGCGGATTGAAGGCGCTGGCAAAAGAACTCAATGTGCCGGTGATTGCTCTATCGCAGTTGAGTCGTGCTCCGGAACAACGGCAGGGCGACCATCGTCCGCAGTTGTCCGATCTCCGGGAGTCCGGCTCCATTGAGCAGGATGCCGACGTTGTCGCGTTCATCTTCCGCGAAGAAGTCTACAAGCCCGACGAAGAGAATTCCGGCAGGGCCGAACTGATTATTGCGAAACAGCGTAATGGTCCCACCGGTGTTGTGAAAATTGCCTTCCTCAAGCAGTTTACAAAGTTCGAAAATCTTCTCGAAGGCTACTGACGATTAAGGCGCGGTAACAACATTGAAGGTAAAGACGCAGTACAACTGCCAGAATTGCGGCCACAGCTCACCCAAGTGGATCGGCCGATGTCCATCGTGTCAGGAATGGAATACTTTTGTTGAAGAACGGATGTCTTCAACCGAAGACGCTCCTCGCTCCTGGGATTCCACACCGGTCCCCTTCGACGAAATAACCAGTATTGAAACGCATCGTATACCGACGGGAATCGCGGAGTTTGACCGCGTGCTTGGAGGCGGTGTCGTTCCGGGCGCTTTGATATTACTTGGTGGTGACCCTGGAGTTGGAAAGTCGACGCTCATGCTGGATGTTGCGGCGAGACTCTCGGCGTCAACAAAGATTCTCTATGCCTCCGGCGAGGAATCCGCGCAACAGATTCGAATGCGTGGTGAGCGAATGAATATCGGCGCCGGCAGCCTTCACATTTATCCGGAGATGAGTGTGGAAAAGATCCTGGCTGCGGCGGAATCCCTCGATGCTGAAGTGGTGATTATCGACTCCATTCAGACCACCTTTACCGAGAAGCTCGAGATGGCTCCAGGCAGCATCGGACAGGTTCGGGAAGTGGCGGCGCAGCTGTTGTTCTGGTGCAAGAAGAAGCACGTTCCAGTCTTCCTGATCGGACATGTCACAAAGGATGGCGCTCTGGCCGGACCGAAGGCTCTCGAACACATCGTGGATACGGTTCTGTATTTCGAAGGTCCGCGTCAGCATCCGCATCGAATCGTTCGTACCATCAAGAACCGGTTCGGTCCTGCAAACGAATTGGGCATATTTGAAATGGCAGGGTCCGGACTTCGTGCGGTCGAGAAACCGTCCGCGTTCTTTCTCACCCGATCGGAAATCCTGAGTCCAGGCTCCGTAATTCTCGCCTGCGTTGAAGGCTCCCGGCCGCTGCTGGTGGAAATACAGGCCCTGGTATCGCGGACTCACTTCGGGACTCCGCGCCGTCTGGCCACAGGCGTCGATCCTCAGCGGCTGGCTTTGATTTCAGCGGTTCTGGAAAAGCGTCTGGGGGTAAACCTCTGGGACCAGGACATTTTTCTGAATGTGGTCGGAGGCCTCGAAGTTGAAGAACCTGCCGCAGATCTGGCGATTGTGGCAGCAATCCTGTCGAGCCTCTTCAATCGCCCGCTCAGCGCCTCCACTGTGGTATTCGGCGAAGTAGGGCTGGGTGGAGAAATTCGGCCCGCCATGTTCCCTGCAGTCCGTCTCAAGGAAGCGGCAATGCTTGGTTTTTCCAGCGCCGTCATGCCAGCCCAACCTCTTATTGATGAACCGGATACTTCCATTCAAACCATCCCCGTCCGGAATATTCAGGAAGCGCAGTCGAGCCTTTTCGGATAGTATAAAACCCCGCAGTGTGTGGTTACGGCGAGGGGTTGAGGTTCCATGAAAGCAAAAGACGGCAAGTCCTCCACAGCGCAGTCGAAACCTTTGGCGAATATCGACGTTCAGAAAGAGCAGAACTACACTCTGGACATCGTGGTAGTCCGCATCATTTTTGCGGTCACACTGACGCTGGCGGCATACATCATCGAGCCATTCAATCTCAGCGGGTATACCGCGGTGCCTCTCGGTCTGGTCTGTGCGATTGCCATCATTTATTTTGAACATCGTCTCAAACGGGCCACGCTGAAACGACTGATTGGTGCCGCCATTGGTTCTCTGATGGCGATCATCGGTGCGACGCTGATCAGCATCATTCTTCGCACGACCGAGTTCGACAAGAACTCCATCTCGTTCATCAACATCTTCGTACTCTTTCTCATGACTTATGTCGGCCTCGTTGTCGGAGCAAACAAGGGCGACTACCTGAACCTTTCCGCGCTCGGTGGGATTTTCGGCGGCGAGCGGCCAGTGAAGAAGATTTACAAAATTCTGGATACGAGCGTCATCATCGACGGCCGCATTGCCGATATCTGCGAAACCGGTTTTCTGGATGGCATTCTGGTCATTCCGCATTTTGTGTTGCGAGAATTGCAACAGGTTGCCGATTCCGCCGATGCCCTGAAGCGGAATCGAGGCCGGCGTGGCCTGGATATTCTCCAGAAGATTCAGAAGATGGCCGGTATCACGGTCCAGTTTGTCGAAAACGACTACCCGGCGGTTCGCGAAGTGGATATGAAGCTGATCGAACTGGCGATGGAGTTTGAAGCCAAGATTGTCACCAACGATTTCAACCTGAATAAGGTGGCCCAGCTTCGAGGCGTCGAAGTGCTGAATATCAACGAGCTCGCCAATGCGCTCAAGCCTGTTTATCTGCCGGGAGAAAGCATGAAAGTGTTCATCCTGAAGGAAGGCAAGGAATTCAATCAGGGTATTGCCTACCTGGATGACGGCACCATGGTTGTTGTGGACAACGCCCGGAAAATGATTGGCAAGACAGTCGATTCCTCTGTAACAAGCGTTCTGCAAACCACCGCCGGCAAGATGATCTTCGGAAAATACGAAGAGAAACAGAGAGGCGAGTCCGGTGCTCATGGTTCCCACGGGCCTCGTGAAGAGCGTCAGGAAAGAAACGGCCCGGACCGGCCGACGCACACGGAAGTATCGCAGTAGGTTGCGGCCCGCCTGAAGTCTTATGAAAGTAACTGCTATTATTGCCGCCGCGGGCGCCGGGCGCCGGATGAAGGCGGACCGGCCAAAGCAGCTTTTCGTTCTTCACGATACGCCAATCCTGATTTACACCATCCGCAAGTTTGATAACTGCCGTCTCGTCGATAACGTTATCGTGGCTGCGCCGCGGGAGTCGGTGGATGAGATCCGAGCGCTGGTTCATGCCGCCGGCTTTTCGAAGCCGATTTCCGTCATTCAGGGAGGCGATCGCCGCCAGGATTCTGTATCTACGGCGCTTGGGCATCTTTCTCCGGATGTCACTATCGTCGCTGTGCACGATGCCGTGCGGCCGTTCGTGAGCGTCGAAGAAATCGAAGCTGTCATCCAAAAGGCGGAAAAGGATGGCGCGGCAATTCTCGCGGTACCCATCGTCGATACGGTCAAGCAGGTCGAGAAAGATGTGATCGATGCCACCCTCGCTCGTGAACATCTTGTCCTTGCGCAGACTCCCCAGGCTTTTCGTGTCGAAATACTTCGCGAAGCCTTCGAGCGCGCGAAGAAAGATGAATATTACGGGACCGATGAATCCAGCCTTGTCGAACGCATGGGGCGGTCGGTATCCATCGTAAGAGGTTCGGAGCGGAACATCAAAATCACTCGTCCTACCGATCTCATTCTCGCGCGAGTGCTCCTCGAAGAGGAACAAGCAGCCAGGTGAACTTTCGAGTCGGCATCGGCTTCGACCTCCACCGCCTGGGTCCAAACACCCCGCTGGTACTGGGCGGTGTTGTGATTCCACACACTTTGGGATTGATTGGACATTCTGACGGTGACGTCCTCTGTCATGCCGTTACCGATGCGCTGTTAGGAGCAGCCGGTATTGGCAATATCGGAGAATTATTTCCGGACTCGGATCCTGCGCTGAAGGGAATGTCGAGTCTCCGGTTTCTGGAGAAGTCCATTGTGCTCGTGCGCGCGAAGGGATTCGAAGTCGGCAACATCGATTCGAACATCCTCGCAGAACGCCCGAAGCTGTTGCCGTTCTTTCCAGCCATGGCTTCGAAGATGGCTGCCGCTCTGGGTATTTCTGCAGATAAGATCCAGGTGAAAGCCAAGACGATGGAAGGGCTCGGAATTGTCGGCACGGAACAGGCTATTGCCGCTGAAGCCGTGGCATTGATCCTCAGAGGCTAGGCCGCTACGGAATTCGGGCAAGTGCTCGTTCGATTCGAAGAACACACTCGCTCCTGCCAAGAATTGCCACGCTGTCGAACAGGCCGAATCCAGCCCCTTTCCCCGTAATGGCAACCCGAAGGGCGTGAACTATCTGCGCATGGCCTATGCCTTCAGCAACGACAAAGTTCTGCAAGCACGCTTCTATCGTTTTCGCATCAAAGGGTTCGACTGCGTCCAGAGCGACGGCGAATTTTCTCAATAGTTCCGGTGCTTCTACGGGTATTCGTAAACGTTTGTCGAATGCGCCATCGTCGTAGGTCAGCTGTTCGGCGCTAACGAAGAAGGCGACATAGTCCAGAATATCGCCGGCTATTTTGATCCGGTCGGCCGCAGCCTGAACGACCAACGGGAGCTTGCCGTCGTGCAGGCCCGCTTGTTCGATGAACGGACGCGTTCGCTCAACCTTCTCGTCCAGCGACAGCAGGTTCATGTAGCGTTCCTGGAACGCGAACAGTTTTTTCGAATCGAAACTGGCTGGCGCTTTGTTGACACGTTCCAGTGAGAACACGTCAATCATTTCCTGCACGGTGAAAAACTCCGACTTGTCGTCCAGAGACCATCCCAGCAGCAAAAGATAGTTGAGAATGGCATGCGGAAGAAATCCAACGCGTTCATAAAAATCGACAATTACCGGATTGAAGGTTTCGGCAGCAATCGGCCAACCCAGAGTCCTCGCGATTCGCTCGCCGTGCTCATAGAGCTTCCTGAATTCCGGATGTTTTAGATAATCCCCTATTTTGCGCTTGCTCAGCTTGTTCTTGCTGCCGGGTTCGGCAACAAAGGGGACGTGAGCGAACTCGGTTGGAGGATAACCAAGAGCCTGCCCAATAAAAATTTGGCGTGGCGTGTTGGATAGATGTTCCGAAGAACGGATAACGTTCGTAATTTTCATGTCGAAGTCGTCGACGACGCTTGCCAGATTGTAGAGCGCCGTACCGTCGGCGCGTTGAATCACGTGATCGGCTTCCTGTATCCAGGGCACTTCAATCTTTCCGCGTATGCTGTCCTGAAAAATGCATTTCCCGTCGCGCGGCATCTTGAGGCGAACGACACAGGTTCGTCCTTGAGCCACGAAGCGTGCCTGCTCTCCCGGCGTCTCTGCCATCCATTGGCGACTGTATTGGAATTGCCGTTTTGCTTGTTCAGCAGCCAGGCGCTCAGCTTTGATCTCTTCCTCCGTGGCATAGTCCCGATATGCCGCTCCGCTCTCCAGCAGAACCTGAATGGCCTCCTGATAACGCGGCGATTTCTCCGATTGATAGTACGGCCCGTATGGTCCGCCGACATCCGCACCTTCGTCCCAGTTGAGGCCAAGCCATCGAAAGCCCTGCAGTATCGGCGCGAGCGCTTCAGCGACGTTACGTTGCTGGTCGGTGTCATCGATGCGGAGGACGAACTGGCCTCCGTGTTTGCGCGCAAATAGCCAGTTGAACAGGGCCGTGCGGACACCGCCGATATGGAGAAATCCTGTAGGGCTGGGGGCAAATCGAGTGCGAATCATAGCCTGTAAGAGTAGCCTAACTGGCCACGGCGCCGCTGCACTGGTATGCTGATGCTCTTGATCGGAAGCGCTTCACCTCTATAAACAAGAAATATCGATGAAATTTTCAAACCGGACGAAGCCGTTCCTGGAGCGGTATGGGTAATCAGCTTTTTGGCGTGCACTCGATATTCGAGGCGCTGACTGCCGGGAATCCTCCCATCGAGCGTATATACCTAGGTCGTGAAACACGGTCACCCAAACTACAGGAAGTGATTGATCTTGCGCAGCAGCGCAACGTTCCGGTTCGGAGGGAAGATCGAAACATATTGGAACGCATGGCGCCGGGCGTTTCGCATCAGGGGATCATCGCGCTGTGTGGTGAGTTCAAGTATTCTCCGGAAGAAGTTCTGTTTCGCTCGGAGCGACCTTGCGTGGTGGTGCTGGATGGCGTCGAGGATCCGCACAATCTCGGTGCGGTGATCCGTACTGCCGATGCGGGAAATGTTTCGGGCATAGTCGTTCCAGAGAGACACTCTGCACCGTTGAGCGATACAGTAGCAAAGGCGTCTGCCGGAGCATTGGCCCATGTTCCGGTTGTTCGTGTCGGGAACCTGGTTTCTTTCCTGGATCAAATAAAGAAAAAGGGAGTCTGGGTCGTCGGAGTCGACGCATCTGGAGAAAAGCTCTGGACGGAGTTTGATTACACCGGACCGATTGCGCTGGTATTCGGAGGTGAACATCGAGGTTTGCGCCGTCTTGTACGCGAACACTGTGATGTGGTGGTCCGTCTTCCCATGCTTGGAAAGGTGGAATCACTGAACATTTCGGTGACGGCCGGCGTCGTGTTGTATGAAGTGGTGCGTCAACGCACGCCAAAGTGAAGTGACAATGACAGGAAATCGTCAAGCGATGGTTGAAACACCCGAAACCGTGTGTTAGTGTTAGAGTTTTGTCGATGCTGGCGTAGCTCAGTTGGTAGAGCAGCTGATTTGTAATCAGCAGGTCGGGGGTTCAAATCCCTTCGCCAGCTCCTGGTAGGCGAGATGGTAGCGGCAATTTGCCGCCATTACGGACAGGTGGCCGAGTGGTTAATGGCAGCAGACTGTAAATCTGCCGCTCCTTGCGGGCTACGGAGGTTCGAATCCTCCCCTGTCCATAAGGTCGTTGGGGCCATATTGGCCCACGTAGCTCAGTTGGCAGAGCGCGTCCTTGGTAAGGACGAGGTCACCAGTTCAATTCTGGTCGTGGGCTCCATTCACAGAGGGTGGGAACAAAGGCTTTCCGAAATAGAGTTGAATTGAGCGGGAGTAACTCAGTGGCTAGAGTCACGGCCTTCCAAGCCGTTGGTCGCGGGTTCGAATCCCGTCTCCCGCTCCACCTTTTAGTTGTTTAGTACATTCGAAACGAAACCGGAGAAGAGAATCCATGGCGAAAGAGAAATTTGACAGATCGAAACCGCACGTGAATGTGGGAACGATCGGACACATCGACCACGGTAAGACGACGCTGACGGCGTGCATCACGAAAGTGCTGGCCAAGCACAA